>Ga0209319_1000239_pt1 | contig 86769 bp, 104 predicted proteins | sample RifGroE2_FD_184000 | JGI IMG/M metagenome (GOLD analysis project Ga0209319, IMG submission 184000) | Groundwater microbial communities from Rifle, Colorado - Groundwater E2 (SPAdes) (version 2) | ecosystem: Environmental > Aquatic > Deep subsurface > Groundwater | place: Rifle, Colorado, United... | reverse complement strand
GGAGTTAAATTTTTAACCTCAGTCATTAACAGGTTAATCGAATTATCCTTTACAGAATTTATAGAATCCTTATCCGTACAAATCCTTTTCCATATCCCTATCTGTTCTTCTAAACCCGGTACTTTGATCTCATTCAGAAAATTCAGATCAATAAATTTTTCCGTAACAAATTTAACTTCTTCTTTTGGAATATTTATAGCATTGCTATCAATCGCCTTTATCCCGCTTTCTCCGGGCCGGAATTTCTCATAGTTAGCGATTACACTATCAACATTGGAAGTATTCTTAATTTCTTCCTTCGTTTTTTCTTTCTCTTTTCCTTTGATGTAAATATAATGATCGATCGTAACTATGCTATCGTTTCTCGCTCGGGTTAACGAATCATATTTCTCAACTAACTTTTTATTCGCTTCCAACTGAGTTTCAATTTTTGCGTTTTGTTGATCGATCAAAAAATTCTTTTTGAAATTAAGATATCCAAGTATTCCAAGTCCAATTAATACTAAGATTAAACCTATATTTATTCCTACGTTTTTCATATCTCACCTGTTAAAAATTTTCTACTGAAATAACAACATCTTTCATATATGCCTGGCCAAGCGCCGCAGTATCTTCAAGCGATACTAAAATTTCATAAACATTCCCATCCGTCAAACCGCTAACATCAACTGCAACATTCTTTAAAGAGTATGCTAATCCCGTCGGTACTATATAAGCTACATTAACTTCAGTTAATGATCCGGCTTTTAAATACATTGTTGATACTGTGTCAATTGTATTCCCGCCAAGATTTGCAATTATTCGAACATTCTTATTCCCTGTTTTATGCCGGTAATAGGTTCTTATTTTCAACCCTTTGCTGGTTGACTGTGACCATATTTTTGTTGCAGCGGCGGTTGCGTCGTTTGTTGTTGCAGCTTCTGAAAGGCTGTTAAAAATATCATAAGAAATGTTTTGCTGTACACCGCCTATTCTTAAACTACCACAATCAAAAGCCGAAAGTGTTTTGATTACATTTGCAACTGTAAAATCAAGTGAATTGGTGTAGTCATATCCTACGCCAATTGTAAATCGTGAAACGTTTAATATTCCTAAAATAAAACTTGTTATCCACTGGTAGGTTGCATCATCTGAGGCAAGATTAAAATTGTCGGCATCTAACATTAGCGTATCTGTCCCATATGCAGTTACTCCGCCAAACGCTTTTAATTCGCCGCATAAATTCCCGCTACCATACAGTTTGAGGTTATTGGTTTGCATATTTAATGCTTTTATCGTTCCGGCAAGAATTCTTAATCCCCAAAAATCCATAAGTGCAAGTTGCGAATTTGTTGTTATAACGTCATCAATGGCAAGCGTTGTTGCCGGATTCGGAGAAACCATAGTACACTGAAGCAACTCAAATGCTGTTTTTGAATTGAAAGTAAAAGACAATAATCCAAACTGCGTCTCGGCAAAAAGAGTTCCGCTTTCCGGGAAATTCGAAGCATCGGCTACGTTAATAGTTACCGATCCTGATGTCGGGATTGTAACCACTCCTGTAACTAATGTTGATGGAGCTGTCTCAAAGCGGTGTGATGGCAAAATGTTGTAAAATAGTTTGAATATGTTTGTATATCTTCCATCGCTAATACTAGTTATTCCCCCCGCACCAATGGAAACGTAGGCAAGTACATATTCATAGGCTGTTGCGGCTCCGGTTGTTAGTCTAAAAGCAAGAGTGTCATACTCATAAATAATACTGTCTGCTACTCCGGGATCGGGAATTATCCACCCGCCTACTTTGAATTGTGTCGCCGCTACATCAGCGCCGGTATAATCTTCTTCTAAGGATAATTCTGTGTCTGAGGTTACCGAGAGAATATTATAAGCAACAGCACCAATAATAAGTTTTCTGTTTGTCCCGAATATTTCAGTAAACTTTGTATCTGTGCCGTAAATTGTTGAACTTCCGTTCGTAAGTTCTACCATTCCCTCCTCATAATTTGTAACCGCATGACTTACCAATAGTTTATAATTTCCCGGACTATACGCAGATACATCAATTATAAAAGGACTTGTCAGTTCAATTTTATGAGGGTTTGCATCCGTCCCCTTTGCTATTCCTACACCGGAATTTATTTGTAATCCCCATGTGGCAATTTGCGTAACAAACCACTCTAAACCGTATGTGCTCGTCTCGGTTTGGCTAACCATTAATCCATAAGTATCTATTAACGCATCCAAGCCATAGTAATGGTTACGATTAATAAGCTCTTGAAACCTTAAAAATTCAATTTCATTTAATTTTAAGTTATCTTTTATATTCGTTTTCATTAGTCCACCAAGATTAAATTTGTGTCAACCGGTATTAATTCTTCTATTTCTCCCCTTCGCAAATTCAAGTAATCCATGTCATCCGCTCCAATCATAGCTCCGTCTTCATCCAAAATTGGGATAGCCGTTTCATCCAATATTTTCGGGATATACTCAACTACAATAAGTTTATTGCTTCCAACTATCATACTTGGGTCTGAAAGGACTTCACGCCCAACAATAAAACCGCTGCTTGCAAATGTGTAAAAATCAATTGTAAGATCAACCGCATTATTAATGTTAAGCAGTTTACTTACATCGTCTAATATTCCCGCTTCCGTCCCTCTCGCTAAATTTATTCCATAGCGGTTTGCAAGATCGGTCTTAAGACTTGCTTCGCTCCGTGTTGTGTTAATAATTCCATTCTCTTCACAATTTTTTATTAATCCTTTTCCGGTCCAATCCGCGTTCGGCAATCCTTCAATTTCGGTTAAAGCATAACTAATCGATGTTGCAATTGCAGTATATAAGCCGGTAAAGATTTCATTTATTTTTACAAACGAAGCCGTAAACTTTAGTATCTTATCTTTTATCTGCTCTATGGTCATTCTGCCGTTATCAATTTTTGATTTAAGTCTTTTTCAACCGATGTTACCGTGGTTGAATCAGTAGTTTTTAAATAAGTAAATCTCGGCACTTCTGTTTCCGCACAAATAATATCAGCTTGATAGTTATTCACAAGAAGTGATTTCAAGTTTAATTTTTTTATCCCGCTTATATCTAAAACAATGTTCAGAATATCGTTGTAAAGAATTGTCGCCGCATAATCTACTTTTGGTTCAATGTAATTTGCAATTGCAGCCGCAACAGCGCTAAAGACTATTTCTTTACTTGTAACTCCATCTCCCTCATAATCAAAAACCACATTAATTGATTTTAACAATGCGTTATAACAAACTAAACCGTTACATGCTCTCTGATTTGCATATACGCTCGCGGCAATGGCAAGTAGTTCTACGTTTGTGTACGGAGCAAAAGAATTCTTTAGCAAGTATAATTTCACTCCCATGTTTGCCGGATCTGCTTTAACCAAAACTTTGTTAATAGTTGTTTCAACTGTTTTTGCTAATGCTGTATAAAAATCACGAGTGCCCTGGTTAAGCGTTTTTATATAATTCCTTATCCGCTCTCTAAATACTTCATCGCTTTCCGCATCCCCTCCTCCAACGGAAGGGACTAAATTTGTTACCGTAACTCCGGATATTGGTATAACCAATTGAGTTAATTCATTCACCCCAACTCTTGTTTTTTTGCCGGTATTGCTGCTTTCTGCAAGAACTGCATTCCCGATGCTGTTAGAGATTACATCTCCAACCAGCAAATTACTTTTCCCTAAAATTATTTCTTCAGTAGTAACTACTTGTTCGCCGCTTATAATACTTTTAACCGCGGTGCCGGAAACAATGACGGTATCCGTTGGTCCATTAAATAATAAAACATTACTACTCTTTGATGCGCTGTTTATAGTTAATCCCAACTTTGCCCCCAAAGCAATAAGATCACTTCCTTTAGACGTATCGAGAAACATTTTCCGCTTTTGCTGAAACAGATCGTTCCATAGTTCGTATAGCACATTTTTTACAGCTGTTAAAATTGCACGACTAACCGATTCCAACCCTAAAAATGTTATTTTGCTCTGGTTTGCGACAAAATCACCGCTTAAATCTTTTAGAATTTCGTTCGGTGTTTTCATTATTCAACCAAACCCATTGCTAATTTTGATGGTCTTACTTCCGCTTTGCATTCATCAACGTAAGATTGATATGCTATTCTTGTTGCATCTGTTACGCTAAGTTTTAGCATTTTAATTTCTTGGGGGATGGAATATTTTTCAGCTATTTTTCTCTCGATAATTGAATTATACTCTATCATCATTCTGCAATTGTCAAGTATTGGCTTAATTTCTGCAAAGGTTAATTCAACCGCTTCAATTTCCGCCGGTTGTTTTGACAAAATATCTACATCAGTACTATCTACACCAAGATATTCTACTCCATCCAATTCATCATAATGGATTATCTTATCCTCTTGGTTTGTGCTGCCAAAACTCAGCGTTGTAAATTCTGTAATTACTTTTTTAGCTTTGAAATATCGCATGATATTCTCCTTTTTCCTTGTTTTTAATTAACCATGTTTTTACAAATTCGAGAAGTAAAGAATCAATTACCTTTACCATTTGCATTAGTACATAAATTAATGAGTTTGTACGTTTCGAGTGCGCCAAATATGAGGCTATTCTGTTTATGTCTGGATGCTTTTTCAATACTCTTTTTATTTTATATAATGATCGTTTCCGGATCAATCTGTTATTAAACCATGTTCTGTAACCAACAAAGTCTATTCCATCAGCAATTAGTCCTATTTGCGTCTTTTTGTTCGTTACCAATTTGAGTTTTGCAAGCAATTGTTTTAAGATCTCGAGAACTTGATGCAAAAATGTTTTACTTTTAGAAAGAATTACAATGTCGTCCATATATCTAATTACATGAATACATTTCAGAACTCTTTTCAACAGATGATCTATGGGGTTTAGCGCAAGATTGGCAAATAACTGTGATGTTACATTGCCCAAAGGAAGTCCCTTGCCCGTTCCATCTTTATAAAACTTCTTTAATAATTCAAGCGTGGGTTTGCATTTTATTATTCGGCTTAATTGATAATCTAAAACTTTGTGATTAATCGTATAGAAGAATTTCTTAATATCAACCTTTAAGTAATACCCTTCATTCTTGTAATTCACCAAATATCTTTTCAATAGATCACTTGCACTGTGTGTTCCGCGTCCTTTAATGCACGCGAACGTTTGATCAATAAACTTGCATTCAACTTTTTCACGAATAGAGTTTAGGACTGCATGTTGTACGATCCTATCCTCAAATTGCGGAGCTTGAATTAAACGAACCTTTGGATCGGTAATATAAAAATCCCGTGTAGGCTGCACTTTGTAGGTGCCGTCCTCAAGTGATATTAATATTCTGTTTAAGTTGCTCACTAAATTGCTTTCAAATTCTATTATTGAGTGATAATAACTTTTGTTTTTCTTCACTTCGTAAAATGCTTTATGCAAAGCTTCATAATTGCACCAGCTCGATTTCAAATTTCCTATTCTCTTCATTCTTTTTTTATAAGTTCCTAAATAATCAGAATTTCGCACTTACTACTTTAATTATTATTCAGTTGCATTTTTGCCAACTGTGGACAAGGAAAACGCTCCCTTTGATAGATTGCATCTGCTACGCCTTAACGTAATAGCTTTCAATATAAATATCAGAGTCACGCCCGCGCCGAAACATTTCTATTTGAATTAGTACGATTGTTATTCAAATTGACATTCCAAACTCCGGCATTAGTTGAATTATTCCAATTGCCGCCGAAAATCGGGCACATTATTAAGCCTTTCCCTTCTGTTCATCGTCTCCAAGTTCTTTCTTTATCCATGCTCCTATCATCTTACCAACTTCGTCTATATGTGTTTGAGATACTCTATGCTTTTGCAGATCAATGTATTTTAGTTCTGCTGCAAGGTTTACAAATTGCCTTAACAATTCATGCTTTATGTTCAAATCAGAAAACGTAGTTTTCTTATAGAACTTTTTGTTGATGGTTATGGCGGATTCAAATATTTCATATCCGGTCTCCCTTATTTTATTTGCCAATAAATACTTTTCATGTTTAGGAAATTGCTTAAGCATGATGTTGTTGTAAACCATCATGTCTCTAATCTTTTTTACTATTAAATGATATTCTGCCATTTCCTTTTCGTTCTTCTTAATTATCGCTCACTATCGTTCGCTGTGCATCTAAACATAAAGGCACGCCCGCGCCGAAACATTCCTACCTGAATAAGCACGATTGTAATACAAACTGACACTCCAAACCCCGGCAGTAGTAGAATAATCCCAAATGCCGCCGAAACCCGGGCACAGTTCATTTATCAAATATTGATAGAAGTAATCTGTCCCAAATAAATTAATTCCACCCGTGCTCATACCGCTTACATCTGGTAATCCCAAAGCTCCTAATTTATAATTTACGTTTGTACGGGATGTATTAAACGGCAAAACTTGGTTTGTGCTATTGCCAAACTTTTGAGCAAAAACTCCACCATTTGCAAAATTGGGAACGATCTCTTCCATTAATGCCGCAACACCGGTTGCCCCAAAATGGTCTGTTGCACCGGCATTTGATCCCGTTATATTTTTAATAGCTACACTTTCTTTTAAAATGTAGAATTTGCCTTTAGTGATTGTTCCGGCACTTGTCCATACCTGAGCTGTTGCACAAGCAACCTTAATGTTGTTTGCATCAATAACATCTGATATTTTCCATATCTTACTATTCAGATCAGTAATGCCTCCTACGGCTGTAATCATTATCCAATTGTTTACTAATAAACCATGATTTGTTGCTTTTATTTGTACTTTCGTATTAGTATCCGTGGCAACCGCAGGTGTAACGTTTGCAGTAACGGCTGATTGTGTCCAAGTCCCATCTGTCCCGGCGGAAGTTTCAACAAACGTAAAAGGAACTCCGGCAACTTTAGCAACAAATCTTAAAGCGGCTGCTGAGGGATTGGTCAAAGTAATCCCGGCTGTGTCTAATGCCGCTGCATGAGCAGTAAAAAAAGCAGTTGCTGTAATTGTCGCGCTTGTGTCAAATGCTTGCTGGTAAGAAACTCCGTTAATCGTAAGATCAATAGTACCGGCGGTTATTGCTGCAAGAGTATCGGTTAAAGCTTGTGCAACTGCCGCGTCAAAGGCAAGCGTTGATATAATTGCCGTTAATCCTTGTGCTATTTGCCACTGGTCCCCTTGAATGTCTGCAACTCCGCAATTTTGCCCGTTGTGGGTTGTCTTGGCAAAAAGAGTTCCGCTGCCGTTCTTTCTTGCTTCATTGCGCGAAGCCCAATACGCATCACTGCAAGCGGTAAATGTACATGTTGCGTCATCAATGTCTGCACCATAATTGTTCGCGCCCTTGGGGTAATTTTTATTTGTTAAATACCAGGCACAATTAGTTGTACTTGTAGCCGCTTGCCCATGGGCAAGGCTTAACAATGCAATTGCCGAACTTATAAACATAGACCAAATAGCAAAATCATTTCCGCGACTTTTTGCAACTGCCCAAGCGCCGCCGTAAGTATCGGTAGGAGATTGAGAATTACTTTTACAAGAAGAAAAACTTCCCGGAAAGTTTGCAGTAGTAGCTATTCCACCTGAGGTATAGGTTTGTGCGGTTGTTAAGCTAACCACAATTGTGTTTGCATCGGTAATTCTTATTACTGTTTTTGTGCCGTTAAGGTCTGTCATGCCTACAACACCGCTAATAACTAATGTCATCGCGGAGGGGGTTCCGGTTGTTAATCCGTGAGAAGTTGCCGTTACCGTTACTTCTGCACCGCTTGCCGTTGCGTTAGTAATTGTTATCGCTCTATCGCGTCTTAACGCCGCATCAGCCGCAATCGGGTTTCCGTTTTTAATAGAACTTGCAATACCGCTCGTGCTCAAGACAAAGTTTGTAAGCGACCATTTATATTTATCAATAAAGAAGCCGTCTTTAATTACGCCGCCATCAATGAATGAACGGTGCAAAGCATAACCGGCGGCGTTGGCGGCTGTTTCGTTCTCGTAATCATAAACACTTGCAATAAGCACTTTGTTAATATTTGTTGTCCCGTCATGTAAAACTTTGTAGTAAAACTTTGGCACCCAAACCATTATACTTCCATCACTGTATTGGTAGTTGCCGTATTGATCGTTACCAATTACATCATAACCGACCAAGGCAAGCATTCCGGCGGGCAAGGTATTTGGGCAAATACCAACGCCAAAACCGGCGGCTCCGGCAATACCTATGTAATTCAGCGTCTTCCCTAAAAAATTAGCTCGTTTTATTTTTTTCGTAACTCCGGCACTTACCGTTACCAATAAATCATCATCGGTAGGGGTTACTAATTCTGCATATTCACTTATTTTAGGCATTTCTTTTAATCTCCTTCAATATGGTTTCCATTTTCATCCCGTATGAATTTTTTATTTTCATCGAGTAGATATTTCAATAAATATTTTTTTAATTTGTTTATAAGCAATAAGATTTTCATGTTAATGTATCTTTTATCTTATATGTTAAACTTCAAACATTACAACTTTAATGCTCTTCCCGTCTAATGAAGCAGATGCAATAAATTGTAAATACGTTGCTCCGGCAAAGTTTTGCAGATCAAGATAAACGTACCGGTTGCTTCCAATTTGCACTACTATTGCAGCGCCGTCAAGATCGTAAACTTCTTTTAAATCAGTTTTCCCTTCTCCGGCTTTTATTGTTAAGCTTTTTGTGTCAAAAGCAACATCATCCGGTATTACCAATGCAGTTAATACGTGCTTTGCCATGTAAAGGATTTCACTGTCTGTTCCGCTAAAGGTTATTTGTGTGTATTCTTTCGTGTTCATTATTTTATCTCTAAGATTTGATTATTAATTGTTTTTACTTGCGCCGTTATTATCATTGCATTCCCCGATGCCTCAACTTCCAAATTTTCAACTTCACTTATCCGCGGATCGTTCTCAAGTTGGTCCATTATTTTTAACAGTAACATACCGTTTTGCAAATCTGCCGGTATCTCGCTTCCCGCAAGTTCTATCCCGATATTTGGCTCCAACGGGTAATCTCCCGCCTTCGTATAAATTCTGTTCTGCACTCCCTGGCTAACGGTTTCTTCATTCGTTAATATTTTCATTTCACCTACACCGTCTTCTACAAGTTCGTTTGGTAGATCCGTTCCCAATACATTCATTCCTATTTGGCTGCCGTAAACCGCAATTTGGTCATAGATTTTATTCAAGCCAATGCTCGATTCAACCTCAACCAATATCTCCGTCCCCGCCGTTATACCGCTGCTCAGAATATTGTTCTTTTGTAAAATCCCTTCTTCAGTGGTGTTATACTTTCGAGCTATACTCATCAGGGTGTCATACCCTGTAACCGTATGTGTTACCTCAACCAATTTATTTGTCTGCCCGTCAAACATTTTAGAGAATTGCTCTTCGCTTATTTTTAAATATTTATTCGCCGCCAATAATCTCTTTATCAATTGTTGTACACGGTTTAAATTCATCAATATTTCCGCATAATTGACTACATCAAATTCATCTGTTGCGTTTTGTTCAACTGTTCCTATCATAAAATCAATTATTGATAAGGAAGTTTCGAGATCACTTTTATATTGGTTGTAAGTCATTTAGAATATTCCCCCTTCCGGCCTTGATGTAACAAAGCTTCCAACATCCTTAACTGCATTTATTACAGTGTCTGCAACAAAACTTAATCCTTGCTGCGGTAAGGTTGCAATTTGTTTCATGGTCTCCATGCCCTGGTAAACGTCTTGCACGGTCTCATTGCTATTCACAAAATCTAAAGCATCGGAAATAAGCCCATCTTCCCCAAATAAACCATTTAGCGCAATAAGCAGTTGGTCTTTTGAGTTAGTTTTTACAAGCTTACCGATAATATCAAATTCAAAGGAATATTTTATTAAGTCTGAATTTTCTCTAGCATTCCCGCGAGTATTCCACGTAGAAACATTTATATTACCAAACTTGCCAAACTCGAAGCCGTAAAAATTTACGACATAAATAAACCGTTCACCGTCTCCCGTGCCCGGCAAACTTGCTGTTTTGCTTCTTAGGATTATTTCCTTCTCAAATTGCTTCAAACGGTTATAGCCGCTCATCATACCGCGATCTTTTACCCCAAACGTACCGTTAAAACTCAATCGTTCCGGTGCAAAATCATATTTATTCAAAAATACTTCGCTGTCTGTTTGCGTCATTGCATCTCTGGCTCTTAATCTAAAATCATATTGCTCCGGGAAAGTTTGCAAGTAGATAGTATCAACGCTCTCAGCAACATAGTTTTCGTCCACGTAATCGTCTATCTTGATCTTCAGAAGCTCAAAAACGATATAAGGCATTTGTGGTATGTTGAAATAGAGTTTCATTGGCAATAATACTTGAGCAAATACTTTGTTTTAATACGTCCGTTAAATAATCTATTCTCTAAAAATCTTAGGGTTGAAATTTGAATTTTCACTCTATTGTCCCTCCACTTGCTTTACCTGCGGTTATTGGTCCACCACCGGATGGTGCTGTGCCTGTAACATCCCCTGCTGCAAACTTAACTTTTCCACTTTTTACGAATGCTTCAAATGCGTTTGCCATCGCCTCAGCCATTTGCGTTGCCATCGCTTTGGCTATTCCCGTACCTTCTGCTTCCGGGATATTTGCTTGCAACGCATCTTCTAATGCTGATTTTAATGCCGCTGTTGCTAGTGCCATGTTAGTTGTTCTCCTTCAGTAATTTTTCTGCGTCTTGTTTTACTTTCATAAAGTCACTCATATTAACCGGTGGAGCAATGGTACTGCCGGTGTTTGTCGGTTGCGTCATTGCTATTATTGCATCTACAAAATCAATTAATATTTTTTTCAGAGTTAATGCGCTCGTTGAATCCCGCCCTTTAACATCGATACATTCCCCTTTAACAATCATTCCTTTTTTGTTCAGTTCTACCAAATTCTTATTCTGATCGGTAATAGTAACTCCATCCTTGCTCATCGTAATTACGTTCTTGTGTTTATCCTCAAGTATGGTTTTTTCTGCGTCTTTGGTATTATCCATAAATATTTTACTTATCAATTCCCCTTTATCATCAACCTGTTTAAGTAAACATTTACCATTTAATTCAAACTTAAAATTCCCGTTTGCTTCGCCGTCACCGGTTATTTTTACCCCAACATTTCCGTTCTTATCCTTTCCCTTTAGATAAAAATAATAATTACCGGCACCGTCATCGTTTATAACCAAATAGCGTTTTTTGTTGTTCCTTACCCCAATTCGTTTTCTTATCGCGTCAATATCATCAGTTCCCATCCTTAACTGTTTATCTACATGGCTTAATTTGATGTTATAGATCGATGAAATAACTACAATATCGTTCTCGTTCCCGTTTATATACGAGTACAGCAGCGCATCGCCCGATTCTTCAATAGCGCCGTTCCCGTCTATAATCTCCGGCTTCGGCAAAATCAAGTTCCCGTCTTCGCTGTTAAATTCGTTTGATGAAAAACTAATCTTCAGTAAATCATGCAGCACTCCGTTCATGTCCCGGAAATAGGTGTTTTTCTCTTTCCGGTTAAAGACCAACTTACCGACAAAAAAGATTTTTTCGCGCGAAACAATATTTTCATTTCTTTTTTTCATGCCATTGTCAACATTCCGTTTAGATCATTTTCATACTTACTTCTATTCTCGGTTGTATCTATTGGTGTTGCCGCTGTTGTTTTTCCATCTAAATTATTTTTCTTAAAAATAACATCCGGTTTACTTTCCATAGCTATTATGTGTTCGTTAATAACTCCCTTTGCCTGTCCGCGAACCAACTGCATAGCGGTAAACCATTCTGCACCGTAAGTCCAACTATTTGCTGTACTTTTTATATAATATTCAACTCCGGTAAATTTTTGCGCTTGGTTCTTCAAATCATTGTATTGATAAAAATATTCTTTGTCTTGATAAAACAACTTTCTTCCAATTCTATACTCACTATTCCCTAATGCCGTTAATGTTCCTTTTTCAAAAAGTTCGTTGCAAGCATTCCACTGAAAAACCTTATCTCGCTTCTCCAATAACCACTTAAACTCTTCCCTTTTTTCTTCTTCCGTTGGCGTTTCACCGCTTTCTAATTTTTTCTTTATTTCTGCGGTAAGTTCCCTTATGTTTAGATTTGTCGAGTTTACCGCCAATTCCCGTAAACCATATTCTTTAATGCTCTCTAAGTGGATTACCGGGAACATTGCTCCAAGTTTTCCTAATGCGGTTTCCTGGTTGGCAATTAAGCTGCTTGTATAGGTAGTTGAAAAAAAATTCCTCAGCTCAAATTCATCTGTCCCCAACTCTTCCCTTGTTCTGAACTCTGATTTAAAAACTACCGTGTCAAGATCATCCCAAAGTTTCCAGCCTCGTTTCTCATTATCACTGTAGGAAAAAGGTTTTGTCCGGATTGTCATTGAATTGTATGTTTTCCCGTTCTTCCCCTTTACAGTATCAAAAAACATTTCATAAAAATAATTGTCTAAAAATTTCCGTATGTACTCATACACAGTTCCAAAAAAAACCGAGTTCGATGGATCGAACATTATTTCATTATTCAACATTTCAAAATTGAAAATAGATACTCCGTCAACATCTGTTGTATTGTTGTCGATCATTTCTTTGATCGTTTCGCGGAAAGGGCTATTGTCGATATTTGTTCCGGGCATATTCTGTAATACCCATTTTATCCCTTTAATCGGCTCACTGTTAAAAGGATAATCCTTGCTATCAATTTCTGCACCCCTTAAGTAAGTCCAAAATTTTAAGCGATTCTCACCAAGTCTGGGTTCCAAATATTCTTTATCGGCACTTAATACCGGTGAATTGGGGATAGAATCTTTAATCAGCATTTTCGGCACAAGCAAACTGCAATTAATATTTACCGTTCTTCCAACACTGCCGCTATCTGAAATTTTACCTTCGTAAATTCTGTCAATCATTCCAAGAAAATCCGGCTTACTGTTTTTGCTATCCATTTTAATAGTGATGATGCTCCCAACCGCAAGTTTAATTTTCATCAAATTATAAAATTGATTGTGCCCAATGTTTAGCCCCGCCGGTGCAATTGCAGAAGTGAACGAAACTCTTGCCGTTGCCAAAACTCCGTCAACATCATTTAATAAATTTATTGAATATGCATATCTGCTCGCATCAAAATTTTCTTGATCTGCAAAGTTTTTAATGTGATTACGGAAAGAAATTACTTCGGGAATTACTTTCCTTTGCTTCGGTTGCTTTATTATAATGGTTCTTCCCATTACGCCCTATTCTCTTCTATGTAATCTGTTTGCTGCCCGTACACATCATTATCTGCGCTTTTAATTTCTACTTTTGTGTTTGTTTGCCGCATTGATGCAAGTTCAAGCTTGTCCCCTAAGTGGTACATGCCGTTTATTAACGATTCCATTTGCCTGTTCATCGTTTCCATCCCGTCTAACTTTGCCGTTAGTTCTTTCACTTCACTCGTCTGTCTCTGCGGCTCATTTCTGTATGTTTGGGGGATCTTCATGTCTTCTTCAAAAAGACTTGTCCCAAGTTTTTCCTTTTGTTTTTTTAGCTCTTCTAATGCTTCTCTATCTCCTTTATATCCTCTTCCGCTAAGGTCTTTTTGTACTCGTTCTTTAGTTTCCAACGAACTTGCATCTTTCATCTCATCGGGGTATTTACCTGCCTTAATTATTATTCTTTCAAGTTCTTTATACCCTTGTTTTTCAAGTATTTCTCTTCTTTTATCAATACTAAGGTTGGTTGGGTCTTTTATCCCTGCCCTTTCGTAAGCATGTTCTTTTTGTTCTTTGAGAAATTCTTTTATTTTTACTTGATTCGTTTCTATCCCGCTCGTTATCATCCAAGTGTACTGAGCATCAATTCCTTTTCGTATTGTTTCTACCATATCTTTTTGTACATCAGCGTTCTTACTCATATCTACCCAAAATCCCGCCTGCGCTTTTTGCCCGTCAAAAATTGTCTTCTGGAATGCGTCTGCGGCGGCAAGGTTCTTCTCTCTAATTATCACCTGTTGCGCTTCCTCTGCGCTTCTAAAACTGTTTGCCTTTTTCATCGTTTCAAGGAATTCTTTTCCTCCTTCTCCTATTCCCTTACCTTCGCTTTCCACCATTTTATAGAATTCTTCTAACTTTACTGTTTTCGATTCCATCTCATATTTTTGTTCACCCTTCTCATCTTTTTCACCCTTTATCGCTATTCTTTTCCCATTCTTATCAAGTTTGTATTCATCGTATTGCGCCTCCCCTTTTTCTCCAAATAGACCAATAAATTTATCGTAAACGGGTTTTGCCATTGTTATTCCCGGATCAATACCTTCCATTATTGCCTGCGCCCCTTTATCTGTGTAACCGCCTTCTCTCCTATATTCTTCTATTGCCGGTCTGAAGTTTCTTGGGTTCATTATCCCCTCTCGTCTCCGTGACAAATATCCATCTGGACCAAACATACCTTTTTCTCCCCAAGCTCTAAACAAAATCGATTCTTGCGCTAAATTTTGCGGGTTGCCAAATCTCTCAAACGCGCTTGATGTTTCCGCTCCTAAATCTCCGGCTCTACCGTAAGGAGAAGCATTCCCCATTAACATTCTCGGCAAGTCCACGGCAAACCTAATCGCATCATGCGTATCAATCCCGGCTTTCAACTGCTTCATAGCAACACTACGAATATCTTTCAGTATGTCAACTACTCTCTCTTTGTCAACGTCGGTTCCAAATAACTGTTGCGATTTCTTTTCCACCTCTGAAAATTCACCGTAGCTGAGTTTATTCCCCGTCAACCGTTCCATTTCACCAAACTGATACATCTGCCTTGGGTCAAGTCCGCTTTTCCGTGCAAATAATGTTTGTTCTTTAAATAAATCTTCATCCATCCTTCCGTATTGTTCGCCAAAACTTTTCTGTAACTCTAAAGTCTCATCCGGGGAATAACCGAGTACGCTTCCACCAATTCCCTCTTTTCCAAATCTCTGTCCTGCCTTAAATTTGCTTATATCATACGCCATTGAAGATTGTACTAACCTTGATGCCTCTGCATAAGCCTCTGACCTGTATTTTATGTCCGCTTCTAACTTTGCCCTGCTTTCTGTATTCTCAATTTCCGCAAATTGCCCCCCCATCATTCCACCGAACATAGAACCACCTGCAGCCATTGCCGCAAGCGGAATAGCACCCGTTCCTCCGGTTGCCGCAACTAAACCAACTGCCGCAATTGCTCCAACTATTTTTCCTATAAGTTCCGATTCCCTTGTTCGTTCCGTGGTTTCCTTAAATACTTTTGCTTCCTCACCCGCTGCGTAACTTCCCATTGGAGAGGTTAAATTAAAAGAGGTTAGTTCCTTTGCCGATATCTTCGCCTCACTAAGCGCCCAACCCATAGCCGTCTGTGTAGCTTGCCCCATTAAAGCCAAATATCCACCTTGCTGCAACATCGAATAAATACCTTTCCCCGCCTCGCCCCCTTCTTTCATCTGCCCTACCATTTCCTTTAATTTGGGATTTAGTTCATCTAACCCGGCGGATGCGTCTTTTATCCCGCTTACAAGCGCCTCTTTCATAAACTCTTTCTTCTCTTTTGGTATGTCCATTTCATCAATAGCTGCCATTTGTTTCCCGCGAAAATCCTCTAAAGCAGCTTGCTCAGTTAGCATCTTTTTGTGCATGCCAAACAAATCGTAAGTTGTTATTTTGTGTCCGCTCTCTTCGCTTGCCTTAACGCTGATCGCTATTTCATCTCTAAGCTTTTTTATCTTTGCCTGGTAATCCTGCATCTCCATTTGATCCTCACCTCCGGCAAACGCTTGTACCCCGGATATCTGGCGCGGCGTTAAACCTTGCTGGAACGTTGGGTCTTGGGATAATTGCTGCATAGGCGCAGTAATACGCTGTGGGGTTTGTTCAAGCTGAGAGAAGAATTCATTGGAGCCCTCAATCATTGGCAAAATTCTTGCTCTGATGCTAAGGGCTAATTCGCTTTCGTTTGTCATAAGTTCACCACTTCAATATTTTCAAGTGCTTTCTTAAAAGCCTCGTTCGTTTGCTGATCGTAATTTGGATTAACCGCTCTTGCCTTCGCCGTTCCTTCAATAAACTTATCCGGGTACTTTTCTCTGTAGTTCTTTATCTTAAGATCGATGTAGTCGTTAAGAATTTGAGTTTCAGTGACTGTCAAATATCTCTCATCATTACTACTATACCCGTAAAAGGCTTTCCACCACTGCTTTAAAGTAGAGCGTTCTTCAATTTCTTTTGCAAAATCTTCGCTCAGTAGTTGTGCTTGTTCGTCAAGAGCTATTAGGCTTCGGTAGTAACTTTTTTTTTATTTACTTCCTCAAGCTTCGCATCCAACTCTACAACGATCTTTCTTAAATATTCTTCCTTCTGTGAATAGAAATCAAAATCGTAAGGCTTGATTTTCATTACTTTAAGAAAGGCAAGTTGCTGTAAATTCTTTTTCTCGTTGATTACGCTAACAAGTTTTAGGTAAAACTTCTGATCACGTACCATCGTTTCAAAAACTTCATCCTTCTTTTCTTCGGCTTCTTTGCTGCCCGGTAACTTCTCTATCTTGCCGAAATAATTGCTGTACTCTCGGCTAATCAAATTTTCAAGCTCAAGAAGGTTATCAAGCCCGCCCAACAGTTCCGCCATCTCGTTGCGTATTTGTCTGCTTTCGATCGCGTTAGGCTCTGCAAAAAACTCGAATGTCTTTTCATCTATCGTAAATGAAATCTTTTCTCTAATGCTGCTGTCCATTTCTGCCTCTAAAATTACTCCCACCCCTTGCCTAAGCAAAGAGCGGGAGGATATGGTTAATAATTAATTAAACTGCTATCTTAGCCGGATACGCAACTCCATCTGCATGACTTTGCTTCCATTCAAGTCCGTTAAGGCGAACTCGATAAACCAATGACATATTTTTCATGTATTGACTTTGTGCGTTCCAATTACCGCTTTGTCCGGCAATTTTTACACCTTCAAAGGCATCAATGATTAGTCCGGATAAATTTGGATCTTCATGTTCTGCTATTTGCACAATTGCGCTCAGTTCACTAACAGCCCATTCTTTTAATCCCGAAGTGGTTGGCAATGAATCATTGATGTGCATAAAGAAAAACGTCTGGATCGTTATTTGTCCTATCGGTTGTCTACCGGTAACAATTTCTAAAGAATGGCGTTGTCCCCATTCAGCTAAATCGGTTTGTTGGAACTGTTCATTCCAATTCATTCCGGTTCCTCTTGCAACTAAATTGTTTGAACCGTCTAAGACGGAAAGAACAAGTTGAGAACCCGACAACGCTTTGTAATAAAGTTCCGGGTTGTCGATTGTCCCAACCTTAATTCGTGGTGCTAATATTTCTCCGAATCCCATTTTTTTAATTCCTTATGTTTATGCGTCAACAATTACTTTTAATATGAACCCGACAAAATCAATCGCGTCAATAGGATTGATCTGCGGCTCGGTTACTACTGCATTACCTTCCTGGTATGCGTTTACAATCTTCCAATCAGAAATAAATCCGTCATCCTGGAATTTCTTTAAGATTCTTCCGCCCTGTACAGATGCTACGCTTGGTCCATATCCATCAGCGCCTACTCCTAATTCCATTTCGTTCTTGTATCCTTCGTAAACGTAGTCAACAATTTGCCGTTGCTGGATTAAGTAGGTTTTCTTATCGTCTGTATTCCAAATTGTGGCTTGGTTCTGGTAGGTATTAATTCCTTGAATGATGTAATACCCGTTCTTACCCGTACCGATTAACAGTACACCGTTTGCAAGGTATCCGGCGGTCGCTGTTTCTTTATTAAACTCACCAAAAGTCTTTTCTACACTTTGCGCGTCAACTGCGTCATTGGTAAGGTTACGTTTAACACTTTGTGCGCTCATTAATCCGGCAAAGAATGGAGCAAAACTTAAATAAGGCGCTTTCGCATCCATGCCCATTCCGGCAAGAATACAATCATCGCTGTTCAAAACTTTTGCCCGGCTCTTAGGATGTGCTGCATCGCTATCGGCAAGAAGTACATCTCCCGTTGCACAACCAAGGATAAGCTGTAATGATTTACCCGCCGCTCTTTCAGTTACCGCAAGCGTTTTATAAACCGCGTGTACTGCTGCTGTGCTGGAAACAACATTAATTAATCTCACTCTTTGTTTTGTGTAGTTGGTCATTTCTTCAAACAACTGTGGCGCTAAAGCTGCAAGAAGATCAAAATCTCCTCCGCCGGTTTCTGTCGCTGCCGGAGAAGTTCCTTTTGTTGCGCTGGCAATGTTCTGTAGATAAACCTTCGCTAAGGTTGTTGGTTTAACTCCCGCGTAAGTTTTTCTATCCGCTGTTAAAATGTTACCGGAGTTGATCCAGTTAATTACATCCGTAACGGTTGCGGTTGCCGTAAACGTTGTGGTTGCTTGTTTGTCGGTATCTTCAACAAATAAACGTGCCCAAGCAGAAGTAGCAAATGCCGCTGTTGGGTTTGCGCTAAGTTCTACCTGGTTGTTTACCGTGTCGATACTTACAATTGTCACTGCATCCGGTGCGATTGTAATTGCGTTGCTGTAAACTTTTACAGCCATTCCTACAGCAAGTCCTTCAACATCTCCAAGACTAATAAATGGGGATGATGTGCTTGCATTTGCAGTTAAAAATTTCGTGAGCTTAGGCGGAATAATAGTTAGCGTTAATAAGCTTGTATCGGTTGACATTGTTAATGATATGTCGTTTCCCGCCGCTCCGTAAAAATTATCGCGCGGGTAAACATCAAATGCGTTTACCGGTGTTCCTGCATTATCTTTTATGGTTGCAAGTGCGTTGGTTAACGATGCTGCGTTAATGCAGTACACAACTCCAGCACCGCCCTTCTTGGCGTATTCGAATGCACGAGAAATATCACTCACTCCGTAATATTCTTTAACCGTGTTCAAAGATGAATACGGTAGAATTACTTCGTAACCTTTTTTCCCGGTTCCATTGTAGGGCACACCCTTTTTCGCTCCCGCTACAATAAGTAGTGTATTAAATACCGGAAGTGCGGTGCTGCCAAGATTAATTATTTCTACAGTTCCATACACCCCTGGCACTGTGTAGGTTTTACCTTCGAGTACTAATGGCATGATCTTATTCTCCTAAATTAGTTGATTTATTGATTTTCTTATATATTAACACTTTTATATACCTCTCTCATTCGAAATACTTCTTTTGAATAATCTTTGTTAAAAGTCCGTGAATCAATATCTTTCCCGGTTATAATTACCTTTTCTACGTTGCCTTCTCCGCAATTGTAAGCCGCTGTTATTGCTCTTCCAAACCAATAAGAGCCAAGTTTCTCTTCGTGCTTTTTCAAATATTTCATTTTACCGGTAAGCACATCAACCGCTTTATCTGCGCTCGCTTGTATCTCCATCCATTTACCGGAATTAATAAAATCCGGGAACGATCTAATATCAATCTGCCAATAACTAAACCCGTGGTAAATGCCGTTATTAAAATCCCCTTTCATCAATTTGGTTATTGTGTCCAAATCATAGCCTTTGTTCACATACCTAATGATGAGAAAACCGGTTTCCCTTGCGGCAATTGCTCCAAGCCAATCTTCGGTAAATATTGATCCGGCAATAGCCTTTTTTATGTATGGACCTAAATCTCTTTTTATCCACGCCAGCAAATCAACTTCGGTTTTTATATGCTCGTCTTTTACTTCCTTAATGGAAGCCGTTGCTTCCTTAACGTTGGCAAAGGCAAAACCCCATGTAATTTTACCTACCATCCCATCGGCAATAAGTCCATTATCTGCCTGATAAATCTTTGTAGCCGCGTTTAACTTATCGCTAAACACGCCGTCAACTACTTCGGCAAAATATCCCTTCTGCTTAAGAAGTTTCTGCCAAAGCTCAACCTCAGCGCCGGTTGACCAAAGCTTTAAAGTTTTGCTAAAATCTTTTCCCATTGCTCTACCGTATTTTCTGTTTTTACACCTGGATTAAGAGTTAAGTAATGTTCTAACCTTGTCTTCGCCCAACTTGGTAAATTCTTTTGATGAATAAACGTGTTAAGGTTAATTTCAATCGCTTCCTCTTTCGGTTGTTCTTCAACCGTGCCAAAGCTTTCTTCATCGTTTATTTTTTTTGCCATTTTAAACCACCTTCATATCGGTTATATGTTGATTAATCTCTGTATAGTCAATTTTAGTTTTGTTCTCGATTAATAGAGTAAAGATCATTGTTACACCTACTACATTGGCACCGTGAAAGGAAGGATTATAATAATCCCCCTCTATCGTAACCTGGCAGTCGGTCGCACCTAATTTCTTTGCCATTATCTTTAAGAATGGTTTGCGCCCTCTCAAAATATTTGTCATTAAATCTCTTCTGTCCGGTCCGCTTATGGTTATGTATGTTACCCTAATTACATCGGTATCCATATCGCCAAGTATAATGCTTTGTCCGTGCGCTGATAAAATGTTTCCCCAGTAGTTCTGATAGTTGGCTCCGTTTACACGTTCAACCATAAACTGATCGTTCCTTGGCTCGCCCATGGTAAATTGTTTTACGACTTCAATATCTCTGCTTACTTGTATTTTCTTACCGGTTGCATTTTTCAATCCGTCCAACATCTTCCTTAATGTTTTCGCCACAATCTCTTTTCCGTCATGTATCTCTACAAGTACATCCGCGTTAGGTGTTGCGTTCGCTGAAATTGTTGCGGAATATTCGCCCGCGGTCTCGTCTCTAATTACAGCTTTATAATAGTAAACCAAACCGTTAATAACCTCGTAAACGCCCATCCCTTCCTGTCCGTTTTTAATCTTGTCAAATACAAATAATCCGTTGTAAACAAAGGCTGATAAATCTGCAATGTGAGAGAAATAATCATCAATTTCTCCTTGTGTAATGTCGGTCTGGCTGCGTTGGAAAATGTACACTTTATAATTTGTTGGTAACGTTGTAGGTAACGTCCAAAATACATCGAGTTCGCTGCCAAGCGGTGAAACAGTAACTTCAAGTGATGTTAAAGGTGTAATCATGTTGATGCTAATACAGAGATAAATACTTTTGATTAAATACAGCGAATATTTAAGTATTTACCTTCTCTCCGAAGGGTTGAAATTTGAAGATTGTTTAAAATAGAAATCCCCTCTCCTTTGTAAGGAGAGGGGTAGGGGTGAGGTTGGTTTTACTTAGTCTCTTTTACAAATGTGAATTTGTCTATCTTCGTTGTCTCAAGCTCCCCGCTTTCAATTCTTTGGTACACACTGCGCCGTGTTTTAAGATTGGCTTTTTTCATATACTCTTGAATTGAATACCATTTCCCCGCCGGGAGTTTCCCCCGTTGGTGAATTAGCTCCAATACCTCAAAGTCTTTATGCACAAACTCCGCCGGAATTGTTTTTGCTATTTTTTCGTGTATGGTTGTCATGTCTTTTTTCGCTTATTAATATTCCCAAAATTAATTAAATTTCCCTTGATAGCCCAAAAAACTATGACAATGTATCTCTATATTATTGTCGTTTGTTTCATAAACCCGCCAGCCCGATGGACTTTCTAAAATATCTATCAAAAGAGCTTCAGATGAAGCACTTAAACCGATTTCACAATTTACGGCAGCATCGTATGCGTAATCATCAGTATAATGTCCTGTACACTTTATGCCATTGATTTGACCGTTTGCCAGTGCTCTGTAAAGATGCGATAGCGTCCATTTCTTTGGTTTTTCTGGCAGTGGTTTCAATTTTGGAACGTTGAACGGAGAATAAATTCTAATCCCTTCGCTAAGATGCTTTGATACCGAAAACTTTATCCCGGCGATTTCAATCTGTTGATCTTCCAAATATCCCCTGAAGTTTTTCTGAAAGTCTAAACTATCAAATAATGAAACAAGAGCGTCTAAATCTGCTTGAATTGCGTTTGTGATCGAAGTATTTCCAAACCGATCAACTAATCTGATTGAATAACCAGTACAAACTGCGCCGCGTTCCATTGCGTTTGAAACTTTTGTAATCGAAATATTGTCGCGGTATTGATGGAATTTTAACTGTGATCGCTTTACAAAAATATCTTCGTAACTATTTGCCCAATCATAAAAATTCTCCCGATTAATTGTCTCTATAATTTTGTAGTTTTTCATTTTATACCTCTATTCCTCTATATTTTAATTCTCGTTTTATCCTTTGGCACATTTCAATTAGGGTTACCTTACAAAATGTTGTTAGGCATCGTGTCGCCTCCAACTTAGTTACATGAAAAAATCTGCGCAAATCTTGGTTATCATACAATGACCATTCTTTTCTGCTAAATCTAATTTTATCTCCATAATTAACTTTATTAGCGTAACTCATTTCTGTCCCCTTTCATTAACCGGTATTATTAATGTTGCAAGGGCTGTTTTTATCAACCAATCCTTTGCCTCTTTAAGCGAAGGAAACGACTGATAAATCTTATTGATCTTTTCGTCTTTCAACATTTCGTTGGCTCTTTCAATTACTACTTGGGTCATTTCGGCTTGTGCCATTTTATACCTCTAAATAAGACAAATTAAAATCTTCATTGTCATTCATTCTCATCCCCGAAAACCCGCAGTCTAAACGCCCGGTCTTCTCTTCGATTTCTGGTATCCAGTCCCATCTCAACCAAGTTTCTTTTCTCCCTTTGTGGAATTCTGTATAAACCTTCGTACCGGAAAAAACTCTCATCATTGGCACATCTTGATAATCATAATGGAACAAGCCGCCGAGACGGGTTACGTTGATCCGTTTCCCCTCTAATTCTTTGTGCAGTGGTAAATCTGCTAAGTAAATTATTGTTGTAGGGTTAATTAGTTCTACGTTGACACATTTTTGCATATTATCAAAATCACTGCTCCCAATGTTGAAATATTTGTTTAGAAAATATTCCTTAGCCCCCTCAAGGTCTTCATTAATACAAGTTGTGATAGTTTCTCCGTTTGCGTATGTACATTTTACGGTAATCATTTTATAACTCCTTCCCTTAAATCAATGTTATTTTCTCTGCAATAGCTCACCATCAAATTTATACTCAGTTCAATTAGCTTTTTCCGGTTGTCCATATCCCAAAGGTTATCCGGATCAATCTTTGTAAGAGGTCTCATAGCTTCTAACAAAGCATTCTTCGCTTGTCGCTCTAAATTTTCAGCTACTAACAAAGGACAAAAATCATCACGTTTAACTTTTAACCCGGCTTTTTCTCTTTCTATTTTGCACTCGTTCCAAAAAGTGTTAAAATCTTCTTTACTCATCTGATAGGATTCTTTCGGATCGAGAATAACTCTTTCCTCCGCTTCACGCCCAAGTTTCGTAAGCAATTCTACTTCTCTTCTGTTGGTAAACTGATGTTTCTCCAATATCGCTTTTTGATAACCGTCAACTATTGGTTTAATTGTTTGAACGAAGGCTTTTGCCATAAGTAGGGCTTTTGTTGCAGTTATCATTTCCGGCGTTGGGTTAAATTTGGGTTTGTTTTCGCTTTTCATTTGAGGTTCCTTTTTTGTTTTTCTTTCACTTGCAATATACAAACGTTTGTATATCAAAGTCAAGTCTTTTTCAAAAAAAGTTTAAATTATTTTCACTTTTTTTGCAAACTGTTTAAAAAGAAAAATCCCGCTCTTTGCAGCGGGATTCCAGGAACTATTCAAAGGAGCTCGTTAAATACGGGTGTATTTATTTAAGCAGTACAAACTTACTAATTCTTTAACTTTGGTTAAATGCCGAAATTGTGGTACTCAAATCTTTTTTCGCCGCTTCCCCCAACATCATCATTACCGGCTGTTCTATCCGTTCTTTCGTCTCTTTTAAAATAAACATTCCGCTTAATCCCGGATGTATCCAACCCTCACTACCTTCTTTCATAATTCTAAAAGTAAAATATGCGCTTGAGTTCCTCATGTTCTCCGTTTCATTGTGCGGCTTAAAAATAAACTTACCGAAATTAAATCTGTTTACAGTCGGATTGGTTTGGAATCTCACCATGCCTTCATAGATGTTGCTCTTATGCGGCGGGGAAACTACCTTAAACTTTTCGCCTGTAGTTTTATCGGAGATAGTATATTCCTTTGGCTCCGATCTAAGCAATGGTTGTTCGGTATTCTTAATTTTATCTCCCCATGCGTACATTGTTCGCTGTACACGTTCGGGATTATTTCTCCTCATCAATTCTGCATCGGCTTGGTCCCGCGCTCCCTTTATGCTTCCCTCGCTAAACATTTTAACAGCTACGGAATGCCTCATATTCTTTGCACCGGTTCTTGTCTCATCCAAAGAATATTTTACCTTTCCCATAATTACTTCACGCTGGTAAACCGGCGCTTTGTCGTAAACTTCTTTAGGCATCGCTCTCATACTTGTTGTCCCCGGTGTGCCGTGCTGAAAAGGAATAACCAAATATTTTTTACCGTCTTTTCCTATCCTTACTTTTGGCGAAGTATCAAGAGCTTTCTTCATGTCAAAACTTTCATAACCTTCTTCCAGGGCTTTTGCATGTGGGCTGGTGTGAATGATCTTGTAATGAAGTCTATCACTCTGGTAAGGATATTTCGCTCCTGAAACAATTCCGTTTGCATATCCCCCTTGCGAATGTTTGAACTTACTTGCCGCAACGTTTAACCACGTCTGTGTTGCCAAATCTCCCGCGGCTTCAACTGCTTGCGGCAATTCCGCTTCCTTGCCTAATTGCTGTTCAATGTGGTTTATCAGTTCATATATCTTGCTGTAATCGATGTCGTAAACAATTTGGTAACTCATGCTGTTTCTTTAAACTTAACTTATAAGTTAACTCTTATATTAAGTTTCTCGTCCTGTATTACTCGGATTTCTTTTTATTAAATTCTTTTCCAAATGCTTTTATTGCCGGTTTCTTCTCTGTCTTTTCTTCCACAATATTCTTTGTCGGGTTCACAACCTGTTCAATGTCGTTTTCTTCACCGGAAAGGTTGCTAAACTTACTGCCGAATTGAAATTGATATTTCTGTTCTCCTCCCGGTGTTAGGTTCATATTCTCATCAATCAATCCGTGCATCTTCAGCATACCTAAAGCAAAAAAATCTTGTTCCGGATCAATCTCTCTGTCTATTCCTTGTTCCTTAAATCCAAGCATTAACTTTAACTTTTCGCTTGTTGGTAACTCTTGCGTATTTCCGCTTTCGGCTGGTTGGGGTTCTGTTTCGAGGGCTTTCAATAATTTTCTCCTTTGATATTTTAAATATAAGGATTTCCCCATTTGCTTCAAACCAAATTTCTTAAATTCTTCGTGAAGTTCCGGGTGCAGTATTTTTTCTTGCCCGTCATTTTTTATATAAAATAATTTTGCCCCTTGCCCTAATGGTGCGCTGTTATCGTAAACACTAAAATTATCAAAGTTATCCTTCAGTTGAAAAAATGCCTTGTGTGTGGGATAATCACCAAACAATTTCTTATACAGATCAGCGCCTATGCTTCTGCCGCCGCTTTCCCCTCTTGCTTTGTCTCGCTCAATTCCCTTCTCAATCGGTAAATGAATAAATGCAGCGTTCGCTTGAAAAGTATCGCTGTTAACCATGTAAAGAAGATCGTTTAAATTCTCCGTTCCCTTCATCGTAACGTCATAAATTACATCTTTCTTTTCGCGTATAGCCTCACGGACCAAATGCTTTGCAATATTTGAACTTTCCTCATGCAATTCCCAAGGCTTTAAGTCAACATCAATTTTAGATATTCCCCTCTCCTCAGCTAACATATATTTTATGCTGTCGGGATCTATCAAAACTTTATTTTTATAAAACTCTCCTCCAAGCGTTGTGCTCTTTCCGCTGCCCGGCAAACCGCCCGTAACCCACATTTGCCCCAAACCTTCTCCGGCTTTGTTAAACAGTTGTTTCTTAATCGTGTTAAACTCCGGCACCGCTTCCGCTTCTATCTTTAACCCTAAACTCATTTCCGTTTCTCTTAACGGATTTGGTTTCTTCGCGCACTCATCAAATGCTTTGGCGTACTCGCCGGTTGCAAACTGCAACTCCTTAAGCAAAGGATCGTTTTCACCCTTGCTTATCGTTACCCTTGTAAAGAAATTTTCTTTACCCTTTATATTATCCAGCCCGTTACTATCTATTTCATATCCCTTCTTTTTCAATTGAGCAATTACCGCCTTTGCCTTAGCAGTACTTTTTACCTCAACCGCGCCAATTAATGCCGAGTAAATTTCCGGCTTATCATCCTTTGTAGCGTTTCTTTTTATTTCCTTAAACATTACATCTGATTTTTTAATTATCCTATCTCTTACGCTAAAATCTATTCCTTCGGCTTCTGCTGCATTTTCAATATCACCGAAAAACCAATCCTTTTGCCCGTTTGCCAACCTTTCGTAACTATCGGCTTTTTTCTGCCATTCGTTAAAATTCCGCATCTTCTCTAAGTTTCGTGCATGTTTGGCGTTCTCTTCCGCTTTTTCCATCTCTACCGGTTTGTTGGGTATTTTGCTTTTCTCTTTCGTCGATATTAAAATATTCCTATCGGCAAACTTAAAACTTATCCCATCTTCCGTTTGTACAACTGCCTGGTTCTTTGGTATAGATACAAGCGAATCAAACCCATTTGCCTCTTTTAAGAACAAAGAATAATTACCTTCACTGTTCTCATTCACAAGCTGTAACGCTCCCTCACCTAACAAATTCCCTTCGTTATCCTTTAGCAATACACTATTGCCAATTTTATTCTGCAATAACTCAAATGCATTGGCCGGAGCTATTATCTTCCCTCCGCTTTGCTTTCCTTCTGCCGACTGCTGACTGCTGACTGCCGATTGTCCACTGCCTACTGCCGATTGATCCTTGCTCGCCAATTTCCAATGCGCACCCTTGCCGGACTTATCCCGTGTTAGCCTTAACGTGCCTCCGCGTCCTTCTTTCGTCTGCCCTTCCTTTTGATATGGCTGCGCTCCAAACATTGATATCTGCTTACCAAAGGCTTTGAATAAATTTTTGAAGATGCTTTTATTTGAATCGCTGATATCTTTTGGCAATAAATCTTTTATTTCTTCGTTAATCTCTTTTATTTTTTGCTGCAATTCATCTTCCCTTCTAAAACTTAATTGTTTCGTTTTATGATATCCTCTCATATTTGTGCCAAACCCAATATTGGAAACCTTCTTGTGATTTTTAAGCTTCTCTGAATAAAGTCTGTCCTCAAGACCTTCCTTACGTTTTTTCAACTTTGATAGTTTTATCTCGTTTTCAGAATTGGCTTTCTGATAAGCTGAATATCTAATCTCCCCACCTCCTTTTACAGAAATAAACGGCTCTCCGTCTTGATATTTCCCGATTTTAAATTCTTGTTCAGGATATTGTTTCTTAAACCAATCAGCAAATGGTTGATATGTCCCTTCGACTAAAATATTTTTTGTCTTTTCGCCATAACTTTCTAAATCTTTTTTTAAAGATGCAGTGAAAGGTAATTCACTTATAAGTGAAGTTTCCTTTCCCAACTCCGGATAATCCCTCAACACTTCCGGCGGCACGGGTTTGCCTTCTTTTATTGCTTGCTGAACGTGTCCCTTGTGGTTCTGGTTTGATGTGAAATTTCTCCCATATATTTTTTCAATATCGTCCTTCATCTTTACTATATTAGAAAAATCCATCCCTTTTGTATTTTTAACTTCATCCCATAATGGCTGAAATATTTTATTGTATTCTGTTTTAGTAAATTCCCAAGGTTGTTTAGTAACCAAATCCGGCTCGCTCTGAACCGGATTCTTTACTGTTTCGATACTTGATCGATCAGCTATTTTTTTTTCATATTCTGCATTTTGGTGAAGCGCAATTCTCTCTATTTCATCTACATGAAATTCAGCTATTGCCCTATCCGTTTCTTCTTTATCTTTTTTACGTCCTTCTTTATACGCCGCTCTTTGTTTGTTATAATAGTCCTTCAGTTTCTTTTCGTTCTGCGCTCGGTCGTCACCCAATTTCAACTCAGTTTTAAGAAACTCATTAGGAAACTTATGAAGCATAACATTTGTAAAGAAAATATCATACGTCTTACTTATTTGCACGGTATTTATAAGCTCTTGTGAGTAATCAACTTTTTTACTCAAATATTCCTTCGCCCAATGCGAATTTTTATAAGGTTCAATTACTGCATCCGGTATCTCTTTCCCCTCTCGAATGGCATTTTTAATAATAACTTTGTGCTGTTCGTTAGAAATTGCAATATCCTCCAAATCATTCGGGTCTTTAAATTTTTTAACTTCAGCTATTGGTCCTCTGAACATCTTTTGTGCATATTCATCTTGTGTTTGTTCATACGCTTCCTTAAATAAACCTTTGTTCTCTCTAACGTTTTGATTGTTCAGAGTTGTTTTCTTTTCACCTTGCACTTGCCCCTTTCCACTTGCTTCCTCATCCGCGTTCTTCCAACGCAACTTTCCGCCGTTTGTAATTTCAAGTCTTCGCTTATCCCCCGGCGCAAATTCCTTTTCCGCTCCGGCAAACATATCTATCTGGTTGGGGTTGTTACCAATTTTTATCGATTTTCCAAAAAGTGTGATTATCATGTATAAATCTCCTGTTGCGTTTCTACCGTGTCAAGATTATTCTCAACCGGACTAACAAATCTCCTAAGCACGGTTAGCATCTTTTTCGGTAGTCTGTTTTCATCCGTTCCCCTATCGCTTCCCGCATCTTCCCATACTTTAAATTGTTGCTTCGCGATGAATTCTACCGTGTAACTTTCACCCGTTGCCGGTCCTTTGCCGGTTGCCCAAACAACCGCCATTAATTTACCCACAATATCCGCTTTATCTCTAACCTCTCCCGTTGGTACGCCGTTTTCATCGGTAAGCGGCAAACCGTCATCACCAAGTAACGTTTTATAGTCGTCTTCAATTATGGTATAATCGGCTGCGTCATATTTTGTGTTATTACGGTATATGCCAATTACTTCTGTAATATCAAAAGCGTAAATAAAATCACGAGTTCCGCGCTTCAGTATATCCGTATCGCGCCTGGTTTTATTATCGCAAACCAAAATATCGCCGTGTGTAATAACTGAGTAAGCTCTCTGTTCGGCTCCGCTTAAATTCAATCTTGGTATGGTAAACGTTGCGCCTCCGTCATAAATAACCCCGTTCGGCGTATTTAGATATTTGTATGATATCGCCGTTCTTATTGCAATTATCGTTTCCGGTGCGCCGTAATAATAACCCTGGTTGCAAGTATGGTTTAACAAAGGCACACCGTTATTTTCACCTATACAACTGCACAACGTACCCGGGTAATGCTTTACCGTTTGCCCGAATCGTCTCAAACTCCGTACAATATTTTCATCAATAATTTTTAACAATTCCTAATTCCTAATTCTCAATTCCTAATTACCCGATCACTGCGTTAAAATTCTTCCCGTACTTCTGCCTCAAACTATTTAAGTAACTCGTTTCATCCTGTTTCAGTTCAGTAATTACCTTTGCTACACCGGAACTAATGCTGCTTGCAACTCCGTCTATGCTTTCACTTTCACTAATTACCCTTGCCGCCGGATCTACGTGATGGACCAAACTAAGAAACGCTCTCCGGCAAACTGCCTGCCTAATCCCCTCAACCTCAAACGGGTCTGCGCCTGCATAAACTAACCCCGTTTTGTACGTTACCTCAAAAAAGTTTGGTATCCGTTCAAGCGCTCCGCCGGTTAATACGGATAAACCTAACGCGCTTAAACTGCCCAACAACAACGTGTAAAGTCCGGCTGTGCCTCCGGTCGGTAAAGGTAAAAATTCAATAATACCCGTCATACGGTCAAAAGTAAATAGATCAACGCCAATACCCATTAACTCGGTATTACCGTATTTTATCTTTACACTTGTTAAATCATTTATCGGCGGGTTATAGACTTGAATCTGCCAAAGATTCATGCTGAACTTTTCAAAATAATTATCGCGGTTTTCGGTTTTTGTCCGTTCGGTAAAATAAATTTCACATTGCTTTTCAAGCGCGTCTTGTGCGCTCTTTAAGTAACTTCTCAATCCCGCCCTATCCTCTGAAAAAGCCGTTATCGCCTGCTCATACGCCGGGTCTAACCTGCTCGATGATGCAAGAACGTAATCGATAAAAAATTGTACGGGTACAATCTCAGCCTCTGTTGTAATTATTCCGGCAACCGCTTCCAACTTTGCGTCTTCCGGGTAATATTTGTTCTGTACGCTCGCGTCTGTTGCATAAAAGAAGAGCCGGACATATTGTTCCGGCTCATCCGAGGCTACAGTTACGGCTGCTTCATAGAGAGATGAAGTTGCGTTGTAGGAAAGTGCTAAATCTTTAATATCTGCCGCTGAAGAGTTTTTAATCACCGAACCGTCTTCACCAATCATTGTTAGGTAAACACTTTTTCCGCTGCCTAATAATGTTTGATCAAGGGTTATAAGTTGTGAAATCCCTTTTTTTATTGTCTTCATTGCACATCTCTACTTCTCTTCTGCCGGTTCTTCCGTCTCAACGGTTTTCTGTTTAAATTTTAATACTGCTGAAATTATTTGTATACCTCCGTAAGCAATTAATATGCTTTCCGGGATGTTGGGAAATTTACTGTTCTTTATGGTTAGGTAAATTACTAATCCCCAAAAAGAAGCATTGGCAATAAGCGTTTCCAAAAGAAATCTAAAACGTGTACTGCTCCAAAAGCCATCCTTCTCAGAGAGCATCGTGTCTAACCGTTTAAGTAATTTTTCTCTGTATGGAGGAGTTAGAATAAAGAATAACAACGCTCCAAATGCCGTTAATAAAAAAACAGCGGCAAGATAAATCAATACCTCTATTATTAACATTTACCTACCCTTTTTCGTCAATTTCTGAATGACGTAACCACATCAATACATCTGCTTTATTTTTCTTGTAAATAAAACCTTTGCCGTTTACAATTTTGGTATCAAATTCTTTCAGTTCATCTTCGGTTTTATCTTCATCTTTCTCCCCTTCACCCTGCTCTTGCTCTTGATCTGTGCCTTTTCCTTCGCTCTCGTGATCTTCACTTTCTACTTTCTCAGCCGAAGGCTGATCCGCCTCGGGCGGAAACTTTCCACTTTCAACTGTAACAAAATCCGGGTGATCGATCAATTCGCTCTCTTGCTCAAAAGTCAATTCCTCAATTATATTGCCATCTTCATCTAAGTGAAGTTTGCCCGCACTGTTAACGGATGTTGGTACATTTAACGTTAAATTTTTAAGGTATGTATGCTTAATCATTTTTAGCCTCTGATGTGTTTTAATTTATCCCCCTCCGCCGCATAAAACGGAAGAGGGGAATAGAAATTTATTTGTTTGTTAATCCGTTAGGACCAAGCAGTAGAACCCGCGTTCTTTATCATCACCATTTTGTTTGGCGCTGCTAGAATCGGAACTGCCCATAACTTCTGCATCCAACGTTTGGAATCATCAATTCTTGCTAATTCCATTTTTGTCATTGGCAGTAATTGTCTGAAATCGAGCACTTGTTCAAAGTCCCAATCCCATAAGAAAATATTGGTTGCTCCCGGTATCCATTCACCGTTATCGATCTTTGCTTCGGCTGCTGTAAACGAAGTCAAATATCTGTAACTTGTAATTGCGGTAGCGGATGAAAGTTTACGGTAAATATCAAAACTTGTTGCTTCTTGTCCCGAAGGTGAACCGTTATCGGTTAAGGTAAAAGTACAACGTTTGGAAGCTGCAACAACGTTTGTTTTAACTTCAAATGCTGCGCCTGAACCGTATCTATTAACCGGAACAAATGCGTAATCATAAGTTGCCGCGTCAAGCAAGGTAGCACTATCTGAATCAACTGAAATAGTTGCAGTACTTGAGTTCAATGTTGCCGGTGCTTTGCTGTTTGTTGCGGCAAATACTGTCATTGTGCTGTTGGTCTTAGGATACTCTGCGCCTATGTAATTCTGACCTTTGTACTTCAATAAAATATCTGTTTCAATATTTCCTTTTCCGTTTCCAAGTTCAAATCTTTTTGCGCTCGCAATAAGATCACGGGCTTCGGAGCTTCCTACCACAAATCTTCTACCGGCTAACAATTCATCGGTATAATACTGAAAATCTTTTGCGCTCATCCAGCATTTTACGTTATTTGGATTCCCCCAGTTATCGGCAATAATTTGTACCGATTCGTTTAAGGTTTCCGGTCTAACTCGTTTACCACGCAAATCAATAGTGTTTTGGGTTACACTTTTTGCTTTGGTCTTAAACTGTTTGTAATAACCATTCCATTCGTAAGGATTACGGGCAGCATCACCATAAATAAGTTTACTGTCGGCGGTTTTCATTATTGCAAGTGCTTTCGCTCTTGTAACAAGCGCTTCATTGTTGGTATTACTCTTTACCATTAATGCCTGTAATGGTACTTTACCAACTGTTCCGATGTATTTCACCTGCTCAAATTCTCTTCGGATATCTTCATCGTATTCATCCGGTAATCCGCCTTCAGAATAAAAATTAGCGTCTCCTACTTCATTCATGGTTACAAATTCCTCAACAGTGCTGGAAGCCTTTCCTTTTCGGATTGCTCTAAAAAATGCCGGGGATGATTCGTTTAGGGTAAGCCATTTTACAACCGGGGCAAGGCTCTCAAGTCTTGTGGCTCCAAATCCGGTTTGATCCGTTGTCCCCATCGCATAACCAACCTCAAGAGCTTTGGCTAAGTCCTGGAGTTCTTTTACTGTTGATGCGCCGCCGAAACTTGATCCGTTTCCGGCTAATTCGCCAAACATTAAATCGTCCATTTTATTTACTCCAATTTTATATTATTAAAAGTTACTTGTTAATTTTTCTTATATATTAACTTTTTACTTGAACATGTCAACAGCTTTTGATTTCACCAACTGTTCAACCGATTCCGGCAATGTTGCCTGTGTACCGCCTGCGCTAAAGTCAACAAGAACAATTTCGTCAACAGATTTTTCTGCAACTAATTTTTCAAGCACTTTAACTTTCTGCGCTTTATTAAGCTCTGCGCCTGTTCCAACGTTCTTGTTGTTTTCAACCCAATTAATGTTGTCCGTCAACAAATTTCCGCCGGAGCTTTTTCTTAGTTTAGAAACTAAGGTTATAAGTCCCATCCGTTGATCCTCAACTTGGTTATTCACCAAATCAAGAGATTTTACCAAATGCTCATCACCGCTAACTTGATTCAATTGTCCTTCGGCTAAAAGAACAATAGATTTTGCCAACAGATCAACTTTTTGATTAATTGCATCCAACGCTTTCAATGCATTCAAAGAAATTTCTGAGGATTTTTCAAGATATTCGGAAATATCTGCCTCTTCTCCGCCTTTGTTCATCAGCGCGATTGATTTTTGCAAACTCTTTTCCTGCGCTTTAATATCAACTTCAAACTCTATTTCAGAGATTGATTTCGCCGTATCAAGTGATTTTTGAAGAGATAATTTCGCCGTGCCCAATGATTTTGCAGCGGTTTCAAAACTTTCGTTCATCTCTCCCTTTTGTTTCGTCTCAAAACTGTCAGCTTCTGCCTTTGCCTGTTCCGGGGTCATGCCTTTGGCTAAACATTTTTTGTAGATATCATTCTTCGTTTCCATTTTTGTAACTCCATTTAGTTTAATGTTATGATCTATTGATTCTTTTCTTGTCGCTCCAAATCCGGTTTGTTCTCCCGGATTGTTGCCGTATCCTACTTCTAAACTTTTCACCAACGTTGCAAACGTTTCTCTGTTTCTTGGCTTGGTTGTAAACACTACATTCACAACTCTTGCCGATACAACTCCGTCTTTACTCTTCGATAAATATTCTCCCTCAACACTCCATCCCGCTTTTTGCATTGCGTTAGGATGCCGTTTATTGAATTCATCCATGTGCTGTAATAAAGTAACTGTGCTTTTTGCAAGTTTTTGCTGTTGTGTTAATTTTTCATCCGGCAATTCCGGGTCAAACCCAACAAGTTCTCCTTCAAAGTTCCAAGATTTTCCGCTCTTCCCTAACTTAGTCGGAAAGCCGATAAAACAATGCGGCTCCGGGATATCCTTATGTTCATATTTAATTTTGCCAAAACCGGAAGTGAAATAACTCCAATCAATACTTTTCATTATTTCATTATCAGTATCCCGGTTCTCTGTAGAAATAGTTCCACCTACCTTAAAAGGCTCGGTTTTACTTCCGCTTTTTACCAAATACGCCGGGGCAAAAAATTCAAACTTGTTATACAAAATTGTTTACTCTTTTTTTTATTGCATATTTAAGGAATGCGTTTCTCTCCGAAGGGTTGAAATTTGAAGAAATATAATTCCTCCCCTTTCAAAAAGGGGAGGTTAGGTGGGGTTTGCTTTAAAAACCAAGAACCTCCAAAGCTTTCAAACTCCGGAGGCTCACAAAAACAAACGTAGATTATGTAAAATATTATGTAAGAAAAATATGTAACCCCAAAACCTTACACTTTATATTAATTTTGTCATTTCGCTTTACAAATAAATTTTCTGATAATTTCGGCTATTCCCTCAACATCCTAATTCCTAATTCCTAATTGATAAAAGTTCTTCCCCCGTTAATTCCTGATATCTCCAAACAAAACCGTAAGTCGCCCTACCATTCCCTAATCTACAGTTTGCCCGTATCTGACTTGCGCTATAGCCTAATTCTTTCTCTATTTCCGTCCCGCTGTTCCATTTTTTTATCAACTTACCTTTAATTGAGTATTGATAAATCGGTTTCTTTACCCTACACGCTTTCCCGATAATATTATAGATAGTACCTTCGCTTACTTTTTCAATCACCGCAATTTCACGTACACTCATTTGAGCGTATTTGCCCTCGCGTAAGTCCTTTATCAATAGCCTATGGTAAATCTCCGCCGCCGGGAAATTCTTCACATCTATTTTATTCGCCAATTTCCGGTGGAACCGATAAACATCTTTTAACACCTCATCCCCATGTAGATCGGAAAACTCTTTTATTAATTCTTCTAAAATTTCATTGTCCACATCACAAATTTCCATTACTATTCCTACGTTTTAGATTTGTGTATCCCGTGAACAAACTCCTTTGATTATGGCGTAATTACGCCGCTAATTTATTCCGTCGTTTTGCCCTCTCATAATAAATTCAGATTTATGATCAAATACGGTTTTTATTCCGTCAAACATTTTATAATAATATTCTTCTCTTTTGTCATCAAACTTAAATTCGCCGGTTAATCTCCATTTCCTAACCAAATCAGCCATCCAAAGAAGATATTCCTCTAACCTATCAGCTCCATCTGGGGAGTCTCTAACTATAAGATTAATACCTGTCCATATCTTTACTAAATGTTTTCCAAACATTTCATCAGATCGTTCTTTATCCATTTTTTAGCTCCTTTGTTTATTAATTATTCTCTTCCAAAATGTTCGTTCTGATCAATGCTCTCATTTGGAATATATGCGTAATCATCCCCATCATTATCAACATAATGAACATCGCCGTTATTTGCGTACTGCCGTTCCCGCGCGTTCATATAATTAATTGCATTCACATAGTCCTGCTCTTCATCTCCCGAAGAAACTTTCTCTCTAATTTCTTCGTTAAAGTTCTCAAACTTTTCTTGCAGCTTGTTCTCATATTGCTGCAATAATTTTGGTTCGTGCTTTTTTAATATCGGGTAAAGCACTTCCCAATATGGACCGGTCAACTTAAAGTTTCCCGTTCCATCTTCCGTTTGTATCCATGTGTTAAGTAATTGCTTAACTTTCTCTCTTAGTTCCATTATGCCGCAACTCCTCTCATTTTATTTGTAAGTATATCCTCTAATAAATCTTTGTTATCACTTTTTATTTCATCAATCGCCCTGGCTCTATCAATAGCCTCGGCAGTAATTAAACTCGGATTGAACCTATACTCTCCGCCGTCTTCCTTTATGTGGTAATTATCAAAAAACTCTGCCCTTAACGCATGGCTAAAATCAGTTTGCTCGTTCCAAGCCTTACCTTGCATAATTCTTTTATAAGTATAATCACTCATATACCCTTTTTCAAACAACCGCTTTAATTCTTGTTTATACTTTGCGCCGGTTGTATGGATGGCAATACTTGTTTCAGTTGCTTCACCATTTAACCGTTTGATCTCTTTCTTAATTGCGTTTTCGTAATTCTCACCATAAATAGAAGTTGCAAAATTCTTATACTTCCTAAATTGATAATAACCCTCTCCCCAATTTTGCTTTGGTTTATTCGTTTTGATCAACTCATTAAGTATCTTTGGAAATTCCGGCTTCTCCTGTGGAAAAATTATTTTCCCTCCTTCGCTTGTAATTTCATACTTTGCATTTTCATAAACTGCTACCTTAAAATCACCGTCCATAGTTTGATACAATACTTCATCGGTATTGTTAAGTTTATCAAGCAATTTAACTTTATTTGCTTGCAAAATTTCCTTTGGCATTTTGCTTATAAAGTTAATTCCAATTTCTTCATTATCATCAATAATTTTCTTAAACATTCCGCCTAAATCCAAATCGGTTTCTTTATACAATGCGCTAAATTCTTTATCTAACTCCTTTGCACTTAGTGCGCGAGTACCTACCATATCACCTTGCGCACCGGCTTTATACGTTCTTATCTTCACTCTCTGGGTAGATGGCGCGTAATCTTCAACAACATAAAACTCTCCGCTTTTACCTTCTAAAATACCACCTACCGGAATTACTTTATTTATCCCCGGTAAAATTACCGGAGTTCTGTCATAGTCAAGTTTCCCCTTATGCTCAAAATTTGCCCCGATAAGTTTTTCCGTCAAACTTCTTTCTTCCTGCTCCATCATCTGATATTGCTTTGAAGTCTTCTCTTCCATTCCGGCTTTTTTCCTTTTTACTTCATACAATCTATCAAACTGTTTATAGTTCGATTGCCGTTGCTGCTCTGCAAGTGCATCTTGTAATTTTTTATTTCTGAATGCCAATAACGCTTTTGCCTGTTCCGGATTATCGGCTAACTCAATCATCATCTCATCCGCTTCTAGCTGAACCTCGTCATCCCAACGGCTCGTTTCACCTTTTAAGAACTTATCAACCATTCCCGCCTTATCCATAATTTTGGTATTCATAAATCCGTCAATACTTCCTTTCGTCAAGTAGTAATGCGTATTTACACTGTCTAATGGATTCCCTTGCCGTATCCCTCTTCCGTTCCCTTGCTCTATCTGTAAATGGTTCCAAGCCGGTTGCAAGTGGTGAATATCGCTTGTCATATAGTTAAAATTTAATCCCTCTCCCATAGTTGCATAATTACCAATTACAACCTTATACTTTCCATTGTTGTAATCTTTGCTTATCTGTAATCTTTTGCTCGAGCTGCTAACCGTTTTTCCGTTTACAATTATTATTTCGTTCTCCGGGATACCCGATTTTATCAAATCATTTTTAATCTTATCGTGTAAAGCTGTGTTGATGGCGAAAATAATTTGTTTGCCTCCACTCTTATGTATTGATAATGCATTCTCATTCAACTGCGCGAACTTCTTTAAATCACTATGCTGTTTAACCAAATCATTGTCAACCTTTTTAGAAAATTCACTGCTCTTTTCCTGATACCAGGGCAAATCACTCGTTGCTTTTATCAAATCTTGCTGCACCTTAAAAAAGTGATCGTCCATTGGTGTATCGTCCGGACCAATCCATTTATTCAACTCAATATATTTAGGCAAGTATTCATCATTAAAATAATTCAATACTTTAGTAGCTTCATCTTGATTAATTAATCCTTTACCTACTTTTTCCTGTAACTTATCAGCATTAAAATCCCACGTCTTATTATCCTTATCATATACACGGCTGCTTAACATCCATAACCTTAACTTGCAATGCTTCACTATTTCTTTTTGCCCTTCATTCAGATCACTCAGCACATTCGCCGCTTTCTCTTTCGGGAACTTTATATTTGCCTTTACACTTTCAACATCATCCTTTGTCTTATAATCAACAAACCTAAAGAAAGTATTTCTTAATGCCTCAGCCGATTTCCATCCCGAAAATTTATTCTTTACAATAACTCTTCCGTCTGCATTTGTAGTTGGAATGTTATCAATATCTGCAAACCTTGCAACAAAGTCATCCATGTTTTGAACTTTTAATTTTTCGAGTTCTTTCTCCGCAAACGGCACCATCATGTTAAAAACTTCTAAAGGCGAATTACTTATCGGTGTTGCCGTCAAACCATAATAGCCCATATCATTATTCTGCCCGCGTATGATCTTGCTTGCAAATAAATTGTGCATTGCCCTTTGAGATGTGCTGCTATTCACTCCGCTAATTTCACTTTCCATTGGAACTAATAAGTTTTTCGTGTCGTGGCATTCATCTCTCACCAACATATCAATACCCAAATTATCAAGATACACTCCCCCCATTGGATCGGGTATGTTCATCATTTCGGAAAGATTCTTTAACAAAGTATCTCTTTTCTTTTTCACACTTTTTACCTGTTTGCTATCCTTATCGGCAAAGTCTGATAACCGGCTTCCTTCCGGGTAATACTTATCCATCAATTCGTTAAGCATGTTCTTCTTAGTTTCCGGTGAAAAGTCAATTGTACCGAACAAATCACGGCTCATTAAAATCATGTCAAAATCTTCATTTGCTGCACGTTGCAATTTCAATTCTTTCTCTTCACGGCTTTCTTCAATCCAAGCGCCGGTAGAATCTTTTTTGTAACCAACTAACAAATAATTTACCCCTTGCGTCCACTTCTCAATTTCCGCAACCCAATTTAACAACACCGATTTCGGAGAAACTATACACGGCTTATTTGCCCTTCCCGTCTCTTTACTCAACAAAGTTAAAGTTAATGCTTCAAGGGTTTTTCCTAAACCCACACCATGCGCTATCATACCTTTGCCGGATTCATACATCCGTCTTACAGTTGCCCATGTATGCCCGCCCGCCTTATCTCTTCCGCTAATATCTTTTCCGCTTGCATCTTTACCAACTACTCTATCATAAGCAAAATGCTTTATTCCCTCTATCGGTTTTTCGTCATACGTTTTTTGTGTGTATGAATTAAACAGCCTATTATAAGTATCTGCAATTTTATCAGCTTCTTCACTATCGGATAAATACTGCTTAAAATCTGTTTCAAGCTGTAAGACTTGTTCTTTTTTGGCTATTCCTTCCTCAGTCCGCAACGCCGGTAAACCTAACCCATTCATCTTATTTAAAATCATAAACAATAAAGGATGCTCATCTTTATTAAAGAGATCCCGCAATTCTTTCTTTACACTTGTTGATTTTCCCTCTTTCGTAATATCTGCATAACTTAAATATAATTTTGCCGAACTCTCATCAACCGGAAGAATAAATCCGCTCTTTTCATCTTTGCGTAATTCACCTAAGAAATGCGCCCCTATCTTTTCTTCCAAATATTTGTTCAAAATTCCAATATCGTAAATAGTCCCTGCATCGCTTAACATTATCGGCAGTTGCTTTATCTCCCTTATGTTCGCTCTCGTCTTCGCCTCAATTATCTGATCTTCTAACTTTCGCATTTTTTGCGCGTTAAGTTCTTTTTCTTTATCGCTTAACTTTTCGTTCTTGGATTCCTTCTTCAGTTCTGTCCGTTGCTTTTCCCAGGCGTCTATTTTTTCATAAATGTAACCGTAAAGGACTTCCTCTTTCGGTTTATAATTTCCCTCTTCATCAAAATAAATTTCATCGCTGTATGCAAGCTCTCTTTCAATATCTCCATCCCCTTCATACTCGCCTCGTATCGTTTGATAATCCGTAGGAAAATTATTTGCAAAAAGAAATCCGATCACCGAAACAATATCGTTCCGGTCCACCGTTCCTATTTCGCTCTTCGTTTGATAAACTTTATAAAAAGACAGCGGATCATCAAACATCTTGATAGTGTTCCCGTTCTTATCATAGCTACCTGCTAAATCCAAGAGTGGCGCGTTTCCGCTGCTTCTAAAAAATTTATTCAACTTCAAATTATCAATTGGGTGTCCGTACTTTTCAATAAAATCCTTCAGTAATATTTTCAGTTTCCCCGCTTCCATTTGCGCCTCTTCAGCGGATAATCTTCCGTCTTGCAACTCTTTTCTGAAATCCTTTACTGCTAAACCAAGAATAACTCCCTTTGTTAAATATTCGGTCTGAAAATCATTCTTGCCGTTGTATCCATCCAGCTCATTAACTATCCTTGTTTGTCCGAACAGTTTAAGTTGGTCCTTATTCAATCCGTACAAATAACCGATATCCTCACTCTTAATTCTCCATTCATCCCAACTCTTAATACCAAGCTTTTGTACATCTTCCGGTAAATTCTGTAATACTATTTCCTGATCTTTTAATCTTTCCCATCTATGATTTTTATTAAGAATATAAGTTCTTCCGTTTAATATCTTTACATCTCCCGGCTCAAGTTCTTTTTCCAACTCACCATACTTGCTAACATCAATACCTAAACTACTGTAATCCCTTGCATCATGGTTTAATAATTCACCGACTTTTTCCAAATCTTCCTTTGTAACATCTCCCTTCCAGATCTTCATTCCGAACATTCCGCTCGTTTCCGTACCTAACGCAAACTCCGGATTATTCTTAAAGAAATTTCCCGAAACAAAATCTGCATCCAAAACCATATCATCATAAGCCTCACCAAGTTTTTCCTTTGGTAGATTACTTAAATGCTCTATCACTTCCGGCGGTCTTTTCTTAAAGAAAACTATATCTGTGGTTACTGCTGCGTCTGCATGTTTAAAGGCTCCGGTTGGTACTCTTATCGCTCCAAGGAATTCCCCTTTTTTGTTTATCTCTCCCCGCCATTGATTAAGTTGATTATCCATTATAGATGTTGGAACAATCATTGCCATTATTCCCCCCGGTTTCAACATATCCAAACCTCTATCAATAAAATATTGCTCGTGGAATTTTATATCACTCTTCTCCCTATCATCCATCGCGCTCAATCCTCTTTTACCAAACGGACAATTCCCAACAATAGCGTCATATTCTCCCCCTTCTAAATCCGCTCCCATGTTTTCATAGTCTTTAATAAACTGCTCGAAGCTCTGTATCCTTATATCGTGCTCGTTGCCGTGTAAAATCTGCCCGATGCGTCCGCTCGTTTCTTCAATTTCAATTCCGGTAACAAGCGCTTTCTCCGGTGCGGTCTCAATAAAAATCCCCGTTCCCATTGATGGCTCTAAAACATTTCCTCCCTTAAAACCTAACTTCCCTATCATATCCCAAATAAATTCCGCTTCATCCTTACGTGTGTAAAACTCATTAAGAGAAATATCCTCAATAGTATCGCCCAACAATCCGCCGCGCCCGGTGTACTGCGCCAAAAGCTCTACATCCTCAGCGCTCATCTCATCGTTTTTCTTTGTCTTTAATAACTCCTCAACCCTGGCGTTTATCTCTTTCCGGTTCTTCTTCCCCTTAACAACTTTAATTTCCGCCTTCGGCTCTTTTCTCTCTTCTTTTGGCTGATTGAAAAGATCGTCCTTTGTTTCCGGCTGCTCTTTTGGTTTTATCGGTTCCGCTTTTGGTGGTCTGCTTTCCGCCCTATTGCCTACTGCCGACTGCCGACTGCCGACCGTTACCTTCTTATCAAACAACGATAATTCTTTCGGTTTACTCTCCTCCTTATCCGCACGGAACAACCGCTTTACAAGAGGATTCTTGTTACTCCGCCTCACCTCGTAAGTGTGCCCGTCCTTCTGCTTTGTTTGTCCTTCGATAACTTCATTCTCAAACATTCCCAACTGCGTACCGAACGCTTTTAACATTACCCCAAACGCTTTAAGCAATTTCGGTTTATCTAACGTTGCTAACGCTTTTTTCTTAAACTCATCAAAACTTATTTCTTTCATGCTGCCAAAAAACTTTGGACTGTCATACTGCTTCAAATATGCAGTCTTCGCTTCTTCGGCAGTGTCAAAACCCAACATACATTTTTGCTCATCAAACTTTCCGGTTAACGGATTATTCTGATCAACAATAAAAACTTTTTCACTCTCTCTGTTATCGCCTATATAACAATCGATCTTCTCACCGTCCGAAACACTTTCCGTCCGCCTTATGTAACCATAAGGGGCGTGCATGAACGTTTCCCACTTTGTCCCATCATCATTCACCCCGCGCCGTATGCTTCCCTTTTTATTTTCTATAGCAATATCAAGCCCTTTAAAATAAATTCTATCCTGAAGCTTAAAAGTCTTTCCCGCCTTTAACTTATCGTCAAGATTTTCAACAATTACTTTACTCTTTGCTATTGTAATTCCAAATATTTTCATTACGCCGCCTCGGTCTTGATGAATAAATTAAATTGATCTTCATTCCCGGCAACTTCTTTTTTCTCTCTATTTATCCAGTAACTAAACCTAGCTTCACCTATGGTTATCCATGCCTCTTCCAACTCACAACCCTCATAATTTGTAAACCCCGCTAAGTATCCTCCTATCACTTCGGAAAAGGTTCCGGCAAAAGGATAAAGTATTTTCTGTTCGTTCGGTGTCTTGAACAGAGATAAAATTCTTTTGTTTAATGCAATTGGCTTTAATGTGGGATGATTATTTTTAACGGTTGAAATTCTATTCATCCCGATGTGAGATTGCAAATATTCAGTCTCGCCGTTTCGCTCTGCCTGTTGCGCTCCTCCGCTTCGTGCCATTAAACTATCTTCCAACTCATTCAGTCCGCCGTTGCGCTCTGCCTTACTTACTTTTGGATAGTAAAAATAAATATCATGCTCTTCTTCATCATATTCACACTTGTGTAAAATTTTACTGCATCCGCCGGTATCTGAAATTCCGTTTGGTAAGTCTGTTTTATCTTGCCCCATTGCACTTAGAAATTGTACCGAACCGTTTTTGCGTACATAGTCCCCTTTCCCTTTTTGCAATTCTCCACTTTGTCTATCCAATACTGCACACGGGCAATTAGGATTAGTATGTATCTGCCCGCTTCCTTTATCATTATAATTACTTGGTGCTTGCGGTTTATCCCCATTAAACATTGATGTTTCTTTGTTCTGATACTCTTTCCCGCTGTAACTATATGGCTGTGCCTCATTTTTTTTAATTACTACTTCATCACAAATGCACTCAATAAAAGTTTGCGCCGGGTAACGGCCGGGAGGATTGTAATTCTTTTGCTCAATCATTGAAAAATCGCCGTTTGGCATATCCCATTTATTCATAAAATCTACGGCTTTTTTATAATCCGGTTTTCCATCCTTCCGTATAATAACTTCACTCCCTAACGCATACGGCGGATCTTGGAATAATATATCAGCGTAGCAATCTGGTTTTTGTTTCAGAAAACATAAACTATCACAACACTGTATTTTGTTTTGTTGACTTTTCATAATCAATTAAAAATCTTTCAAAAGTTATTTCATCCAAATAAGAGGCTCTCTTCCCCTTTTGCTGGTATTTCTCCCTTTGTCTGCAATCCCTAACCAATACGGTTCTATTCATCTTTTCTCTAAAAAACATATACCCGACTTGTCTTACATCTAAAACTGCTAATGCAAATCCATCAAATTCTTTTGGGTCATATTGCCTTTTCCCACCTTTCCCCGCTCTTCTTATACCGAACTGATATACGGGCGTAACGTATCTTTGTTGGAGTATTCTTGGTCTTTGTGTCGCCTTAACTTGTAACTTTATCAACCGACCATTATAATCAACAACTATATCATAATTTATTCCTTGGTCAGTCAAAAAGCACTTAAATCCCTTTGAGATTAAGTCCACCATTACAAGATATTCACCGGCTCTACCAACATTTAATTCATTTGATTGATTTTCTATTCTGCCGTTCATTCCTAATTCCTAATTGACAATTCGTAATTAAAAAAAGTGGTTAGTCACACATTACTACTAACCACTTACAATCGAACTAATGAACTAAACAGTTGGTTTCCAAATGAACTGAAGCTTGCCTGTTAACGGAGTAGTAATTGTTGCAGTAGGATTAACTATTCTAAGAATAAGTTTTGTCCCGGCCGCTATTACAACCTCAGCCGCATCAAGCGTTAAAGTCGCAACATCGCCAACCGCCGCGCCTGCTAAAACAATTGCACCGCTAACGCCAACAATGTCGGTGCCCGCTAACAATTTTACTTCCGGTTCGTTGCTTGTACCGGTATTAACAGCAGTGGTGATGAACTTTGCCTCAAGTATTTCTAACTTGCACGGCGCTACAAAGATGTGCTCGTTTGTAGTTACGCCCGTTGCGCCCGCTGCCAATGCGGCCGAAACGTTTACATAAGGAAGATTCTGCAAAAGGTCTAACGCTTTTACAGTGTCTCCTTGATTCATAAAGTCCTTTGCTAAAACTTGAGCATTGGTTAATAGGGGGAATTGTGCCATGGTCTTTCTCCTTTTAGAGTTTTGTTGTTTGTTATGTTAATTCATATAAATTCTTATATGTTAACTTAAATATTCTTTCTTCCTTTTACAATAAAAAAGTTTCATCCCTCTTCTTTTTCTTCAAAATTATTTTCCTCGTTATCTTTGTGCCCTTCGTTATGGTTGCATCCGTTCCATCAATATCAACACCATAATCTTCTTTAATTATTCTTTTTAATTGTTCGGTTAAGCCTTGTAATGGTGTAAAAACAATATCATTCTCCTGCCCCTCTATTGGTTCTGTATGCGGATTCCCCTCTATGATACTTTTGGGGATCTTATTTGGAAATGCTTTGCAAGTTAACCCTACAGCATTTTTCCCGTGTTCACAACAAGCGCAAATTGGAAGATACATTACTTCTCCTTCTGTTTATTATAAAATTCCATGAGTATTCTCTTAGTTATCTCATTGCCTTGCCCCGCATAATCAATTATAAATGCACAAGCCTCCTCATCCATTTTATTGTTCTCAGCATATTTACAAATTAAGTGTGCATCTTCACTCGCCGTTCCTTCTTTTGAAATTTTATTAATATAATCGGTATCATAATTTATGTGTTGTAAAATATGGGCGAACTCATGCGTTATGATTATTTTTACCGGTGTCAATCCAACTTTGGGTAAAAATCCAAACTCTATTTGTTGTTTTATCCTTACTTCGAAATCTGATTTGTTCCGAAACTTTCCGGCATCAAGATATAATGTTAGCCCCTCATCTTCCATCCTTTTTACAAATGCTATTGGACTTTTCCCCGTGCCGGGGATTGATATAGAAAACGCCTTTATAGTAATCTTTTCTTTAATTTTATCTACACCATACATTTCGCAAAGTTTGTTGAAAGCTGATACAACTTCACTTGCCAACTCTTTATCAATTTCTTTAATGCTCGGGTGAATAAAATTCTCCGTCTCCGTTTGCGGCACTTGCTTTTTGTTTTTCTCTTCACTACTTTTCGTCTGTGCTTCGGCACGTTTATCACTGCCTAAGTCATCCGCTCCGCTTTTGGCGTTCGGCTCTGTCTTAAGCAATTGTGGTTTGCTTTCATTTGTAGCTGATGTTTCCGAGGAAACATCAGCTTTTTTTTCTTCTATCTTCTCATTAATAAAGTCTATAATTTCTTCCGCCGTTGCATCTTCATCAAAATGATATTCGTTAGGTATTTCATTTTCGGATCGACCAAACCGCTTATACGTTGGGTCTTGGTTGGCAATAACAATAGACAAACCTGGTCTGTCCCCATCTCCACCAATACTATAATAGTTCCCCGTATGATTAGCAATTCTTAATCTCATAAATTCTATTGTATCCCCTTCTGTATCAAACTTTATTGGGACGTCAACATATTTCCCGCCGAACTTATTTTGTACATCACTTAATATTTCTTCCGTTGTTTCATTAATTGGCTTTATAGTTCTGCTATCAATAACGTTTCCCCCTCTGTTTTCATCATATTCAACAAAATTCGCCACACTTTTCTTGTCGGGGAATTTTTCTTCAAATTCATCTTGTGATAACGTCTCATATAGTTCTTGGAACTCTTTCAATTTCGCTTTATCAAAAGTTGGTTTATGCTCGTAGAGGTTTACATCCTGTTCTCTGTTTTCAAATCCTTCAACTCTATCACTATCGTCCAATTCTTTTAGTGCTTCCATTTTATCGTATCCCCAGTAATTTATTTCTGGATTTCCGTTTTCATCCGTCCAATTTTGCACTTCGTAAATCGGGAAATTTAATTGTTCAATTACATCTTTAACTTCATCATAAAATAATGGTTCGTCGCTTTTATCAAAATCGGATGGACGCGGCTTCCTTTTTGTTTTCGTAGCTATAACAGCCCTTATCGATGGATCATTTTGCAACCCAAGTTCAACTCGTTTTTTATAAAGAGCAGAGTTTTTTGTTTTTGAATTAATCTCTCCTTTTGACTGTTTATCTTCTAATTCTTTCTTGAATTTATTATAAAGTTCTTGTTTGTTCTCACCCCCTTGTTTTTTGTCATTTGTTGTTTGTGTTTTGCTCTCTACGGCTTGCCATCTCTTCACCGCCGGGTTCTTCTTACTTGGCGCTAAAACATTCTTTGCCATGTCCATAGATTTCATAAAAACTTTTTTACCAAATATAAACATTTTTCTACTAATCGATTTCAACACATGCTGCGAATTATATTCTCTTTCTAAATCCGGGTATTTATCTAGAACTTCTTTGGGAATTTTATGCCCAACCTTAATCGCATCTCGTATTTGTTGTTTATATGCCTCTTCGGTATTTACTCCGTTTTGATATTTGGGTTTAAATATCCTTGCAAATGCCGCTTCCGGAGGAAGCCCGCCTGAAAACATATCCCCTTCCATGCTTAACTTATATTTACGGATAAAATCACTTATTACGTTTTTCTTTTCCTTCTTTCCGTTTTCCTTCGTTACTTCTCTTATCGGGTCTGCTAATAGATCAAATAAAGCCAATTCTTCCTTACTCCCCTTCAACGGTTCAAATGCGTCATTGGCGGCTTGCTTAACAAAATCATCCGGCGATTTAAAATTATCCTTAACCGCTTCATACTTCGCCAACATCTTTACCGCTTCCTGCAAGTGAGGAACAAGATCACCCGCTTTCCCCTTCAGCGCAAAAATATCACCAAGACTTTTAACCGTTCCCGCTCTTGCCGCTTCCGGTATCTTCTCAAAATGCTGGCTGCTCTCTCCCAATACCGATTGCGTAAGTATCTGCTTAACCTTTTCTTTGTGCCCCGCATCCATCTTTCCGCTCTTCGGGTCAATATACAAGTGCGCTTCATTCTCCGGGATAATTTTCTTCTTCAATAACTCACCTACTACATCCGGTCCGATCTCATCCAAATACTGGTTAAGCGATTCATGGTTACCCTTGGTAAACATATCGGCTAAATTATTTATCGTTGCGTCATCAATCCTCGTTGCCTTTCCCTTTGCTGCTTCCCGTTCCTCTGTAGCAAGCATTTGAGAAGTATTGCTTATCGCTCCTAATCGTTGCGCTTCCTTTTTATCAACATTCGTTCGCCTTACCAATACCGGCTGTTTCATCTTCTCAACATCATCGCGGCTAAAACCATACTTTTCAGCGTTCTTTAAAAGATCACTTCGGTATTTCTCACTTTTATTATTTAATGCGATAGATAAATTATTCTCTGCAAAATCTCCATTCGCATATTCACTAACAAATTTTGATTCATCTGCACTTAATTTTCCCTCTTTAACAAGAACATCACTTCTACCCCCTCCAAGATTATTTTTGGCATATTTTATAGCGGATTCTTGCGTATCTTCTCTATGCGGCATTATCCGCTTCATCAAATCGAAAATTTTCTTATCCGCATCTTTTGCACTTAAATTTTGTTTTTTCTCACTTCCGTTTTTATTCCCCATTTGTCCATAATGAAGTTGCACCCCCAATGCTCGCCCGTTCCCCGCAATTACGTTATAATCTTCGTCAACAATAGGTGCGCCGTCCTGGGCGGTCTTACTGTCGCTTAAAAAGTCAAAATTCGGATTCGTTGCTATCTTATTTATTTGTGCTATACTTTGCGGGGTGCTGCGGTCTCTATTCTGCGCGTCTGATATTGTGTAATCTTTGTTCGGCGTTCCATCCGTTTTATGCGATGCAATTATTTCATCAGCTTCAACTATCTCATAACTTCCGCTCGTTACATCCTTATCATCGTTACCAAAATAAATCTTCACCGGGTCTAAATTACTTATAATTCCCTTACTCTCTTTTGTCGGCTCAAACAAACCTTTCCCGTTAATCGTTTTCAACTCATCAAACGTTATACTTTTTTCATCTCCCCCTTCATGGTAGAAAACTTTATCTTTTGAAATATCCGTAATAGGTAAACGCTTTTCTCCCAACTGTAATTTCTTAACAGGTCCATCAATTGAAGTCTGCCAGCTCATCTTTTCCGGTTTAAACTCACTCTTTATCCTAAACGTTCTTCCTCCCGCTTCAATTTCTTTGCTCGCGTGAAATCTATTTGCCCCAATTTCAAAACCCCGCTCCTTATGCAACTTTTCAAAATCGGCAAAATCTTTTGTCCCTAAAACTTCCTTATTCTTTTTATCCCTTTCAGATTGCAATTCGGTTAATCGTTTCTTCTCCTCTTCGCTTTGCAAAGGCTCATCTTTTCTTCGCGTCCATCTGCTCGGTCTGCTTCCTCCCCGCTTCTCAAATCTTGCCCGTTCCTCTTCCGTATATTCCGGCTTAAAACTAAATGTTCGCGCCGGTTCTCTTACCGTTTCAATTCCATTCACCCCTCCCGATCTTTCAACTATAACATTCTTTCTCTCTTCGTCTCTTTGTTGTTTCAAATCATTATTATAATCTTTGTGAGAAAGGAACAATCCCCGTTCCTTGGTTTCTGCGTCTTCCAAACTGTACCCGTCATCCGTAATATCCCTAATTTTGTACTTCTTCCCCATAAAGTTCATAGTATAATCTTCTTTTCCGTCAACCATAAAACTAATATTCTGATCCTCCGGGTTGTAATTCCATCTTACCGTTCTAAGTCCGTTTTCTGTTTCAACGCGCTTTACCATTTCAAGATCGTTCTTTCGTCCAAATCCCGTTTTCTGTGCCGCGCTAACAAAATCTTTATACCCCGGCTGCTCTTCATAACTGATATTGTAATTATCCGCTCCTCCTTGACCTACTCTTCGCTCTGCTTCACCCTGGTAAACATCGCTATACTTGTTTAATCTGCCCTCTCCTCCGCCTTTGGCGGATTGCGGTTCGTATTTCTCCAACTGCTTTTCAAGATTGATCACCTTCAGCTTATTATCTGCCGTGTTTATTAATGCCGCTTTGCCCGTTATCCTCAATATCTTTGCATCATTCCCCTCATACTGTATCGTGTCTCCTTCCTTCATCAGTTGATGCTGCTTAACCTTTTCAACATGCTCTTTCTTGTTGATCACTTTCATTTCCCCGCCAAAATTTACCGCAAGCATATTTGTTGTGGTTTCCGTTATCCGGCCAAGTTTATTATCTTGTCTAACTACATCACCTACCTTAAAATCTTCTAACTGATAATCCGCGCTGCCTTTCGCGCTTTCTCCTTCAACAGATTTTCCGGCTTCATCTCTCCATTCCTTTTTACCGGAAGGAAGTTCATACAGATAAATATATCCGTCTCCATTCTTCGCCGGTTTACGTTCAAGATATTTGTGGTTTGGCTTCATTCCTCCCTTTGCGTTCCATGCCGTTCCACCTCCTGCTGACTGCCCACTGCTGACTGCCGACTGATTAATATTAAACACTTTCGGAGTTTTAAAAGCTACCGCAACTCCCTTAAACAAAAGTCTTTTTGAAATTGTTAAATTCGTTTCTGTAATTCCTTTTAACATCAACGTATTATTGAAAATCCCTTTTCCTTCAACCTTCGCCTCAACCTCTTTTCCGTTTATCGTTTTAATAAAGGTAACTATCTTTCCCTTTCTCAATACTCTGTCCGGATCAGTTAATACATCCCTAATAATTTCTCTCTCACTCTTCACCAATACTTTCCCGGCAATCGTTTCAAACTTCCCCGATACTTTCATCTCTTCTTTATCTTCCGGCACCGCTTCGTGTTGGTCCAAACTCTTTAACAAAACATTATTTAGCTCTTCCCTTTTTAACCTTTTAAGCTCACTCCCCTTTTTAAGAATTACAAAATTCTTCGAATAATCCACAACCTTTCCAAAATTTGTGTTCATTCCCTTTTTTACACAATTTACCGGTTTACTATTCAGTAAATGCCCTGCATCATCGCGCGTAACAATGCAGTTACACTCAATAGACTTAGTAACAAATCCCCCCTCATAATCCGGTAATTTATATAAAAACATTCTTCTATTTCCTAATTCTTTGTAATATTTTGGATTTTTTGCGCTAACTCATGCTGCCCTATCAACACTAAGATAATCGATACAATAACTCCCGCTAAAATTATTATCGGCAATAATTTTGAACTCCACCAATTCAACTTGCCTATCCCGCTCTTAAACCCGCTATCCATATGGTCTGTAAGCTCTTCCCTAATTTTTTTTATTTCCGCCTTAAAACTTTCTTCCATCGCTTTTGTTTTCTTCACTCCATTGTCATAAAGTACCTGAAATAAATCCTTCCTCTTCCATCCTACCTCTTTGCCGTCACTCCCGCCGTTTACAATGTAAATAAGATCAAATGAATCAAGTTTTTTCATAATCATATTGTGACTGTTCCTAATCTCTTCCTTAAACTCGTTGTAATCCGCTTTAAAGAATTCATTGTTAAATTCTTTTGTAAGTTCGTCTTTTCCATCCGCCATTGCTTTGTTCCTTTCATAAAAACAATAAAATAATAAGTGAAGTGATTAGTAAACCGATCTTTAAAACCGGATGAGCAAAAACATCAAATGCGCTCGCGCTCTGTCCGCTTATAAAAAAGATATTCTTATTTCGCGCAATGTTTATCGACCCGTCATAAGCTATCCAAAAAACTGAGGCTATTAAGAAAACCACCTTAACAGCCTCGCCTATGCCAATCAAATAGAACGATAGGCAAAAACCAAACACTATTGCAAATATCCTCTCAAACAGTTGGAACCAATGCCAGAGCTTACTCAAAAACTTATCCCGCAAAATATCCGTTACCACGTAACGTTCTGCATATTCAAAACTTTCTGCCAAAGAAGCAAACAACACAAACAACAAACCTGTTATAATTGCCGGTATCATTTCTTTTTTCCCTTTCCCTTAATCGTTTGCGTCCCGTTCTTTACCTTTTTAACAATCCTCTTTCTCGGTTCATGCTTCTCAATTACAACCGGCTTAACTTCTTTACCGATATTCGGAAACAACCCCTTAAAAAACACTTTTATTTTATTCATTAATTTGTTCATAACGTTTTCCTTTCCACTTGCTACTTTTAACTAATGTTCTCTTCATGCCATTTTTCCCAAGCATCTTCATCCTCAACCCTCAGCCTTATTTGGTTGTTGCTATCAACCCATTGAAACTTAGGATTAAAATGCACCCATCTGCATCTGCAATTTGGATGATCTGGAATCGCTGGCATTGAAAATTCATGATGTTCTTTATCGCGCAAATTATCTTCTTTGTTCCCTCTGTGCTTATCAATACGTTTTCGATTGCTCGTACTCCGACCAAAATTATTCTTCCCCGCCCAAACTTCCGTTTCCCAAACATGCGCCCATTTCTCATATTCATCCCCTTTCATGTTGCTGTAATCCGGCGGCGCGTTCTTCCTTACTTTGTACACCTGCCCGTTGATCACTTCCGTACAATGTCCGCAAGCGTCCGGCATGCTCATTCCAACAACGTAATCACCTTCCGGTATCATCGATAAATAACCATTTGCAAAAATCGAATTCGCTTCGGTTATACATACTCTTTTCCAATTCCGGTTTAACTCCCCAACATCATCCTTGCTCAGCTCACGGAGTTTTGTAATTAAGTCCTTTGCATCTCCATTTCTCTTAACATTTTCAACAAGCACCTCACGTACCGTCTGGATGGTGCTTTGCGTTGTGTTCGTCATCAGCACGGCGCTTTCCTCTACCGCCTGCTGTAATGCCATTGCCTCCTCAATACTAAGTCCGTACTGCTTTGCCGCATCAGTTACATATTTTGGTAAGCTGCTTAAATTTCCAAGTTTAAAAATTTGTCCGGTTAAATCAGTATGCGCTAAATATCTCCCCATCACATACGCGCGTAAAAGCCAAACCTTAGCCTCATTTATTCTTGTATTAAAAAAGGTGTTGATAAAAGAATCAACTTGCTGTAACTCCTCGGTTGTAAAAGTTGCCCGTGCGTCAAGGTTATAGTTCTTCTTCAGAAATGATGTTAGCTCTTTATAAAATTCATCGGGTGAAATAACCTCTTCAAAAAGAATTTGCTCAATCATTCCTAATTCTTTTAAATGCAGAATTTTTCCGTCAAGCGGCGAAATTAACATTACTCAACTCCTCCCAAATATCCTTCGGCTTCGCGTAATATCCATTCTACTTCACTTGCATTTATCCCGGTTTTATCCGAAACTTTCTTAACCATTTTAAGATATTTTTCTTCCGATATCGTTTCTCTCTTCACCTCTCGCTCTGCTCCCGTTCCTTCCTCTTTCTTTATCGTTGCAATTATCGGCTGCCCAAACACACAGTTAGAATAATGAAAATTATTCACCGTTCCCTTTGTTTCAATCCCCTCTACTTCTAAAACAGTCTGCCCCCAAATTTTAATTTTTATCATTGCTGCAATTCCTTATCGATCTCGACATTACTTGCACCTTTGTATTTTTCAATCAACGCTTTATCATCATCCGTTAATTCTCCATCTCCGTTCTGTTCTCCTTCTGCGCCCGGTTCTGCTCCCGGTTGTCCTGGCATTCCGCCCATTTGTTGCTGCTGCTCTGCCGTTTGCTTTTGCGCAAAAGATTGCATCTTAAACTGTACTGCCGCTCTTATTATCTCACTATTCACTCCGGGAATGTCAAAAAGATTCGTCTCCTCATCAATCATTAAAGTGTATTTCTCTTTATCCTCTTCAGCCAAAACATCATTAAAACTTTTAAAAGTCTGTAAGTTCAACTTTGTTATTTCTTGCTTTAACTTCTTATCCTCAATCTCAAATCCGGCAAAATCAAGTTCAACCTTCATTTGCGTCAACTGCTGAAAGAGGTTCAATCCGTACTTGTCCGTAACGTTAAGTGAATCCTTTAAGTGAGTAAGAAAAGTCCTTTCACCCATATCCCTATTTTCGTTTACAACGCCGTCCGCACTCTTCTCCCCTATACTTTGCGGTCTTATTGCGTCACTGTGTGCGCCTAAACTTACTTCACGCGGATCTGTTCCACTCAACCGGCAAAAAATGGAAAACAAAAGTGTAATCCAAAGATGGTATTCCATTTCGCGACTGTTCCCGCCTATGCCTACCCACTTACCGTCCCCTTTCTCACTGTTCAAACCCATTATCGGAAATCGGTTCGGTGCGGTTCCGCCCATGTAGGCGCTCATTACCTTTTTCAATTTCTCTAACTGCAACGCTCCAATGCCGCCGCCTGTAAACAACACAAACCCTTTTGGTAATTTGTTGTTCATAAAATTACTTGCGTTCATCTTCAGCGCGTTAATAATGTAAGTTAGAATGGTGATCGATTGTTCAACTATCCCGTAACCCCTTTGTGCAAACCTAAAATCACTCCTGGTAAAAAAGTGAAACTTTCTTACGTTGTAATCCGTTGCCGCTCCTAACCGGCGGTTATTGTAATGCAACACATAATCCGGTTCAACGTTTTCCTCGTCAAGAAAAGCTCGTTTACCCGTTACCATTTCTTCCCAATTCTCCATGTACGGTGTCATAAAATCATCGCCCAACCTCCAATCCGGGTGTATCCTCGTTTTCTTAAGCACCGGTTTATAAATAATAGGGTCTTGTAAGTGTATAGCTATCGGATCGCCCACCCCATCACGCCGTATCTCACAAGTAATGTCATCTAAATCAAACCAATCCTCATAGGCGTTACCGATAAATTTTGCAAAATTTGCACCTCTATCGTTTGCCGGGTAAAAGAAGTTCTTAAAAATCTTGTCTTCCCAAAATCTTAACCTTAGCTTTTCATCCTTTGTCGGTGCGTAATCGGGATCGCTAAAAATTAGTTTTGCGCCTCTTTGTATCCCGTCTGATTTTGGCACTCTTCCGTATTGCGCTAAACCAAGTCTGCGCTGGTTCTTTATCAACCTTCCCGCTTCCGTACTGCCTGCACGTCTTAGTACACGGTAAGGCACATCACTATTTTCCCAATTGATTATCTTCTGCTGTCCGCTGTATTCAAAAGTAAACCCCTCAATCTCTTGTAACACTGAATTCATCTCCTCCGCAAGAGGAAGAACAATTCCTCCCGATTTCCCTTGCTCGCTCAAACGTTTTTGAAGCGGTTCATCCATCAGCATATCGTCTAACAATTCCTCCGTACTTAGTACATGTTCTTCGGCATCTGTGGGATTTTTTGCGCTTTGATCTAAAAATACGTTCATTGGTATGAGTTCCTATATATTAACAATTCGATTTACTTATTTATTTATTCTCCGAAGGGTTGAAAATTCAACTTTCCTTCTCCTTCCCCTTGGCAAGGGGAAGGGTAGGGATGAGGTTGTCTCTCTGTTGAATTTCCTTAATCACAGCCTTTGCCGCTTCAATTCCTTCTTCCTCAAGCCATCCCAAATCAAGTGTTACACCATAGTCGTACCAACCTTTACTACCCCATTTTTGCAGTAAATACCAAGCGCGTTTATAGTGGATAAAGAAATCTTCTTCGTTAATAATATCTCTTGGTGATTTATACTCGTCACGACAATTATTGTTTTCATCTCTCGAACCTTCGAGAAACACCCGTATCAAAAACATTTTCTCATCTTCTCTCATAATTCTTCCTTCTCAGTAATCAATATTTTGTTTTAAAGATTCAATGTACTGTCCATGCACTTGTTCCATCGTTGGAAGCTTTTCTAAAACGAGATATTCATCATAAGTGCATTCTTCAATGTCATCCCAAGTATCGCCGTCTTTATCTGTCCACGCTAAATAATAATATGTACTTTCTTCATCGTGTTCAGTTTCGGGAGGTTCTCCGGGTTCCCAAACGAACTTCCAAAGATTGTATTCGCCGTTGTATCTTGTTAAGAATACGCAAGCGTAATTTGGTTTTTCTTTTTGCCATAACAGATTTTCCATATTGTTCTCCTTTGAGATTTAGTTTTAATATAATTCTTCACTTATCAATGTCGGTTTATCATCATGCAACATTCCGCTAAACAACTGCCCTTCCCGTTTTGCTATTTGGTAAGCTTCCTTACGATTAACAAAAATATCCGTAGAAGTTAAAAACCCCTGAACATGATCAACCGCGTTCCATTTCTCTCCGCTTAACATAAACACGGTAAAATAGCAGTTATGATGCCGTCTTCCTGTAACCACAATCCCGGTCTCAATATTCTTTGGTTGATGTTCATACTTTTTCCCATCCTTAAAATGTATAGCCGCGCAAATAATAAATTCTCTCATTTACTCAAGCCCTAATTCTTTCAAGTTTACAAACGATCCACCCCGCGCAAATTCATCTGCTATCTGTTGCTGCTTCCACCCCGCATAATCCTCTTCACAAAAGCTGCGAAACTCCACCATTTCTTCAATATCAACCTCTATCTTGTACATCTCCAAAAAGAAGCGGATATAATTTCTCTCATGTGGCGGTAATTTGTTTTCTTGCAGATGCTTCTTTATCACAAAGAATTTTGCTACGGTTTCATCCGTTAATTCTTCTTTCCCTTCTTCCAAGACATTTAATTCTTCTCCGTTTACTTTCATTACTTCATCCTTTCAATTGCAAATTATTCCTATTACAATAGGGATAATTTTCATCAGCCATAACTTTGTTGATGTTAAATGATAATTATTACAATATGGGCATCGATAAATTCTTCTGTTAAACTTTTCAGCATCCCGTAAAGCCGACTTGAAATATTTATAAGCCCTTTTCTTCGTACACATCCTCTTTTTTACTCTTCCTTTTCCCATTCCCGCACCAAAATCTTTTCATAACCTTCAGGATGCTTTCCCAAATATTTCTCCGCTTGCTTCTCTGTAAACGTTCTTCCATACCTCGCTTGCGTTGTATGCCCTAACGATGCTACATAAAACCCGTTCCTTGCATCCCGCAACAAATAAATTATTTCTTCTTTTTTTTTCTTTTTCATTGTTCACTTTCATTTTTCTTATTTATTGTTACTATCCCCATTAAACTTTTGGTCTGTGGATCATATTTCAATTCTGTTTCGCCAATAATTTTGTCACCATCAACAGACCTCAATGGAATTTTTCGTCCATCTGCTTTTCTTAATGATTCCTCGGTATACATCCTACCGTTTTTATCAACTTGATTAGCTTCATTACAAACAACATGTGCGTAAATAACTTTTTTCGGGTGTCTATAAACCTTATCCTCAAAGTCATTCAATTTATTACACACATCTACCACTTCATCTGAGTTTAATGCTCTAAAAGTATGGTTTTCCAATACTCCAACAACCCATTGGTCTTTTCCTATTAAAACTGCGTTGTACATTTCATTTTTCACTTTCATTTAAGATGATATAATCATAATCGTATTTATATTTTATCCCCGCTTTCTTGAACATTTGCTCTAAATCAATAGGGCATAAACAATACTCATCCTTCACCTCACTATTCTCATAACCGTTACAAAGAATTAACGGCACGTCCGGGAATTCTTTTTTCAACTCCCCCACCGTTCCGATTACTTCATCCTCCTTATAAACTATTACACACATCTTACTTTCCTTTCAACTTTATACTTTATACTTGCTACTTTCAACTAAAGAGTTTCTTCTTTCCACTTCTTCAGCGCCGATACTTCCCGCGTTAAGCCCTCAATCTTCTTTACCAACTCACCTTCGTTTATGTTCCTTGGCATGGTAGATTTTAAGTAACTCAACTGCGTTATTACCGATTTCTGTATCTCAATTATGTTTTGGTTCAACCGGTGAACAAAACTGTAAATCCTTGTGTAAACCGCTATCTCTCCCCCCATTACCTCCTTAAACAAAGTCGCGCTTATCTGATCCTTTTTTGCCTTGTTCGCTTCCTTGTCTCCGTAATCTCCCTTACTGTAATTCAGCAGATATTCCGCGTCCGCCTCCATCTTCGGCAAACGGGCAAGGTAAGTAACCAACACACTAAGATAAGTGCTCATAGCGTCTCCGTTCTCGTTATCATATCCACTCGCCAAACCCTCAGCTATGTCTATGGCTTCCTCTAAAATCTTTTCCGCGTCTATGCTTTTTAATTTCTCTTTTCCCATTTGTTCATCACTATTTTTCTGATTGTTTCAAAAGTTAAATATTTATATTCCTCGCGCTGTATTTTGTCTATGCGCTCGGAGGATGACATTTTCTCCGTACCGTTTTTCAATTCTTCGTACCGTTTCTTTATTATTACGTCCCTTACCCTTAACGGATTTAACAACCCATCTTTCATCAATAGTTCGTACTGCTCATCCGTTATTATCTCACCCAACGGATTTGTTACTTTGCTCATCACTTTGCTCATCACTTAGCTCCTTTTTTAGTTGATTAATTTGTTTCTTCAGTTTAACCACGTACATTATTAAATTTCTTATCGCTCCCGGTATCTGCTCAATCAGCCAATCACGGTTCGTTTGGTTTTTATTGTGCTCTTCCGGTCTTACCGCTACACCTAATAAATCCGTGCTCTTCATCCCTACCGTACTCGTAAATACATGATGGAATTCGCTTCCGGGTATTTGCTCTCTCACCAAATCCTTAAACTCCTCATCCCGCTGCGGATTCTGTAACGCTACATTCTTTATCCGCAAAAACAATATGTCGCCGTCACTTTTCAATTAGCCTCCTAATATCATCGGCTATTCTGTACTCATAATTCTTTTCCTTCGTAACGTCCACCGTAAACCGTAATAACGTCCACCCTTCCATTGCTGCAAGAGTATATTTCTTACAATCGTTCGCATAACCTTTCCCTCGCGTATGTCTGCCGTTCGTGTACGTGCCTCCCTCATACTCAATTGCAATGTGATGAGCTGGTAATGCTGCATCAAACCGGAAACGGCGGTCTCTCAAAAACTTATATTCCCTTGTTGCTTTAAACCCAAGTGCGCTCAAAGCCGAAACAATTTTCCCTATAACATCTTCCCCTTTCTTTTTCTTAATCATAATCTTATTCTTAATCGTACTCTCTTCACTTGTCACTTGCATCTTTCCACTTGCAACTTTCCTTTCCACTTGCCTCACCGCCGCCTCCGTCCAGCCCGTAAATCTTCCCATTACGCTGCCTCCTCTTCTTGCTGATCGAAAAGGTTTTGCATAAACGGCGCTAATCTTTTCTCCGCAATCTTTATGTAATCTTCGTTTAACTCTATCCCGATAAAATTTCTTCCACCCCTCAATGCAACCAAGCCCGTTGTTCCGGCACCAAAGAAAGGATCAAGCACTATCGCCGGTTTTACTTTCTCTGTTTTACACTTGCAAGTTTTCTTCCATCCGATTGTTTTGGTTTTTCTTAACTGTCCGTGCTCGTGAACGTAATTTATGTACGCTTTTTGCGATTGAATATCGCCCGGATATAGCGCTTCCGCTTCCACTCTGCTCTCATCTCTTTCCACTACTATGGTTTGTTCTCTCATAAATGCGTTAAGCTGCTGCCCGTGAGATTCATCAGCGTACTTTGTGTTATACATCCGTTCCCCTTGCCGGAAGGTTGGCAACCTTCCGGCAGTCGAATTTTCCGTGTCATATTTTGTTGCGCTTTCGGCTCGTTGCACATTTCCGCTATTAGGCTGTACCTCCGGCATATTGCTAAATTTGCTCACTCTCGTTTTATATTGTTTCTCAGCGTTTTCCCCCTCGCTCTGCCTTCGGCTTTCTTTCTCCAATATCCTTTCATAAGGCTTTCCGCACTCCGCACAAACTCCATGCTCACTCGTTCCGGCAAGTATGCAAGGTTCAACCAACTTTTGAGGAAATGTAGCAAAATGCGCCTCTGCAAACGGCGTTGTGGTTACTTCCCAAACCGAACGTTTATTACGCCCCGAAGGATCACCAACTCCTCGTTTTTGCCCGATATTGGTGTTCATGTTGGCTTTGTATAACGGGTCGTCGGAGTTAAGCGTCTTTCCTCCAATTCTGTCTTTCTGCTCAGACATCTTTTTCAAATCGCTTAATCCACTCTCCGGTTCTTCCCTTATCGCTTCAGCATCGTAATAATACTTTTGGCTTTTCGTTAGTAAGAAAAGATACTCATGCGCTTTGGTCGGTCTGTCTGTTACGCTCTCGGGCATCGGATTCTTTTTGCTCCAAATTATATCGCTCCTCAACCACCAGCCGTCTTGCTGTAAAGCTAATGCAACTCTCCACGGTATGCCTATCAAATCTTTTGGTTTTAGGATGGTGTGTTTCTTTGCGGTGTGCCCTTTGGTTGTACCGTAACTGTCGGTTTTGCGTCCAAAGTTTTCAGTTTCCTCTGTGTGCCCGTTTGCGTTCCCGCTTCCCCAATAACTATCGCCAAGGTTAAGCCATGCCGTTCCGTCCTTCCGCAATACTCTTTTTATTTCACGAAAGATTTGTACAACATGTTCTATGTAAAGCTCCGGCGTTGGCTCAAGTCCAAGTTCCCCTTTCCATGCGCCGCACTTAATGCAAAAACCACTCGTGACAATCAGCTCTGTAATATGTCCTTCGGTAAGCTTTTTACTTTTTGAACTCCCCCTATATAAATATCTATCTTGGTCAATCCATTCGTGTTCGGCACAACTAACACCTTTTGCCCAATTCTCTTTTGCTTTTTGCCCGGGTGTATCTCTTAACGTGCTTTTGCTGCTGCATCCTCCTAAATTATGCTTCTTTTCCCCTTCATAAAATTCATGTTCGCCGCATGCAGTGTACCCTTCCGGTTTCCATATCTGCGGCTCTGTCCCGTAATTTCTAACTCCATAATAAGGCGGCGAAGTTATCATGCAGTGTACCCTTCCGGTTTCCATATCTTTCAGCCTTTCGAGTACATTCCCTTGTAATATTATATTTCTCAATACTTGCATCCTTTGGGACAAATAGCTTTGCCGCTTTGCGTATAATTAACAACTGTAAAACACTTAGGACAAAAGCCAAACAAATGGCAAACCTTTGTGTAGTAGTATTTAATTTTATATTTCAGTTTCAAACTTAACATATATTTTATTTTGTGTATTAACATTTATAATTTTCTTCTATACTTTTTATCACTTTATAAATTATTTGCGCTATCTTCGGCACAATAGCGTTACCTAATCCTTTAAGTCTGTCCACCCGATGGGATACCCCATCATCCACTCTACAAAAGCGGGTTGCAACTTCATACCAGGATTCTTCCCAATCGCTGTTAAATCCTTTTGGTTCTGAGATTGATAAAATTTTCCCGCCGTTTCCTCGTTGTCGTGCGGGCGTGGGGTTGTGGGAGTTGGTAGAAGTGCATCCTTGTATTTCGGTCTCTTCGAACTGTGGTATTTCGCTTGCACAAAATCTTCCATTGTTACCATACCGCTTGTTATGGTTGGAATCAATGCTATCGTTGTATTCAGTTCCGACTTCATCGAAAATCTTTTCGTGTCCGGATTCGTGTCCGCACCCTTGTAATCCCTTGCTTGCGGTGTGGGAAGCATCTTTATCGCTAAACTTAACGGCGGCGTTGATACTTTCCCTTCCTTCTGTCTCTTCGTCCAACGTTCCTCGTTTTCGTCCGTCATTTTCCCTGCTCTTGGCGTTGGTAATAAAAATTCCTCTATTACTTTCGCAAGTGTCGGGTTCCCCGCTGCAAAAGTTGTCGCTTGATCCGGTCTTCCCGCCTTCGGAGTTGGCAACATCTTTGTCGGAAAACCTTGCATCATCTCTTGCGCTAAACTTCCCGAATCCCCGCTCTTTGGGTTCTTCTTTCCGCTCTTTGGGTTCTTCTTTCCGCTCTTTGCCACCGCATCGAAACTGCTCGGCGTTTTTAACATCATTTTGCCAAAATGGTTTATTTGATTCCTCAATTTGTAGTGTGCGTTCGCTCCCGGTCGTATCTCCATTATCCCCCCTTCCGTTTCCACCGTTGAAGGAGTTTTTAGCATAAGCGATAATCCAAACTCTGTTTCTTTTATGCGGGGCATTAACGGCTGAAGCTGGAATAATAAACGATTGTACCGAGTAACCTTCACCTTCCAATTGTGTACAAATCTCCTCGAAATATTCTCCGTCATGGATACTAAGGATTCCACCAACATTCTCCGCAACAATCCACTTTGGTCTTGTTTCTCTAATAACTCTAAGCATCTGGGGGAATAAGGCTCTGTCATCTTCACTGCCTTTTCTTTTCCCGGCGATGCTGAAAGGCTGGCAAGGGAATCCGCCCGTAAGAATAAATTCAATTGTTCCGTTGTATTTGCCATATCTTCTCTCAATTTCCTTTAAGATAATTTCTTTTGTTAATGTTTTTATGTCGCCGTTTATTAACACTTCGGGAAAGTTTTTTGCTAAAACCTTTTGGCAGTATTTATCAATTTCGCAAAAGAGAAGCGTTTCTATCCCTTCTCTTTCAGCCGCTAAACTAAATCCGCCGATGCCGGAAAACAAATCAATTAAAACAAGCATATTAACTCGCCCATCCATACGCCAACGCAACTATGTCATGCCGTAAGGGGATTTCATACTTCTTCTCAAAATCAGATTTCTTTCTCCACCCTCTTTTTGCATTATCCTTTTTATGCTGCGCTTCATCATTTTCCCTAAAACACTTTTTACAGATAAATCCCTTCCTATCAATTCCCCCTCCGCATTGTTTACAGTTCTTCACCTTCAACAATCGGTGAGCGCACCCGCATTCACAACAGCAATGTGTTACCGCTTTGTTTGGAGAAGTTACCTCGTTATTACACGGCGGATATTCACAAATCCGCTTCTCTCTCATCTTAATTTGTCCGTTAATAATCATAAATCTCCCTTACATACTCTGCTAACTTTATTGTTCGCCGCAAATCAAGATTCATCTTTTCCGCAATCATCTTCAGCATCTTATCCGGTTCAACTTCTTCCCTTAACAAGTCGCTCTTAATATTCATAAATTGCTCCGCAAGTTCCCTTAACTTCGCTTCGCTTAATCCGTCAATTCCATCTGCCATACCTGCTACTCCTTGCGTTTCAAGCGCCATAATATCGTGGTTTAATATTGCTACAACATCCTGCACATCTTTGCTGGAAGAAACCGGATGATCAATTTTATTCCCAAGGTTTAACAACCTTTCCCCTTCGCTTACCCATAAACCGGAAGGAGAAATTTTCTTCATCAATATTTGCAGCTTGTGTGTTTCTTCCGTGTCATCGCAAATTGCAAGATTGTTATTCCAAACATTCCACCTTACCATTTCGTAAAGCTTAACTTGCTGTTTGTTGCTAAAATTATAAGTGTTGGCATCCTTCCCCTTCGCCTCAAGCTCCTGCCTAAGCTTTTCATTCTGGAAGTGATCACTGTTTGCCGTTTTTATATTTGGGAATGCTTTTAAAAATATCGAAAGGATATCGCCTATCTTCAAATAATCAACCGGACAACCGGGAGAGGGTTCAATAACTACAAGTACATCTATTACCGGCTTTTTGTTCGTAAGGATAACTTCGGTTTCAGCGTCTAAGAATAATTCCATTCTCTTTACGTCAATCGTTTCGCCGTAACCTACGCCAACAATAAACCTATCCTTCGTTTTACCCGCGTCATAAGCAAGGCATCTTTCACGCTTGTCTCCCACAATATTTATCACTTCAATGCTTGAAACTGTTTTTGTTTGTCCGTTCTCTAATTTTCGATACACTTTAGTTTGCTTGTAATGTATCTTGTTTTTAATCGCCGGATCAACAGCTTCTTTTAGTTTAAAAGAATAAGGCTGGTAAAAATTATCCTTGCTTATCGGCTTTACACAACCGAACCGGCAATTTGCACGTAAGGGATTTGTCCTAAACTCCTTTTCAAACATCGCCTCGGTTCTTGCCGGGTTAAAATCCCAAGTTGTTGCTTTCATTCCGTACATATCGGGATTCTTTAGGGTTCCGCTCTCATCAAGTTCTTGCGATAGCTCAAACCGGTAGTTCGTTAAGTCGAAATCCGTTTCATTCGGATAAGCCCATTCCATTGTTTTCCCAACGTTACCGGGAAAACTTGCCTTTGTATTTCCTAAAAGAAGTTCTAACAATCCCTCTGCCTGTGCATACGTTACTTTTGTTTCAGCGCGTGAAAGTTCGTCTGCATAGCCCCTAAGCATGTGTATGCCTTCCGGCGCTTGCTTGCTGCTGTTAAAAGATAAAAGCCTTATGCTTCCGCCTCCGCTCTTTTTTGTCGGGAAAATAATTTCTTTCTTTTTCAGATCTCCAAACTGCTCTCTAAGGTCCAACCCCGCAAACTTCTCAAACCAATTTTCTCCGGTTTTAGGGTCTTTTGTTAGTTTTAACACGTTCTTAACACTCTCAAAAAAAGCGTGTTTAGCCTGCAGTTCATTAACAACACTAACATTCACCAGATCGAATGTCTTCTCCGGAGGATAGGGCACAAGCGAACCGGTTATCTCTCCAAAGTATTCGTGCGGTTTCTCTAAACAACTTATCCGATAGGTTGCGTAAGCAATATCACCCTCAGCCCAATAGTTTTTCCCTCCCTTCATCCCAACAAGCAAAACGATCTCGTGAAACTTCTTATCCCAAATAGCCGGATCATTCCCCCAAACAGCAAGATAAGCATCTCGCTGAAGTTTGCCCGGTTCTCTGCCTAAGAATTCTCTTAGGAAAGAAATCACGTCTGCAACATCGCCAACATCGCGCCGGTATATTGCGTTCTTACTCGTTTGTATCGATAATGTGTACTTCCGTTGGTTGTCCTGATTCCTCCACCTTCTCTTCGTTCTTGGCGAATAACTCTCTAACCACGGGGTTAATTTCGATTGCTCTTGTTCTAAGTCTAACATAACTATCGTCTGATAATACTTCCATTGCTAAAAACAGTGTGTCTAAAACTTCCTTTACTTGGGTCAACCCCTTAGCTACAATCTCTAACTCAACAAATGCCTTAAACTGATTTCTTAACTCCGCAATTGCCTTTATCCTAAGCGAATCTCTTGCATAAAAGTTTCCGGCTTCGGCTATTGCAAGTCCAATACGTTTATTGAGTGCATCCTTTTCTTTTTGCAACTCAATCATTCCGGCTTCTGTACTTACCTCCGTACTTGCATCCAAGAATTGGTCAACCTTTTTATTCAACTCTTGCAGCTCACTTACAACATTTTCGCTTTTCTCTTTCTGCTCACCCTGTATCCCCTCAAGATTAACAATGCTGTACCTCATCCCCGCCAAAATATCGATTACGTTGTTTACAATTATTTCACTCTTGTTCGTTATGGCAATAGCGTTGGCGGTAATGCTAAGTTTGTTTTTGTGCGCTTGCTTCATTGGTCTGGACCTGCGCGTCTTTTTCCCTTTCGCTTCGTCAATGTACTCGGCTTTTATCCTTGCAATCTTGGAAGTGCTCTTGAAGCCGTATTTTTCCATTATTTCACGAAAGGGAGTGTGCTTTTTAATAAGCTCAACTATCTCTTGGTCGAATTCTTTTGTCCGCATAGGTATAGACCGTTCTTATCTACTGTTCTTTTTGTTCTGATTTTTCGGACTGTTCTGCAACGTCTGTTCTACCCGCATCATTTAAGGGGAAAATGTTAGTCTGTTCTGGTTTTTCTTCGCTGTTCTGCTCTTCTTGCGGCGCGTTCTCTTTTTGGTAAAAAGGAGCTACTGAGGAAATTATTGATCTGAAACAAATCATATCAATCTCAGCATGATAGAGAATGTCTCTTTGCGGCACATAGCTAATTAACAGCCTGCTTGCATTTGTTCCAATGTGATCAATAATGCTGATATTTTTCTTCCCATTTGTAAGTGTTGTATGCTTCTTCAAAAACACCCGCGCAAAATCAAATACCGGTTTATCTTCCGACTTCTCAAAACCGGGATCAAGCGAAATCTTTTCAAAATTATATTCAAACGTATCTGCTACAGTCCCGTCAACCATTAACAGAAACCGCATAACATTAACGTTATCCCAATTACATTCAAACATGATCTTCTTACATTGTAAAACGTTAATAACAAGCCCCTTGGCTGTAAATATTAACGGCATTGTGGCTTTTCTGCCGATGTGATTAAGTTGTTGCGATAAGTTCCCCATCACTTGTATTATCCCTAGTTGCGCCCCCTCATCCTTTGTTGCCGCAACTCCACCGATGAAATAATTTGTCTCTAACTGACGTTGTTCAATTTGTTCAAGTCGCAATACTAACTCATCAAATCGGCTTAGTAGCATCGAACTCAACGCTGAAGCCCAACTGTTTTGTTTCTCAACAATCTTTTCACGCGCTGAATTGATCGCATTAGTAATCGGTGAAAAAATAAATGCCAAGATTGAAATGAGTAACTTTTTCATAGTACGTTCCTTTGTATTTTGTTGATTGAATTCTGTTATTTTTTTTAAAATGGAAGGTCTTCTTCCGTTCCTGGTTGTAATTCTCCGTGCTCTTCTTCATGTTGGTTTTGTCCGCTGCTTTCGTTTTGCGCCTCACCTTTCCGGTCCACAGGAATAACTTGTTTTGCTATTACTTTAGTATTGTAGTGAGTTACTCCATCTTTCTCATATTTATCTGTTCGCATTTCTCCCGTAACTAAAACCTTTGCCCCTTTTTTTAATCTATCCTTCAAATAGTCTGAAGGATTCCAAAAAGTAATGTTGTGCCAGTCGGTTTCTTTTTTCCACTCTCCGGCTTTATCCTTCCAATTTCTTTCCGTTGCTACGCTAAACGATGTAACGGTGTTTGATCCTGCCGTTCTTGTTTCACAATCCTTCCCCAACGTTCCTAAAAGTGTTACCTGGTTTAATGTAAATGACATGAGTTCTTCTCCTTTGCGTTAAATGATATAATTGCTTATTTGATAATGTACCTTCTTCGCCGTGCCTTCGTTTGTTGTTACCTCAAACTCTAATTTCCCGGTAAAATTTGGGCGGAATCTCCCCGTCATTAGCAAAACTTTTATTATTTTTGATTCGTAAAAATGGCGTTTGTTTACCCCTATGTCTTCGTTGTTTGCCTCAATCCTTTTCAACTCTCCCCGTCTCCATCTCGTTACAATCTTTGTTATTACCTCCCCTTGAGTTTTCCCATTGTCAGTCAATTCTGTAAATATTTTTCCTATTTCTTCAATGTCAAATTTCGGCTTCGTTCTTTTTCGCTTCTCCATCCTTTGTAGCTCCTTGTTAATTTATTGAAAATCCTATATAGCAACTTATTTTAATTAATTTAATTATGCAATAATTATTTTGTAAAAGTTCGCAACATACTCAGCGATGTGCTTCTCCGCTGCCAACATTGCCTCGTTTTCGCTGTTTGCCATAATATCACTTTGTAAACTTTCATCTCCTTTGTTATTCGGGAGCTTTACAACATATTTTATTTTTTCAAGATGAACGGCTTTTATAATAATCGCTATCGTCATATCGTTTATTCTGCCTATCCTCATCCATCTTCCAAACTTATCATCAGCTTCGGTTGTGCTGTAACGTTTCTCCCAAACAATACCGGCAATGTTGTTCTGCCGTTTACCGAGTTGGTAGGCTTGGGTTAATTGTTCGTCAAATTGCTTTTGGTCGTTTTCAATAATATCGTTTATAGCTTTACTATAATGAATTTTACACCACGTTGTCACGTAATCTTTAAACCATTCTTTATTGGCTTTAAATTTTGGTTCCGTAGATGTAAAAACCTTTACCAAATTATCCTCATAATATTTAATAACACTCAACAAATCAGCGGTGGTGGCATTGTGCATCGTTGCAATTTCAAGCTCGTTTGTCTCTGTGTTAAATACTCGTATTCCGTAATCATGGAACATTCCCTGCATTTCCCCAACTGTCAGAGGTGTTTTTCCCGCTTCCTCTTTCACTTGCTTCCGGTTAAATACTTTTTCTAAGTTCATACCTTTTTCTCCGTTATGCTTTTTGAATTAATTATATCCTTCAAAATTGAACTGAAATTTTCCTCTCCCGGCGGTCCTTTGCCGTCACTCTGCAACATCTTTTCCGCCTCAGCTTTTTCTTTTCCCTTATCCAACTCTGCCAATTCTTCACGGTAAATGATTATCGCATCCTTAATTTTCCCCTCAATTCGTGAGAAAATATAAGCAAAGTTTTTCTTCTCCGACGGATTCCCTTTGTATTCTCCAAATACAACTAATGCTATTTTATAACACCGGTCTCGTGGAAGAACACTCTGAAAAATTATGTTAAATAGCCTCGTTCTAATCGATTTTGTTATTTCCAATTCCCAACAGTAATGTCCTATTATGTCACTTAATGCGGCTTGTAAAAAGTAAGGATCGTCAAAATTTGAAAACGTAAAAAAGTAAGGAGTTTCTTCCGTTTTTGTTTTCTCTTCTTTACTTTTGTTTTCTATAGTTTTCTTTACTTTACTTTGTGTACTAAACTCTGGTGTAATTCCCGTGTTAATGGTGGTTCCCTCCGGTATTACTCCGGTGGTAATTGGGGTTTCCTCTGGAAATAACTCAAATGTTGTAACTTTCGGTGTTTCCTCTTCGTCAATCAAATTATATTCATGACTAATAACACTATGTTTCCGCTTTGCATCGGCACAAATTTTAAGATACCTTTTTTGTATTCCTCTCCCGGTTAAAACCTTGTACTTGTCAAATAACTCTTTACTAAAAAAATCTCTTTTCAATAATTCTGTTATAACCCCGTCAACAATTTCACTCAAATTATCACATCCCGGCGCTCTCAATTTACTTACAAACAAAACCTTAACATCTTCGTCCCATTTCGTTAAATATCCGTTTCGGTAAATACGTTCGAGCAATCTTGCTGTAATTGCCTCCCCGATCAATCCGTACTTAGCTGGGATAAATTCAGTTTTCTCATCTTCATAAAAGTCAACGTTATATGGGAAATAACTTATCCCTACTTTTGTCGGACGCGCCATAATAAAGCCTTTGTTAATTTAATTTTACTTGATAATGGACCAACACCGCGCCCCCATCATTCCAAAGAAACGAACCGCGTCCTAAACCTGTGTACAGTTCAAGTTTCCGTTCGCCGTTCTGTATTTCGATGCCGTATTTAATCTTACTTGAGGTCAAGTGATCAACCGCCTGCGTAAATGTCAACTTTTTTTCAACAATTACATTCGCCGAATGGAAAAGAATATCTCTCTTTTTCCTTCTTTCTTCCAAAAGCCCAATAATCCATGCAATCATATTTTTCCTCTTTGGTTTAATTAGTTTAACACTCATTGCATTCATCGCCGCCACAAATCCAATTGGCTTCATCTCTTCCATTTTTATTTCCATTTTAAGCGCCTTCCTTAAATTTTAGTGATGAAATAAATTCAAACATCATTTCCATTTCCGGGTTTCGCCAAGCTGCGTTCAAATATGTTAGCTGCATTGGTTCTTCATCTGCATAATGATGTTTATTCTCTTTAATATGCCGCAAACATGCTTTCTCCGTAAAAAAACAATTATCGTAACTAACTATTTCCTGGTATTCAATTTCTTCATATTCAATTTTGTCCTCCTCTTCCTCATCTTGATCTTGATCTTGATCTTCAAAATCTTGGTCTTCTTCTTCAAACTTCTCTTTCCAAACCGGTCCTCCATCTCGATATTTCAATTCTTCTTCTTCAGCATTAAGTTGTAGGCTAAGTTGATTTTTGTCGCTTTTCTCTTTTTCTGTTTCCTTTTCTGGTTCTTCCGGTTTTTCATCGTAAATCTCATCACTGTTTGGATCAATGTAGGCAATCCCGTCACCTTGCTGCAAATCTTTTCCGTAAACTCTATCAGTCCTTTTCACCTGGAAGAAATAAGGTTTTGCGGTCGTCCTATTATCCTGTGTGTTAATTTCATTCTGCAAGTTCTTTAAGAACTCATACTGCTTTTCCGTAACCTCAATTAACGGCATACTATTTCTCCTTTGAATTTGTTTTAATTTTCAACTTCATTTCAGCTATACGCTCATCTGAAGTATCTTTGTTGAATAAAAGATAATCACTTAAAATATTAGCTAACGTTTCGTTTATTAACTCCTTATTTCTCTCCAAATGTTTTCTAAATTTTTTTGATAATTCTTTATTTACTTTGCCCCCATCTTTTATTATTTCAAAACCATAATTTTTATAATTTGTAACGATTTCCCTCATATCGACAAAACTCTCTTGTCGCCAATACACCTTCCACCGGTTCCGGTAATTGCCGGTTCCTTCGCATTCGCTTTCACCCGGTTTCTCTATCTTTGCTATCACCGCTTGCGCAATTAACTTTTTGTTGTAATAAAAGAAAATTGTGTCTCCAACTTTCGCCTTAACCGGCCAAATAAAAGCCCAAAACTCCCAACTATCTTCCGGCGGCTCTTCCCAAAAATGCCCTATTACTGCATCTGAAACGTTAATTTTCATTCTTTACCTCTTTTGGAAATTCATTGTGTTCTACTCCGTCTAATAATCGCCCGGCTTTTTTCTTACCATACCATACATAATTATCAAAACTATATCCGTTAGGGATTGTTAATTGTTTATATTTTTTAGATGTTTTTTTATTAAATAATTCCAAAAATATTTTCGGTTCTAATAAATCTTCATGTATCCATTCTCCCCACTGCTTAAAAAAGAAAGGCACGTTTGCTGCTTTACATTGATCTCTTAAACTGCGTACCCAATCCGGATGCATGGGTCGCGCGTTTGGTCCGCTCTCACCTCCGCAAATAACCCAATCAATTCCGTGTAGCCAAAGTTTCCTTATTGGAGAATTATTCCCATCCTGGTATGCACCCCATTCATAGTTAAGATCAATTGCTCCCAACATCGGTTCTACGCTTAAAAACCTAACTGCCGCCGGTGTTTGTAACAATAAAGGAATCCTTTCCTTTGCCGTTTGTTGATTTTCTACAGAAACGCCAAGCCAAAGGTTTTTCAATAATGGAATTCTTGGTCTGACAAACCAATTCATTCTATCCGCTCTTTTTGTTAATATTTGGAAAATATGTTGTGGGCATTGCAACATTATCTCAAATACTTGTTGTACAAAATCAAACGACACACTTTCGTGAAACAGATCACTCATAGAATTAACAAAAATCTTTGCTGGTTTCTTCCAATGCAAAGGCTGTGTTAATCTCTCTTCGTGGCATTGTACATCGGTAAATTTCCTTTCTCCCCAAAACCTTTTCGCAATGGTTTCAGCATAACAATTTTTGCACCCTTGCGAAACCTTCGCGCATCCCGTAACCGGGTTCCAAACTTTGTCAGTCCATTGTATTTTTGTGTCTGCCATACTGCTCCTTTATTTACTTTCTGCTAATATTTCTAAATGGTTATACTTCCACTGGGGAACGAAACGGTTTTCCTTCAAATCCTCCTTTACCGATGCTATCAACTGCTTTTCCCATTCTGTTAAACCCTTCTTTATTTCGGCTTTCTTCAAATTGTCTTCGATAAATTTCTTCCGTAAATCCATTTTGTCACCACTTTAGTTAATTCTTTTAAATTCTATTTTCCAAACCCAAGGATTCTTCTCCCAAGATTCTTTTCCGTTAATCTTTATCCACAACTCTTCATAACTGCTAAATGCGCTTAAGCAATATTGCTTGCTTTTGGTGTTACTGTAATCCAGATATTTCCCGTCTATTCCTTCAATCCCTTCCGCTTTTGCATCTTCTTCGCTAATGTTATCTAATCTCTCAACTCGTATATTAACTATTTCAAGCTGTATCCGTGAAGCATTTCGAGGCATAAAAATAGACGGTTTCCATTTTGCTTTTGCACCAACCGGCACAAACAAATCATCAGCCTTGTAATAAATTTTACCGAAAAAATCTTTCCCGAAAGTTTCCCTTACCCAAAGCTGATCACCGGCTTTGCCGTAAGGACAAAAGACGGATTTACTTTCTCCTTCCCAAGTATCGTATTGAAAAGGTTTCCATTCTTCTTTGTAAATTTGATCCCAATCCAACACCGGTGAATTTTTCATAAACGTTATTCCATTCTCATCCGGCTGCGGTTTAACAATTCTTCGCGTCTGCGTTTTTCTCCCTTCTAAAATCGCTTTCACCATTTCGCCGCTAAATAATATTGGATGTTCTTTCATTTAGTTTCCTTTGCGAATTCTGGGTAAACTATCCCCTTTTTTAAGATATAAGACTTTCTATGTAATACTATTTTTGTTCCACAATCCATGCATTCCCATATTTTACTTTTTCTTTGTCCATAAAAAGTACACGTTCCTAGCAAAACAAATCTTAGATTACTGTGTCCACAAAAAGACTTTTTCATTTCTTATCCCCTTCTGAATAATCTTTTGGTACATATACTGCTACTGTTTTATTGTTGTTGACTTCGTGCAAAAGTTTTACTTCACCATTAAACGATGCGTTAGCAAATATCATTGTATTTTTAAGTCGCTCGTTGTAATTCGTGCTCTTTTTTATTCCAATTTTATTCCTAATTCTCAACTTTCTAATTCCTAATTATCTCAAAATATCCATCATACAGCTCAATTCGTTGGTTAATTTGTTCTATCAACTCCGGGCGGTGAGTTATAACTATCGTATTGTAAACCCCGCTTCGTTTATGCGCTTCTTCAATCACCTTAAAATAACGTTGTGCATTTTTTAAACTCAATGGTCCATCGCTCTCATCCAAATAGCCTGTATCGGCTTTTATTGCTCCCTGTGTCCTCTTAAAATGAGCAATTGCAAGTTGTAGTGCCGTTTCAACTTCAACTTTCTCCCCGCCGCTTTTGTACATGATGTTACAAATTCCATCTTCATCCAAAACTTTTATTTTGAAAACTTCTATCTGCTTTTTCTTATCCTTGGTAAAAGTTGTGGTTTCAAAAACTATTCGAAATTTGTTTTCGTAGTGGCTCAAAGATTCATTTGTTAACCTCGATATTTCAGAACCGGAGATTTCCAACTTAAGAACCGGAATTCCAGTCTTTGACATACTTTCTCTTATAATCCCCCATTGCTTTATTTCCTCCTCAATAAACAATCTTTCCCCATTCTTGCTGTTTATCTGATCTTCCAAAAACTGCTTTCTCACCAATTTTTCATTAAGTTCAACAACCTCTATTTGGAGATCGTTTATTTTTTTATCCGATTCTTTAAGTAAAATTTCCGCTTCTTCAAGTTCTTCCCTTTTTGCCCGTAAAGTTAGTTCGCAATGTATCTTCGCCGGTTTTAGCGTCTCATCAAGTTTTAATTTGTTTGCAGCTAAATCTTTATTCAAATTTTCTTTCTTCTCATCATACTTAGCCGCCGTGCTATTTCTCTTCTCCAAAAAGAAATTTAAGATCGTACCCTTTTCTTTTTCCAATAACTGTTTATAGGTAAGTATTTGATTTTCAACATCTTGTAAGTTATTTGTTAGCCTTTCTTGTATGTTAACAACTCTTTCTTGCAAATGCTTAATATTGTTGCGTTTATCTTCACTTGTCTGATTAATGTTCTTAATTTCACTTTCCCATAACTCGGCGTTCTTTTCTGCTTCAGCAAGTTCTTTATCAAGCGCTTCCCAATTGGTTTTTGCAAGTTCGGCTAACTTTCCCGCAACTTCCTTTATTTTCACACGCAATACGTTCACGTCTTCATTTATCAATGCTATTTGATCGGTAAAATTCTCTTTGATCTCTTTCTCTTTGGCTTTTATTTCCTCATCAGCCTCATCCAAAAACTTTTCAGTGTTTTCAATTTCCCAAAATATTGCATCGCGCTCTTCTTCCTTACCGACTATTTTAGCATCATAATCATTCTCAACATCTTTCAGCGTATCCTTGCTTTCCATCGCTCTTGTAAGGAACATACAACCCCGTCCTACAACTTCGCTGCATGGCACTTTATCAATTGTTGAGATTTCTTCCTTTAACCGGTCTAATCCGGTTTTTTTTAATTCCTCTAAAGATGCAATTAACTCATTTACCGTAGTAAGTTGATGATCTTTCTGAGATTTGACTTTATCCGTATTTGCGTAACTTTCGCGCAAAACTTGTAAAAGTTTTTCTTCCCCTTCTTTCCTCTCTTGCAATTTTCCTATTTCTAAAAGATGTTCTTTCTCTTTTGCAAGCAATTCTGCGGCTTCTTCGCTCCGTTTTTTCTTTTCGTCAAGATTTAACGCTATCGTTCCCCGGTTCCCGAGTATCGTCTTACTCCGGGTTATCTTCGTCTCAAAATATATTTTTTGAATTTCATTATTTTTAATTTCTTCTTCATAATCAAAATTCTGCTGAGTGATTCCCGTTTTCTCTTTCTCTGCTTCTTCATTAAGATAGTTCTTCTTTGTGTCAAGTTCCTTAATGTGTTTATCAAATTCGTTCGAAGTGTTGAATGTGTTTATCTCCGCCGTTTTCTGTCCTTCAATCTCTTGAAGTTCAAGTTCTTTTTTCTCGTCAAGGAATTCAACATCTTCCACAAGTTCATTTATCTTTACAGTAATTTCTTCCTGCTGCTCAATTTTAAGATTAAGTTCTGCTATGCGAATATTGCAGTTCTCTATTTCCTCCCTAACCAACTTTATTTTCGCTTCGGTATCTTTTTTAGATGAAGTTGTTTCTTCCCGCTCATAAATCTTCTTTTCGATATCCTCTTTTGAAGTATTGCACTCTGTTTTTTCTTCAGTAAGGGTTTTTAGTTCACGTTCCAAAACTTCTAATTTATTTTGCTCTTTTTGAAGATACTTTTTTGCATTTTCTTCGCGCGGGCTGTATTCGTTTATGCCAAGGATTTCATAAAATAATTTGCGCAAGTCTCCTTCTTGTAAAGAAAATATTCCCTTGCTTGCCTGCGCTGCAAAAACAGAAGTAAAAAATAATTTTTGTGAACCGAAAAGTTTAGTCACTTCTCTATCGTAACTTCCTTTCAGTCCATCGTTCAAGGCTATTCCATCTTTGTATAGGTAAACTTCACTTTTTCCGGTAAGCGCGTCAATCATTAGTTTTGATTCGTAGATGTTTTCATCAAATGAAAATTTTAGTATTCGGTATGAGTTTTTTAATTCGAAGTGTTCTTCTAACGTTCCTGGTTTGCTGGGGAGTTCTCTGTATGGTTGTGAATTGTCTATGATCGTTGTTTTGCCGTAGCCGTTGTCTCCGGTTATGGCTATTAATCCCGGTCCAAATTGGCTAAAATCAATTTCAATTTCTTCTAAACCTAATTTTTTCCGTATGCCAATGGCACCGCGTAATTTTAATGAAAGTAATCTCATCTTAGAACTCCTTTGAAATAAAAATGAACGGCAGTTTGCACATTAAGAGATTGAGCTTTAATGCGAGGGAAGTCAAACTGCCGTTGGGAAAAATTTTTATTTTGCTCAATCTCTGTCTCAAACTTAAAAAATGTTATTTTATAAAACAATACATACATTAACTTTTATGCAAATTATTTTGTAGCCATCTGCGCCTCCGCATTAACTCCGGATAAGTTTCAAGCTCAATACTCCTTCCCCCTATTTTAATCCAGTCCTTATGCCCTATTTGCCAATCCACGGTGCCGTTTCCTCTATTCTTTGCATAAACCATAGCTAAATCATTTATCTCTTTCCTAAGCGTCTTTATCTTCTCAAATACCGGTATCTCCACTTCAGTGGGCTGCTGTACTACGCTCTGTGCTATCTGCGCTGCTTTTGCTTTTGGCAAACCAAACATTGTGGAAATCTTATCCGTAAAATTTGTTTTTATCTCCATCGTGCCGGTTACTTCTGCTGAAATTACTTTGAAATCCTTTTGCTCCTTCTCTCTCGGTTCAATTTCTTTTCCGAACAAATCTTTATCATATTTCTCTTTGGCAGTATTAAGCGCATGATCTCTTTCCTGTTCAATTTCTCTGGCAAATCTTACCAGCTCGTGCCGCTTAGGAATGTACAAATATGCGTCCTGACTTTTAAGATGTGCCAATACTCTTATAAACCTTCCCGTAACCTGTCTGAAGAATAATTCGCTCTCTACATTTGTTGCATAAACCCCAACACGCAAACGAGGGATGTCAACCCCTTCCGAAACCATTTTAACGCTAATCAACCATTTATCTTTTCTTCGCTTGTACTCCTTAATATGTTTGCTCGCATTCTTATCGTCACTCACCGCTATTACCGGAGATTCGCCGATAAGTTCGAATATCATCTTCTTAATTCTCGCCGCATGCTCTTGATCGATCGCCAAGACCAATCCTCCCGCATCCGGGTGACTGCCTCTCCTTATTTCATTTAATTTTTTATCAGCGTCAAGAAAGAATTGCTTCATAAACTCACCGAACGGATCTAATGCGGTTCTTAATCTTTCACTTTCTCTTGCCTGATTGATCTGCTCTTCAAAATTATGCTTATAAGTCACTCCGTCCGTCTGCCAAGTCATTATTCCATCATAAGCTGGAAAGTATATCGCCCTGCAAACATTATCCTCAACTGCTTGCTGGTAGGAATAAACATAATCCGAAACACTAACATCATTTACATATTTCACAAAAGGGATAGGATTATTATCTCTTCTAAATGGCGTTCCACTTAATGCTAATCTAAAAAAAGCATTCTCAAAAGCCGTTCTTAGTGCATCTCCCCATGTTTTACTTTCCCCCGCATGATGGATTTCATCCAATATTACCAAGGTACTTGTGCTATCAGTAAAATGTTTATGAATATCCGCGTCCATACCAAGTTGCGCATAGGTAAGCACAACTCCGTGGTAGTCGCTTCCTTCTTTTCCAATACGGTTCTCCACCATTGGGTCAAGATCAATTCCGTAAAGATGCGCGTCTTCAGCCCATTGCTTTTTTAAGTGCTCTGTTGGAACCACCGCAACAATTCTTTTTATGTAGTGCATAAAATAGAGTTTGTGTGCAAACCGCAAAGCCGTTCGGGTTTTACCGGATGCCGGCGTTGCTACAAGCAAAGCATCCTGCTCTTTGGCTTTCACTTTTCGTATTACTATTTCGTTGGCGTCCTGCTGCCAATCACGCAGCGGATATTCCCAAGGAATTAATGATCTTGGCATTTAGTTATCTTTTTTACTTTCTGTCCGATTAAGAAAATCTTCAACATCTTCTTTTTGTTCCAATAATTTTTTTGTTAAGAAAAAATCTTCTAAAATATCTCTTGCAACTTTAGATGGATTTTGGTTTAACTCTTTAGCTAAAGATTCAAGAACGTTGTTAAGTTCAGAATCAATTCTAATTTGTAAAGTTTTACCTTTTTCTTGTAATACAGAAGTTTGTATTACGCAATCGTTTTGCCTCTTATGTTTACCGTAATAACGAGTAAATTCCAATCTTTTTCTCCTTGCGGGTTAAGTATTAGTTAGCCAGCATTTTTGCTCAGTTCTCTTTTCTTATCACAACCAAACGGTTTACCCGCAATGGTTGTAATTACTCTACAAGTTGGGCAAGGTCTTGCACTCCAATTGTGCGGGTCTTCGTACAATAAGTCTATTAAAACCTCAATCAATTTTTCATATTGTCCGCAAAAATCATGGCTAACTCGCGGCTCTTGCTGAATTGCTAACTGATTTGCATATTGTTCCATTGCCGTCAACGCATCGTTATATCGCACAGAATCTTTTAGTTCTGCATGGATTCTCCCAACAATGTCACACAATATTTGTTCTTTAGTTTTCATAATATTTCCTTTCTTAATTAGTTTCCGCAATCAGCAAAGCCGCCACTACGTTATAAATCTTTTTGGCTAACCTTTTTAAAGTGTTTCCATTTGGGGTTTTCAGTTAATAAAATTGGGTTTGCATCAATTACATCTTGCAAGTCTGGGTGTCTATTTTTACAATTTCTATACATACAAAACCAGGGGGTTGATCCGCCATAATTCCCAGCATAATACAACCCCTTCCGTTTACACGAAGGGCAAACATATCGTTCAACGCTCCACCCAGTTTCAACACCTTTCATATGCCCGCCAAAAAATTTATAACTCGCAATTCTAAAAGACAAAAACTGTCTTTTATCGTTTCGGGTTTTGCTATTGTTTTAATTTGTTCCATTTAATTTATTCCTTCTTCGTTTTTGCTTTTAAGTTGCCACTACGTTATTTTGATTTTTTGGCTAATATATATTTACTGTAGTTGGTATCACCAGTTTCGATGTTTTCAAGATTCCCAACATTATTCGTTTTCCACTTGCCTTTTTCTAAAAATACTCTGTCAAATCTGCCATGCCATTTGCCTGCTCTTTCTACTTCCGTCCCATCACTATATTTAGTGGGTAGGCAAATACAGCAAAGTTTCATCCCTTTCCTATCTTCAATTCCAGTCCAGTCATAATCGTTTGGTGTCCATTTAGCGGTCATCATTGTACACGCTGTATTCTCCACGCAACCACAATTATCACATTGTATCAAACTCATGTCTAACTCCCGCCAAAAATCAAAATAACTCACAACTCTAAAAGACTGCAAATCTGTTTTTGGCATTTTGTTATTTGATATTTTATTAATTAAGTTCATTCTCTTTTATTCTTGGCAGCTTTTAAGTTGCAACTACGTTATAAATCTTTTTTATCGGGAATTTGTTCCAGCAAGTATGGTGGCATGTGGAATATCTTATCCTCACGCCGTATCAACCTAGTTAAATTGCTACCATCATCATAAACGCACCTTGCTACACCACGACTAATCTGTAATATTTTAATCGGTTTTTTATCATTGTCCAGTACGTTGTAAAATCTTTTTTTGAATATAAATTCTAAGAAAATGTTTATGTCAACTTTTCTCATACAACCGCTAAAAAATTTATAACTGCAAAGAGGTATGGTTTAATATGTTTAAGTTTATTGTCCATTAAAGTTGTTCCTAAAGCCGCTGCAAATAAGTTTCCACACTGTTATACTTCATCTTCATCCAATTCATCAAAATCTCCGTCATTATCAAATTCATCAAATATTTCGTCTGTTATATCCAATTGCTCCATTACTGCTTTAATGTTGCGCTTTTGTAAGTGTTTACCATCAATAATCTCTAAACCGATAATATATGCACGTTTAATAGCGTCATCCAGCTCATCCATTTCAACTTCAAAATAAGGTGTCTCGTCTACCAATCCTCCCCAGTGTATTACCTTAACTTCCCATCCATTCGTGCTGTAGTTCATTTCCAGATCGAAATATTCTTGTAAAAATTTTAAATGTCTTACAAATTCTTCCATCTTATTTCTCTTCCTTTTAACTTTCTACTTTCCACTAATTCTACAACTCTTCCGGCACTTCCACCGGCGCAATATTTTGCTCAATCAACTCAATCTTTTCACGATAACTGCGTTTAAGTATTTTTTCATCGCCGTTTGTCTTAAACACTTCACCTCTTCCGGTAATTGTGCAATACTCGGTAAATTCTTCAGCTAAATTTTTTGCCTCCATTATTTTTACGCTGCGGCTTTCCCTCTGCACAGGAACAATGTCAGCCTCAAGAATGGCATCCGCCCCAAACCTTGCCTTTAACTCTTCCTTTTTTGCAGCGGTAATTTGATCTTGCAAATCTTCTTCAATCTTATACTTTATCTTTACCTCAGCATTCTCCGGCACTTCCTGGTTGATCACAAACTCGCCGTTAATAAATTCCGCCGTTACATTTACCATTGGCCGGACTGTCTTAAACTTTATTTTCTCTGATGAAACTTTTACCCCTTCATCTGTCTGATCGAATTTGCTAACGATAAAATATTTCTGTTCCGTCTCCCCAAAATTGCAATTGTAAAGAGAGGAGGTGTAAAACATATCCGGCTCAAACTCCTGCCAATTGTGAATATGACCAAATGCGTAAACATCGGCTTTGGCTTTCCGTAATGATAGAGGGGAAATTATTATATCTTGCCCGGTTAATGGTTGTCCTGTGCTTAATCTGCTTCCTCTTACGTTACCGTGGAAGGTAAAAGCTTTTGGACATTTATATCTATTGTTCGTTATTCCGAACATATCCATTAATCCGTCAAACACTTCTCCAAACTCTTTATTATTATCATCAATGCTCATGTCTCTAACGATCATTCCCTTTGTGGGATAAGGCATAAGGTTTACAATAAATTCCGGTTCTTCTTCATAACCGGTTTCTTCATCACGCAAAATATCAACACCAAGTATATTACTAACGTGATCGTACAGCGCAAGCGAAACCGGGTATTCGTAAGCAAAAATGTTCTCCCTCAATTGATGGAGAAGACTAATACTCCCGGCGTAATCGTGGTTATTGTTACCCTTATTGATGATAATTGCTTTTACATGCTTTGCCAATTCTTTTAGATATTGGAAACCGTACTCAACACCGCTGTTTTCGCCGAAGTTTTGTTTTGTTTCCCAAAAATCTCCGCCATGAACTATGTAATCAACATGATTGTTTTTTACATATTCCACCATTTGGTCAAGCGATTCACACGCTTTCCTTTTTCTTTTCGGGTCTTTATCCAAATGCCAATCAGCGGTAAATAAACCTATAAGTTGATTTTTCATTTTATTCCCTCCGCCTTTGCAATTGCTTCGAGAATTTGTTGCCGGTCATGGCTCCAAAATCCTTCTTTCACTGCATATTTATCATAAACCATTTTTAAAGTTTCAACCAGATTTGACATAAGCTCACTTTTTGATTTGCTTTGTTCCCCTCTTTTTATAACCGCGAATACTTCTTCCGCATATGGTTCGTCTTGGTTGATAGTTAAATATTGTGGGTAGAGTTCCGCCCCTCTTTTCCCCCTATTTAGTGCAACATATCCGCTAAGCTTTTTAATTGCCGATAGGGTTTGCTCATCAACATTTTTTAAATCTTTTATACTAAAGACAATAAATTTCATCTTATAGAATGGGTCTTCAATTATTCTATTTGAACTCATACAAACTCCTTCTTAAAACATTTCCAATTGCTTTTTGTTATACTTTACTTTTTTCGCTCTAACTTTTTTGCCGTTCGCTTTGCCTTCGCAAACCGGACCAATTCCCTTTTCTACGCTTTTAGGATTCTTTAACTCTCTATTGCAAACCGAACATTTCATTCCTAATTCCTAATTGACAATTCCTAATTATGGAAGTTTCCACAGCATCTCAATAAATTCGATCTGCTTCGCTACGGCGTAAGTATCGATGCTCGTTGCTTTGTTTTTCCGTTCAAACCTTTTCTTTGCAATCAAATCATTAATTACTTTCGTTCTCTCTTCTTGCGGTGAATCCTTAAACTGCTCCGCATAAAACTTCGCACGCTCATCTTTATCAACCATTCCGGGAGGGAAAAGTTTTTCGTCCGGGTCTTCAACCTTGCTTTCTGCTGCCTTCGGCTTTTCTTCTATCACTTTTGCATCCTCAATCTTTTCAGCTTTTGGCTTTTCCTCAAACATTGGAGCCGGAGTAGTTTGTCTAAATTCATTTTTCGTTTGTTCAATCTGCTGCGGATCTGCATACAGCATACCGGCAAGACCTAACTTTGCTCGAAGGTATTCATTCTCCAGATCGGGATGTTTTGCCAGAATGTCCGCAATATCCTCAATCACACAAGGCACAAGGAACGGTTTATTAAGTTCCGCTTCTGTGTAAGTACCGCGTAACTTCGGCAATGCCTTATTTATTGCTCTGTAAATGGCATTACTTTCGGCTAGCTGCCCCGCTTTTGCCCGGCGTTGGTTTATGCTATTCCAATCAATTTCACCGGCTTTGCGTTTTAATTTTCCCTTAGCATCAAATTTGTCACACTTCGCAGTGAATTTTTGAATATCCTCAGCATAATTGTATTCACCGCTTATTTCTCCTCGTTTTGTCGATCCGTCAATGTTCCGGTACGTCCACTGCACGTAATGTTTTACATTTGCAATCCTTCCGTCTCCATCATAAGTTTTTTCCGGGTTCCTTCCGCAAGAAATTTGAATACCGGCGGCTACTGCTATTTCGTTCAACTTTGTTAATTTAAGCGCGTACCCACCCTCAACCCAATATGCGTCTCTCTCTTTTATTACGCTTATCTTTTCAAAACCAAGTTTCAATTCCGGCTTTACAAAATTCAACATCTCCGGCACCAAGGGGATCATCACTTTTTCCACTTCTCGCAAGAAAACAGAAAGCTGGTTATTGTCCTGAATTACCGGTAAACTTTTATTAACGTCAGACATGTTCTACCTCTGCGGTTATCGGCATACTCAGTTCACTCATCATGTATGCCTCGTTGTTTGATTGTGGATGATTTTTCTTCGTCTCCTCCTCTATCTCTTCTAAGCGGATTCCGTAAGATTCTCGATCTTCCTCACTTATATTTTCCCCTTTTAAATAGTTTGAAACTATCTCCCTATCAGCATTAAGTCTGCGGAGCCGTTTTAGCTTTGCCAATGCCTCCGTGCGTAATTTTTGGCACTCCAAGCAAGACGTGCATTCCTTTACACCCGTTAATTTTGTGAACTCCTCACTGCCGCAAATCGGCTTATTGCTGCCATCATTTATGTGAACTTTTTCCATTTGTTTGAACTCCTTTGAATTTAAATTTCTCAGCCAATGGCTGATCCGCCCTCTGGCGGATACTTTTTACTTTCTACTTTGAACTTCCCCGCCATCGTGATCCTTTTTACTCTTTCAATCAGATCATCATTTGCTCTCTTTTGTGCTTGATAACCTTCCGTTACTTTTGTTTTGTCTAACAATCCCAAAACTTCAAAAACATTGTACATCGGCCGCTTGCTTCCCGGGTAATAACTCGGCTGAATAAGTTTAGGCACAAACTTTCGTCTGAAAATAGCGCTCTCTTTTAATCCAACGATATGTGCAGCTTCCAACTCGGAGACCGCAACACGATTTCCGCCTTCCAACACCGTTGGCTTTTTCTTCCGCTTGTCTTCTTTAACAACTTCCGGCATGGACCAATCCTTTTATATCATTTAGTAACGCTTCAATTAAAAAAGTTGATTTCATTTTATCGGTATAGGCTATCAGATCACCAATGCCCATTTTGTTCCCCGACTTATCGCAAGGATTCCACCATGCTCTTAGCGCTTGTTCGCTTACGCATAATTTGTGTGAAAGTTCTTCCCTCACTTCTTGCGCCGGTAAAAATGGATCGTTCTTTTCTACCCGTTTTTGAAAAGTTAATCCGTCAACCTCATCTTTTAGGTTCTTACAGAATCGCTGCAATACCATTTCAGATTTTTCGGTATAGCGTTCCCGTTTGTTCTCAACAAATATTCTGGTAAAACTATTTACCGGAACCCGTCCATGGGGTCTATCTTCCCTCGCTATTATAGCAAAGGAAATCCCGCGCGGGATTGTGTCGAAGATTGATATTAGATTATTCACCTTGAACTCCTTTGAGATAAATTAAAAAACCCTTGCTTTAGCGTGTGCAAATAATCGAGTTCTTTGGTAAGAAATCCATTCACGTCCAAAACAAGGGTATTTATTTTCATTTGATTAAACTCTGATTATTTGCGTATGTAATCTATAAAAGTTAATTTATAAAAGCAACTATACATTAACATTTTTATTTCCGGTCCTATTATTATCTGTATATTATCGGTAATTTACCAATGTATTTATCTAGCTCTTCCTTGGTAGAACAGTTCATAAACCCGTTGAACAGCTCATCTTTCTTTAATTTTTTATGGATGATCTCCCAGCTTCGGGCTTCGTGAAATTTGTAGCCCAACCCTTCATACCCTTGCGCGTTGGAGATTTTGTACGTTATCGCGATCGGTTCTTTCCCGGCTAAGGCATTGCTGTAAGGAATCGATTTCCCTATCTGCAATATCCCCGCATACTGCAATAGCCGCGTCATCTTGTTTGCTATCGGAGGAAGATTCCTGTTCCCTAACATTCGCATAGTTAAATATTTTTCGTCCGCGCTTCTTGCATGAATAAAGAACACCTTCTCGCTTTGCGCGTTCAAATTGTTTTTTAACTTTTCAATTTCATTCTGCTGTGAGTTTATTGTATCGGCTGTTTTTGCTTTAAACTCCTCTACATCCGCAACTGTCCGCTTCATTAATTCCCCTTGCAAACTGAATGCTAAATCCTTTAGCACGTTCATCGGCAAATTCGCTACATCTAACGCTGGCATTAATGCCATGTTATCACCGTTCATAACTCATCTTCCTCTATTTGAAATTTCTGTCTCATTGCATAACTCCAGTCACTTATAACTTGTAGGATATGCTTTACTTCGTCTTTTACTACTTTACTTGGTGATTCCGGCAAATACATTAACGTTGGTATCTGTAACATCTCATTCCCGATAAACCCCTTTGTTTTATCAATCCAACTGAAAATTTTTCCCATCTCCTTATACTCTTGCACGGCTTTGCTCTGGCGCTCTTTCAGTTTTTCAACTTCTTTGTGGAGGGATTCAAGTTCATCTTTCTTTTCTTTTACTTCCCTTAACCCTTTAAGCTCTGTCTCAGCTTTTGTTAATTCGCCCTTTAACTTCCGCAATTCCTCTTGCTTTTGTTCAAGCGCTTTTGTGGCTTCTTTGTCATCCTTTTTCTTCATCAAATTTTGGATTGTTATGTCCTTACTCGATAGCTGTTCTTCTTTTTCCGCTAAACTTTCTTGCAGCTTTTTATAAGCGCCGTTTATGCTCAGTTGGTTTTCATCAAGCGCTTTTATCAACTCCGGATCAGCGTTCTCAATCACTTTTTTTGCTTTGCGATATGTTTCTTTACCACCTAAACCAATAGCAGTTGCAACTTTGTCATTCGTTCTTCCTTCTTCGTCTTCTCGATGTACCAATGTTGGCACATCGGGAGAATTCTTCAAATTCGCATCTTTTCTTTCTCTTGCCTTTTCCCGTTCAACCGCTTCAAGCCTTCGCGCTAAATCCATTCTTTCGGTAAATGAGAAGTTCTTCCGGTTTTCGTTCTCGCTAATTTCTATCATCAGCCGGTGTTCGTAATCGCGTACTGTAAGCATCCTTACTTCCACTTGCATATATCCAAGCTGTTTCATTGCCATCATTCTTCTTTCGCCGGCAAGTAAAACCTTCTCCGGCGTAACAACCGGCGGATTGATCAAACCATTTACCAGGATATCCTCAGCTAATTCCGAAATATCCCCAAAATCTTTTCTTATTCTATCCTCGCGGATAATAACATCACCAATATTTACAAGCATGTTTCTCTCTCAGTTTTTAGTTTAGTTCTTAATCATAATCTTATTCTTAATCGTACTCTTTGCGGTTTGGTAATTGCGATGGAACGTGTAAAAATTCTCCGGTCTAACCTTCGCCTCAACCACTCTAACAGCAATTAACGGCTCACCCAATAACATTACAGCCTTTAACCTTCTTTCCCCCGCCAACAGCACGTATTGCCCTTTTCTTGATTCAATTACATGTATAGGGTTGTGTAACCCTTCACTTTTAATATTCTTTGCAAGCGCGGGAATATCTCCGTAATTTTTTCTTACCTTTTCAAGAACCACAATGTTACTTGCTACGATGTGTTGAACGATCTCCATGTGAACTCCTACTACTAATTTGTTATTTGGTTCGCCTTTGGCGAATTGTCGTTTGTTTTTTGGTTCCCCCGGCATCTATTCCTTCTTGCAAACGGCCAGTGTCTAAAACACTTATCCGCATCCGGTTTCCGTTCTATCACGTTTTGTTTGATCTTCTTTGTGCAACCCGGTTCCGTACATTGAACAGTAGAGAAAACTCTAAAATCTTGTTTGCTCATAAAACCTTCTCCCTTAAATAATTTACTCCTTGAATAATTCCAACAACAACAATGATAACGCAAAACAGCATACAGCAAGCAACTGCTATTCTTTCCGAAGTTGTACTTGGTCCTTTTCTGAATCGACAATCTTTAGCTTTGGCACAAACACGGCAGTCATAATGCATGGCAGCTTCATAACTCTCACATGCTTGCTCATCTTCAATCGGCTTATCTACTTCTAATTCGTAATTCCTAATTCCTATTTCTGTTCTCATGCTTTCACCTCATTCAAAAAGTATTCAGACTTCCCCCTCAGAATTCCTTCTTCAAAACTTTCTTTACCAATCTGTTGGTTTGCTTCTCTTAGGGCTTGATTTTCTTTGGTAAGTCTTGCACATTCTTCGCGCTCTACCGTTAAAGATTTTTTGGTTGCTTTCATGCGGTTTTCCGTAACAATAGTTATATAGGTAGCCGCAAAAAGATGAATAATAACTCCTACAACGAATGCATAATAAAGGATGGAAATTAGTTCGGCGTTCATGTTATTTTCCTTTGAATTTATTTTCTAATTCCTAATTTTTAATTCCTAATTAACTGAACCGCTCGAACGTTGCTCGAACAATACCCGAACGATAACATTAGGAATCTTTTATATATTAAGTTACGTTTCATGTAGTTCTTTGAAATTGTTTTGCGTATGAGAGAGCTTCTTCGGGAGAGATTTCGTAAGCCTCAACAAAACTTTTGATCCTTGCCATCAGTTTCATGTTCCGCCCGGCAAAAGCCATGTTGATGTTGTTCTTTGAAACAAAAAGCATATCGGCAAGATAAATCTGAACCCCGTCCTTAACGTTTTGCAATAAATTGTAGGCTCTGGCTTTTATCTCTTCCCGCTCCTGCAAAGAAAATATAGTTTGCGGTTTGCGGTAGTCTTTTTTATTTTGTGTCTGTTCTAAATTCATTTTTAACTCTGTTTAATTGTTGTCTTATAAATTCAAAGGAAACTGTATGTCTGATTTCAAACCTGGAGAAATTGTATATCTCGTTGTGGGTAGCCCGGCGATGGTAGTTAAAGAATTCGCTGATATTGACGGTGACCCAAACGAATGTATTGTGTTATGCCATTGGTTCGAGGGAATTAAATTATTCGAACAAGAATTCGGTGCCGAAGAATTAACTCGTAAAAACCCTAACATTATTCCGCCTCACACGGTTTTTGTTCAACGATAACAAGGTGTAACTGATCTTCATCAAATGGCTCCCGGTGGAATTGGTTTTGTCCATCAAACCAATCACAAGTTACCTGGTTCTCTTTGTTGTATCCTCTTACACACATTTTAGTTCCGTTTGGTGTAGATGTAACAACATCACCGGTTTTGAATTTTCGTTCTTGTGTTTTCATTTGTTCATCCGTGTTATTTTGTTCTTACTGTTAATGGCAGATTAAGTTTTGTAGCATTAAAATGATGTTTCTTAAAAAATGCTTGTAAACCTTTCCGCGGTTGTTTTTGTGTTTGGTCTGCTGTTTTCATTTTGTGCTCCTTTGCTTTGTTTTTTATTTCATTTTAAGTGCGTTGTAAAGATAAATGATTATAAAGTCATTGTCAAGTATTTTTTTATATTTATTTAACTTTTGTTTATTTGTTTGGTTTCTATGCTAAAAAGAAAAGAATTAATTAGAAAATTATTAAAGAATTCCGGTATCAAGGATGTTCAAATAGCAAAAATGCTTGATATGACCGCCGCAAATTTTAGCTATCATATGGCAAAAGAGGACATTGACCTTGATTTATTCAACCAAATATTAAAAACCCTTGAAGAAAAAAAGGGAATTAAAATAAATACCCCAACCTCCCAAAGTTATACCGTCCACGATGAAAGTTTCCATAAAAAAGCTGAGGGAGAAGGGATGCACGGAAACTTTATTGGTGAACCGAAGGAAATAAACTACAACGGTATTACCAGCGCAACTTTAGAAAGGGTAATCAAACCTTACGAGGATCTGATTGAGATGCTTAAACTACAACTCGCAGAAAAAGAAAAACGGATAAGAGAATTGGAAGAACAATTAACAAACAAAAAAAGAGGTGTACCATGAGAGTG
>Ga0209319_1000238_pt1 | contig 86798 bp, 64 predicted proteins | sample RifGroE2_FD_184000 | JGI IMG/M metagenome (GOLD analysis project Ga0209319, IMG submission 184000) | Groundwater microbial communities from Rifle, Colorado - Groundwater E2 (SPAdes) (version 2) | ecosystem: Environmental > Aquatic > Deep subsurface > Groundwater | place: Rifle, Colorado, United... | reverse complement strand
AAAATATTTGTTGAGATAAAATAGGACGAGGAGGTGAACGTTGAAAGCATTACTGATTGATTTTGCCTATGACGAGGGACCTTTGGTTCCTACGGAAAAGACAGAGGGAATAATATTTATTCTGGCGATATTTTATCCAAATTCAAAAATTGCCTTTACCTTTCGTGAAGGGGAATATGTTGCTCGCCATACTAGTATTATGGGAATGACAAGAGTCATTCAGGAAATCGATGTTCATAAGAAATATTATTACCTGGCCATACATACTGTATTTTCCGCAGAGAGGCAGGCGAAGTCAAAAAGAAGAAAAGGCGGATAAGTTATCCGCCCTATTTAACAATTTAATAAATTAATAATAAAAGTCTTGGTCATCAAACAGATAGCGCTGTGGTCATTATCCATAGTTCTGTAGTTTGTTGGCCAAGCGTAAGGTAGTTAAAAGTTTAAAAGTTTATAAAGTTCAAAGTTGCAATTACTTTTAACTTTATAACATTTAACTTTCAACTTAAAAAAAATGAACAACAATGAAAAAGTGTTTACTACTGAGTGGCTTGGCCGCACACTCACCTTCAAGACAGGACAATTAGCCAAACAGGCAAATGCCGCCGTGACCGTGCAATACGGAGAAACGGTTGTTTTGGCTACGGTTGTCGAGGCCAAGGAATCAAGAGAAAATATCGATTTCTTCCCTTTGATGGTGGATTTCGAAGAACGTCTGTATGCCGCCGGCATCATCAAGGGTTCAAAATGGATCAAACGTGAAGGTCGCCCATCTGAAGAAGCGGTTCTGACCGGCAGAATGATCGATCGTTCAATCCGTCCTTTGTTTTTGGATGACTCACGCAAAGATGTGCAGGTAATTATTACCGTTCTTTCAGTTGATCAAGAAAATGATCATGATGTAGTGTCATTAGTGGCCGCTTCGGCCGCGCTTTCAGTTTCCGGTTTGAATTGGCATGGACCGATCGGTGGAATCCGTGTCGGTCGCGTAGAAGGTAAACTGATCTTCAACCCGACCTATGCTGAAAGAGTCAATAGTGATTTGGACTTGATCGTGGCCGGTACAGAAAAGAAAACAATCATGATCGAGGCGGGTGCTTTGGAAATCAATGAAGCCGATGCTTTCGAGGCGATTGTTGCCGGACAAAGAGAATTGTTGCCGGCAATCGAATTGATCAAAAAAATGCAGGCAGGAGTCGAGGTTAAAGTGCCGGTAATAAAAGAAAAACTGAAACATTTAGAAGAGCTGGAAGCGGAAAAAGAAATGGAAAAGGTTTTGGCACTGGCAGAGAACTGGTTAGAAAAAAATGTTAAAGCGATCTTATTTGATCAGGAATTGAATACCAAAGGAGAACGCAAAGCGGCAGTAACCGAACTCAAATATCAATTAGATAAATATTTATTCGAACAGAACATAGCTAAGGATAAGCGCAGCAAGGCAATCAGCAAATTGTTGATGGAAAAAGTTGAGGCGGCTGTTACTGAAGGCGTCTTAAAGGAAGGTCTGCGAGTAGATGGACGAGGTTTGGAAGAAATTAGGCAATTATATTCTGAGGTTTCTTTACTGCCAAGAACACACGGTTCAGCTGTTTTCTCTCGTGGAGAAACTCAGGTTATGTCTATCGTAACTTTGGGAGCACCCGGCGATGAACAGGCACTGGAAGGTTTGGAAGGCGAAGGCACCAAGCGTTATATGCATCATTACAATTTCCCCCCGTTCTCAGTTGGTGAAACAAAAAATGTCGGCTCCCCAAGCCGTCGCGACATCGGTCATGGCGCTTTGGCAGAAAAAGCTTTAATCAATATGATTCCTCCTAAGGAAGATTTCCCTTATACTATTCGTATTGTCAGTGAAACTTTGGGTTCAAACGGATCATCTTCAATGGCTTCAACTTGCGGTTCAACCTTGGCCTTGATGGATGCTGGTGTGCCGATTAAAAAACCAGTAGCCGGTGTGGCGATCGGCTTGGCTTCCAATGCCGACATGAGCCAATGGAAAGTATTGACTGACATCCAGGACTTAGAAGATGGCAAAGGCGGGATGGATTTTAAAATTGCCGGAACTGACGAAGGCATTACTGCGATCCAATTGGATACCAAGACAGATGGCTTGACTGAAGAAATTATCAAAGAGGCTTTACGCCAAGGCAGAAACGGCAGATTAAAAATATTAGATGTAATCAAATTAGTAATCGCTGAACCACGAGCAGAGCTATCAAAGCATGCGCCAAGAATCATCAGCTTCTATATCAATCCTGACAAGATCCGTGACGTGATCGGTTCTGGCGGCAAGGTGATTAATGAAATCATTGCTGAGACCGGTGTTTCAATCGATATCGAAGATGACGGCTTGGTAATGATCTGCGGAGTTGATCCGGAAAAAACCAAACAGGCGATTGAATGGGTGAAAAATATCGTTAGAGAATTCGAGCCGGGAGAAATTATCATGGGCAAGGTTGTTCGTATCTTAGATTTCGGGGCTTTTGTAGAATTGACTCCAGGCAATGATGGTATGGTGCATGTCAGTAAGATGGCTCCTTACCGCGTAGGCAATCCGAATGATCTATTAAAAATCGGCGACGAGGTCAAGGTAAGAATTGATGAGGTGGATGAAAAAGGACGCGTCAATTTATCCATGACCGGCTTTGAAGAAAATAAAAAATATTGGGAAGGTGAAAAAGGTAAGCAAGAAGGCAACGGCGGATTTAGTCGAGGCAATGGCGGCGGTGGATACGGCGGCGGTAGAAGATAATTGACACCATTTATCTCTTATGTTAGTATAATGATAAGGCTAGTTGTTTATTACAATTAGCCTTTTTCATTACTTATAATAATTTTTAAATTTTGTAATTATATAATTTTTAAATTAAGAAATTTAAAGATTGTTTTAAAATTATAAAATTATAAAATTAAAAATTTCAAATATATGTCCGACATTACAAGCGCAATAAAACAAATCTGCGATGAGAAGAATTTGAGTTATGAGGCAGTACTAGAAACAATTGAGTCTGCTTTAGCGGCTGCTTATCGTAAAGATTTTGGTGAAAAAAATCAAAATATTAAAGTTGAATTTGAACCGGAAACGGGCGGTTCAAAAGTTTTCGATGTGAAAATCGTAGTTGAAGACCAGCCAGAACCTGAAGAGGAGAGTTTAGAAGAAGGTTCAGAGGACTTGTCCTCCGAAGCTTCAGCGCAGGAGGATGAAGAACCGAAGTTTAACCCAAAGACAATGTTATCAATTTCGGAAGCGAAATTGATTAAGAAGACAGCTAAAATCGGGGATGAACTGAAAATGCAATTAGAAGTACCAGCCGCTTATGGACGTATGGCTGCGCAAACAGCTAAACAGGTAATCATCCAACGCCTACGTGAGGCGGAAAGAGATATGGTATTTAGTGAATTCAAGGATAAGGAAGCTGAAGTAGTAACTGGTGTTATCCAGCGTCGAGACGGCGGTGTTGTTTTTGTTGATCTTGGCAAAGCCATCGGCGTATTGTTGCCGGATGAACAAATTTACGGTGAACGTTATGTCGTCGGCGAAAGAGTTAAAGTTTATGTGAAAGAAGTGAAATTAACTTCAAAAGGTCCAGAAATAGTTTTATCAAGAACCTCGGATGAAATATTGAAAAAGATTTTTTATTTAGAAATTCCAGAAATCTCCAATGGTTTAATTGAATTAAAATCAGTTGCGCGAGAGGCAGGCGCTCGTTCAAAGGTTGCGGTCTTTACCAGCTCTGACAAGGTAGACCCGATCGGCTCATGCGTCGGCCAACGAGGTGCCCGCATTCAGACAATCATTCAGGAATTGGGTGGGGAAAAAGTTGACATCATTCAATATGATGAAGATGCAGCCAAATTTATTTCTAATGCTTTGGCCCCGGCAAAAATTTCTAGCGTTGAAGTGAACCCGGATGATAAAAGAGCGGTAGTGACAGTGAATGAAGATCAGTTGTCTTTAGCTATCGGCAAAGGCGGACAGAATGCTCGTTTGGCAGCACATTTAACCGGCTGGAAAATTGATATCGTTTCTGCTGGCAAGCCAGTAGTGATTGAGGAAGAAGCTGTAGAATCCTCCGTCGCTGAAGCTATGGAGGATAAAGCTGGAGAAGAAGAGCCGGAAGATGAAAAATAAAAAATTCAATTGTTAAATTGTTTCATTGCTAAATTGTTGTTTTAAAAAACAATATAACAATTTAACAATTATTAATAATTTGTTAGAATAATTATAGAAATTTAAAAATATTTTTATTAATTAAGTAAAAAAGAAAAAAGTCTATGACCACTCTATTAATCTTCGGTAGCGCCGCACTCGCAATCGTTTATGGCGCAATCTTGATTCGCATGGTATTGCGCTTGCCAGAAGGCGATGAAAAGATGAAAGTAATCGCCCTGGCGATTCAAGAAGGCGCTAAAGCCTATCTTAATCGTCAGTACAAAACGGTTGCTATGGTGGCGGCTGTGTTAGCTATCGTGATGGCAATCATTCCAAGTTTCGGCATTACCATGGCTGTTGCCTTTTTAATCGGTGCTTTTTTGTCAGCTTTGACTGGGTATATCGGCATGCACGTTTCAGTGCGCGCTAATGTGAGAACTGCAGAAGCGGCCAAGAGCGGCTTGAAACCAGCTTTGGCAGTAGCTGTTCAAGGGGGTAGTGTTACCGGGATGTTAGTGATCGGTTTGGCCTTGTTAGGTACAGCCGGTTTTTATTTTGTTACCAAAGATACTCATGCCTTGATCGGACTAGGCTTTGGTGGCTCTTTGATATCAATCTTTGCTCGTCTGGGCGGAGGCATCTTTACCAAGGCGGCTGACGTCGGTGCAGATTTAGTAGGAAAAGTTGAGGCTGGCATTCCCGAAGACGATCCTCGCAATCCGGCTGTGATCGCCGACAATGTTGGTGACAATGTAGGTGATTGCGCTGGCATGGCTGCAGATTTGTTTGAAACTTATGTGGTTACAACCATCGCTGCAATTTTATTGGGCAATCTGATTTTTGATGGCATGAACAATGCCATTCTTTTCCCAATGGTATTGGGCGCAGTTTCTATTATTGCCTCAATCATTGGTAGCTTTTTTATCAAGCTTGGTAAGAAAGGCAACATCATGATGGCACTTTACAAAGGCTTGATTGTGTCCGCCTTATTGTCTGCTATCGCTTTTTATCCAATTACCAAATGGTTGCTTTCTGACAATGGTCAATTCTCAGTATTGTCAATTTATTTTTCTTCTTTGATCGGTTTGGCGGTAACTGCCGCGATGGTAATCATTACTGAATATTATACTTCGACCGCCTACAAGCCGGTGCGAGACATTGCTAAGGCTTCAGAAACCGGCCACGGTACAAATGTAATCGCTGGCTTAGCTGTTTCAATGAAGTCAACAGCAATGCCGGTCGCTGTTGTAGTTGCTGCTATTCTTGGTTCTTATGGTTTGGCAGGTATTTACGGTGTTTCGATTGCTGCGATGGCCATGCTTTCAATGGCTGGCATAATCGTCGCCATTGATTCATACGGACCGATTACTGATAACGCAGGAGGAATTGCAGAAATGGCAGAATTGGATGAAAGCGTTCGTGCCGTGACCGATCCGTTGGATGCCGTTGGAAACACTACCAAGGCGGTGACTAAAGGCTACGCTATCGCTTCAGCTGCTTTAGCTTCCTTGGTATTATTTGCAGATTTTACTCATGTCATTCCTGTAAGCATTCAATTTCAAATTAATGATCCTTATGTTTTAGCCGGTTTATTTATCGGTGGTTTATTGCCATATTATTTTGGCGCCTTGTCCATGCAAGCTGTTGGACGAGCTGCCGGTGCTGTAGTAGAAGAAGTGCGTGCTCAGTTTAAAGCTAAGCCAGGCATCATGGATGGCACGGAAAAACCGGATTATGCCAAGACTGTTGATATCGTAACCAAGGCAGCTATTTCAGAAATGATTTTCCCAGCCTTGATTCCTGTAGTCGCTCCAATCTTGGTCGGCTTCATTTTGGGTGTTCCTGCTTTGGGCGGCTTGTTAGTCGGTTCGATTATCACCGGCATTTTTGTTGCCATCTCCATGACCTCCGGTGGTGGTGCTTGGGATAATGCTAAGAAATATATTGAAGAAGGCAATCATGGCGGCAAAGGCAGCTTTGCTCATCAAGCTGCTGTGACTGGTGATACAGTCGGCGATCCTTACAAAGATACTGCTGGACCAGCTATTAATCCGATGATTAAAATCATCAACATCGTTGCTTTGTTGATTGTTAGTTTATTAGTATAGTTGATTTTTTATAGTAGAGACGATAAATTCGTCTCTACGATTGAAGAATCAATTTTCATGGTCTTTTAATTTGCATGCAATTGTGCGTGCATTTATACAGAGGAGGCGTCGATGAGAACTAGCAGAGGGCATGGCTCAAGGCATCGGGGTGGAGAGAAGGGTAGGCAGACCAAGGAGGTAAGGTTCGAAAAAAATGTCACCGGATACGGCACATTCAAGCTTCGTGTAGCGGAGACAAGAACATGCGGTCACTGCAGTCAGCAGCACCAGCATGAAGTCTATCTTGAAGGTATTAACCATACGATTGCCTGCTGCGCCACTGAAGCCGGTTTTAACTGGGCCTACAGGGAGCTCATCAATCATCTTCGTGACCAGTCGAGGCATCGGCCGGCAAAGGCGAAAGAAGGAAGGGCTCAGCTCTCGGCCAGGGGATAAAAAGGGGGATGTCGTGAAACCTGAAAAGAAAAGTAACGGCATCACTATAACCCTTGTTTCCGAGGGTAACCGCTTGTTCAGACTTGAAAAAGGCATTATGTCAAAATGCTGCGCTTGCATGAATGAAACTGTTCACGCAGTTGGCGGGTTTCCTTCTTGTCAAGATCAAGCCTGCTATGACTACGTCGCGGTAAAAGCCATTAATGCCTACCATGAGACATTAGCGAGGCGTTTCGCCTAAAAAACTGGGGAGGAGCACATGCCTCCCCTAATTTAATTAATTAGTAATTTATATATATTTTATGAAAGTAGAAAAAAAAGATCTAGGTAAAGGACAGTTAGAATTGGAAGTCATCGTACCATTTTCTCAATTAAAAGGGCCGATTGAAAAGGCGGTTGAACAGATTTCTCAAAGCATTAAAATTGAAGGCTTTCGCCCCGGTAAAGCGACTTACGATTTGCTAAAACAGAAAGTCGGCGAAGTAGCTATTATGGAAGAAGCTGCCAGAGTTTATATCAGTAAGCACTTGGAAAAAATTATTACTGATCATTCCGAGCGTCCAGCGATCGGCCAACCACAAATCAGTATTATAAAGTTGGCTCCAGAAAATCCTTTGGAATTTAAAATTACCCTTTCTCTTCTTCCTGAAGTAACTCTGGGTAAGTATAAAGAATTGGGTTTGAAACAAACCAAAGTTGAGGCTGATCAAGCTGATGTCGATAAATTATTAACAGAGCTTAAAGAAATGAGAGTTCGAGAAGAAATCTCTGAAGAGCCGATTAAGGATACCGATAAAGCGATTATTGATATTAATATTTCTTTGGACAAAGTGCCGGTTGATGGCGGACAAAGCAAGGACACAGCCATAGTAATTGGAAAAAATTATGTTGTACTCGGTTTTGACAAAGAACTTATTGGCTTAAAAAGCGGAGAGGAAAAAGAATTTAAATTACCATATCCAGAAAATCATCACCAAAAAAATCTTGCCGGTAAAATAGTGGAATTCAAAGTTAAAGTAAAAGAAGTCTTTACCAGGGAGATGCCGGAATTGAATGATGAATTTGCTTTGGGCTTCGGGGTTAAAAAAATCGAAGAACTGCAAGAAGATATAAAGAGGACCATTACTCAAGAAAAGCAGGAAAAGGAAAATCAAAAAACCGAAATTGAGTTATTAAATAAAATAACAGAAACTACAAAGTTCGGAGATTTGCCAGAAGAGGTGGTTAAGCACGAAGGCGAGGTAATGATGAATGAATTGAAACATAACGTTGAACATCAAGGTGCAAAATTTGAAGATTATTTATCTAGTATGAAAAAGACAGAAGCTCAGCTGATGCTTGATATGATGCCGGATGCAGTCAAAAGAATCAAAACTGCTTTGCTCATGAGAGAAATCGCTGAGGTGGAAAAAATCAGCGTAGATCAAAAAGAAGTAGAGCATGAAATTGAACATATCCTTACACACTATCGCGGCAACAAAGAGGCAGAAGCCAAAGTGCAAACTCCAGAATACAAGAATTACCTTACCAACTCCATGACCAACAGAAAAGTGATTCAGAGGTTGCGAGAATGGAATGTGGAAGGCGAGCCTAAAGCCGAAGAACATGTGCATTCTGAGCATTGCAATCATTAGGAATATTTCAAAGACACCGCCGATTTATCGGCGGTGTTTTTTTTATTCCCCCTCTCCTTTAGAAGGAGAGGGTTGGGGTGAGGTTGGTTGGTTTGCAACACAAGGAGAAGTGTTAACTTTAAATTTTTTTAATAAATTTCTGTCATTCCCGCGCAGGCGGGAATCCACTTTTATCGCATTATACTGGATTCCCGCCTGCGCGGGAATGACAGATAATAATATTATTTATTTTATTTAATAAAAAAATGGAAGATTATTTTCCTTGTGCCGTGGGAGGGACTCCTCCTCCGCTAAAGCTTCGGCGGACAAGTCGAACAGGACGCCTGCCTGCCGGTAGGTCAGGGAAGCCCTTCAACGAACTAGCTTCACGTATAGATATTTAAATATAAATTATTTTTTATTCATATTTCTATTTTTGTTGCACCTTGGTTTTTCAAGGGTTCTCGCCCTCCCGAATAACACAAACAAAAAAGCCCAGTAAAACTGGACTTTTTTCTTTGTGTTGTCGGGAGGGACTCGAACAGGGCGGAAGCCCTTCGACGAAAATAATTCATGCTCGCTGACTTGATGAAATTAATGGCTAAGCATTGTTTTGTTTTTTTTGCACCTTGGTTTTTGAGGGTTCTCGCCCTCCCGACAACACAAACAAAAAAGCCCAGTAAAACTGGACTTTTTTCTTTGTGCCGTGGGAGGGACTCGAACCCTCACGAAGTTGCCCTCAACAGATTTTAAGTCTGTCGCGTATACCGATTCCGCCACCACGGCATTAATAACCATTAACATTTAACAATTAACTGTTAACAAAAAAGTTAATTGTTAATGGTTAACTGTCAACTGTTATAAGGTGGAGATGAGGAGAGTTGAACTCCTGTCTAATAAATTTTTGAAAACACATTTACAGAATTAGTCCGATTTGTTTATTCGCCTTGGCGTAAAAATCGAAAAAATCGCTTCAGGCTATCCTAGTAATCTTGATCAGTCACGTAAGGCCCATGACAGATCCAGCCCGATTAATGACACCCGTTGATTGCTATCAGGCCATCGCAGGACGGATGGTTGCGGCTGTTAAGCGGCAACAGGAGCGAAGGCTGGTACTTTCCATGAGAAAGCGGCCTTGCTTGCAGTTTTTGCAGTTATTGTTTTTCAGCCATTTTATGGTTGTAGCTGAGAACACCTCCTGAATGTTTCCAAAAAATTTTATTATCGAATGCCCAGCATCCCCATAATAACTATTAACAGTTAACATTTGACAGTTAACTATTGTTTGTCAAAGCTGTATCAAGTTTAATACAGTTTGCAATAAAATAAAAAAAGCCTAAGCTCGTTTATTTTTTAGGATAGTTCGGATGTTTCTATCCACGTCTCTTCGCTTAATCGTTTCGCGCTTGTCGATTTCTTTTTTACCCTTACCGACACCGAATTCTAGCTTGATTAAGCTTTTTTTAGTATATATTTTAATAGGGACCAGTGTCAAGCCTTGCTCGGCCTTTTTGCCTAACAAATGACGGATTTGGTTTTTGTGTAGAAGCAGTTTTCGCGAGTGATATGGGTCGTAATCTGCTAATTTGCTGGCAAATTTATAAGGAGGGACAAAGGAATTTACCAGATATAAATCCGGTAGTTCTTTATCGGTTGCTTTAACGGTCACAAACGAACCCTTCATACTGATATGGCCGCTTTTTATGGATTTTACCTCCTGCCCAGACAAAACTAAGCCTGCTTCGTAGGTTTCGGTAATCTCATAGTCATAATTCGCTCGCTTGTTATAGGCTAAGGTTGGCATAAAATCAATTAGCAATTAGCAATTATTAATTACGAATTATTTAAGAAATAAATAAATTGCCTGAAAACCAAATTTACCACAATTTTGGCTAAATTTCAAGTTTATGCTTGAATTCATTATATTTTTGCTCTGGCAACGGCTCTTGCCAAGTTTCTAATTCTTATATATAATAATTTTAGTTAAGAATTACTTCTTAGCTATATTTTTTTAAAAGTTAATTGTTAAAGGTTAACTGTTAATAGTTTGTACCGCGGGTATCGTATAGTGGCTATTATATTACCTTGCCATGGTAGAGAGACGGGTTCGATTCCCGTTACCCGCTCCAAATTAAAACAACCCCATATGGGGTTGTTTTAATTTGTGATTGGGTAATGGGAATATAGAAGCAGTTTCTAAAACAAAGATTAATTAATTGAGTATGTCTATAAATTGGCGCAAGAATTTTTTCTGTTAAGTTTTAAAAATTTTCGTCGAGAGGCTTCCGCCTCCGGGTTCGATTCCCGTTACCCGCTCCCAAAATTTAAAAATTTCAGGCATTTATGCCTGATTTTTTTATTCCATTTACAATTTGACTTTATTGCTAAAACTGGTAAAATTTAATTAATGAGAGAAGCAATCTAAAAGGAGGATTGCTTTTTGTTTTTTATAAAACTTAATATTTTCCGAGTCAGGAATTTTCCATAAAACGCTGCTAACCTAGAATGACATGAAAGGAGATCGAGATGAAACAGTATGTATGCCTCTTAAAAGAAGGGAAGAAGGTTGTAAAAGAAGTTTGTCTGGGCTTTTGCGGCGCTAGTCTTGCCGCCCTGAAAGAGTGTCTTGAGACATGTAAACCGCCTTGGCACAGGCCTTGTCCGGTTTGCTATGATCATTTCGGTGAGCGAGCTTTGGAGATTCCTGGTTGTTCCGGCACAGTGAATAAGCGCTGTGATGATCACCAGGGAAACAACATTGACAAGCGTCTGCAGTTTCCTGGCTATGCTGAAAAGCATGGGTTGCCAGTGATTAAAGAAAAGTTCAGGTGTTCGATGCTTGAAGAAATGATTGATGAGGCGACTTGTCTTGAGAACATTGAGGCATGTCGAGGAATCGATGATTGCGACTGCATAAGGTTGAAGTCGCCACCAGGCGAGGGTAACGAAAAAATACCTCCACCTGCTCCACCAGGAGCTGGTGAAACTTCCGAAGCAGCTGTTACTCCTGTGACAACTACTACAGTTTCCGTTGTCGCCGGTGATGTTCCGGTCAAAGAAGTTCTGCAGGTAGGCTGTGACCATTTACGACCGAGCTCAGAGTTGGGTCACCCTGATTTTTCCGACGAAGAAGAACTCGGAGCTCTTATGGCTAAAGTCAAAGCAGGAGCATCCGGTCTTATCGAGGTTACCAATGTTGAAGGCCGGTTCGAAATTCGAACATTGGACGGCTTCAAATTGTGGCTTGCCAACTTTTACGTCAATCCGACTGGTAAAGTTGATGTTGTCGTGGTCGAGGAAAGGCAGATAGTGATATTGCCTTCCAGGGAAGACAGAATGAGCGACGCTTCACTTATCGCCGAATGCATGGGCGGCGCGCCAGGGAAAAAGCGTGTCAGTGATGCTGCCTCTGTTCCGTCTTCTGTCCAGCCACCTCCATCAATATCTTCGATTCCTGACAAGCCTGAACCTCCTATCCCACCTGTGAATACAGGAAATGAAACCGTTTCACCTCCACCTCCTTCATCACCATCTGAAGTTGGTGCTGTTGAAGAACAGCTCGTGTCGTCTGCTGATCCAAATACTGGAGCACCATCTCTCGACGAAGGAGCACCGGAAGGTTCTGGTGAAGTTCTTCCTGAATCCGGCTCTGCAACTGGAGCAACCGAACGTTCGGCCGAGCAAACTGATGTATCGATAGTGCTGCCTGCCGGTTCTGCGTCGGCTCAGGATGTTCCGCCCGTCAGCGAATCATCTTCTTCTGACAGAGATACAACTTCGTCTGGCAAAAAGCAGAGAAGGAAGAAAAAGTCTGCTCCAGCGGAAGTAATCGATGCTGCCCCTGGTGTTGAAGAACCAGCTTCTGTTGAAGAAGCAAAGGAAGTTTCTTCTGGTGAGGTCGTGATTCCAGAAATCGTCAAGGAAGCTGGGGCAACCGAGCCTTTCTCGCAACCCGATATCACAACCTCGTCGAGTAATGCAGCATTAGAAACCGCCGATCCATCCGCTACTGCTGATGGACAGGCAGATGAAGTTGTTCCACCTACCTCAAGTGGGGAACAAGGAGCTGCTTCATCAGCAAATACTGAAGTTCCTATTCCGGGTACCAAAACTGATTCTCCTGCACCCGAAACAGTTGAGATAGCCGCTGACCATGTCCATACGCTAATCTTGACCGAGGTGACTACATCTCCTGCAACAGTCGCGATAGACTTTCAGCTGGAGGAAGGATTGGAAATTTGTACCGGAACTTTTCCCTGTCCTCACCATCACGCTATCACTAAGGAGGAGTGCGAGAAAGTCAGCCGCTTCTGCAACGGCACCTGCGACTCGCCTTGGTACAAAGAAAAAGACGAACCTGACACCTTCGATGAAGACCCTGGGGAAAAGTTCTTGCCGCTGGAGCAGATTATACCCTGCCGTTTTCTGCCCGAGGTGAGTTATTCGGAACAGGAAATAAGGTTACTCGCCGACCAGTTCGCAGCCTTCGAGTATGAACCGATTGAAGTCACTCCGTCTGCAGAAGGTAACTGCTTCGAGCTTCTGGTTGAGACCAGGTTTCTTCTGGCGGCAGAGCTTGCGGGCCTTAAAAATGTCCGCGTTGATATCTCTTTTTTCGACACCGAACTCGACCATCAGTACTTTATGTATGTTCGGTGCAAAGCGCTATTTACCGATCCGGAGTTGGCGCGTTTCTTCCGTGTTCTTAGGGAAGAGGGTAGTGTGACCTATCGCGAAATGGCCAAAGAGTTCAATCTGACCAAGACGGAAGTATTCAATCGCGTAGCCTTTCTTTCTCGATTGGTGCCCGCTGTCCTCAAGCAGATGGATAGATCGGTTCCTCAGGAACAGCGTTTGACTTACGAAGAGGCGATCAGGTTGATGAAGCTTGAACCAATACGCCAGCGCTCAGAACTGGAAAAGTGGAAAAAGCGAATCCAAGCCCAGTGATTTTCACCGGGCTTTTTTTATTCTTTAAAATTTTATCATTATTAATTATACAGCCATTAAATACAATTTTGTTAAAATTTGTTATAATACAGTTAATAAATTATTTAAATTATGAAAACAAAACCCCACAGCCAAGGATTCACTTCTGTCTTGCTTGCCATGCTTGGTAATCTTTTTATTACCATAATAAAATTCGTCGGCTTTTTGATGTCTGGCTCCAGCTCTTTATTTTCAGAGTCGATTCATAGTTTTGCGGATACGATGAATCAATCTTTGTTAATGGTTGGCATCAAGCGGTCTGCCAAAGCGGCGGATGAAAAATTTGCTTATGGCTATGGGCAGGAAAGATTCCTTTGGGCTTTGATTTCCGCGGTCGGCATTTTCTTTTTGGGTGCCGGTGTCACTTTTGTTTATGGCATAAATTCTTTGGAACATCCGGAAGCCATCCATGTCAGCCCGATCATCTTCTATATCTTGATCGCCTCTTTTGTAATCGAGACCATCACTTTTTATGCAGCGGTCAAGGAATTGAAAAGAAATAATAAGCACGTACCATTTTTGAAATTATTGAAAGTCGGCGACCCCACCACCATCGCTGTTATCTATGAAGACGGCGTCGCCTTGATCGGTGTGGCTATCGCCTTTATCGGTATCTATCTGACTAAAATTACCGGCGAACACTACTGGGATGCGATGGGCTCAATATTGATCGGTTTTATGCTGGCGATGGTAGCGGTTATTTTAATCAATAAAAATCGCAGTTTTTTAATTAAGCGCTCGATTCCGGATGAGGTTAAAAGAAAAATTATCAAGATGCTGGAAATTGATCCGGCTGTTGAAAAGGTGATTGATTTCAAATCTTCTGTTATTGATATCGATTGTTATCACATCAAATGCGAAATCGAATTCAATGGCTCGGTGCTTTTGGATAAATTGAACCACGGCCATTCTTTCAAAGAAGAGTTCGAAGAAGTTAATGGCGACTTTGAAGAATTCAAGAAGTTGTCTTTCCGTTATGTAGATAGGATACCGCGATTAATCGGCAAGAGGATCGATGAAATTGAGAAAAAGATACAGGCAGAATTTCCCAACGTAGTTCATATTGATATTGAATTGAATTAGCTTTAAATAAAAAAAGCCCTTAGCGTTAGGCTAAGGGTCTTTGGAAGGTAAGCGCTCGCCGCATTCTTCTATGATGTTCATCTATCGCGGCAATCGCAACGCAATAATCAATTCTCTCCGGTGGACAGAGCTTGCACCAGCCGGGGTTGGCATCTTCTGCTGTGGAGAAGTTGTGCTTTTGTGCCACTATCTCGATAAGCAGGCACTGAGATCTCTCTAGATTGCCGGCAGCGGATTCAGCGAGGACTTCTTCGATTTCCTGCAGTCTTTTTTGCTGTAGTGCGATTGTCATATCAAGCTCAGTGATTTCATCTTCTGTGTTCATAAGAAGCCAGCATCGGCAGAAGAGGAAGACAAAATGACTTCCTTTCTCCTCACAGAGCCGGTATTTATTGTCCCGCAGATCACGTTTGATCGCCAGCTTCTTCCGATCTTCTTCACATTGCTGCAGGAAGAGTTCGATTTCTTTTTTCTCGCCATCGAGAAAGGCGAGAATTTGGCACAAAAGCAGAGGGTCTATTCTGTTCGCTGGTTGAAGCATGGTCCACCTCCCTGAGTGAGTTATTGGGCATTGTATGGTGAGTTGCAAAAAGGGCTTATTTTAGTTATTTTATTTATATTATATAAATAAAAAAATGTCAATCAATAAGTTTTTGTCTTGCTTCGCCCCTGTAATAAAGCTACAATTAGGATATAAAGAAAATTATGGAAAACATTGAAGAAAGAGTGATTTCTGCCAGCGAAGACCAGGGTGACGTAGTCCTTGAGGTAACTTTGCGACCACAAAAATTATCAGAATATGTCGGCCAGCCAAAGATCAAAGAAAATCTTAGTATTTTTATTGAGGCGGCAAAAAAACGTAATGAGGCGGTGGAACATGTCTTGTTGTATGGCGCACCCGGACTAGGGAAAACTACTTTGGCCCATGTAATTGCCAACGAGCTCGGCAGCAATATAAAGATAACTTCCGGTCCGGCGATTGAAAAAACCGGCGATTTGGCCGCCATCCTAACTAATTTACAAGAAGGCGATATTTTATTTATTGATGAGATCCATCGGCTTAATCGCGGAGTGGAGGAAATATTGTATCCGGCAATGGAAGATTATGCTCTGGATATCGTAATCGGCAAAGGACCATCGGCCAGAACGCTGCGCATAGATCTGCCCAAGTTTACCATCATCGGCGCTACGACCAAGGTCAGCGCTTTGACCGCGCCATTGCGTGATCGTTTTGGCATGACTTATCATTTGAATTTTTATGAATTGGATGATGTTGAGCAGATCGTTAACCGCAGCGCCAGAATTTTGAATATCGATATCGATGATGAGACAGCGATAGAGATTGCTAAGCGTTCCAGGCGCACTCCGCGCATCGCCAATCGATTATTGAAAAGAGTCAGGGACTATTGCCAAGTACGCGGTGATGGTAAGATAAATAATGATCATTGCTTCAATGCTTTTGAAATGTTGGAAGTTGATGAAACCGGCCTGGACAGCATCGATCGAAAAATATTGGAAATCATTATTGATAAATTCAATGGCGGACCGGTCGGCTTAAATACGATTGCCGCGGCAACCGGTGAAGATATTTCTACCATCGAAGATGTTTATGAACCATACCTGATCCAGCTTGGATTTCTAGATCGGACCCCCCGTGGCCGCATCGTCACCGACAACGCCTTCAGGCATCTGGGCAAAAGTCCGAAAGGGCAGGAGAAATTAGTTTAAAGTTGAAAGTCCATAAAGTCGAAAACCCTTTGTCATCTCGAACGAAGTGAGAGATCTCGGAAAAATTTTAGAATATAAATATAAAAATAAATATTAAAAATCACTAGTTGTATTTTATTATTTTTAAAAATTGTATAATAATAACTTCTTTTTGCCTCACACCGAGATCTCTCACCCTAAAGGGATTCGAGATGACAGAGGGGGAATTGAATTTCAATTTTGATTTTTGATTTTTAAATTTTAAATTTGCTTATGACTTTCCCAATCTCATATTTTATTTATCCTTATTTCTTCTTCCTCGCCATCTGGGCAATTCTTAGCTTGATCGCTGTTTTCCATATGATGAAATACAGCTTTCGCTCCTTTATCGCTTTTTTTATGACTTTCAGTTATTTGGCCGTGTCATTTTTATTGCTGATGGTTTTTTATAATTATTTTTCCGCAGTTGATTGGCAAACCAATATCTCAATTTTTGAAGGGATTTTTAATCAAAATAGTTTTGTTATTTAATTTATGCTTTCTTTAAATTCAATTCCAAATCAACTACCAGGAGAAAAAGTAATCAAAGTTTTGCGTAGGGATATCTTTAATATCCTAAAAAAATTAGTCTATTTTTTATTTTTTATTGCGCTCATGGTAGTGTTTGTTTTTTTTGTAAACTCTATAATGCCCGACGTCACTAATCAGGTTTATTATCCTGTATTACTTTTGGCAGGAAGTGTTTATGTGCTATTTATCTGGCTGTTTGCTTTCTTTTCTTTTATTGATTATTACTTGGACGTTTGGATAATAACTAACGAAAGAATAATTAATATAGAGCAAGAAGGATTTTTTTCCAGAACGGTTTCCGAGGAAAGGCTGTTTCGGATTCAGGATGTTACCAGCGAGGTCAAAGGCGTGTTTCCGACAATTTTCAGTTTTGGCAATATTTATATCCAGACAGCCGGCGAAAAAGAGCGTTTTGTATTTGAACAAGTGCCAGAAGCAGATTCAGTTCGAGAACTGATCATTAAATTGGCGGAAAGCGATAGGGAGCGGGCGAGCGGCAGTCTAAAAAAAGAGGAGCTGGGAATCTTATGAAGCTAAAAGACTTTGATTACAATTTGCCGCAGGAGTTGATTGCTCAAGAGCCGATAAATCCGCGAGACCATTCGCGGCTTTTGGTTTTAGACAAAAGAACCGGTAAAATTGAACACCGACATTTTTTTGAAATCGGAGAATTTCTTCAGGTTGGAGACGTGTTAGTTTTGAATGATTCAAAAGTTTTTCCGGCAAGATTGATTGGAGAAAAGGCTGAAAGTGGCGGCAAGGCTGAGGTTTTTTTATTAAAGAGAATTACATCTCTCGATCCTTTTTTACCAGGGCAGCAAAAAGCGCCCTCATTAATAAATGGAGGTAGGGATTTATGGCAGTGCCTATTGTCTGGTCGCAGTTGTAAAGTCGGTATGAAAATAAAATTTTCGAATAAACTTGAGGCAGTGATAGAAAAAAATAATTTGGATGGCACTTGGCAGGTGAGATTTAATATTGCCGAGGAGAAATTTATGAAACTGATAGAAAAAATCGGCCAAGTTCCTCTACCTCCTTATATCAAGCGTTCATTAAAAGCTACAGAACAGTCGGAATTAAAATTAAAGGACAAAAAAACATATCAGACTGTCTTTGCTAATGAGAAAAAAGCCGGTTCAGTGGCCGCGCCAACCGCCGGTCTGCATTTTACCGAAGCATTGATAAAAAAATTAAAAAAACAGGGAGTACAGTTTGAGCAAGTGACCTTGCATGTAGGCTTAGGAACCTTTGCTTCGGTTAAGACAGAAAAAATTACCGAACACAAAATGCACTCAGAATGGGCGGAGGTTGATAAGGGCACTTTAATCAGACTGCTCCAAGCAAAAAAAGAAGGCAGGAGAATTATTACGGTTGGCACAACTGCGACCAGAACACTGGAGACGGTATGGCAAACAGTTAAGCCATACGATAAACGAAACATGATACATGATTTCACTGGTTGGACTGATATTTTTATCTACCCAGGATATGAATTCAAGGCGATTGATGGCATTATTACCAACTTCCACGTGCCAAAGTCTACTTTGTTGATGCTGGTCAGCGCCTTGGCACAGAATGGTCATAAAAGTAAAAAAACTGGCTTGAAAAAAGTTCTATTTGCATATGATGAGGCTATAAAAAAAGGATATCGTTTTTTTAGCTATGGGGATGCGATGCTGGTAAAATAAGGTAGATAAATAATTAGGCAGATTGTTGTAAAAAATGTTATAATTATTATTACATTAATATTGTCCACAGCCTTTCATGCTTAAAATTTATTACTATTTTCAGGCGAAAATTCAGACGACTGAATTAAAGCTTTCGGCTAGAATAGAAAAAAAAATAAACGAGCCATATAGCTCTAATTTATTTTATTTCAGATTGATTACTCTCAATCTTTTTTTGGTTGTTTTGCAGATTGCAGCCGATATATTAAAGTTTATAATCATTCTTACCCGAGATCCTGGAGTCTCTTTTAATATATTTTTCAAACAAAAAGAGCTGCGCTCCTGCCCCTATTCCTATCATTACTTCAAGAATATCCAACAAAAGCTTCGCACTTTTTCTTTTGCCGGCGTTGCTGCTTTGATTTTGGCGACGGCCATCACTTCACTTATTCTAAACCTGACCTTCGGAGGAAAAGCTCCAGGCTTTGCGGCTACCTACGGCTGGTCCCAATCTGATTGGTCTGGCCAAGCAACCTCCACAGCTGCTACCCATCTTGAAAATCAGTCTGGCTGGCAATGGTTTTTTTCCAAAGAGGATGGAATTAATATAACTGCAAGCGGCACCGTGGAAATGATCGCTATAAATTCAACCTCGACTCAGACCACGGATGCTGATTTTAATGCTGGGACCAAGACTAATGTGGTCACTTCTGGAAGCGGGAATGACGCAAGCGTGGTATTGGATTTTGGAAATGGAGCAGTTACAAAAACCTCAGCTTCAGATTTTAACACCGGCACATTCACTACAACATCTGTGACAGGAACAGGTGATGCTGCAAGTGTCCAACTGACTTTGCCCGGGCTTAGCGGGACTTATGTTTCAAGCGCAATAAATTTGGGAGCTGCCAAAAATTTTGATTTGCAAGATTTTACATTTTCAACCACTATCCCCGCAGAAATTGCCGGCAATCGAGTCCAGGTACAGCTTTCAAAAGATGGCACTAATTGGTTCGGGCCGGGAGCAACTTCGACTAGATATTTTGACACAGCTGATTGTTCTGTCTCAGGAGGAATCTATACCTGCGACTTAACGACTACCGCTGGCATGCTGAATGGAACGTCTAATTTATATTACAAAGTTTTTCTTTCGTCTTCGGATACGAATTATGCTCCGACTCTCAATGAAATAACTTTTAATTACTATTCACAAAATGAAGGCGTTTTTGAGTCTACATCCATTGATTTTGGGTCCAAAGTTACTCCTCAGACGATTTCAATAAACCCAGTCTCTCAGACCACACTACCTGAAGCGAGTAGACCCTTAGACAGCATGACGAGTTTTCCTTCCACCTATAATACTGGCGGACGTATGGTGTATGCTGGCGGTGATTTTGTTTATGTCCTAAAAGGATACGGACAAGGCTTTTATCGGTATTCGATCATTGGCAATTCATGGAGCCAGATGGCAAATATGCCATCCTCTGCCGCATTAGGTTCTTCCTTAGCCTATGATGGCGGTGATTTCATTTATGGATTTCCAGGTGATAATACTCGAAATTTCTATCGTTATTCAATCACCGATAATTCTTGGGCGAGCATGGCTGATACTCCAGCGGCTGTGAAAAATGGCGGTGCTTTGACTTGGGCGGAAGGTAATTATCTCTATGCTTTTGCTGGAAATGATACGGATGCATTTTGGCAATATGACATAACCCTTAATACTTGGTCGTCACTTTCTAATTTTCCAGCCATAATCAGCAATGAAGGCTCTAACTTGGTATATCCAGGTTACGGAGATTTTATTTATGCCAATGGAGGAGGTAGTCTTTCTTTTTATAAATATTCGATTAGCAGCAACACTTGGACTCAACTAACTTCGCTGCTGACTGTTCTTTCGATGTCCGGCACTTCGATGGTTTCGGATGGAAGAGACTATCTTTATGCTTCCACTAACCAGCGTTATTCAATCTCGAGAAATATATGGGAAACGCCAACCTCAGCATTCGGTTATAGTGGTGGAAAGTTAGCGTATGTTCAATCCGGTAATTATATTTTTGCCGCGACGTATAATGGCAACACCTTTTCGCGCTACTCGTTAATAAATGATAATGATAATGCCTGGCAGCAGATGCCGGATGCGCCAAATAAAATCGGTGACGGCACCTATAATGGAGCAGTGATTACTTATGATGGCAATGGTAATTTTTTTGCCGCCAGGGGGGGCGGTACCAGTAATTTTTGGAAATATAATGTGGCAACTGGGGTTTGGACAGTAATGGCGAATACACCAGCTAGCGTAGCTAATGGTACTAAATTAGTGTCTGATCATCAGGGCAACCTTTATCTTGTATTGCAGACCAACGCTTTGTGGAAATATACAATTAATACAAACTCCTGGACGAATCTTAATATTTCCTTGAATTGTACATCAATGGTTTATGTTAAAAAATACAATTCCATTTATTACTACAACGGAACAAATTATAAGTTATATAAGTATGATTTAGGAAGCAACCTTTCAAGTCTTGTGGGTGATTCAAACAACCTTCAACCAGCAATCATGACATATGATGGTCGTGGAGGTTTGTATTTTATGTCCATTGCTAATGATATAAAATTTTGGAAATACGATATTGAAAGCAATGCTTGGACTAACAAAGCCTCTGTTAATGATGCAAATGGCGGCGGTGGTCTAACATACTATAATGGCTTTATTTATGCTTATCGCACATATAGCTCAACCAGATATAGTTTTGGCAGATATAATGTTAATCTTAACAGTTGGAGTTGGTCATTAAAGCAACCTACCTTCATGGCAAGTAATGGGGGTTATATGCCAAGCATGGATGATGGATATTTATGGATGTTTGTGGGAAATAACACTACTCAATTCCATCGTTATCGTATTCCAGATAATTCTATACGTTATCAAGTTGCAGTAAATAATGACAATGCAACTTGGAATTATGCTGGTCCGGACGGAACTTCTCACTCATACTATGAATCGGCGGTGTCATCTACTTTGCCGATAACTTTTGCCAATAGTAGATATCTAAAATACAAAGCATTTTTTGTCTCCACCAACAACTCCTACGCTCCGACTTTAAATGATGTGAGTATTTCTTATAATGGAATCCCAGGCCAAGCTGCCTTGATTTCTTCTCCTTATAATACTAATGATACTGGAAATATTTTTGCTGATATTCGTTGGTCAAATGTTTTAGCTGAAAATACTTCAATAGCGTTTCAGGTTCGAACCTCGGCGGACGGTTCAACTTGGAATACCTGGCAAGGTCCGGATGGGACAGCATCTTCTACTTTCACGGATAGTGCTGGCAGTGATGCCATGCCTTCTAATGTTACAGATGGAGCGGACGATCAGTATATACAGTACAAAGCGATCCTGCAATCCGATGGTCTTTCTACTCCGGAATTAACCGGCGTGGATGTGACATATGTGGTAAATGCCACTCCGGAAATCGAATTAATAAGCACATCGACCAGTATTTCAACCAGTGGCTTAGTAAATATTGATTATAAGATACGGGATACAGATACCCCTACTGGCATTACCCCTGGTTTAGTAAATGTGGCTTTAGAATATTGCGCAGCCGGTTGTGAGGCGAGCGGCACCCCGACCTGGATAACTGCCAGCACTTCTTTTGTTACTGGTGATATCGGCAGTCTCTCGGTAAATCAAGCCAGCACCACCACTTGGACAAATCATAATCTGGTCTGGCAACCAGGACTTGATATCCCCGGCCAATACTTAGCTAGCTCCACCGGCTTCCGTGTTCGCTTGGTTGTCGATGATACCGAGGCGGCAAACAATCAAGCTGCGGCAGAAACCAATGCTTTTACTCTGGATACTACCGCTCCAGTCGTAGGGCCAAGTGGCAAGCTGCTAAAAATTGATGCATCGGTAAGCCAGCTCAATTCAGAAGCTTCAGCAAATATCTATCTTGATGCTATTGATGATTCAGTTTTTGAAATGAAGATAAGCATTATCAATCCGCAAACTGATCAGGTAAGTTGGGATGCTTTGCCTTGGCAAGCTTATTCCAGTACTTCCACCTTGAATTTAGTAACCGATCCAGATACGGTCTATGTTCAATTCAAGGATGAGTACAACAACATTACACAGGTGCAAGCCGTCACCCCTGCTATGCCGATCAACATGGTAATTCGAGATCTGACAAATATTGATACAGAAACCTATATCGAATTTGTTTCCTGGAAAGCGTCAAGCTTGAATCCAAGCGATTTTAATTCATATTTGATTTTTCGGGGGGAAGGGACCGAAACTGAAGTGCCCTTGAGTTATGAACTATTTTCTACTATCACGACTTCTACTCGGAATTATATTCTTGATACTAGTGTTACATCCGGCATAACTTATTATTATAAAATTGCAACCAAGGATAATTTGGAAAATGTCTCTTTCAGTTCTGAAGTGGTTAAAGATTCTCCTGATGGGCAGGGAGGGACAGATAATACCTCTCCGCAAATCAGCGGAGTAGAAATTATCTCAACTTCCACCCAGGGCGCGATTATCGCCTGGGATACGGATGAATTGTCCGATTCCGTGATCGGTTTTTCAACAGTTCCGGCTGATTTTTTCAACAATGTAGGAATTGATACGATGTTAAATTATTCAACTTCCACTGCACTTGCTTTCGGCTATGATCCTTTGGTTGCGGTAGGCAGACATTTCATCGTGTTATCCAATCTTGTGCCTGGCACAGAATATTATTTCCAAGTAAAATCAAGTGATCCAGAAGGTAATTATTCAACTGACAACAATGGAGGAGATGGCTATACTTTTTCTACCAAGCCCGGACCGATTATTTCCGGTGTGACGCAAAGCAGGATTGACAATCTCTCCGCAACCATTGTTTGGGATACGGACAAGCCGGCGGACTCACTTACCGTTTATTCGATTCATGCTGATATGAATGAGCCTACCGAGGTACGCGGTTCAATTGAACAGGTGAATAATCATCAAGTTGAAATTACCAATCTTCTGCCCGGCACCAAATATTATTACTATGTTGCCTCGACGGACGAAGATGGCAATCAGGCGGTAGATAAAAATACTATCAATGGTTCCGAAGTCTTGTATAGTTTTACAACCACCAATGATTTAGTGGCACCGCTCATCAGCAATGTCCGCTGCAACCTTTCTTCGGACACAGGACTGGCGGTTCGTTGGGGAACTAATGAGCCAAGTACGAGCTGGGTTAATTATGGAATTATTTCGGGTGAATATGCTTCTTCGACAGATTTGGATGCTAATTATAATACTGATCATTCTGTTGACCTGATAAATCTAACTTCTTCATCTACTTATTATTTTACAGTCAGCTCGGCTGATTCGTCCGGTAATAATGCTACCTCAACAGAATATAGCTGCGATACGATTGAAAAATTAACTGAAGAAACGGAAGTATTGGAAAGAGAGGAAGCAGCCAAACAAGTCGGTATTAGCCAAGGATTAGAAACGGGTATTATTCAGGGCCGAGCAACAAGCGGAGGTGGGGGCACTATAGTTATCGATAAGACTGATAAAATTGCGCCTATTATTTCTGGAATAGAGGTAAGAAATATTAAGGCTAATAGTGCAATAATAAATTGGAAAACAAATGAAAGCGCTGATAGTTTTGTGGAATATGTTTCCAATGATATGAAAAAATATTTCGGTAGGGCAGATTTAACGAATAATCATCAAGCGATATTGGAAGATTTAATTCCTTCTTCTCAATATGTATATAAAGTAAAAAGCAAGGATTCCTCTGGTAATCTAGCAGTTGGTTCCGATCTAACTTTTTCTACTCCGTCATTGATTGAACAACTTACTTCAGAGGGGAAGACACAAACGGAAATAGGACAAATTACAAGCGGGGGAAATTCGGCTAATGAAACTTTGATTGAAGCAGCTCAACAAGCGATGGCGCTGGTTGCAAAGGTTGCCGGCAATGTATCTCTTGGTGTGTTAGAAAATACTCTTTTTTCTCAGTATGATACGATTGAAAAATTATCTCAAGCTATTCCCGCGCCGGTCCTTGGTGGTGAGCCAGGCGTAGTTACAACTGCTACCACGGCAACGATTGCTTGGCGAACAGACAAGGATTCAAATTCTGTCATTGCCTTGGTTCCAGATAATGTTTACTCAATTTCAGCCGATAAGAATGACCCGTATACCCGGCTTGATGGCGATGCAAATGTAAAGACTCAAACTCATTTAGTTAAGGTTACGGATTTAAAACCGGAAACTACTTATCATTATCAGCTACGTAGTAAGGCTGACTTGGGACCAGAAGGAAAGTCGCGAGATTTTACTTTTACCACTAAAGGGGAAACGTTGGAAATTTCTAATTATGCCATCCAAAATGTTAGCGCAGAAAAAGCTATTTTCCGATGGATAACAAATACTGAAACGAATTCTGAATTAAGTTATATGCCGTATCGTAATAACCGGTTATCTACCGATGAAGCTAAAACTGTTTCAGATAAAGCCATGACTACTGTTCACGAGCTTGCTGCCAATGATTTTGAAGGAGGAACTATCTATCAGGTAGAATTGATCGGTAAAGATGTGAAAGGTAATCAGACAAGCAAGCTGATTGAAACTTTTTCAACCAGTAAGGATGATTTGCCACCTGTGATTTCTCAAATTCAAACTGAGTCTGCGCTTTCCCAGGGCAAAACAGTCAAAGTGCAATCAGTCATCTCTTGGTACACTAATGAACCGACTATCGGTTATGTTGCTTATGAAAAAGGAGTTATTACTGGTGATAAAGAATTCAGCCAAAAAATTCCAATTGAAGTAAGCTATGGCAAGAAGCACGTGGCAGTCATTACCAAATTTGAACCGGGCACTGTCTATTCCTTCCGTGTCTATGCCAACGATTCTGCCGGCAACACTACCATATCAAAAACCTTCACCGTCCTAACCCCGAAACAGAAAGAATCAGTTTTTCAACTGATTCTCAAAAATTTCGAATCCACCTTCGGTTGGGTTGGCAAGTTGAATCAGTAAATCGCACAACGTGTAACGCATAATGTATAATGCACAACACACAACAACTTTAGAGTCGCAAGATTTTGCGTCTCTTCCTCTGGAAGGATATTTGTAAAGAAACAAGAATATTGTTATAATAATCAGGAATATTCATTTAAATTTGTTGAATAATTTTCATATAATCAATGCAGCCGATAATAAAAGTTGAACATTTAGATGTGATATATTTTTTGGGCAAGAGCAATGAAGTTCGTGCTTTGTCTGATATTAATATAGAGATTTATCCGGAAGAGTTTATTATTTTTTTCGGTCCATCCGGTTGCGGTAAATCAACCTTACTGTATTCCATCGCAGGCTTGGAAACCAATATCCATGGCAATATTTTTATTGAAGATAAAAATTTGGCTTTGTTTGATAAGAAAGAGACATTACAGTTGCACAGAAAAACCATCGGCATGATCTTCCAGGCGTTTCATTTGATTCCCACACTTACTGTACAAAAAAATGTAGTGTTGCCACAGATTTTGACTAATGCCAATAAAAAAGAAAGGACGGCCAAAGCTTTGGAGTTGTTGGAATATTTCGGAGTTAAGGCTCAGGCACACAAATTACCAGCCGAGCTTTCCGGTGGTCAGCAGCAGCGCGTAGCTATCGCCCGTTCTTTGATTAATGATCCAAGCATCTTGATGGCTGACGAACCGGTAGGAAACTTGGATTCAAAATCAGCCCAAGACGTAATGGATCTGCTTAAGAATTTGAATGAAAAACAGAAAAAAACAATTATTTTGGTTACGCATAACCCAGCTTTTCTGAGCTATGCTCACAGAGTTTTTTATATCAAAGATGGAAAGATCGTAGAGACTAGGGTTAATAGCAATGTTCATGGCGTATCCGTGCCTCAGGCAGAAAGTGTCAAGCATACCATATCTCGCGATATCGAATTATTGATTAATACTTTTTCCAGTTTATCCCCTAATCAGATCGGCAACTTATTGATTCCTTTTAAAGCAAAACAGATCGTCTCAGAAGCATTAATCGGTATGACAACAGAAGAGGTGGAAAAGATTGAGAAAAAAGTTGAGAATTTATTGTTGACTGGAATTTACGATAATGAATCGACTTTTGAATTTTTGGATCAAGGTCCGGACAAGGGCGGAGTAGACATGGACAAACGTACTGCTCGAAAGATTGCGGATAAGATCAAAGACATTGTTGGAGAAATCAAAACTTTGGAAGCCGAGGAAAACAAAGTCAAAATGCGCATCAGTCCGGATTCAGGTGGAGAAGTCATGCAAGTCAGGCACTATCTATTGGATGAATTTGATATTGAAATCAAAAACTTCATCACCCTGGAAATAATCAATCAGGCGATAAAAGATAGACTGACCAACGTTATCGACCGTGATGTATTTAGAAAGAGATTGTCCTTGCCAGTTAAAAGAGGAGGCGCCGGCCTTAACAAGAGAACAGCCAAGAAAATGGCGAAGAGGCTGGAATTGTTGATACTTGGTAAGTATAAATAAAATTTAACCTCAAAGACTGCCCCTGTTTGTATAATAGTTTAACGGGTAAAAATTATTGTTAAATTGTTATATTGTTAAATTGCTGAAAAGATATTAGCAATATAACAATTTAGCAATTTAACAATATAAATATTTTTTAGAATTATTTTTTATATAAATAATAATGAAGTTACGCGATACTTTATCCCTATCAACCAGAATGTTTAAGACCAGAAAGATGAGAACCTTTTTGACGGTTTTAGGCGTGGGCGTCGGTATCGGAACAGTTCTTTTTTTGGTCTCTCTCGGCTATGGTTTACAAAATGTGATTTTAAGCAAAATCACCACCGCTGATTCTCTGCTTAGTCTTGATGTCAGCGCCGGCGTATCGGGAGCAATTAATCTAGACTCAAATACTCTGGATCAAATCTCAAAGGTCAAGAATGTTGTCGAGGTAAGTCCTTTGGTCAGCTTGTCTTCCCAGATTTCTATGGAGCAACTAACCGGCGATGGATTGGTCTACGCGGTCAAACCCTCCTTCTTTAGGTTGGGAGGAATCAATGCTGAAACAGGAAAAGTTTTTGAAAAAGAAGATAGTCACGAAGCAGTAATTTCATCAGCTGCTGCAAAACTATTCAATTTAGAAAAGGAATCAGTCTTGGGCAAAGAAGTTTCATTGACACTTTTTTTGCCAAAAATAAATGAAGAAGGTCTAGAAGAAACAGGTGTGGTAAAGCGAAATGATAAATACAAGATTACCGGAGTGATCGATGATGATTCAACTAGCTATGTTTTTGTGCCGGCAAATACGCTCGGCGATCTGGGCATCAATTCCTATAACCAATTAAAAATTAAAGTCGCTGACACTAAATATACTGATGAGATTAGGAATGAAATTATCGATAAGGGCTTTTTGGTGTCTTCTTTGTCTGATACGATCGAACAGGCAAATAAAATCTTTAGGATCGTGCAAATTGTCCTTTCTTTATTCGGCTTGATCGCCTTAATAGTTTCTGCGATCGGTATGTTTAACACTATGACAATCGCCTTGCTGGAAAGAATCAACGAGATCGGTATTATGCGCTCAATCGGCGCCTCAAAAGTGGATATCATGGTTCTGTTCTTGATCGAGTCTTTGTTGATGGGATTTTTGGGAGGGGTCGGAGGTATTGCAGTTGGATATTTAGCCGGTGAATTAGCTAATTTTGGTATAAACATTATGGCTAAGAATTTTGGCGGCCAAGCATTGAATCTTTTTTACAGACCGATGTGGTTTATTGGTTTTATCTTGATTTTCTCAAGTGTTATCGGCTTTTTAACCGGTGTTTATCCAGCCAGAAAAGCGGCCACCATCAACCCGTTAACTGCTTTGAAATACAAATAATCAATTATTGATTATCAATTACGAATTACGATTGGTAATGCTGGATTGACGGAATGGGGAATTTAGTGTACAGTAGGGTTATTAAAATTAATAATAAATATAGAATATTGAATTCGAATTAATAATTCGTAATTCGTAATTCGTAATTGAATTTATGCCAGTACCACCAAAAAGAAGGTCATCAAGTGAAGCAAGAAGAGGTCGTTCTCATCAAGCTTTAAAGAAAGTAAAAATCAATTCCTGTCCAAAATGCAGTAAGCCGGTTTTGCCACACACTGCTTGTGGATTCTGCGGTTCATACAAGGGTGAAGTTGTATTAAAGCTTAAGACCAAAACTAAAAAATAGTTATCGCATAATTGCGACGGTTTTGAAATATTATTAAATGTGCACATTTGAATTATATTCAAATGTCATCTGTAGATTGAATCATTCATATGTCTAATCGTCACCTAGCCAGAACAATAGCCATGCAATCTCTGTTTTTGTGGGATTTTAATGGAAAAGAAAAGCAAGGGTTGGAAGAAATAATCAAAAATAATTTTTCCCATTTTGCTCCTAATTTCAATGATCATGGTTTTACTGAAGTATTGGTCAAGGGCGTGATTGAGCATATAGACGAGATAAACAGTTATATCATCCGTTACGCTACCGAATGGCCACTGGAACAGATCACGATTGTTGATCGCAATGTTCTGCGCATAGGAGTTTATGAGTTGATTTTTGATCAGGACATACCGGCAAAAGTGGCTATCAATGAAGCGATTGAAATCGCCAAGGCTTTTGGCGGGGAATCTTCCGGCAAGTTCGTAAACGGTGTTCTAGGAGCGATTTTTAAAGACTTGGATGCACAAGGCAAGATCATTAAGAAGAAAGAGGATAAAAAAGAAAAAGAAAAAGCTGACGGAAAAGAAGAAGCTGCAAGCTAGCACTTCTTTTTTATTTAAAAAATTTTAACATTGTTATATTGTTATATTGTTAAATTGCTAAAGCAATTTAGCAATTTAACAATTTAGCAATTAGCATCAACATGAAAGAAATAGCAGAATTTGAAAAAGTCATTGATACGACTTTTAAGGACAAGAGTTTACTGCGCCAATCAGTAGTCCATCGTTCTTATTTGAATGAACATCCAGATTTTGACGTACATCACAACGAGCGCTTAGAGTTCTTGGGTGATGCGGTATTGGAAATCGTAGTTACTGAATATTTATTCAATCAATTTCCGGAAACACCGGAAGGCGATTTGACCAATTGGCGTGCCAGCTTGGTAAATGCGAAGATGTTGGCCTTAGTGGCCAAGGAATTATCAATTGAAAAGTTTCTTTATTTATCCAAAGGAGAGGCCAAAGACAAAAATTCCAAAGCCAGACAGTATATTTTGGCCAATGCGATTGAGGCAATCATCGGGGCAATTTATTTGGATCAAGGTATCGAAGCTGCAAAAAAGTTTATCGAAGAAAGGATAATTTTTCGATTAAAGGATATCCTGGACAACAAACTTTATCTAGATCCTAAATCTAAGTTCCAGGAAAAGGCACAGGAAATCCAGAAACTGACCCCGCATTACAAAATTCTAAATGAAACCGGTCCTGATCATGACAAGATTTTCGAAGTAGGAGTATATTTGGGAGATGAATACATCGCCAAGGGCAAGGGTTCTTCCAAACAAGAGGCACAGGTTGACGCGGCGGCCAAGGGGCTTAAGAAGATGAAGTGGTAGTAAAAGGCAGAATTAAGAAGTAAGAATTAAGAAAAAGCAAAAAAACAACCCGTTGGGTTGTTTTTATAATTTAAATGACTGTGATATAATGTAATTATATTAATAATTAGAAAAATGACTTACTATTTATTAACTATTTTATTTTTACTTTTCCTTGGTGCAGCATCATCCGCAACTTCAGCAGAAAGATCGGCTAAGTCAGATAGGCTTAAGATTTATTGGAATGAAACATTTGTTCGATTAATAAATTTTTTGATATGGCCTGCCCTAATTTTGGCTCTTGTTATTTTATATATGAACTGGAAGTTGTCTTTAGTAATAATTTTTTTAGCACTTTTTTTACAAGGAATTATTCTGAAGCCTATTGCTGAAAAGATAATTGTGTTACCACTACATCTATTATTAAAAAATAAAGGATAGAATACTTAGGCTAATTACGTCTTAACTCGAAATAATTCCAAAATGTTAGGAGTTTTCTTACTTCTTACTTTTTACTTCTTAATTTATAATTCAAATCCATGAACATAAAAGATATATTTTCAAAAGCGATTGAGCAGAAAGCTTCAGACATTCATTTGGTTGTCGGCATGGTGCCGATGCTTCGGGTGGATGGGGAGCTGATTGAAGCAGGGGAAAAAATTATTTCCAAAAAAGAAATGGAGCAGATGATTTACTCGATTCTGACCGATGAACAGAAAAAAACTTTTTTGGAAAATAAAGACTTGGATTTCGGTTATGAAACTGATGCTAAAGTCCGCCTCCGCGTGAACGTTTTATTTGAAAAAAATAATATTGGCTTGGTTGCCAGGTTAATTTCAACAAAGATCCCGACCATGAAAGATATCGGCATGCCGGAAATCGTTTACAATTTACTTGATTTGCATCAAGGGTTGATTTTGGTTACCGGACCTACCGGCTGTGGAAAATCTTCGACTCTGGCTGCGATGATCGATTATATCAATTCCAAAAGACGCTGTCACATTTTAACTTTGGAAGATCCGATTGAATATCTATTCACACCAGATAAAAGTGCCATCGTACAACGTCAATTGGGAGATGACATGTCTACTTTTAATGCCGGCCTCAAGCACGCCTTGCGCCAGGATCCGAACGTCATTATGGTCGGCGAAATGCGGGATTTAGAAACGATCAGCGCTACAGTCACTTTGGCAGAAACAGGGCATTTGGTGTTTGCGACTCTGCATACTTACAGTGCTTCACAAACGATAGATCGTATTATCGATATCTTTCCACCTCATCAACAGAATCAGATCAGGATGCAACTGTCCTCAACCTTGGCTGGCATCATTTCTCAAAGGTTATTGCCGAAAATAAAGGGTGGCAGAATAGCTACCAGGGAAATTTTAGTAAACACTCCGGCAGTTTCTAATTTGATTCGAGAAAATAAAATCACCCAAATAAAAACTGTAATTGAAACAAGTTCAAAAGCAGGGATGGTAAGTATGGATCAGGATCTGCGCAGGCTGTACACAGAGGAGTTAATTAGCAAAGAAGTAGCGCAAAGCTACATGGAAAATCCGGAGATGTTAGAAAAGTTTTCATTTCACATAAAATAGCTTAAATTAGCTATTTAAAATACAGATTTAGTGACTATTTAAGGTCTACTATTAAGTGTTGACATAATTTTATTATCCTGTATAATAATAACTACGTTAATCTTTTATTAATACTATGCGTAAAGTATATTTGTTTACTACGTTGAAAGGCGGTTAGTCACCCAGCTGATTTTTGGTGATAACGACCGCTTCTGAGCGGTTTTTTGTTTCAAAAGATTGACAATTGAATACTGAAGCCTGGAACAATTCAGCCTTTAGTGTTTAATAGAAATACTAATTCCGAATACGGTAAACCCGCCTCATCGGCGGACTAAAGGAACTTTAACAATTGAATATATATGTATTAATTCTCTTTATTTTTTATAGCCGAAGAGAATTAAGCAAATGAGGATAAACATTGATATCAATATCAAATGGAGAACAAAAGAAAAGATTAATCACACTTTGAAAACAAAAGTGTGGGAAAATCTCGTTAAGAGTATATGATGGATGCCTTGACATAGAAAGACGATGAAGGACGTAGCAGCCTGCGATAAGCTTCGGAGAGGTGGCAAGCAACCTTTGATCCGGAGATTTCCGAATGGGGAAACCTGCGCCGATGAAGTCGGCGCGTCCGCTAGCCGAATATATAAGCTAGTGAGACGAGTACTCGGTGAACTGAAACATCTTAGTAACCGAAGGAAAAGAAAGAAACATACAATGTAGTATTCGTTAGAGTGAAAGCAATTTCACTTGAGCGATTACTATATTTCGATTCCCCGAGTAGTGGCGAGCGAAAGGGGAAAAGCCTAAACTTTATAAACTGCGCGAAATGATTCCACTTCGGTGGATAGTTTTGCAGAAGGCGCTAGGGCCATATGTTCATAGGGTGTTGCAAGATTGCTGTGTTTGTTTCCTAGATGAAACAGAGTAGAGAAAACAAAGAATAATGCTTAGTTAAAGTGAGCTGGAAAGCTCTCCCAAAGAAGGTGATAGGCCTGTAAGCCAAAAGCATTATTACTCTGCTACAGTGATTCTTAAGTAGCGCGGGACTCGAGAAATCCCGCGTGAATCTGGGTCGACTATGATCCAAGGCTAAATACTTTCTATGATCGATAGTGAACAAGTACCGTGAGGGAAAGGTGAAAAGCATCCCGGTGAGGGAGATGAAATAGTATCTGAAATCATATACTTACAAGGAATCGGAGCCTGCCGCAAGGCGGGTGACGGTGTGCCTATTGAAGAATGAGCCAACGAGTTTATTGTATGTGGCTTGATTAATCGGTCCTGAACCGAGTAGTCATAGTGAAAGCGAGGGTTAATAGCCCGTATCTAACTTATTAGAAAGAAGGTCCTTTAACCTTTTTTCTAATTTGTTAGAAGGTCGCATGCATAAGACCCGAAGCCGGGTGATCTAGCCATGGCCAGGTTGAAGTAGTGTGAAAACATTATGGAGGACCGAACCGATAAGTTGTGCAAAACTTTCGGATGAGCTGTGGTTAGGGGTGAAATTCCAATCGAACTCGGCAATAGCTGGTTCTCCTCGAAATAGCTTTTGGGCTAGCCTCGGATGCTGACTACAGGGGGTAGAGCACTGAATGAGAATGGGCCGCAAGGTACCTTTCTTAACCAAACTCCGAATACCTGTAGGTGAAATCCGGGAGTCAGACTGTGGGCGCTAAGGTTCATGGTCAAAAGGGAAACAGCCCAGATCGCAAGCTAAGGTCCCTAAATCTATACTAAGTGTAAAAGGTGGTGTCGTGACTCCGACAACTAGGAGGTTGGCTTAGAAGCAGCCATCCTTTAAAGATAGCGTAATAGCTCACTAGTCAAGTCGTCTCGCGCCGAAAATTTAACGGGGCTAAGTATAGTACCGAAGCTGCGGATTTTAACGATTTATCGTTAGAGTGGTAGAGGAGCATTCCATGGTCGCTGAAGCATACACCGTGAGGTGGTGTGGAGAGTATGGAAGAGAGAATGTTGGCATGAGTAGCAAAAAGGCGGGTGAGAACCCCGCCCACCGTAAGATCAAGGTTTCCTGGGCAACGCAAATCGACCCAGGGTTAGTCGGTCCTAAGACGAGGCTGTTGTAATGGCAGCGTAGCCGATGGATGAGCTGGTTAATATTCCAGCACTACTGTAGTTTTCCGATGGGGGGACGCGGTTTGAAATTCGAGCGTTTTAATGGTATGAGCGTTGGTGGCTAAGCAGGGTGATGTAGGAAAATACGCATCAAATACCCGGGCTGGTTGCCAGAAGACAAAGCTTCGGCCGAGTCAATTCGAATGTAAAAATCGCCCAGAAAAACCTCTAGGGCTAAGGCTGCAGTATCCGTACCGCAAACCGACACAGGTGATCGAGGCGAGTAGCCTCAGGTGTACGAGAGAACCATCGTTAAGGAACTAGGCAAAATAGCGGCCGTAAGTTAGCAATAAGGCCTGCCCACGTAAGTGGGCCGCAGCTAAAGATCCCAAGCGACTGTTTAACAAAAACACAGCTCCCTGCTAAATCGAAAGATGATGTATAGGGGGTGACGCCTGGCCAGTGTCCGAACGTTAAGAGGAGGGGTTAGTCCTTCGGGACGAAGCTCTGAATTGAAGCGCGGATGAACGCCGGCCGTAACTATAACGGTCCTAAGGTAGCGAAATTCCTTGTCGGGTAAATTCCGACCTGCACGAATGGCGTAACGACTTGGGAACTGTCTCAACGATGGACTCGGTGAAATTGCAAGACGAGTAAAGATGCTCGTTAACCATAGCGGGACGAAAAGACCCCGTGAAGCTTTACTATAGCTTGATATTGAATTAGGGATATGCATGTTCAGGATAGGTGGGAGCCTTCGGGCAACGGTGAGATACCACCCTTGTATGTTTTTAATTCTAACCCTAGACCATGAATCTGGTCAGGGGACAGTATCTGGTGGGTAGTTTGTCTGGGGCGGATGCCTCCCAAAGAGTAACGGAGGCGTTTACAAAGGTTGGCTATCCCGGAATGGAAACCCGGGAGATAGTGTAAAGGCATAAGCCAGCTTTACTGCAAGACCGACGAGTCAAGCAGTCACGAAAGTGGAACTTAGTGATCCGACCGTACGATATAGGACGGCGGAAGCTCAACGGATAAAAGCTACTCCGGGGATAACAGGCTAGTCACGCCCAAGCGTCCATAGCGACGGCGTGGTTCGGCACCTCGATGTCGGCTCGTCGCATCCTGGGGGTGAAGAAGCTCCCAAGGGTTTGGCTGTTCGCCAATTAAAGCGGCACGCGAGCTGGGTTCAGACCGTCGTAAGACAGGTTGGTCTCCTATCTGCTATGGTCGTGGAAATTTGAGAAGTCCCCCTCTTAGTACGAGAGGACCAGAGGGGACGAAGCTCTAGTGTACCAGCTGTTCTACCAAGGGCACTGCTGGGTAGCTACCTTCGGTTTGGATAACCGCTGAAAGCATATAAGCGGGAAGCCGTCTTCAAGATTAGATTTCATAGGTTGGTCAGAGAATATGACCTTGATAGGCTGCAAGTGTAAGTACAGTAATGTATTGAGCTGAGCAGTACTAATAAACCATAAGATTTTCCCACAATCTTGTTTTTAAGGAAATTTGATAAGTTTGATATTATCCCTTCTGTATATATTCAATATTTTAATTGCGTTGTCTTGGTGCTTCTAGCGAGAGGGTCACACCCGTTCCCATCCCGAACACGGAAGTTAAGCCTCTCAGCCCCGATGGTACTTGGGCCTGAGCCCTGGAAGAGTAGGACGGCGCCAGGACAACGCAATTAAAATGACAAGTCAAAAGAACACCATAATTGGTGTTTTTTTGTTTTTGTAAATTAATGGATATGGCGTTGTGGACAGAACAATGTTCTGTCCCTACCTTTTAGTTGTGTTTTTTTTGTTGGCGTTGTAGGGACAGAACAGCGTTCTGTCCATTCAAGGATTTTTTTCATTGTTTCTTAACTAGAGCAGATTATTATGATAAAAGCATTTGTCGAATGCTAAAGCTAAGAAATTTAAATTACAATCATATGAAACCATCAAATCTAATAATTTTTGCAATCATCGGCGTGATAGTAGGATATTTGCTTGGCTGGACTGTTTTTTCGACACCAACCGGTACAACAGCGCAAGAATATCCCACTTCAACTTTTGGCACTACTACACCAAATACCATTGAGCTTACCGAATCAAGTTTAAAATTGATCGTTGAAATGAGAAGATTGTGGGCAGACCAAGTTATGTGGACTAGATCATCAATTGTAGCGATACATAATGATTTGGCAGACAGGGATCAAGTTGCTACTCGTTTATTAAAGAACTCAGATGATATCGGAGAATTGATAGCTCCTTTTTATGGTAGTGAAGACACTACTAATTTCAACAGTCTATTCAAGAACCATCTAGCAACCACCCTTGAACTGGCAGTTGCCGCCAAGGCAGGAGATGAAACTAAAATGAATGATGTCGAAAAGAGATTGAATCAAAATGTTGATGAATTGATTTCAGCGATCAGCACAGGCAATCGAAGCTTGAACAAAGAAGAATTAAGGACGATGCTTTATGATTATAACAGGTTGATCAAAGAAGATGTCACAGCTCACTTTAGCAACAGCTATGAAACTGAAATTTCTACTTTTGATCGACTTCACGATCAAGCGATGATAATCGCTGATGTATTTTCTACCGGTATATTAAAACAATCACCGGAAAAGTTTTAAGCAATTAGAGGATAGTAATTAAACACATGGACAAAACGAGTTCATGTGTTTTTTTGTTTATTTTTTCTACTTTAAAGATAAAAAGTTGACATTATTAATTATTTTTTAAACCTAATATTAAATAAATTAATGCAAGTATATAAATGTTGCAGAAATATTGTTGACAAATAATACATTCAGCTAGTATAATTAAATTAATATGTACCTTAGAATCTGATTAACTGGATGTGTGATCATTTTTAAAACGATCAAGCTGGACAGAATTCTTATTTTGTCCAAAGAAAATAGTTGCTATTTTCTCATCCTTCTCATATTAGAGCTTACTCACCCTAAGCTCTAAATTTTTTGTCATATGGATTTAACCATCTTAAAAAAAATCGGTTTGAATGATAAAGATATAAAGATTTATCTTAAGCTTTTGGAGCACGGTGCGATGTCAGTCAGATCTTTGGCTGAATTGGCAGAGTTAAACCGCGGCACTGCCTATGATATATTAAAAAAGTTGCAAGAACTGGGCTTGGTTGCTTTTTATCACCAAGACACTAAGCAGCGGTTTGTGGCAGAAGATCCGGAGAAACTTTTAAAGATTTTAAAAGAACAGGAGGCAGAGTTAAAATCGGCAAAAGAAAAATTTTCCGAATTAATTCCAGAATTAAAATCTTTACAAGATAAAGATGGTAACCGGCCAGTGACAAAATTTTACGAAGGTAGTGCCGGAATAAAATTTATTCTAGACGATGTGTTGAGCTCTATGAAAGATTTGGATAAATATTTTGTTTATTCCTCAGAAGGAATCAGAGAAGATGTTTATGCCGCTTTCCCCGAATTCAATAATAAGCGCATAAAGCAAGGCATTACTGCCAAGACTATTTCTCTATCTGCAGGCGGCGGTACTTATGGGTTGGATGAAAGGAAATGGCTAAAAGCATCAACCGCAACTGAAGAAAATATGACCTATATCATTATTTACGCCGATAAGTGCGCCTTTATTGCCAGAGATTCTTCTAATAATCCGGTCGGCGTGATTATTGAGAATAAAATGATCTACGAAACGCAAAAGACTATTTTTAAGCAGTTGTGGGGATTGCTAAATTAAAAATTAAAAATGAAAAATTTAAAATTAATTTTGAATTTTTACTTTTAAATTTTAAATTATTTTTATGTGTGGAATTGTTGGTTATTTTGGGAAAAATGAAGCTTTGCCTATCTTAATCGATGGATTAAAACGTCTTGAATATCGTGGTTATGATTCATCTGGCGTTGCTTTGTTGCATCAATCTAAAGTTTTGTGTTTTAAGGCAGTCGGAAAGATTGTGGAATTGGAGAAAAAGATCAGCGAAGATAAATCCCCTCATCCCCCTTTGTTAAAGCATGCCCTCGACCCTGAACAGGGAGGGGCAAAAATCGGGATTGCTCACACTCGTTGGGCAACTCATGGCGTGCCTTCAGAGCAAAATGCACATCCCCATTCCGATTGCAGCGGTAAGATTTGGTTGGTTCATAATGGCATCATTGAAAATTATCAACAAATAAAAAAACACTTGATTGAAAAAGGTCATATTTTTAAATCCGAAACGGATACCGAAGCTTTGGCACATTTGATTGAAGATTTATATGATGGTGATTTGACCGAAGCTGTAAAAAAAGCTTTAAAAGTCATCACTGGCACCTATGGAATTGTTGTTTTTCATGCAGATGAGCCAAACAAAATCATTGCCGCCAAGAAAGGCTCGCCGTTGGTAGTCGGTCTGGGTGAGAACGAAACCATTATCGCTTCCGACGTCTCGGCAATAATGCGTTATACTAAGCAGGCAATATATCTTGATGATGGTGAAATGGTGGAGATTGACGCTAATGGCCCAAGAATTTTTGATTCTTTTAATGCTGAAATTACCAAGGATATAAGTGAGATTGAGTGGGATATTAACCAGGCAGAAAAGGGTGGCTATCCGCATTTTTTAATCAAAGAAATATTTGAACAGCCAGAAACAGTCATGAACAGCGTGCGTGGAAGACTGGTGCTTGAAGAGGGTATGGCCAAACTGGGGGGCTTGGATGCCGTGGCTGATAAAATCAGGAATATAGATCGAATAATCATTGTTGCGTGCGGTACGGCTCGATGTGCTGCCTTGGTTGGCGAGTATATGTTGGAGGAATATGCCGGCATCCCGACCGAGGTGGATTATGCTCATGAGTTCAGATATAAAAAACAAATTTTAAATGATAAGACAGCGGTCATCGTGATGAGTCAATCCGGTGAAACAGCGGATACTTTGGCGGCAGTCAAAGAAGCTAAAGAAAAAGGTGTTTTGACTCTGGGAATTGTAAACACGGTCGGTTCTTCAATCGCCAGAGAAACAGATGCCGGCATTTACAACCATGTAGGCCCTGAGATCTCTGTGGCCTCGACTAAGGCATTTACTTCGCAGATATCTATATTATCACTTCTGACGCTTTTTATGGGCAGACAGCGTGACATGTCTCTGGTCACAGGGCAACGAATTGTCAATGAAATTCAAGCATTGCCAGACAAAATAAGAAAAATTTTAGAAGCCGATGGGGAGATAAAAAAAATTGCAGAAAAATACAGTAAGGCAACGAGCTTTGCTTTTCTGGGTAGAAAATATAATCACCCCCTGGCTTTTGAAGGGGCAATCAAATTAAAAGAACTTTCCTATATTCACGCCGAAGGTTTTGCTGCCGGAGAAATGAAGCACGGTCCGATTGCCATGATCGATGAAAACTTCCCCTCATTTTATTTTGTGCCGGAGGATAGTGTTTATGAAAAGAATGTTAGCAATATGCAGGAAATAAAAGCCCGCGCCGGCAAGATAATCGCAGTGGCGACCGAGGGGGATGAGAAGATTAAAGATATTGCCGATGATGTGATTTATATACCGAAAACTTTGGAAATGCTCACTCCGATTCTGTCTGCCGTTCCCGCCCAGCTTTTCGCTTACCACATGGCAGTGCTAAAAGGTTTGGATGTTGATAAGCCGAGGAATCTGGCGAAGTCAGTGACGGTGGAATAGGAATAAATTCAAAATTTAAAAGTCAAAAATCAAAATTGCAATTTAAAATTCAAAAGTAAAGGTCGTTTGTCATTGCGAGCGAAACGAAGTGCAGCGCGGTAATCTCAGGTTTGTTAGTATTTACATAAATATAGATTATACTAGTTAACCTGAGATTGCCAAGTCCCTCGGATCGAGCCTGGGGTTAAAAGCACTCTCCTCGCAATGACAGAAAAAAATAAAAAAAAGCCGCCTTTATTTAGGCTGGCTATTGGCTGAATCTTTCCTTGCTTCAAGCAGAGCGATGAACATAAAAATCGAGATGATCAGGAGGATTATTCCCGTTACAGTCATGCCAAAAGCGAAGAAGACGGCACCTGCATTCATTTGGTTGACCGGATCATTGCTGATCTTGTAAAGAGCATCTGCCCCCCAGAAGAATCCGATTGTTATTAAGAAGAAGCCAAGAGTTACCATAATGCTTTTTGTTCTCTCATTCAATCGCATGCGGAACTCCTTCCTCGATTATATCTTTCTTGATAATTCCAGCGACTTCCAAGAGAATTATGGCGTAAATCAACGCGCCATCACCGAAAGCTATTAGAAAAGTTTGCAAAAGACAGAGAGGATAGGTGAGCGGTTTACTGTTGTGCTGGTAGATGAAATAGACGGCTCCCCAAGCTATCGGAGCAAACAATGCGATTAGCCCAGACGCGACACAAAGATGTTTTTTTATTTTTTCCAAAAGAGCCTCCTCCACTACTGAATTATATACATTAAAATAAATTTACTATTATTAGATAAAAAAGTCAATAATATGGAAATAACCCCCAAAAATAATCTAGCAGACCTTTTTTTGCCCCTACCAATATATTCCTCTGTTCATATTGCTGATGCGATTTGTAAACATGAAGAAGAGTATAAAGTTTTTATTGGAATTGAAAAAAAGTATGCAGAGCAGTTAAAAAAACTCTCTTTAGATGATAGTGATGTTGATTTGCAAAAAAATACTGGTGATAGAAGGCGTTTTGGTGAGGGCTCCTATGAGGAATGGTATGAGAAAAACCGAACGCCGTTTATTCTTGTTCATAAGCAAACTGATAAACTGGCCGCATTAGTTTGGTTTGGTCCAAAATCGTTGGGTAAAAAATCATTAAAGTTTGGCGAAGAAGAAAAAGATAAAATCCAAAATGATTGGCACACGGCAGTTTGGCGTTCTTACCCAACTTTTAGGGGTAAGGGTCTTATGAAAGCCTTTACTTCTTTTGTTATGGAAATATACAAGGAACATTATCCAGATATCGGTTTCTGGCTAGGGACAGATAGTAATAATGAAGCAATGATTATGTTAGGTTTGAAACTTGGTTTTAAAATTGATAATGAAAATTCTGATTTGTCCAATAATTGGCAGGTTATGGTTAAGAAATAGAGAGTTGTTTTTCGTCCTCTCCTCTTAGACAAGAGGAGAGACAGAGTGGAGTTGAAGGGAGGTAAATATTCGCTATGTCCGAAATCAAACTCCATCCCGTCCTTCCTCTTGTCCAAGAGGAAGGGGGCGATAACAGCAATTTTATTAAAATTTATTATTTATGAAAAAATTATTCGGCACTGACGGTATTCGTGGTATCGTCAATGAGGCAAATATGAATGTAGAGCTGGCCTTGAGATTCGGTCAGTCTTTGGTTGTTTATTGTCAAAAAAATAATATCGCCCCTATTATATTTATTAGCCGAGATACCCGCGGTTCTGGACCGATGCTGGAGATGGCAGTCTCTGCCGGCATAATGTCATTGGGCGGCAAAGCAGTTTCATCGGGTATTATTCCCACTCCCGGGCTGGCATTTATGGTAAAACAAATGGGCGTCGGCATGGGTTTGATGGTTTCTGCCTCGCACAATGATTATAGCTATAACGGTTTCAAACTTTTTAAAAATGATGGAACCAAGATGAATGAGCAAGAGGAAGAAGAATTGGAAAATATAATCCTGAATGATGAATTTGATTTTTCAACCGGTAAAGAATTCGTAAATTCTGACCTGGAAATTGTTGATGTGCAGCCGATCAAAGAATATGCGGAATTTTTGATCAAAGCGCTGCCGGAAAAGGTTGGAGAGAATTTTAAAATCGTCTTGGATTGTGCCAATGGTGCAACCGCTGAAGTTGCGCCAATCGTTTTTGAACAAATTGGCGCAGACATTGTCACGATCGCCGACTGTCCAGACGGCAAAAACATCAATGATGATTGCGGATCGCAATATACCGCCAATCTTTCTCGTAAAGTAGTTGAAGAAGGAGCACATCTAGGTCTGGCTTTTGATGGCGATGGTGATCGCATGATCGCCGTTGCAGAAGATGGCAGTGTTTTGACCGGTGACCAACTATTGTACATTTACGCTCAGCTATTATTAGAGCTTGAACATTTTACAAATAAGATCGTAGTTAGCACTGTCATGAGCAATATCAATTTTATTAATAATTTAAAAAAATTAGGCATTGAACACGTTGTTACTGAGGTTGGTGACCGAGCAGTTTTTCAGGCAATGCAGGAAAGGGAAGCGGTAATCGGCGGGGAAGAGTCCGGGCATATCATTTTTTCTAAACATCAAACAACCGGAGATGGAATATTGAGCGGCTTGATGCTGGTTTGGGCAATGAAAATTTTTGGCAAATCATTATCTGAAATGTCCAACCAATTCAGTTTAGCGCCAAAAGTCCTGGTTAATGTGCCAGTCAAAGAAAAAACCTCACTTGATTTAATTCCTGAAATTGTTGAGGAGATACGACAGGCGGAGGAGGTTCTACAGGAAACAGGCAGAATTCTGGTGCGTTATTCCGGCACCGAAAATTTATGCCGAATAATGGTGGAGGGAGAAAATGAGACACAGATTAATAAGATCGCCGAAGCCATCGCACTGATCGTTAATGAAAAATTAAATTAAAATATCATGACTAAAATAGTAATTCTAGCAGCCGGCAAAGGCACGAGGATGAACACTGAGATGCCTAAGGTTTTGGTGCCGGTTTGCGGTAAATCAATCATCCAGCACTTGCTTGATTCAGTAGTTGATTCTAAAATCGATCCAAAGCCGATGATTATTGTTTCGCCTGAAAATCAAGGCTTAATCCGGCAATCTTTAAAAGATTATAATGTCGAATACACAGTTCAAGAACAACAGCTAGGCACTGGTCACGCTGCTTCTTGCGCAGTTAATAATATCAAAGACGAGTGTAGCAAAGTTTTAATTTTTAACGGTGATCATCCCTTCATCAAGGCTGATACGATCAAAAAATTAGCAGCAAATGATAGTGAGATAACAATGTTGGTTGCCAAGTCGGATAATTTTTCTGATTGGCAGAAAATATTCTATCATTGGGGTAGAATAATCAGGCATGGAGATCAGATCCGGCAGATAAAAGAATTTAAAGATTCGGACGAAGAAACTAAAAAAATAAATGAAGTTAACCCGGCGATGTATGCATTTGACTTTGACTGGCTTAAAGATAATATTGGTAAGATAAGCACCGATAATGTGCAAAAAGAATTTTATTTGACTGATTTAATTGGCTTAGCGTTTGAACAAAAGAAAAATATCGATTCTATACTTGTCGCACCGGAAGAAGCGATCGGTATTAATTCATTGGAGGAATTGGAAATTGCGGAGAAGATTTTGAAAAAGACTGAATAAAATCAGCAAAACAAACATTGATTACTGCTAACCCTGGATTCCCGCTTTCGCGGGAATGACGGAGGGTGGGGTAAAGAGTAAATAATAACAAATGCGACAAATTCTTGACTTACATATCCATTCTAAATATTCTCGTGCTTGTTCAAAAGATTTAACTTTAGCAAATCTTGATTCGACATGCAGAATCAAAGGGATTGATATTATTGGTACGGGGGATTTTACTTATCCTGCTTGGTTTAGGAGTATCAAAAAAGAGTTGGTGGAAAATACAGGAAGCGGATTGTATGTATTAAAAACGGCAAATGATAGCAAAGTTAAATTCATCTTATCTTCCGAGGTTGCTTTGATATATAAAGATGGTGGCAAGGCCAGAAGGATTCATTTGGTTATTCATGCGCCAAACATAGCCGCGGCTGAAACATTGAATAATTTTTTGGATAAAAAATTCAATATCAGGTCGGATGGTCGTCCGATTCTTGGTATGGCAGCGCCTGATTTGATTAAACTTTGTCTGTCTATTCATCCGCAATTTTTAATTTACCCCGCTCATATTTGGACGCCTTGGTTTTCCGTCTTCGGTTCTAAGTCCGGTTTTGATACTTTTGAAGAGTGTTTCAAGGAACAGACTGAACATGTATATGCTTATGAAACTGGGTTATCTTCTGATCCGGAAATGAATTGGCGCGTTTCTGCTCTAGATAAATTAACCATGTTATCAAATTCAGATGCTCATTCATTGCCTAATCTAGGCAGAGAAGCTAATATTTTTGACTTGGATGAAATGAGCTATAAAGAAATTTATGAGGTCATCAAAAACAAAGATCAGAAAAAAATAATAGGCACGATTGAATTCTACCCTGAAGAGGGAATGTATCATTTTGATGGCCACCGATTATGCAGAATAAGCTTTTCTCCTTCAGAAACACAAGCTTATCAAGGTATCTGCCCAGTATGCAAAAAATCATTGACTATCGGAGTTGCTAATCGCGTTGAAGAATTATCAGATAGGCCATTGGGTTTTAAGCCGGAAGAAGCTCCGGGATTTGTTAAGCTGATAGGGTTGGATAAGATTATTGCAGAAATATTGGGAGTAAAAAGTCGTAGTACAAAAAAAGTCCAGGTGAATTACGATAATCTGATAGATAAACTAGGCAATGAGTTGTCTATATTGATGGAGCAACCGCTAGAAAAAATTAAGGGTGTAGCCGGAGATATTTTTGCTGAAGCAATCAAAAGAGCAAGGGAGGGAAGAGTGATAATAAATCCTGGATTTGATGGACAGTACGGTAAAATTAAAATCTTTAACCAGGATGAATTAAAGAAGAGTGGCGAATGGAGATTACTTCTATAGAGACGCAAGATTTTGCGTCTCTACGAATAAAAATTTAAGTGAAAAAAGAAAATCCCGGCTTTATGTCGGGATTTTCTTTTCCTCCTCTCGCCAATTATCTATCCATCATTTTTTAACTGTTGGACAGGTAGTTGGCGAGGGTGAAGAGATATTATTTTTTCTTTTTTGCAGTTTTTTTTGCAGCTGGTTTTTTTGCAGCAGCTTTCTTTACTGTTTTCTTTGGAGCAGCTTTTTTAGGAGCAACTTTTTTAACAGCTTTCTTAACTGTTGCAGCAGCTTTCTTTACAACTTTCTTAACAGCTTTCTTTGCAGCTGGTTTTTTCTTTGTAGCCATTGTATTCACCTCCTTTCAATAGTGCGTATACAAATTTAATTGCATTCGCGGTTAAAAATTTATTTTTTTTCAAAATATTTTTGAAAAAATATTTTCTTGTACCTTTATAGAAAAAAAATTTTAAAAAATATTTTTTATCTATAGTTATATTTTAACACAAATAGAAAAAAATAAAATAGTTTTTTAAATATTTTTTAGTAAATTCATTTTTTAAAATAATATTTTTTTATTTTAAAAAATATTTTTTAGCGTATCCTTGATATTTTTATTTTTTTTAAAAACGTTTTACTTTAATAAAGGGTTAATATTATTTTAGTATGTTTTAATTAATCGGAACTTGAAAATACTTTAAATCGACAATTCTACCCACTCTTTAGTTTTAAAACTCAAAATACTAATCTAATAAAATCGGCAATACTATAATTACTGAAAAAATGCTAATCTAAGATAAAATTAATAGTTAAACAGCCATATGTATTGACAATATTTAAGTACTGTGCTATGATGATTAATCGTTGAAAAAGCAAAGGTCAGCTACAGCGGGCTAGGCACGACAAGCATGGGGATTTTCTTTCTAGGTCCTTGTCCGGTTTAACTACTGGGTATTTCCTAGAGGAGATTTTCTTGCCTACCCGCTAAAGCTGATCTTTTTTGTTGCAGAACTTGATTGTTATATATTCAAAATACAAAAAATAAAAAATCACCAAAATATTAATTTGGTGATTTTTTTATTTGATTGTGGATAACTTTTAAAAAATAATTAAAATTTTGTTAATTTTAATTTTGTTGAACGGTTGAAGATGCAGCAGTCTCGGTCGTGGTGATTGCAGATGATGTGCTTACGGTTGAGGTCGCGTTGTTTGAATTTTCTGGAGTAGAAATTTTTTCAACACCGATCAAACAAACTTCTTGCCAGGGAACATAATGAGAAGAGAATCGTTCTTTTTTGATCGTTCCGTCAGGATAGGTGACCTTGTAATCAAAAAAAGCATCCGCTCCATTATGTGCGCTTTCCGTACATCTCTTTTTGCCGACTGGTAGGTCGGTAGTTTCGATCAGTTTGGTCGGTTTCGGTTTGACAATATTGTAAATTGTCGGTTTGGTGTTCTCTGCGACCCTTCCATCTTTGGTGCCCCAAATATCAAAAAATAATTTAGTGCCTTCGATCCTAGTTTGGATCAAGATATTATTTCCTGTATCATTTTTAAATTTGAAATCCGGCGCAGGGTCATATATGGTAGCGTCTGTTCCCGCAGGCTCATAATAGCTTACTCGGTACGAGTGGTTTCGTCGTTCAACTATAGGCAGGCCGCTATTTACTGCGGCTCTAAAAATAGTCGTGCCTATCTGGCATAGACCGCCGCCATATTCAGGTATAGTCTTTCCTTCTTTGATTACCAATTCTTGCAAATATCCATTAGAGGCATCAATTTTGCCCAAAGTTTTGAGCAGAGAAAAATTCTCTCCCGGCTTAACGATTATTCCATTTAGGGAAGCAGCGCCGACCGAGATATTCTTTACTCTGTTCTTAGGCGAGCCGGTAAAAGCGGATTCCCCTGTGCCGATAATCTCTTTTATGCCTAAAGCGTTAACGTCATCTATATCGTTTGTGGGCTCAATCTTTTTGATTATCAGATCTATATCTTTTTTCTTATTGCCGATGAACTGTTCTTCTATGTTCGACAGGTTCGCTTGGATATCAAGCGCTCTTCCTTCTTTGCCTGCTTGGAATTGGGTAACTCGACCGTCAGTTATCTGGAATCTGGCGTCAATAAGTTTTTGATCAGTTTTGGTTGCAACTTGATCAAATAAATATTTCTCAACATAACTTCTGTTTAAGGCAATTTTTGCTTTACCGCCGGCCAGAGAAGCGTCGCGATCGGGAACAAGAGCAAGCCAATGACCAAGCTCTTCTTTTTCGATATTCCAGACATCCTTTCCATCTTTAAGAACCAGTGGCGCCAAATTTAAATATTCTTTTGCGAAAAGATCTGCATTCGCAATATCAGTTTGTCGCAACTGTGGCAGTTGCTCGACAAGATTTAGCTGTATGGCCGAATTGTCTAAACGTGATAAGTTGAAGTCTAACTGTTTGATCGATTTTTCATAATCAAATCCCTTGCCAGATTTTTCTGGAGAGATAAAGAAAGAAGAATTTTTAGAGTCATAATTAAGTGCTGCATCCTTGCCTGGGTTTTCTAATTGGGAGAAATTAGCCAACAGTTCTTTCTTGATCTCACTTTCGTTTAAGGTATAGGCCGCATCAATCGATTTATTAAATATTAACCCTGCAAGCCTATTTTTAAGGTCGATTATAAAGTTTTGGTCCCTGCCAAAGTTGATTATCCGGTCAACAGTTTGATCAATATCAAAATCAATGATGTTGTAGGCACCATCCGCAGTCGCTGTTGAAGCTAATGGATATATCACGGCTTGCTTGTTGGCATATTTGAATATGATACCGTCATTGTTTATGGAATTGATTTCTTCTAAAACCAAGAGTCTTATCTCTTCAGACTTTTTTCCGCCCAAATCTAATCTGCCGATTCTGGCTCCGGGATAGGCTCTGCCGTTGAACCAAGCTTCATAAATGAAACACGCGATGACCAGGGTAATTAATACGATAAAAAAAATGATTGCTGTGTCGCGCAACCATATCGGCGTTTCTTTTTTAAGATAATGCTTTAACATGGTAATTTATCTATCACTCTTTAACGTTTAAAATTTCATTCAATAAGTCTTTGGCTTGTTTTTTGTTTTTTGCTTCAACCTCTTCTTTGGTGGAAATTTGGAAGCTTAAAGCTTCTCCTTCGCGCATAGTCTGGGGTAATTTATTCTTTGGCCAATTGATTGTAAAATCGTCTGCTTTTAAAACTGCAGTCTCGCCTTCAATTCGATCGATGATAAAAATTATTTCCATAGTCTTACCTTTCTTTAACCTTGATTGTTAGCTGATTTTTCGGCTTTTTTGCCTTAAGCATGGAAATGGTTAAAACGCCATTTTCCAGGAATGCCTCCAGCTTATCAGTTCTTACCTCAAGTGGCAAGATGAGTGAACGTGAGAAGGATCCCCAGTAACATTCTTTATATAAATAGTCAGCCTTGGCGACTGTCTCTTCCATTTCGCGCTTGCCGCGAATGGTTAGCATGTCGTTGTTGATCGAGATATCAATATCTTCCGGTTTGACTCCGGCGATGGTGGATTTTATGATCAATTTTTCTGCAGTTTGATAAACATCGATCGACAACTGCCCTTCTTCATAATCTTGGTCAAACCATGATTCTTCATTATCATTTTTTATGGTTTCAAAATATTGCTCTGCATTTTTTAATTCCATGTCTGTAGCAGTTTTTAACGCTCCCTTTTTTTTGAATAGTTTCATATATAAATGAGTAAATAATTAACTATATTATATAATGAATGGTGATATGGTGGCAAGGGATGAGTAGGTGTAATATGCCAAATCACCTTCATGCAATTATCACGACATGCGAAACATCCACCGTAGGGACAGGTGTCCCTACCATCAGACGTGAAAATAAAACATTGCCAGGATTAGTAGGGCGTTTAAAACAACCACATCAAAATTAGCCCACCTTGAAAACTTGAGCATTCCTTTTGGCAACGTGGCTAAGCCCCACACCAACTGGATGGTTCATTCACCATCAAAAAGCACAAATATAAAAGACCTGCTAACGCAAGTCTTTCATACTTGTGCTCCCAGATGGATTTGAAGGGGTTAAACCCCACGCCAACTGGATGATTCATTCACCGTCTAAGAGCACAAACAACAAAACCAGCTATCGCTGGTCTTATTATTTGTGCTCCCAGATGGATTTGAACCATCGACCCCGGCTTTATAAGAGCCGTGCTCTAACCCCTGAGCCATGGGAGCGTGAATAACGAGTTACAGTTAACAATTGACAATTAACCCAAAGGTTAAAAGTTAACTGTTAATTGTTCGAAGGGTGGATGATAGAGGATTCGAAGGGCGTAAGCCCCACACCGAACGTCAGGTTCTCTTAGCCACATACATCAACAATTTTTTTAGCCTACTATCGTAGGCTAAAAAACTTGTGGACGATACAGGATTCGAACCTGTGACCTCTACAATGTCAATGTAGCGCTCTAACCAACTGAGCTAATCGTCCCTATTTATCCTCCATAGTTTTTAACGACGGGGACTTCGCCAAGGCTTCGTAGGGCAAGCCCCAGGAAGCGCAAAGCTTTAGATTTTATTGCTTGTCCTCCGAAGCTTTAGCGTAGGAGGATCAAATAAAAACTGCTTTTAGAGCAGTAATATTCTTATTCTATACTATTTTGATGGAAATTGTAAAGACAGGGCTAAAGCTGGAGTAGTTTCATTTTCTCATGAACGGCGTTAAGGATTATTTTTTCAGCTTCATGGATAGTCTTATCAAGCATTATCTTGGCCGAGGTTTTGGTGCCTTCTGGCGAAAACTCTTTTGTCAGGCTTAGAGCATCGATGTTTCGGGTTGCATAAATCAAAGCATTGGAAGTTATCTTGCTATCTTTGATTGTTTCATAGATGAGAACGATGACTTTTGCTTGGGGAATGTTAATGATCAATTCATCGATCACTTCGTTCAAGTCGTTTTCGGAAGTTTCGGTTTTGATAAAATCATTATGGGTGATCAGTGAGCTGATCAGGCGGTCACTCTCTTTGCCGGAAAGTCGGGCGAGAACGATGCCCCATAATTTTAAGACGTTTAGGCTTCTAGATCTATAAAGCCGGTTTACGATCTCTTCCCTGCGTGCGCCCATAGATATGAGCTGGGAGGCCACGGAAAGAGCGATGGGGGTAACGTTCTGAGTCTTAAAGCTTCTGGTTTCTGCGATCATACCGGTCAATAGGCAGGTGGCGATGTCCTCATCAATCACATCGCGTGAATAATTTTCAAACAAGGAAAAAAGGATTTCAGAAGTGGATACAGAGGTTAATTCGATAATGTTAACCTGACCAAAACTTTCATTGCTGGAATGGTGATCGATATTGATGACCGGCATCTGATAGAAGAATTCCGTGTCATTGTCATATATCTTTCCTAAAGATTCTAGGTCATGGGTGTCTAAGACGACAATCAAGTCATATTTGAAACCGCTGGTCTTGCTGGTGATGTCATCACTGGTAAAGAAGCCGTCTTGCGGGGAGACGATAAAATCTAAGGTATTTTTCTCCACCTTATATTTGATTTGACTGACCTTGGTATTGCTGATATCAAGTGAGATAATGAATTTGCGCAGATTGTCGATTGATTCTTTGATTTCGCCATAGGCGGGGAGAAAAGAAAAGGCGTTGGAATGATCAGCTTTTTCTGCCACTATCTCTGCCGTCTTGCCTATCTTTTTCAAAAATAAAAACAGGGCAAGGGCGGATGAGACCGAATCGCCTTCCCAATCTTTGTTGAATGTAATCAGTATATTGTTAGCTTTTTTGATCTGTTCAAAAAACTGTTGTTGTTGGTTTAGCATTTTTGACTAAATAAATACCAGACTGAAATTTCTGGACCAGTATAATAATATATAGGAAATAGAGGGTAGTGTCAAGGTATTGCAGTAGTGCACGTTTTGTGGCTTAATTAGCATATTTTTCTTGCAAAAATAGGGGGTTTATTATATTGTTAGAATACGTTGATTGAATGGTTAAATCGCAGTTTCTACAGAAATGATTTAAGCATGAGTGTATTATAATAAGAATAAATTTAGTATTGATTAAAAAACTAAAAATGTCCAAGGAAATAGCAAAAACTTACGAACCCTCTTCGCATGAAGATGAAATTTACAAAAAATGGGAAGAATCCGGTTTTTTTAATCCGGACAACCTAACCGGAGAACCCTATTCAATAATGATGCCACCGCCAAATGTGACGGGTGTTTTGCATTTGGGACATGCGTTGGAAAATTCGCTCATGGATGTGATGATCAGATATCAAAGAATGAGAGGAAAAAAAGCCTTGCTGTTGCCGGGTACGGATCACGCAGCCGTTGCTACCCAGGCAAAAGTTGAAAAGTTGCTAATTGAACAGGGGATAAAAAATCCTCGAGAAGAACTGGGCAGAGAAAAGTTGTTAGAAAAAATAAGAGAATACTCGGAACAATCTAAAGCTACTATTTTGACGCAGATAAAAAAGATGGGCACCAGTTGTGACTGGTCGCGTTTGGCCTACACTTTTGACGAACCGAGAAATAAAGCGGTCAATGAAGTGTTTGTCCGTATGTATAATGACGGTTTGATTTATCGCGGCTATCGGGTAGTCAATTGGTCGGTCAAGGGACAGTCCACCTGTTCGGACGATGAGCTGGTGCATGTTGAACGTCAGGCAAAGCTTTATACTTTTAAATATGGTAAAGATTTTCCGATAACAATCGCCACCACTAGGCCAGAGACCAAACTAGGCGACACCGCAGTGGCTGTAAATCCGAATGACGAAAGATATCAGGAATACATCGGCAAGACCTATGTAGTTGATGTTGGCGCTGCCAAACCTTTGAATATTAAAATTATTACTGACGAGAATGTGGAGATGGCTTTCGGCACCGGCGCCTTGGGAGTTACGCCAGCACATAGTGCTGTGGATTTTGAAATGTATGAGAAACAAAAAGCCAAGGGAGAACCGATTGAGTTGATTCAGGTCATCGGCCAAGATGGCAAGATGACTGCGGCAGCAGGAGGGAATTACGTTGGCTTGAAAGTGACTGAGGCCAGAGAAAAATTTGTTGAATGGTTGAAAGGTGAGGATTTATTAGAAAAAGAAGAAGACATTACCCAGAGCGTCGGCACTTCCGATCGTTTCGGTGATGTGGTTGAATCTTTGCCTATGACACAGTGGTTTGTGGATGTAAATAAGAAAATACCGGGCAAGGGCAAAAGCCTTAGAGAATTAATCAAAGAGGCGGTAGAGATTGGCCATAATAATAATCCGGAACAAAAAATAAATATTAATCCTGAAAGATTTGAAAAAGTATTCTTCCATTGGATCAACAATTTGCGCGACTGGTGCATCAGTCGGCAGATTTGGTGGGGTCATCGCATCCCAGCTTGGTATAAGGTAAATTCAAAATTTGAACCCGAGATTTATGTCGGCGAAACACCGCCTTCAGGCGAGGGCTGGCTTCAGGACGAAGATACTTTAGACACTTGGTTTTCCTCAGGCATGTGGACTTTTTCTACTTTGAACAAAAGTGGTGATGCAGAAATGTTTCATCCGACCAGCTGGATGCAGATGGGCTATGAAATCTTGTTCTTGTGGATGGTGAGGATGATTTTGATGTCGACTTATGTAAGAGATGAGATTCCTTTCAAAGATGTATACATCCACGGCATGCTTCGGGATGAAAAGGGAGAAAAGTTTTCCAAATCCAAAGGCAACAACATTGATCCACTGGAAGTGATTGAAAAATATGGTACTGATGCCCTGCGTTTCAGCCTATTAAATAGTATAGCGCCAGGCAATGATGCTCGCTTTTATTTTGAAAAAGTCGAGGGGGCAAGAAACTTAGTAAATAAGCTTTGGAATATTTCACGCTACATCTCCGGCAATTCAAACCAGAATGAATTGGATAAAGAAATTGATAGCAAGCAATTTACGGCGTCCGATATTTGGATTTTATCCAAAATGAAAAATTTGATCAGCGAAGTTACGGATGATTTTGAAAAATTTCAATTTTCCCAGGCCAGTGAAAAATTACGTATCTTTACTTGGGATGATTTGGCAGATTGGTATTTGGAAGCCGCTAAGTTTGAGGACAACAAAGAAACTAAAGGCCAATTGCTTACAAAGATAAATAAAGATTTGTTAAAGCTATGGCATCCCTTCATTCCTTTTGTAACTGAAGTGATTTGGCATGAAATGTTTAATGGGGAATTGTTGCTGGCGGGAAAATGGCCGAAGACAGATAATTATGAATCGTTAAAAGAAGAAAAATTTGAATTAATTAAAGATGTTATAACTTCGATCCGCAATGCGCGCAGTGAAAATAAAGTTGAACCGGCTAAGAAGATAAAGGCAGTGATATTTGCGGGCAGTCATATGGAGTTAATAAAATCTCAATCTAAATTGATCATAAATTTAAGGACCGGTATCGAAGAAATAGAGATTTTAGCAAAGGGTGACAAACCCGATAATGCTATTTTTATTACAGTCGGAGAAATTGAAATCTACTTGCTTGGCGCCAGAGATGAAGCCAAGGAAAAAATCAGACTTACCAAAGAAATTGAAAATTTAGAAAAGCAGATCAAGATTGTTGAAGGAAAATTAAATAATCAGGAATTCGTAGAGCGAGCACCAGCCGCGATCATTGAAAAGGAGAAGGCTAAATTAGCTGGTTGGCAGATAGAATTAGAAAAGCTGAAAAATATTTCAGAATAAAAAAACCGGAACTGTTAGGTTCCGGTGGGAGAGAGCTCGAGCTGCTTGATAAACGCATTATGCTCTTGTGCGGAGAGGGGTCTGAAAGCTTTTGGATCGAGTTCCGGCGGGACATTTTCCTCCAGACTTTCTCGTGTACCGCCGAGCCGTTTGAATTCATCCACTGCTTTGTTTATTTGAATCTGTGAAAATACATTCAGCAAAGCCGTGCTGGTACAAACTACCAGCTCCGTTCCGCTGTTACCACTTGGGTCGATAGTCCCAAAAACCATTACTTTCTTCATGTTTACCTCCCTCACATTCAATGGTGTTGCAAAAAGCAAATTATACAGTTTTAAAATATATAATCGATAAATTAATTTAACAACATTGTTGGCTTTTGTCAACTTTTTCAAGAATTTATGTCACTAAAAACCTATCTAAACATTTTAAAAGGCGGAATTTTTCTTTCTTTTCTGTCAATTTTCTTTGTTTTTGATCATCTATTATTTCCTTATATTACATCAAAGCAGATACCTTTTAATATTTTGATAGAAGTTTTGGCAGTCTTTTGGCTGGCTTTCATCATAAAATTCCCTAGTTATCGTCCGCAAAAATCTTGGATCACCTTTGGACTGATTGGTTTTATGGCAGTATTGATTTTAACCAGTATCACTGGGGTTGATTTCAACATGAGTTTTTGGGGCAATATCGAACGGATGTTGGGAGTTTTTCATTTACTTCATTTCTTAGTTTTTTACCTGATCATAATCACTGTGATGCGCAGTTGGGAGGACTGGCGTAATCTATTGATGGTCTCGGTGGTAGCCGCCACTCTGCAAACTTTGTTTGTTATTTTTAAAGTCAATTTCGGTACCCTTGGCAACACCTCATATATCAGCGGGCAGATGATTTTTAATATTTTCTTTGCCTTGATCTTATTTTTTCGACAAAAAAATATCGGTCTGCGATCATTCTATGTGGTCGCAATTTTGTTGATGTTACAGGCGACAAAGATTGCCAGCACCCGCGGAGCTTTTATCGGACTTGGCTTAAGTATCGTCACGATGTTTTTTATGTTGGCCATGTTCAACGATAACAAGAAAATAAAATATGGCAGCCTGGGAGTTGTTGCCGCCTTTGTCATTTTCATTGCTTTGATTTTTTCAAACGCTGATAGTTCTTGGGTAAGAAATAATGGTCTGTTCAACCGAATTACTCAAATCAATTTTCAGACCGGTACTTTTCAGACTCGTTTAGTCTCTTGGCGTTCGGCGATCAAGGATTTCCCTAACCATCCATTTCTTGGTACCGGCTATGGCAATTATGCCATCACTTTTGACAAGCACTTTGATCCGATCTTCTACAATTTCACCGCCAGCGAAACTTATTTTGATCATGCTCACAACAATATCCTAGATTTGCTTTCTACCACTGGTGCTATCGGTCTTACAGTTTATCTGTTGATTTTCGTTGCCACACTCTATTATCTGATTTCCGGATTCCGTGCCGGTAAAATCAAGCTTAGCGAATTTATCATCTTGATCGGTTTGATCGTCGCCTATTTCGTACAAAACATCGTATTGTTTGATTCTTTTATCACTTATCTATCTTTGATGGTGATGCTCAGTTTTGTTTATTGGCTGTCAGTCGATGAAAACTTTTTTGCCGAGACCAGCGGCAAAGTCAAGCAGATTTTTAAAGGCAATGACAGTCGAGAATTCTATACATTAATTATCGCCGGCTTGATTATGCTGGCTGTAGCATATCAATATAACATCAAGCCCTTGAAAATGTTGTCTGGCACGATTGATGGACAAATCGTGGCGGCACAAGGCAGCAGTATTATTGAAATAATTAAAACCTACAAACAAGCCTTGATCTATGATACTGTTCTTGACCGCGACAGTAGAAAAAGCCTAGTCCAATTAGCAATGCAAAGATCGGAACTGTTTTCTGATCTGGATAAAGAAAGTGCCAACCAAGCGTTCAATTACATCATTGAGCAGGCAGAAAAAAACGTGGCTTATAACCCGAAAGATAGTTTTAATCTGATGATGCTGTCTCAAATGTATAATTTGGCCGCTTCCCACAATACAGCCGATAAAGAAAAATTCATCTATTATTCTTCTCGGGCGGAGGAGGCGATAAACAAGACTATTGAGGCAACACCACGCAGGATCCCGGTTTATTTTATCAAGGCACAAATATATTTATTGCGAGGAGACAAAACTAAGGCGGCAGAAATAGTAAAAATGGCAAGTGAATTCAACACCAAGTATCCGGATAGCTATTGTCAGCTAGCAAGAATATATTTCTATGATGACAAAGAAGAGCAGGGTAACGAAGCCATGGACAAGTGCGTAGAATTAGGAGGCGCAGGTCAGTTAGGGTCTATTGAACAATTAAAGGAAGTATTGAACAGGTACTTAAGAAGTAAAGATTTAAATAAGGCTTTGATGGTTTTACAACAGATTACTCAAGTCGAGCCGAATGTCGGTAAAAACTGGGCAAGTCTGGCGGAGGTTTATCGACAGATGGGAGATAATGCCGAGGCAATCAAGGCCGCAGAAAAAGCGATCCAAGTAGACCCAAGTTTAAGAGCGGGGGGAGAAGAGTTCATTAATAGTTTGAAGTAGGGAAAATCTTTAAAAATAAAAACTCCATTTTTTGGAGTTTTTTTATTTTTAAAAAGATCACACCAGAGGACTTGCGCGTTTTTAAAGTGAAGTTTACAGCTACGATTCACAAATGCCTCCGGCGGGTCCTACCCGGACGGGGGTTACTTTTTAGAAAAGTAACCAAAATCGCGAACTAGGAAAAAATTCACCAGAAGTTCTTCACTCGGGCCTAAGGGAATGCGGCAAACTCCCCCGGGTGCTCCCGGGGTCAAACAGTGCCGCATTCTCCTTGGCCTCCGTTCGAATTCTGACTGAATTTTTTCAAGTTCGCAGAATGGGACCATAGAAATTCATTGCCCTTGCAAAAAAAACTATTTCAGCTATCTTTATATTATTGGGCCATCTCTTAATTGACCAAATCGTAGAAAAAATGTTATTATATCGTTAGTTTAGTTATAAATAAATCAAACATATATCTAGGCAAATAAAAAAAATTTCTATCAATTTTTTGGTTTTATTAGCAAAAATAATCGTAATTAGCAGACGACTTTTTTCTTTTTTAGCCAAAAATCTACTTTTCAGACCAACCAGAGTGGTGCTACGCTTATTTTTTCACAAAGTAGTGGTAAAATTATACAGCATTCAGCTTTCGGTGATGAGGAGACTGGGGCTAAAGAAAAACAGTAATTTAAGCAATGGTATTGTTTTTGATCAAAAGTATGTCTATGTGATGGTTGGGCTATTCACCATCGTTTTTGTTTTTGTTAATTTATCCGGCAACAGCAAGGCAGCTTCTTTGAATGATATTGGAGGCAAAACGATTCTTTCCACTTTGATCGAAAGCGAATTCGGTACCGCAGAAGAAGCGCAGCTGGTTGAAGAAACTTTTGATCAAGAGGTGACTATTTCACCCACTCAGCAAAGTTATCTGGATAACTTGTCCAGCGCTCGCTACCAGCCTATTGCAGAAATGAACCCTCAGGAAGAGGAAGAGGTGATTGAGGATAATTTTGATGATAATTACGCTACGGTACGTCCGGGTATGGCTTCAAACAAGACTGAACAGATCAGACGTGAGACCGTGACTTATGTAGTTGAGGCTGGTGATACGATCAGCACTATCGCGCAGAAGTTCGGCATCGGGGTGAATTCGATCCTTTGGGAAAATAATCTGAATGCATACAGCGTGATCCGCCCGGGCGATTCTTTATCTATTTTGCCGGTGAGCGGAATAACTTACAAGGTTGCGAGAGGTGAAAGCTTGAAAAGCATCGCGGCTAAATATGATGTTTCTGAAGAGGAAATCTTGGCGTACAACGATATAGGCGCCAATGGCCAATTGCAGATCGGCCAAAAATTGATGATTCCTGGTGGCAAAAAGGATAGTTATGCAGAAAATAAACCGAAGACCTATTCAGGCTTGTCTTTGATCAAAGATTTGATCAAACCTTCTTCAAAAACTCCGAAGCCTGCAGATTCTACTCCTCGCGTCGGTAATAAAATGAATTGGCCGACAGTCGGCTATCGCATTACCCAATATTTCTCCTGGAGGCATTTTGGACTCGACGTTGCCAACAAGATCGGCACCCCATTATACGCGGCGGATGCAGGTGTGGTTGAAGCTGCCGGCTGGGGCAATGGTTATGGTAATCAAATCTTGATTAACCATGGCGGCGGTAAGAAGACTAGATATGCTCACTTATCTAAATTTTCTGTGAAAAAAGGCGATCATGTCAACAAAGGGCAGGTTGTCGGATTGATGGGGTCTACCGGTTGGTCAACCGGCTCTCATATCCATTTTGAGGTTATTATCAATGGGGTGAAATATAATCCATTAAATTACGTAAAGTAAAAAAATATGCAATTTGTACTTGGCCTGATAGGGCTTGCAATTGGTGTGGGAATTGTGATAAAATCAGAAAGTATTCTTAATACCTTCGGTAGGATAGAATTTTTTGAACATTATTTGGGCGTAGAAGGCGGTTCCAGGCTAGGCTACAAGCTGTTTGGGGTGTTGGTCATATTTATTGCAATTCTGTTGATAACCGGCATGTTTAACGGTTTCATGATGTGGGCAGTCTCCCCCCTAACCCAATTCAGCCAAACCCAATAGAAGTAGTTTAAAGAAAAAAAGCCTTTAAATCTAAAGTCTTTTTTGTTTAGAAAGAAGTTAATTGTTAAAAGTTAAAGAAGGGCCCTTAGTTCAGCTGGTTAGAATGCCTGCTTTGCAAGCAGGAGGTCATCGGTTCGAATCCGATAGGGTCCACAAAAACGAAAGAATCTCCGAATGGAGATTTTTTCGTTTTTGTGTATACATAGTCGGATGAGAAGTTTATGCCCCGAAGCGATAGCGTAGGGGTAAATCCGATAGGGTCCACAAAAAATAAGACCACCAATTTGGTGGTCTTATTTTTTGTGTATCATATTGGTAAACGAACTGATACAAACAAAGGTGCAACTTGATTACATGTTTAAGTAAAAAAAGATTGCTTAAACAATCAGCCGTGAAGCATCTTCGGCGTGGGGTTTCCCTGCCTGCCGGCAGGCAGGCGCCCTTCGAATCCGACAAAGTCCACATAAATAAATGACTTTCTGCGCCTTGAATAAATTATGACTATATAAAAAAAGCCACATCCCAAAAGGACGTGACTTTCTGTCTTTTAAGGACAGATTTGGGGCTACAAGGGTTTTCGCCATGTCTTGCCATTTTTAAAGAGATCACTCAGCTCCATTGAAAGGCCCAGAGCTTTGATAATCTCAAAGGCATGGTTTCTGGAGAGAGTAGCCTTGAACCTGCAATCGCAGAACCTGAAACTACCATCACCCAATTGCGAGATACACCATAAGCTTTTCCAGCGTTGTGAGAGGACATCGATGTTCATTTCGCAATCACCATCCTCTGACATCTTCTTGAAGAGTTTTTGGAAATCTTCCAGTGGCTGAATGCCTGTTTTGACGAGAATTCCGTCGCGGGATTTGGTGGAATAGGTGGCGACTGCTCTGACCGTTGTTTCGTAATCAATCCCACCTTCATGAGTTATTTCGCTGATTAACATCTCCAGTCGGTAAATGCCCATTGTTCGATCTTTTTCCTTGGCACCAGTGATTATCGCGCTGTGCTTTGAAGCTGGCCAATTCACTGTTTCCAGTTCGAATTCGACCGGTATGCGATGTTTACGCATACTTTTAATTTCATAGAAAAGTGATACTGACAATCCTTGTTCATTAGGCCCACCAGTGATCGAATACCTTTCCCTTGTTGCCATACGGCACCTCCCTTTTCAAAAAGCGATTTAGGCTAAAGCCTCTTATTCCCAAAGGGAATGACCTGTCCATACGAACAGGAATTTAATACAACTAAAGCACGTTTCTTCCTATTTGTCAATAATTAAGAATGAATACTTTAGTTGAAAACCTGATGGTCGAATAATATTTTTATGCCGATGGCGAGCAGGATGATGCCACCGAAAAGTTCCGCTTTATTTTTTATTAAAAATTTTAAGCTTTTGCCTAGACTGTATGAAAGAAAAGATAGGCAAAATGTTACAACGCCTATATAAATGGCCGAAGATACTATGGGCACATCCAAAAAGGCGTAGCTTAGACCGACACCCAGAGCATCAATGCTAGTTGCTAATGCCAGTATGAATAATGCAGCGTGAGTAAGGATAAAATTTTTATCTCCTTCTTTTTCTTCCAATGATTCGAGGATCATTTTACCTCCGATTATGACTAGGAGGGCAAAAGCGATCCAGTGGTCGAAACTGCTGATCAGATTTTTAAAGTAGGTACCGCCAAACCAGCCTGCCAAAGGCATAATGAATTGAAATAGTCCAAAATATAAAGCAACCATTAAAGCATTCTTTTTGGTATTTTTTAATGCACTAGCGCCTAAACTTAAGGAAACGGTCAGTGCATCTGTTGCTAAGGCAACTGCGACCAAGGTTGTATTTAATGTTTGCATAAATTAATTATATCATTTTTTATAATTCTTTTCCTACTCTTTATTTAACTAAAAATTAATCCGTTTAATCTTTAATGTAGTTGTAAAGATTTATTTTAAAAATATGATGGGATATTACAATGATTTCATGGGCGGCTTCGGTTGGATAGGGTTGATCTTGATGATCCTTTTCTGGAGTTTGATAATCTGGGCTATCGTTGCCCTTATACGTTCTGTCAGCAGCAAGAACAATCATTATGAAAATAGTGATCACGAAGCTATTAGAATAATAAAAGAAAGATACGCCCGTGGCGAAATTAATAAAAAAGAATTCGATGAAAAGAAAAGAGATCTTTTGAAGTGAGGCTTTCCCTTGACATAATGAGGTAAAATCCTTATTATTTTATTTATTGTTTTACTTTATTGCATTTATTGATCATTAAATTCAAGGAGGTTGTCGTGGAATTAAGGTTTCTGTTTGTTGTTTATCCTGTGAGCCATAAGCCAGGGGAAGATCTCAACCCAGATGATTTTCAGCAGATTGATCGGGTTTGTAGATTGGTCAACGATGAGTTGGCTGAAGAGGGGATTGAAACTGATCCCTTGATCTTTTCTGCGCCAGGAAATTGCTCTTCAGCAACAGCTGGGAGGATGGCAGCCAATCTCGGCATCTGTTATGAAGTAGATGAAAGGTTGTCCCCCAAGGATACGCATGGACCTTTCCCGGTAGAATCAGATGAGGTAATCGAGCTTGTGAACCAGCACAAAGATAAGCTCGCAATCATCTTGGTCACGCACATCGGCCGCTCACGGGGTACGTCCGATAATGCAAAATGTTTTATCACCGAATATTTTGAAGAAAAGTTGGGAATTAGAGTTCCCACAACCTTTTTCTTCGATGGTGGATTCCAGTTCCAATGCAAATCGACTCTATAACCTTTATAGAGTTTTTTTATTGGGAGAGTTAATGATATAATCTATACACTAATAACTAGAATAAAATATGATCGGTTTTTTTGATTCTGGCTTTGGCGGCTTAACAATTCTAAAGGAAGTTGAAAAATTACTTCCGGAATATTCATATATATATCTCGGTGACAACGCCCGGGCTCCTTATGGCTCAAAAAGCTCTACAGAAATTTATGAACATACTGTAGCGGGAGTGGAGGAATTATTCCGCCAGGGGGCCGATCTGATTGTTTTGGCTTGCAACACTGCTTCGGCAGTCGCCTTGCGAAAAATCCAACAAGAGTTGTTGCCGACAAAATATCCTGGCAAAAAAGTTTTGGGCATAATATTCCCCACAGCTGAAGAAGCAGATAAATTCAGCCAGACTAAACAGATCTGCCTGTGGGCGACTGAAATGACCGTACAATCAAATGCTTATCCAGCAGAAATAATAAAAATTGATCCGGAGGTAAGTTTGACACAGCTAGCTTGTCCTTTATTTGTTCCCTTGATAGAGACTGGTGAAATAACAGGAGCGAAGTTGGAATCGATAATCAATGAGTATATCAGACAAACAATTGAACTAAATCCACAAACTGATACCGTGGTTTTGGGCTGTACCCACTATGCTATTATTGAAGCCGAGATCAGGAGGTTGTTGCCCTTCAAAATAAAATTAGTTACCCAGGGACAAATTGTGGCAAAAAAACTAAAACAATATTTATCTAATCATCCAGAAATTGAGACAAAGCTGGATCGAGAAAGTAAGAAAGTTTTTTTGACCACAAAAAAATCTGCTCAGGTCAAAAGATTGACTGAACTCTTTTATGGTCAACCGGTTGATTTGAAATCGGTGAAGGGGAGATAGCATTTCAGTGGTTTCAAAACCTTATTTTCTTCCATGGCAAATGTATTTTTTGGTTTGCAAAATAGGGTAAAATTTGATGTAATGAGGGTATGAATAAAGAAAAAAAGAAAACTGGCGGACAAAAGAAAAAACTGATGATTATCGATGGTCATGCTTTGATTCATCGTAGTTTTCATGCCCTGCCACCTACGATATCGACCAAGGCTGGCGAAATGGTTAACGCTGTTTACGGCTTTGCCAGTGTTCTGATCAAGGCCTTGCGAGAGATGAAACCAGACTATGTGGTATTGACCTTGGATAGAAAAGGCACCACTTTCAGACATGTAGAGTATAAAGAATACAAAGCAACCAGAACCAAGGCGCCGGAAGAATTGTACAACCAGATTGTTCGGGTCAAAGAAATGGTCCAGGCGTTTAATATACCAATCTATGAGAAAGACGGTTTTGAGGCAGACGATCTGATCGGCACGATAGTGAAGCAAGTTGGAGACCGGGCGGAAAAAATAATATTGACTGGAGATTTGGATACTTTGCAATTAGTGGATGATTTTACTAAAGTCTATACTATGAGTCGCGGCATTACTGAGGCGGTGGTTTATGACGAAGAAAAAGTACTTGAGCGTTTCGCTTTGGCACCTAATCAGATCGTGGATTACAAAGCTCTTCGTGGTGATCCGTCTGACAATATTCCGGGGGTTCGCGGCATCGGTGAAAAAACAGCGACTGAGCTGTTACAGAAATTTTCCACTCTGGAGAATTTATACGCTCAGCTTGATTCTGCAGATATCAGGGACAAGGTAAAAGAGCTTTTACAGAAGCACCAAGAAGACGCTTTTATGTCAAAGCGTTTGGCTACCATCAATCTGGCTGCCGATATTGATTTTGATTTGGCAGAATCAGCTTTCGGCGAATATGACCAGGCGGGGGTAGTGAAGCTCCTGAGCGAGTTGGAGTTCAAATCTCTTTTGCCAAGAGTGCAGGAGCTCGGGTTGAAATACCAGACTGTGCAAAATAAAAATCAAGCAGGTGAAACGATAGATAAATTCGAACGGAACCGAAATCTTTTTAAATACATTACCATTGATAACGACAAAAATTTTGCAAATTTCTTGCAAAAATTAAGCGTGCAAAAAAGTTTTGTTGTCGACACCGAAACCAGCTCACTCGATCCGATCACCACGGAATTGCTAGGCATCAGTTTTTCTTGGAAAGAGGGAGAAGCTTATTATATTAATTTCAAAAAAACGGAAAATGTTCAGAGCCAGCCTGGCTTGTTCGATTTGAAAAAAGAAGAGGTAAAAAACCAGCCGCAAAATGAATGGCTAGAAAAGCTTAAGCCGATTTTGGAAGATGATAATATTGAAAAATACGGACATAACATGAAGTTTGATATTGCCGTACTCTTTGAACAAGGCATCGAGATGCGAGGCAGCTTTGATACCATGCTTGCTTCATATCTTTTGAACCCAGGCACCAGGCAGCACAACTTGGATGCCTTGACTTTTACCGAGCTGGGTTTTGAAAAGATCAGCAAAGACGAATTATTGGGCAAGGGGAAAGAAAGGATCACCTTTGATCAGATAGAAAACGAGAAGCTGGCTCTTTATTCTTGCGAGGATGCTGATTTCACCTTACGGTTAGTCAGAAAATTGACGCCAATGATCAAGAAAGAAAAATTGGAAAAGCTTTATCATGAAATCGAGCTGCCCCTGATCGCGGTGTTGGCGAGGATAGAGCGCAATGGCGTCAAGATCGATAGCAATTTTTTAAACAGTTTAAGTAAGAAGTTGCACAAAAAAATCAAAGCCTTGGAAGAGAATATCTATGATGAAGCAGGTGAAAAATTCAACATCAATTCTACCCAGCAATTACGAGAAATTCTTTATGAAAAACTTGAAATCGCTTCAGTCGGAATCGGTAAAACCAAAACCGGCTTTTCAACCGCGGCGGACGAGTTAGAAAAATTGAAAGATCTGCATCCGATTATTAAGTTTATTCAGGAATATCGGGAATTGAATAAGTTGGTCACTACTTATGTCGATACCTTGCCTTTGTTGGTAAACCAGAAGACAAAGCGCCTGCATAGCTGCTTTAATCAGACGATCACTGCCACGGGAAGGCTTTCATCCTCCGACCCTAACCTGCAAAACATCCCGATCCGTGGCGAATGGGGTAAAGAAGTGAGAAAATCATTTGTGGTGGAACCAGGTTTTAAAATGGTCGGTTTTGATTATTCTCAGATCGAGCTGAGATTGGCCGCCCATATGTCCGGTGACAAAAAAATGATTGAAGCTTTTAAGCATGGAGTAGATATTCATACCGCTACCGCAGCGGCAATCAACGAAATTCCACTGGAGGAAGTGACAAAAAAAATGAGAAGTGAGGCCAAGGCCACTAATTTTGGCATCCTATACGGTCAGGGTCCGCACGGCTTGTCTCAAGCCGCGGATATTTCCTATATGCGAGCCAAGGAATTCATTGATAATTATTTTTCTGTCTACACCGGAATCAAGGAATTCATGATCAGGACGATTGAAGAAACCAAGGAGAGCGGTTATATCGAGACACTATTCAGCCGCAGAAGATATTTGCCGGAAATAAACTCTTCCGTTATCCAAGTTAAAAAAGGAGCAGAGCGCATGGCCATCAATACTCCCTTGCAAGGCACGGCAGCCGATATGATCAAAGTTGCGATGATCGAGGTGCAAAAATATCTTGATGCAAATTTCAAGCGTGAAGACGCCAGAATGATTTTACAAGTTCATGATGAATTAGTATTTGAGGTAAAAGAAGAATTGGTTGAGCAGATTTCCGAAGTCATAAAACAGATAATGGAAAGCCCAATCAAATTAAAAGTGCCGGTGGTAGTCGATGTAAAAGTCGGTGACAGCTGGGGAGAGATGGAGTAAATTCAATTATCAATTATCAATTACGAATTATGAAAAATAAAATTAAGCGTTTAGCCGATAAAAAAATCGCTTTGTTAGGTTTGGGGATCGAGAACCAGGCGTTACTGAAATATTTATTTCTACAAAAAATCAATTGTGAAATAACTATTTGTGATTTTCGTTCGCCGGAACTGTTGGGAGCTAGATTCGAAGAAATTAATAAGCTCGCCGGTAAGCAACGTTTTATTGATTTGAAATGGCAGCTGGAAGGCGGCTACAAAGAACAATTGTATAAGTTTGACATTCTTTTCCGTTCGCCTGGCTGGATCCTGAGCTGTCCGAAAATAAAAGAAGCAAAAAAATTAAATAAAACAATCGAAGTTTCCAGTCCGATTAAGTTTTTTTTAGAAATCGTACCGACAAAGAATATTATCGGTGTTACCGGCACCAAGGGAAAGGGTACGACATCGTCCTTGATTTATGCCATTCTGAAAGAAGCGAAGAAGAAAGTTTGGCTGGGAGGTAATATCGGCGTTGCGCCATTTGACTTCATGGCCAAGCTCAAGGCAACCGATTGGGTGGTTCTTGAGCTGTCCAGCTTTCATCTTGAAGACGTAATGATCAGTCCCAGGATAGCAGTTGTCGTAAATTTTTATAAGGAACATCTGGCACCGGCCGATCCGAACAATCCTAACTTTCATAAAACTCTTGCTGCGTATTGGTTGGCAAAGAGCAATATTTTCCGTTTTCAAAAGAAAAGTGATTTGGCAGTTTTCCACCAAAGCTTAAAGCCAAGGATAAAAAAAGAAAAACCGAAAAGCAAGGTAGTTTATTATGATAAACTGGATCTACCCTCTAAATTGCCTGGTGATCATAACAAAGCAAATATTGCCGCCGCTAACGAGGTGGCAAAGTTTATCGGTGTCAAAGAGAAGGTGATTGCAAAAGCAGTGGCCAAATTTCCCGGGCTTGAGCATCGGATTGAGCTGGTTAATCAAGTACAGGGCGTAAAATTTTTTGATGACTCTTTCGCCACCACCCCGGAGGCGGCGATCATTGCCCTGAAGGCATTTTCTTCCCCAATAATATTATTAGCAGGGGGTGCAGATAAAGGAGCGAATTTTAAGAATTTTGCTAAAGAAATCAAACGACGGGTAAAGTATGTAGTTCTGCTTGCAGGTGCGGCCACATTACGCCTAGGCGATGAATTGATACGCGCCGGTTATTCGGAAAATAAAATATTTTTAGCTGATAATATTACTGTTGCGGTTACAGAGGCAAAAAAACAGGCGGTTGCCGGAGACGTGATCTTGCTTTCAACCGGCTGTGCCAGTTTTGGTATGTTCAAGAACTACAAAGAGCGAGGAAATCTTTTCAAAAGCGAAGCCAAAAAGATAAAATAGTCAGTGAATTGTCACGGAGTGAAATTGTTGAAGTTCTTAAAATAAAAACAAACTCTACTTTTAAAAAGCAAAAGTTTGTTTCGGTCTTGTAATTATTAGTTGGCTAGTTCGTCTTCAATCTTGGTCAAAAGTAAGGGGTGGAGGACGGTAATTTCCAAATCGCTTCCACAATTGGAGCAGTTGACCATATCGCCCCTTATTGATTCGTCATCGACAATGACATCGCTGTTGCAAATCGGACATCTAGATTTTTGCATAATTTAATGCTAAATTTTTTACGTTAGTGATTATACCCATATTCTAGCAAAGAATAAAAAAATATCAATATGATAATATTCCTATACGGCGAAGACACCTTCAGAAGCCGGCAAAAGTTAAAAGAGCTCAAAGATAAATTTTTACGAGAAATCGACCCCCAAGGGACCAGTTTGGCTGTCTTGGAAGGGGAAAAAGTGAACCTGGATAAATTGAACCAGGCGATCGGCTCAGTCTCTCTTTTAAGCAAAAAGCGCATGGTGGTCATCGAGAATCTTTTTGCCAGAAAGGATGACGAGATCTTTTCGCAATTTTATACTTATTTGACCTCGAAAAATGAAAAGACTGACGACAATATAATCATTGTTTGGGATGAAATTGGTAGCGCTAGCAAAGGTTTGACCAAGGGGCGGGGCGTATTGTTTAAATTTTTAGCCCAGAGTAAATATGCTCAGGAATTCAAACCCTTGTCTAATCTGGAGTTGTTGAATTGGCTGAAAAAGGAAGTTGAAATGAGGAAAGCACAGATCAGTCATGAAGCGGCCAATACTTTGGTCTCTTTGGTCGGAAATGATTTATGGGCCCTGAACAATGATCTTGATAAATTGGTGAATTATAAGGCAGGACAACAGCTGCATTTATCCGGCGAGGCAAGGGTGAACAAGATTGAGACATCAGATGTTCGAGAATTGGTAAGCGGCAGTATCGACGAAAACATATTCGCCCTAACCGATGCAATCAGTAACCGTAATAAAAATTTAGTGGTTAAATTATTTCAAGAGCAGATTGAAGCAGGCAGTACCGGCGATTATCTATTGAATATGATCTTGCGTCAATTTAAAATCTTGTTGCAAGTACGGCAGGCTTTGGATAGTGGCAGCAATGCCCGCAACATTGCCAGTACTTTGAAATTACATCCTTTTGTCGTGCAAAAAGCTGTCACTCAAGTCAGGAATTTTAATTTAACAAATCTAAAATCTATCTTTGATCGTCTGGTAAAAATGGACTATGAAATGAAAACAGGGAAAACGGATGTTCTGCTTGCGCTCAATATGTTGATAGTAAAATTATAATTTTTTGAAAATAAAAACCGCCTCGATTAGGAGGCGGTTTTTATTTTTCTTATCTTAAGCCTTGTTCATTTTGTTTAATTTTTTGGCTAAACGGGACTTCTTTCTGTTTCTGGTGTTCTTTTTTAGAATACCTTTTTTTGCAGCCTTGTCGATTGCTTTTAGAGTTTTTCGGACCATTTCAGTGGCCTGCTCTTCTTTGGCAGTGATAGCTTTGATACTTTTTTTAACCAAGCCCTTAACATTGTCTTTGACTTTTTTGTTGTAGGCGGTGCGGGTAACGCTCTTGCGCAATTCCTTTTTAGCCGATTTGCGATTTGGCATAGTTTTTCTTATTACTTAGATTTTAATTATAAAACGAGTTAAGTGTGAGAGACTTTTATTACAATAACACAGATTGTTTTATTTTTCAAGGCCTTTGCCTCTTGTCTTTTGCAATTGCCGAAAAAACGTAAATTATGACGAATAGGGAAATAAGGCTGATAATCAGGCTTATGAGTTGCGGCCAGCGCCAACCGAAGATAGTGGGAGCGAAATCGATGCGGATGAATTCCAGTGAAAACCTCAGAACCGAATAGCCGAAGGCATAAAAGAAAACAGTAAGCATATAAGCACGTGAACACGTAAACAGTAGTGAAATCGGTTTTTGATTACATTTTTTTATTATCAGGCGATGAATGAATATCAAGATGATGAATATCAAAAGACTGCCAAGCGATTCGTATAAAAAAGTCGGATGAAAATATTGTGCGGTGATTAGATCAGCCCGCCGATTATAAATAGCAATCGGGATGCCCCAGGGGAGTGAGGTCGGTAAGCCGAAAAGCTCTTGATTGAAATAATTGCCCCAGCGACCGATGGCTTGACCAAGGGCCAAACCCGGCGTGATGATTGAGGTCAGCAGCCAGAAATTTAATTTTTGTTTCTTGGTAAAAATCCAAAGCGTGATTATCCCTGCAAGTATCGCCCCATGGATGGCCAACCCTCCTTGCCAGATTTTAAAAACATCCGAGGGGTGATTGATGTAATATTGATATTCCAGAAAAACGTCATATACTCTGGCGCCGAAAAGCCCGAAAAGAATCAACCAGAAGGCCAAATCAAAAATAGTATCTTTTTTTATCTGATATGCAGCGGCTATTTTTATGGTTATGGCCAAAGCGGCAATAATGCCTAGTACCATAAAGAGTCCATACCAATAAATATTGATCGGACCAAACGAAAAGAGGATCGGTTGGGGATTGAAAGTATGAAGGAAGTTGAGCATAGTTATATTTTCCTCTGTATATATGAAATAGTCAATAAAAAAGTAAACCCCGGGTGTTTGAAGTCCGGGGCGCAGCGATTAGGCCCTATGCCCTGCTGCATGTGAAGGAGGTATTGATACTTCTGAAGAGCCAGCTGGCCTGGCGGGACAAGATGTTTGCAGTTTAGTCTGCGACCCTCTCAACAGCGAGAATGATGTCGCAGAATATTCTGCCTCTCCATAACAAGAACAATCGTGCAACAGAACACGACACCAACAGTCAATACTGTGTATGTTCTGTTGGAAAAGTCCCAGAAGGGAGAAATTGCCATCAAGATGATGACAGCGATATTCACCACCGACAGGATGAGCCAGAAAACATACGTCGTTGGCCACTGTCTTTGGATAATGAAGGGGGAGCAGAAAGCTACGATTACCCCAACCACTATCAACCCGATTATGAAAGGTAGATCAGGTTCATTCATGATGAATTCTTTGAGCTGGGGAGGGAAAACTATCCCGAGGTAAATTCCGAACAGGACAATATTTGCAATAATCTTCATCTTTTTTCTCCTTTCTCCCTAAGGGAGATATATTTTGTACAAAAAGCAATCCATAAAAGACAAGTATAATATAGCACATTTTTTTGTTAATGTCAATGATTGTTTGGTGGGAAGTATAAATAATGGCTAATTTAAAATAATATTAATCTTGGAAGGAAAGTGGCATCAATAAAATTTGTGTCATCCTCGCGTATGCGGGGATCCAGTGGGAGAAAGGTTTAAAAATAACTAAAAATAATTCTAGAAACAACTTGTCAGAATTTCTGGATTCCTGCCTTCGCAGGAATGACACAAAATAAGGATCCAGACTTCCCAAAGATCAAGCCCCTGGGTTCACCGGAATAACAACAAAAAATAATTGTGTCATCCTCGCGCATGCGGGAATCCAGTGGGAGGAAGGTTTAAAAATAACAAGCAATTATTCTAGAAATAACTTGTCAAAATTTCTGGATCCCCTGCCTACCGGCAGGCAGGCTGCTTTCGCAGGAATGACACAAAATAAGGATCCAGACTTCCCAAAGATCAAGCCCCTGGGTCCATCCGGAATAACAACAAAAAATAATTGTGTCATCCTCGCGTATGCGGGGATCCAGCGGGAGAAAGGTTAAAAATAACGAACAATCATTCTAGAAATAACTTGTCAGAATTTTGGAATTCCTTACCCACAAAGGAATGAAACACAAATAATTGTCATCCCAATGAATGTTGGGATCCAGGGTTGGTGCGAACTGATTGTTGAATAAAGAAATAGTATTTTGTGTACTTTGACCCTGGATCCCCGCCTTCGCGGGGATGACAGAAGAGTGGCATAGTAGAAAAGGTAAATGAATTATAGGAGAAGAAGTGTCGTCCCGGCCTTTGAGCCGGGATTAAGGGTTTGTCGTGCAACTGATGTATTAAACCGTTAAGTACAATTGTTCTATTAAGTTTAATTCTGGATCCCTGCCTTCGCGGGGATGACGGATGGAGGTGTGCATGACTTTTGTTTTAAATGGTTACTTGTTTTATGAAGTTTGACCCTGGATCTCCGCCTACGCGGGGATGACGGTTAAAAAAGAAGCTGTCGTCAACCGTCTTCGATGAGAATGACACCGTGGATGTTATTATGAGTCAAAAAGTATAAAAATAAGAGCAGAATATTTCTGCTCTTATTTTTTTATGTAAAGTAGGACTGGGTTTTATTTTTTCTTACTCAACTTATTTTCCTTTTCCGTAATTGCCAGCGTTGTTTTAATAACAGTATCAGGATTTAAGGAGATGGAATCGATGCCAAGCTCGACTAAGAATTCTGCGAAGTCTGGAAAATCAGAGGGGGCCTGTCCGCAGATGCCAACTTTGGTTTTGGTTTTCTTACCGACTGCAATCAGGTAGCGGATGAGATCTTTGACTGATTCGCTTTTTTCATTGGCAGCACCGGCGATGTTGAGTATGCCGGAATCACGATCAATGCCTAGACAAAGTTGAGTTAAGTCATTCGAGCCGATAGAGAAACCGTCAAAAACTTTGGCAAATTCTTCTGCCAGTATTATGTTGGTTGGGATTTCAGCCATGACGTAAACTTCCAGGCCGTTCTTTCCTTGCGGTAAGCCGTGTTTTGCCATGATTTCTAAAACCTTTTTACCTTCTACTACAGTGCGACAGAATGGAACCATCACTTTTAAATTGGTTAACCCCATTTCATTTCGCACTTTAGCCAAGGCTTTGCATTCCAAGGCAAAGGCCGGTTCATATTTTGGATCATAATAGCGGGAGGCACCGCGCCAGCCGATCATCGGGTTTGCTTCAACCGGTTCATAGGGAGTGCCACCGATTAAATTGGCGTATTCATTGGATTTGAAATCAGACAAACGAATGATTACATCTTTCGGATGGTAGGCGGCAGCGATAGTGGCAACGCCTTCGGCAAGCTTGTCAATAAAGAATTGCTTCTTGTCTTTGTAGCCTGCGGTAATTTCATCAATCTGTTTCTTTACTTTTTTGTCGGTAATTTTTTCATAATTCAATAACGCCAAAGGATGAATTTTGATGGTATTGTTGATAATGAATTCTTCTCGAGCTAGGCCGACACCGTCATTAGGTATGAACGAGGTGGCGAAAGCAATGTCCGGCGAACCGATATTCATCATGACTTTGGTTTTTGGCCGCTTCATGTTGTTGATGTCAGTTTTATTTATCTTGAAAGGCAACACACCTTCGAAAACATAGCCCTCATCACCTTCGGCGCAATCTACGGTAACTTTCTTTCCTGATTTTAATGTCGAGCTGCCATTTCCGGTGCCGACAACGCAAGGAATGCCGAGTTCGCGAGAAATGATGGCGGCATGACAAGTGCGCCCACCTGAATCCGTAACTATGGCGGAGGCGATTTTCATGATCGGTTCCCAGTCCGGATCGGTCATGGTAGTAACCAGTACTTGGCCCTTCTTAAATTTGGCGATATCTTTTACTTCCATAATACGATTAGTTTCACCAGCACCGATGCGGTTGCCTACGCTGTGACCGGTTACCAAAACTTTGCCCTTTTTATCCAATTTATATTCTTCAATGATATTATAATTGCGGACGCTATGGATAGTCTCCGGTCTGGCTTGAACGATATAAAGCTGTTTCTCACGACCGTCCAAGGCCCATTCGATATCCATCGGATGGCCATAATGTTTTTCAATGATCATTGCCCATTTTGCCAGCTGGATTACCTGATCATCAGTGATTGATTGTTTCATCTGATCGGCAGCAGCAACCGGCACATCCTTGACCGGGTTCGTGGTGCTAGTGCTATAGACCATTTTAATTTTTTTCTGGCTCAAGGAGCGGGAAATAATTTTCTTGGTTGGTTTGAATACATAGAATTCATCCGGGGTAACTTTTCCTTGCACGATATTTTCTCCAAGTCCATAAATAGAATTAATCAGGACGGTGTTGGCAAAACCAGATTCAGTATCAATGGTAAACATCACGCCGGAGGCAGCAAGATCGGAACGAATCATTTTTTGCACACCTACAGACAAGGCAATCTTAAAATGATCAAAGCCTTTATCAACACGATAGGAGATAGCACGGTTGGTAAAAAGAGAGGCGATGCACCTTCTAACCGCGTCCATCAATTGTTTCTCACCGCGAATATTCAAAAAAGTTTCCTGTTGTCCGGCAAAAGACGCATCCGGCAGATCTTCTGCGGTGGCAGATGAACGAACGGCCACATCGAGGTTGGCAGTTTTTGATTCTTTGGAAAGTTTGTTGTAGGCAGTAAGGATTTCTTTTTTAAAATCTGCCGGCAATTCGATTTTTAAAATCGTTTCACGGACCTTGGCTCCACGTTTGCCAAGATCGACAACATTGTGGGTGTCTAAGCCCTTAAGGATTTCCCGAATTTTTTCTTTCAAACCGCTTTGTTCCATGAAATAATTATATGCCTCCGAAGTGGTGGCAAAACCGTTGGGCACCAAAACTCCTTTGCTTTTGAGCTTGCGATACATTTCGCCAAGAGAGGCGTTTTTTCCTCCTACCATCGGGACGTCTTTGATTGTCAGTTCATCAAAAAATTTTATAAATTTTGACATAAAGTTTGGAAATTTTATTATTATTTTTAAAAATTATTTTATAGTCACTTTTTTGCTCCAGTTATGGATGTAAGGAATTTCCCAAGTTTCTCCGCCTAGAGTTTTTACTATTCCTAATACAGAAATAATGATTAAGGGTAGAGTAATGAATAGCTGACCGATAAAAGGAATCATAGAAAAGGGCCAAGTAACGACCTCTATAGCAAATAAAACCAAGCCTTGTTTGGCATGGAATTGAACGAATTTTGAATTTTGTCTGCCGAGTAAAGGAATAAGGAATAAGATGAAGACATAAGAGAGCGCAGCGATCTTTCTGTCAGTAGAAGAGACTTCATCTGCTTCCATGGATATAGCAGTTTTAGTCGATTTTTTTTTAATCATAAAATTCTTGTTTGATTTTTTTTAAAAGATATATTTATGATAGCATAATTTGACAAATGTGGACAAATTAGTTAAAAATATAAAGCACGTGAACACTTCAACAATAAAGCACTTAAGCATTTTTATGTTCAAGTGTTCAAGTGTTGTAATGTTTGCATGATCAGCCGAGGTGGTGAAACTGGTAGACACGCTTGCCTTAGGAGCAAGTACCGCAAGGTATGCAGGTTCAAGTCCTGTCCTCGGCACAAATAAAATATCCCGCACTCCTGCGGGATATTTTATTTGTATTGTGGACATGCGTAACCTGCCCTGAGGCAGGTGTAGTAGAGAATATTTTTAAACAGGAATTTATTAGTTTAAATTATAAAAGGTGAATTACTGACGGTGAGGGATTTATTCCCTTCAAGTCCTGTCCTCGGCACAATAATATAAAAGCACTGACCAAGTCAGTGCTTTTATATTATTGTGTAGATGACAGATGGAAAATGCCCTGATGAAGGTTTAAAAAGCGTAGCTTGAAAATTATTATATATAATGCTAAATTACTGATTCAATATAGAAACTGATCTTTTAATAGGAGTGAAAAATGACACCAGCAGAAAAGATTGCCCTTATATTAATGATTAGGGCGTTCAAAATTAAGTTTATAAATTCTTTTCATCCATGCGAAAGATCGGAAATGGAAAGAAAAATAAACACGGTTATAAATGCAGCACTGTTTCGTATTCGTATAGGAACATACGGTTTCTGCCCCAAAAAAGGATGTGGAAAGAAAATAAATTCCACAGATATGAAAGAGAATCCTCTTGAGCTTATGTGTCGTGAGCATCGTCAATATTCACGGCCGCTGGAAGAACCTTTACCGGATCCAATCAATGCTCTTTCAAGTCACGAGGAAATAGTGATCAGAACTTTGCATTATTACAGATAGCGATCATGCGTGATCGCTTTTTTTATCTCTTTTTATTTTTTTTAAAATTAGTTAAAATTAAGGTAATTAATTTAACTAAAAAATATGATTAAACAAAGGAGGATGTTTAAGCATGCGTTTCGGTTTGAAAAAAATAAATTGGTCGCTTTGCTTTTGATTCTGCTGTTTGTGGCAGAATTTTTTTGTGCGCTTAAACCTATTTATTCATCAGAGCAACCCGGTGTAATGATAAATGAAATCGCCTGGATGGGAACTGCAAGCAGTACGAGTGATGAATGGATAGAATTAAAAAGCAATTCTGATCAGGATATTGATTTAACCGGTTGGAGTTTGAAAGCTCTAGACGGAACACCTTCAATAACCATCGAAGGTCCATCCGCAGTAATCGAAGCAGGTGGTTATTTTTTATTAGAACGGACTGATGATGATACTTTACCCGAGGTGACTGCAGACGCAATTTATGTCGGAGCGTTGGAGGATAGCGGAGAAGACTTGGAATTGCGAGACGAGAATAATAACTCGATTGATGTTCTTAATGGCGGGAACGGTTGGTTAGCGGGAGAAAAAGAAAATCATTTCACTATGGAGCGAAACGCCCAAGACGTTTGGCAGAATAGTTTGGTGGCTGGCGGAACGCCTCGAGCTGAAAACAGCATCATTGTCCCGGTAGCGGAGGAAGAAAGCGAACAGACAACAGCAACAACCACCCCAGAAGTTATTGACCAAAATTTAACCGAAACATCTGAAGCAAATAATAATTCCAATAATTCGTCTTCCACCACTGCAAATAGTCAGCCTTCGACCACCGGCACAGCTTACGACTTTAATGAAGGGATAATTATTTCAGAAATCTTACCTAATCCTGTCGGCGATGATCTGGTCGGTGAATTCATCGAAATATATAATAAAAGCGAGCAGGAGGTAAATTTGCTTGGTTGGAAGCTTCAAGTATCTGGCAAAGACTATGAGTTCGGAGCTCAAGCAAGTACGACCGATATCTATAGATTGAAAGCGAACGGTTATCTTGTGGTTTGGAGAAAAGACAGTAAGTTGACTTTGAACAATACCGGCAGTGAAATCAGCTTGTTCCAGCCGCAAAAAACCCTACCCTTGCATTCAATTAAATATGAACAGGTTAAAGAAGGTTGCAGTTACGCTCGAGGCAGTGATGGCACTTGGCATTGGACTGAAATGCCAACACCTGGGCGGCAGAATATTCTTAAGTCAGGAAATCATCCGCCGCTGATAGTAATGGATTTTAAAGAGCCGGTCTTGGTCGGCCAGCCAGTCCTGTTTGACAGCTCTGATACGACCGATGAGGATGATGATCGCTTATTTTTCTATTGGAATTTTGGAGATGGCGCAACCAGTAGCTCGCCAAGCCCTTCGCACGTTTATCTTAAAAGTGGCAAACAAACGATCAAGCTGACTGTTGATGACGGTAAGGAAAAAATCAGTCTGGAAAAAATATTTTATGTTCAAGTAGAGAAATCTGCATTGAAAATTGAAAAAATTGTTTCCGGGGATATTTTGATTAATGAGATTATGCCTAATTCTTTGGGTGAAGATGCGGATCAAGAATGGATTGAGTTGTATAATCGAGGGAAAGAGATGGTTGATTTGTTGGGATGGTCCTTGGATGATAAAGAAGGGGAAAGCAAGGGGTATCGTTTCGCCGAATCGACTCAGATAAAAGCGGGCAGTTATTATATTTTAGAACAAGCTGAAAGCGGATTGGTTCTCAATAATACGCTTGAAGAAGTCAGACTGTTCAATCCTAACGATGTCTTAGCAGATTTGGTGAAATATGAAAAAGCTAAAGAAGCTTTCGCTTATGCACGACAAAAAGATGGGCAATTTATCTGGACCAAAATAGTCACGCCAGGCAAAACGAATTCAGAAGTTATTCTGACAACTGCTACAAAAAATTCGGTAGCCAAAAAATCCGTCAGCAGCAGCAAGGCTGTAAAAGGAGTAAAAATTTCTGGGGCAGTCTCCACCTCCATTGATTCATTGTCCCAAAACAATGTCGGTGAGAAAGTGCAGGTCAGGGGAGTAGTCATCGTAACACCTGGAATTCTGGGAACGCAGATTTTTTATCTCAGTGACAAGCAAAAAAGCTTTCAAATTTATAACTACCGCAAAGCCTTTCCCAAATTGAAAATCGGAGATTTGGTTGAGGTGGCAGGTGAGGTCAGCGAGAGCAATGGTGAATTAAGGATAAAAACCAGCGCGGAAGCTGATATCAAGGTTTTGGGAAAAGAAAAATTGCCGTTACCGATCAACATCAGCTGTGATAAATTGACGGAAGAATATTTGGGCCAACTAATAACCATCGATGGTGAAATAACTAAAAAGACTGGTTCGACCATGTATCTTGACGATGGCACTGATGAGGCGGAAGTATATATTAAGACTGCCACCGGAATCAACAAGGCAGATTATATAGTAGGAGAGCAGGTGGCTGTTACGGGCATTGCCAACAAGACAAAATCTGGCATTAGAATATTGCCGAGAGGAAGCGAGGATTTGAAAAAGACAAGTTTAAAAACCGGAGTGGCAGGAGAAATATCAAATAATGATCAATGGACTATTGCAGGTAGGGATAAAAAGGCAGAACTGATAAATTATCTATGGGTCATCACCGTCGGGTTGGTCATATTTCTGATGGGTTGGATTTATAAAATAAAGAAAAAATCTTAGATTTCGTCTTAGTGAATTTTATTCAGAGAAGCTTCAAAAATATTTAATGATTAAACAATATAGTTATTGTAAATATTGCAAAAAAGTATTAATTCCTGTATGATTTATTGGATTATAACTAATGCAATGCCTGTAATATACCGGCAGTAATCTTAATTAAATGAAAAATTTGTTCAGAAATATTTTTATCTTTTTTGTAGTTTTTTTATTGGTCTCTTTGCTTTTCAGCAGCCTGAGTGGCAGCAAAAAAAGCAACGCAGTCGGCATTGAAAAATTAATCAGCCAAATCAACAGTCAAGAGGTGCAAAGTATCGTTGTTGAAGGAAATGAATTGAAAATCACTTTAAAGGATAATAGTACGGAGGTGGTAAAAAAAGAAGCCGGTCAGCCTTTGTCAGAGTTGTTGAATAATTTCGGAGTAACCGGAGAAAAACTCAATAACATCAAAATCGAAGTTAAGGATGAATCAGGAGTTAACTTTTGGGTAAATACGGTTCTGCCTTTTGTGATCCCTTTCCTAATTATCGCTTTTTTTATTTATTTCATGCTGCGGCAAGTGCAGGGGGCCAACAGCAAGGCGATGATGTTTGGCCAATCTCAAGCTAGAGAATTTTCTAAAGAGGGTAAGGAAAAAGTATCCTTCAAAGATGTGGCAGGAGCCAAGGAGGCCAAAGAGGAGTTGAAGGAGGTAGTTGATTTTTTGAAATTTCCGAAAAAATTTACTGATTTGGGGGCAAGAATTCCCCGCGGAGTATTACTGTTAGGCAGTCCGGGCACAGGCAAGACCTTGTTGGCTCGAGCCGTGGCAGGTGAAGCCAATGTGCCTTTCTTGAACATTTCTGGTTCTGAATTCGTTGAAATGTTTGTCGGTGTAGGCGCTTCCAGGGTTCGTGATTTATTTAAGAGAGCCAAAAAGAGCGCTCCTTGCATCATATTTATTGACGAAATCGACGCTGTCGGCCGTCGTCGTGGAGCAGGTCTCGGTGGCTCCCATGATGAAAGAGAACAGACATTAAATCAAATCCTCGTCGAAATGGACGGTTTTGATCAAACAACCAATGTCATCGTGATGGCGGCAACCAATCGACCGGACGTTCTAGATCCAGCTCTTTTACGACCCGGCCGCTTTGATCGTCAGGTGGTTTTGGATGAACCGGATATAGCTGATCGCGAAGCAATTCTGAAAGTACATGCCAGAAAAAAACCTTTGGCAAAAGATGTCAGTTTGCGTTTGGTTGCAGAACGAACAGCTGGTTTTAGCGGAGCTGATTTAGCAAATTTATTGAATGAAGCGGCAATTTTAACTGCCAGAAGGAATAAGAAAATTATTGATATGCCGGAACTTCTGGAAAGTATTGAAAAAGTAATGCTCGGACCGGAAAGAAAAAGTAGAGTTTTGTCAGAAAAAGAAAAAAAGATCACTGCCTATCATGAAGGCGGACACGCAGTAGTAGCGCATTTTTTGCCTAACACCGATCCGGTCCATAAGATCTCTATCATTGCTCGCGGACGTGCCGGTGGCTACACCTTGAAATTGCCAAGTGAGGATAAGCATTTACGAAACAAGACAGAATTCACCGAAGAAATTGCAGTGCTTCTCGCCGGGCAGCTAGCTGAAAAAGAAATCTTCGGTGAAGTAACTACTGGAGCAACCTCTGACCTGCGAAGGGCAACCCAGCTGGCTCGCCGCCTGATCACTGATTTTGGAATGAGTAAAAGCCTAGGTTTAAGAACTTTTGGCGAAAAAGAAGAGATGGTTTTTTTAGGCAAAGAAATTCATGAGCAGAGAGATTATAGCGAGAAAACTGCTGAACAGATTGATGCAGAGATTTCTAGCTTGATCGATCAGGCTGCTCATCAAGCTCAAGGCATCATCCATAACCATCGGGAAGTTTTGGAAAAAGTTGTAGGTGCCTTGATGATCAAAGAAACTTTAGAAAAAGATGAATTTGAGGCAATTGTGGGACAGAAGGAAATTGCAAAAGGATAAGTTCAGAATTATAAAAACTCAGCGATGAAAATTCGCTGAGTTTTTATTTGGGATAAGTATTATTTTAAAAATTATAAATTAAAATTGTTTAAAAATTTATTCCCTGTTGTGACATTGTTATGATTTTGGTATAATATAAACAAATAATTTTAATAAAACAAGGAGAAAAAATATGTCACTTTATCGTAAAATTTTAAAACAAGCTTTAAGTCTGACTTGGAGTAATAAATACTTGTGGTTTTTTGGTCTATTCGCGACTCTTTTGGGTGGGGGTGAGTACGAGATTGTCAATAATAGTCTTGGTGGCGGACAAGAGATCATAGCCGGGGTGAGGGATTTTTTAAGTACTAATGTTCTCAGCGTCAATACACTAATCACTCTGAAGAATTTTTTAATTGAAAACCCGTTTTCGTTTGCAACTACTTTGGTGATGTTTATTATTTTTTTGTTGCTCCTTTTGTTTATCATTTGGTTGACGATTGTTTCTCAGGCCGCCTTGGTTAATAATTCTGCCAATGCTCTGGCAGGAAAGAAGCACAGCTTTAAAGAAGGCTTGGATAGCGGTATCAAAAATTTTTGGCCGGTATTGGGTTATAATCTGATTACCAAGATTTTGATTTACGGCATATTCATCCTGATAAGCTTACCGGTCATCCTCAGTGCAGGTAAAGTCGGGCTGACAAGCGTCAACTTATTCTATCTGATCACCTTCGTAGTATTCACGCCGGTCATAATCTCATTGTCTTTTATCATCAAATATGCGATCGCTTTTAAAATTTTAAAAAATGAAAGCTTTTTTGGCGCGATACAGAGGGGCTGGAATCTGTTTATCAGTAATTGGTTGATCAGCTTGGAAATGGCTATTGTGTTGTTTTTGGCAAGTTTCTTGGTTGGGCTAGTTGTTATTATTTTGTTATTGATATTGGCTGTCCCTTTCGCATTTTTAGCCTTGGCATTGAATTATCTGACTTCTTTCATCGGTTTTTGGCTCATCGTTATTCTGGCATTGATTATCTTTATCGCCATTATCGTGCTTTCTGGCGCAGTTCTGACAACTTTCCAGATCACTTCTTGGACCGGTTTATTCATCGAATTAACAGGGGCTGGTGGAACAAGCAAGCTTATCAGATTGGCTGACAATATTTTTAAAAAATAGCATCGGAGTAAAGAGGACATAAAAAGGGACAGAGCAGATCTGTCTCTTTTATGTCTGCTTTATCTAATCTTTTAATTTTGTTATTATGTATACAGATTTAATGAAAGCTGAAACCATCTATGCCAAATAAAATACAATCAATCGAGGACTTGATCAGCTCTTCTCAGGGTGTCATTTCAGACGATGAGTCTGCGCAAGCCAAGCTTATTGCCAAGGAAGAGGAAATAAGTGTGAAAGAGAAAGAGCGATTGACACAACAAATTGCAAGCCAACAAGGTTTGCCCTATATCAATTTATTCGGCTTTCCTCTTAGTCCGGATGCGATGTTTTTAATTCCAGAAGAGACCTGCATTGAAATGTCAGTCGTATGTTTTTATTATGATGGAGAAAATGTCAGGATCGGCACTACCTTACCCTCGGAAGAGGTGGACAATTTGACTGACAGGATAGCAAAGGAACATTTTGTTAAGGCTGAAGTTTATCTTATTTCAGAAAGGAGCCTTAACTATTCCTTGAAGATATACAAAAAAATGCCAAAAACCCCTCCGATGATCAAAGGGGTAAAGATAGAAGCGGCTGATTTGGAAAGATTTAAGGCAGAGATCCAAGACTTCCGCAGTCTGAATGGAAAAATCAATGAAGTAAGCATCAGCGATGTGGTGACTTTGATTATTGCTGCCGCCTTAAAAACTGGCTCAAGTGATATACATATTGAGGCGGAAGAGCATGGGGTAGTGGTGCGTCTTCGAGTAGACGGTGTTCTGCAAGAAGCAGCGGTGATCAAAAAAGAGAGTTGGCCAAGAATCATTTCAAGAATGAAGCTGTTAGCAAAGGTGAAAATAAATGTAACAGGTAAACCGCAAGACGGACGTTATACGATTTTTTTACCAGATGAAAACATTGCAGTTCGTTCTTCGTTTCTACCTACTTCTTATGGAGAGAGCGTAGTCATGCGTTTGTTGAAATCAAGTTCAGTGGGCTTATCCTTTAATGACCTAGGAATCATGCCGAAGGCCTTTGAAATTCTTTCTCATGAGATTGAAAAACCGAACGGCCTGATCCTGACTACCGGCCCAACCGGTTCTGGTAAAACGACAACGCTTTATGCAATTTTGAATAAGTTAAATAAACCGGATATAAAAATTATTACCCTAGAAGATCCGATCGAGTATCAGCTCAAAGGCATAAACCAGAGCCAAGTCGATTCTGCCAAGGGCTATACTTTTGCCAATGGCTTGAGATCTATTTTGCGCCAAGACCCTGATGTGGTAATGGTTGGTGAAATACGCGATTTAGAAACTGCCGAGATTTCGGTACAAGCCAGCTTAACGGGTCATTTGGTTTTATCAACTCTACATACGAATGATGCATCCGGTGTGATTCCTCGCTTGGTTGACATGGGTGTCAAGCCGTATTTTTTAACTCCTTCGATCAATTGCATTATCGGGCAGCGTTTAGTCCGTAAATTATGTGAAAATTGCAAAGTTGAATATACAAGGAGCGAAGAAGATGATGAGAAAATAAATAAGATATTAGCAGTTATTTCTCCCAAGGCAGGCATAGACATTCCCACTGTGTTGCCAAAAACTTTTCAAGCAGGCACCGGTTGTGAAAAATGCAATGAAGGGTATAAAGGCAGGGTCGGTATTTACGAAATATTTACCATGGATAATGACATCAAGGAACTGACCGCCGACGAGGCTCCGGCTTTTAAAATCTTAGAAAAAGCTATTGAAAACGGCATGATTACCATGTTACAAGACGGCGTTTTGAAATGCTTAGCCGGCCAGACATCTTTAGATGAGGTATTCCGGGTGATTGGCAAACTGGATTATGTTGATGCATTGTATGACATAGTTGTTTCTAAAACCATTGGTCGCGGTATAAAAATAGCGGATCAAGAATTGATCAAAGCAGATGAATTGGCCAAAGATCTGACAAAAATGGGTGAGGCAGTAGAAAATATACCGATCAAGGAAATGTTGAATTTAGTAATGGCAGTAGCAATTAAAGCAGAGGCAGGTGATGTTCATATAGATCCAACCGAAAACGGAGTTAAAATTCGTTTCCGTATCGATGGCATTTTACATGACATTATCAAATTAAGTAAAGAACACTACATTCCTTTGATTTCCCATGTGAAAGATCTCTCAGGCTTTTCTATTAGTGTAAAAAAAGCAACCTATGACGGACGTTTCAGTATTTTTCTCAGCAAGGAAAAAATGGATTGTCGTGTTTCAATCATCTCTGGCGGTTATGGAGAAACAGCAGTTATCCGTCTGTTAGCAAGCCAAGCTGCATCTTTGCAGATGGAGAATTTGGGCATCAGGGCGAATGCGCTTGATATAATAAATAAATCAATCAGGAAAACCAAGGGCATTGTGATTACTACCGGGCCGACCGGTTCTGGTAAAACCACGACTTTGTATAGTTTGTTAAATAAGCTGAATAGCCCGGATGTTAAAATCATAACGATTGAAGATCCGATCGAGTATCACATGGAAGGTATCATGCAAACTCAGATTAATGTCGATGAAGGATATACTTTTGCCGCCGCTCTGCGTTCCTTGATGAGGCAGAATCCGAACGTAATCATGGTCGGTGAAATCCGTGACAATGAAACTGCCAAGGCAGCCATTGAGGCGGCGATGACCGGACATCTTGTCTTGTCTACGATCCATTCAAATAGTGCCGCTGGTGCGATTGCGCGTTTTGTCGGCTTGGGCATTGAAAGGCAGATGCTGGCCAGTTCAATGGAGTGTTCCGTAGGCCAACGTTTGGTCAGGAAGATTTGTCCGTACTGCAAACACGAGGATCAGCTGTCCGAAGATGTCTTGGCAGAGGTGAAAAAGCTTTTGTCCCAGATTAATCCATTAAGCGGAGCGGTCATTCCGGAGGTCTTAAAATTTTATAAAGGCGCTGGTTGCGAGAAATGCGGAAATCTTGGCTACAAAGGCAGGATCGGTTTATATGAAGCGATTGAGGTATCAGCAGATATCCAAAAAGTGATTCAGGGAGATAGCGTGACCAATGATGATATCGAGCAAGCCGCAGTAAAAAACGGCACTTTATTAATGATTCATGATGGCATACTCAAGGCCTTGGAAGGGGAAACTACCATCGAGGAAATATTTAGGGTTGCCAGATAGGCGAATAAAAAAATAATCGTGTGATTAGGATTCTCGACCTGAATCCTTTAATTTTTAAAATTTATTATGTTAAACAAAAAAATTTTTGATAATTTAAAAAAGGATTATTACTACTTCAATCAGAGCCGAAGAGAAGTCATCGGTCGTTCTTCGGATGCATTGCATAAATCTAAAATTTCTATTTTTACTATGCACCGAGGCCAGCTGAAGGAGGCGGGCATCATTCTGAAAGAAGTGGAAAAGGCTTTGACCTCCCTGGAGCCAGTTTTCAAGAAAAGCTTAGGCTTGCGTTATGAAGGAAGCTATAAAGCTGCGTTAGAAGAATATGTAGAAGCCAAAATGCTTTACAAGATCATTTCCGAAAAACAACTGACTCTGATCAAAGAGGTAAAAGTGGATTTTGATAGTTATCTGGCTGGACTTTGCGATACTACCGGTGAACTGGTGCGCCTGGCGATTAAAGAGGCAACTAACGGCAACGTCAAAGAAGTTGAAAATATCAAGGAAATCATTACTGATATTATGGGCGAGCTGGTAGAATTCAATCTGACCTCGTATTTGCGAACAAAATACGACCAGGCCAAGGGTAACCTGCGCAAGATCGAACAGATGGTTTATGAAATCAAATTGCGCCATTAAAGAATATGGGAAAATTAATAAAATCTAAAATCAAATTGTTTTACGGCTTATCAATATTGGTCGGTCTTTCTCAAGCATTGATAATTTATGTTGCCTCTTCTTATTTCAAGGACTTGTCAGGTCGAGAAGATGTAAGCATTTATTATCTCTCGTCCTATCTAGTAGTTTTAATTGCTTTATTGAATCTTCATAAATTTTTTAAACGCCTCGGCAAAGTCACTGTTTTTTGTTTTTCAATTTTAGCGCAAGTCATCAGCTTGGTAGTTTTAATTTTTTCCGATTCTAATTTATTAGGTCTGATTTCTTTGGTAGCATATCTGATATCAGATGGCTTGATAATCGTGGCCATGGATGTAATTCTAGAATCTTTTTCTTCAGAGAAAGAGGCCGGTCGAGTTCGCGGTTCGTATATGACTATTTTTAACGCAGGCTTTATTATCGGCCCGTTGTTATCTACTTATATAATAAGCAATTATGATTACGTCGGTTTATTCGGCCTAGTTTTATTGATCAAAGTTTTGGTTTTTGCCCTAGCTTTATCCGGTCTTAAGGACTTTAATAGTCATTTTGTTCAAAAAGAAACGGTTTTGAATTTATTTAAGAAAGTGATCAAACACAAAAATTTATTGCGAATATATTATGTTTCGTTCGCTTTAGAATTTTTTTATGCGATGATGATTGTCTATTCACCGATCTATCTGCGAGAATTGGGTATTAGCTGGCAAGATATCGGCTTCATCTTTGCCTTTATGTTGGTGCCATTCTTGATTTTAGAATATCCGATCGGTTGGTTGGCAGATAAAAAATGGGGCGAAAAAGAAATGATTGTTTTTTTCCTTATGTGGATCGCGATAACTAGTGGGAGTATCTATTTCATCGACTCAGTAAATATCTGGCTTTGGGTGGTTGTGTTGTTTGCCACTAGAATTGCCGCCGCTGCATTATCACTTCTGCGTGATTCTTATTTCTATAAAAAAATAGATGGTAAAGACATGGATTTGATTGATTTTTTCCGCACCGCCATGCCGATGTCATTTATCATCGGCGCAGTGTTATCTGCGTTGTGTTTGATGTTTTTCCCAGTCAAAGGTATCTTTGTGCTAGTTATGGTTGTGTCCATATCAGCTTTGGTGCCGGCCCTGTCTTTAAAAGATAATTTAAGCGAAGAGGAGGTAAAACATTTTGAAGCCGGAGCCAAAAAAGCTTATTTAAAAAATTAGTATAGTATGTTGGTAGCAATCATCTCAGACATTCATGATAATCTAACCAATCTTTGGCAATGTCTTGCTTGGTGCAATAAGCAAAAAGTCAAAACCATAATCTGCTGTGGTGATCTGACAAATGATGATACATTGGAAGTTTTAACTACAGGTTTTAAAGGTGACATCCACCTAATCAAAGGCAACGCTGATAGCTTCGACGAGAGAAAGATAGCGGGATATAAGAATATCAAGTATTATGATCGAGCGGGAGGGAGAATATTGATTGATGGATTGGTGATCGGTTTTTGTCATGAACCTTTTTTATATAAAAAATTAATTGAAAAGGAAAAATTTGATCTTATTTTTTACGGCCATACTCACAAGCCTTGGGAAAGCAACGAAAAGGGGACTCGCTTGATCAATCCGGGGACCTTGTCGGGAATGTTCCTTAAATCTACTTTTGCTGTTCTGGATAGCGAGACAGGCGAGGTCAGTTTGAAAATTTTAGAGGAAATGTAAACTATGGAAAATTTAAACAAAATTAAAGCCACCGCCACACGGGCTGCAAAAAGAGCGGGGGAGCAACTATTGAAGGAATTCTTTAAGTTCGATCGTTCTAAAATCGAACTGAAAAGTAAGTTTGAGATTTTAACTAAATGCGATCTCATATCAGAGCGTATTATTTTGAATGAGATTAAAAAAGCTTTTCCAACTCATGCAATTTTGTCGGAGGAAAGCGGCAGCAATTCTATAAAGTCTGAATATCTGTGGATCATTGATCCGATCGATGGCAGCACTAATTTTTCTTTTCATAATCCTTTGTGGTCAATTTCCATCGGCTTGGCCAAAGACAATCAACTAATTTGCGGGCTGGTTTATGTGCCGATTTTAAAAGAATTGTATTGGGCAGAAAAAAATAAAGGAGCTTTTTGCAACGGCAAAAAAATCAAAGTTTCAAATCTGACCGATGGCAACGCTGTCCATACTTTTTGTCATGGCGGCACAAAAGGCGACATAAAGACCGCTTTAGCTTATTACAAAAAACAGAAATTGGATAAGCTGGATTGCCGCCAATTGGGCAGTGCCGCTATCGAGCTGGCATTTGTCGCCTCCGGCAGGACAGAATCAATCATGATTCCGGGAGTAAGAATCTGGGATATTGCAGCGGGGGTGTTATTGGTGCGCGAGGCTGGCGGGCAGGTCACCGATTTTTCCGGCAAGCCTTGGCAGCTGGAATTTAGCGATACAATTTTCAAGAACAATGAGACTAGTAGCCGAAAAGATATCCTAGCCTCCAACTGTTTGGTACATGATGAAATTTTAAAGGTGATTAAGAAAATATAAATGAAAGAAAAGTTTATTTACGACTATTATTATTTTGGCGACCTTAGATTTTTTAAACGTCATAATCGGCAGTGGATGTTATTTGATCAGGCGACTGTAGCGGATAATGCTGAGACTACTCCACGTGCTAAGTATGGAAAGACATTGGCTGAATTGCTGCCGCATGGTTTAAAAATGAAAAGACCGATTTTTTTCTTTGTTGAGCCGACTGGTGCTCAAATTTATATCCCGGTCACTTTGATAAATAATGAATATTCTATAACTATCTTGGCCATTCCCGATAGCGGGGCACAAGTCGCTTGCTTTAATGGAGAGCTCGCTTCTCCTCTGGGAATTGATATTAGCAAGCTTAAAAAGGCTAAGTCCTTTGAAGGTCCAAGCAAATTCCAGGTCGATTGCTATCCGTACAATCTTGATGTTATTGTTGGGAATGCAAAAAAAAGAAAAAGAGTTACGGTTGATTTTTTGAAGCCAAGATATGCAAGCAGCCTGCTTGGCTGGAATGCTTTTTTTGCCACTCATGAAGTCTGTTTCAATCCTGATTTCGGGATCAAGTACAGATTGGTTTGTTAGTACCAAGAAAAGAAATAAGCCTCAGGCTTATTTTTTATATAGTCCTTATGCCATACTACCTTTATATTTTAAAATGTTCAGACGATACCTATTATACTGGCATTACGGTAGAATTATCACGAAGGCTTGAGGAGCACAATAGTAGTGAGAAAGGTGCAAAGTACACCAGAGGAAGGAGGCCTGTTCAAGCAGTTTACATAAAAAAATTTAAAAACAGGTCAGAAGCATCAAAACAGGAGGCGGAAATTAAAAAGTTGACAAGGGAACAGAAAATAGAGATGATAAAAAAATATGGACAGAGAAATATTCGAAAAATTAGTGGAGGAAGGGATTGATTTGATACCAAAAAAATTTTTGGATAAACTGGACAACGTGGTGATCGTAGTCGAGGATGAG
>Ga0209319_1000237_pt1 | contig 86911 bp, 128 predicted proteins | sample RifGroE2_FD_184000 | JGI IMG/M metagenome (GOLD analysis project Ga0209319, IMG submission 184000) | Groundwater microbial communities from Rifle, Colorado - Groundwater E2 (SPAdes) (version 2) | ecosystem: Environmental > Aquatic > Deep subsurface > Groundwater | place: Rifle, Colorado, United... | reverse complement strand
GGCAGCCACTACGACGATAAGCACCACGCCGATGAGTCCGGGCCCAACGTCAAACTGGGTATCCCGAAGATGCATCTACACAGCCCTCCGAAGCCAGAACAGGCGCCCCACAAGGCGGCACCAATCGCCTCGAGCGTCGAGAAAGACCGGGTGGCGGTAGCCCTTGGGCATGAGGCGGAGTCGCATTCAGGCACCTACCGATCGGATTGGTCTGTCCAGCCATGCCAACAGGTCATCGGTTTTCACGGTGTACCGGCTTCCAGGCTTCCGTTCGCCAGCCTCAAGCGGTCCTGGTCCCCACGCGTCAGAGAGGATCTGGCCCACGGTACGACCGGAGGTTGCGGACTCGACGGCGAGCACGCGCTGTGCGCGACGCTGGAAGCGCTCGATGGTGCCGCGCGCTACCGGGTTGCCCACTTCATCGAGGTCCAGTTCCGCGAACCAACTGAGCATCGCCGAGATGTTCATGCACAGCTCGCCCTCGACCTCGAAGATTTTCTCTGGTTCGGATGGCATGGTTCAGCCTTCTGTTCCTGCACTGGCCGCAACGACAGCCTTGGCAGCCTCAAGAATCGACTTGCCATCGACCACCGCCGACAAGAGAGCGCGCCCGTAGAAGAGCGCAAACTGCTCGACCATGTCGCCGTTTCGATCCATACGAAGCAGTCCTTGCCCTCGGTTGTCCAATGGGTGAACGGCGTGCCACGAGCCGACCAACGCAAGAACAACCTGCACGAGTCCCATATCGTTCTGAGCGTCGAGAATCCCTTGAATGGCTGGGTGCGACTTGTTGACGAGAACGGACCCGCCGAGTTCGTAGTGCCCGATGCGCTCGTCGTTGGGCCATTCGATCAGTTCGATGCGAACGTTCCCGCGAAGTCCCTTCGTGAACGTGTGACCGGGCTGCGTCTGTTTTGCATTCTTGTGCTTGGCACCGTCTCCAGTGGGCCGCTTGGTCCCGTGTGTGCTGCCCTTGTCTCGCTTTGCCTTGGTGTTCGGCGGGGCAAGTACATTGTTCACGAACGACTCAGCCCGATTCAGGAGCGCTGCCGATTCGAGTTGCTGCGTCCTGCATTCAGCCCGTTCAAGAACCGACTTGCAAGCGTCGAACACAGCTCCGTACAACGCGTTCTCGTCCTTGGCGACACCGTCCTTGTTCTTGTTCAGCGTCCACTCTCGACTGAGCCTCACGGAACCAGAAATGCGGCGGACGCCATACGGGGCACAACCTCGACTCGACGCCGCTTGGATGACGCGGAACCCGTGAAAGTAGGTGATGCCTGGCCGTTCGTTGGGAACGCCGTCTGCGACGATGCCAACGCAGACTTGAGCGCGCTTGCCGTTGACATCGATCGTTTCGTTGACGTACCCCGGCTCGAGTTCCGGTCTGTGCCACTGCGTCAGAGGGGTTGGGAGCTGCCCACGCCTTCCGTTGACCAACACGATCTGCTTGCCATCGTTGATCGCTGGTGTGTAGATGTACCCGAGCAATTCGAGCAACTTGTCCCACTCTTTGCCTTCCGGAACGCGGCGAATCACCGGTTTGACCATAACGTGCGTTCCGATGTCTCCAGGCGCCGACGGCTTGTCTGGCCGGAGAATGTCCGAAGCCTTGACGGTCCAAGAACTGGACTTGCACAAGTCTGCCCATCTGAGGTTGAGGCGTCTGACCACACCCCCATGTACGCTCTTGACAGATGCGCAAGAATCGACGCCGCCGAGCCAAAGCATCGCATCCTTTGCGCCAATACCGTAACGGCCGAGAATGTTCCGCTTCTTATCGTGCGGCTCATGGCTGCCGAAGCGCACAAGCGGCACGAGAGACTTGCACCCTTCGCCGTTGTCGGACACGAGGATGTGTTGCGCTCCGTCCTTGCGAGGCTTCCCAAATTCGATCGTGACCGTCGTTGCGCCAGCGTCGAGAGAATTGTCAATCATCTCGCACAGTGCCTTGCTGTAGGTGAGACTTTGCGTCGCAAGGCTCTGAATCAGATGGGTGCTAGGACTGATATCAAGCGTTTCCAACTCGTCGCTCATTGCACATGTTCTCCAATCGTGTGGCCCATCCGCCAACCATTGCTTCCAGTTCATCAAGTTGCGACAGCGGGAAGTCGGCCAGCGTCTTTCGAATGCAGTCGTCGACTTCCCAGATCAGCCGCATCGACTTTGCGATGTCGGTTTCCTCTTCGTCCTCTTCGTCATCGGCAGGGGGCTCTTCGATGACTTCCTCATCGTCTTCCACCAGCGCCAGCTTGGGGCGCTTCTCGCTGGCAGGCTCGGTCGCTTCGACCGGCTCTGTCTCCGGCTCCGCTTCGCTCGGCTCCGGTGCAGGCTTGCGCGACTTGGGCTTGCGCTTGGCGGGGTATTCCCGCCCGTCGCTCGTGGTGCGGGTGGGCTCCGTTGGGCATTGCGGAAGTTCCGCAATGATTGACTTGCGCACTGATGCGACGGTCTTGTCCGACACGCCGCACTGCGTAGCAATCCAGCGGTCGGAACGGTGGGACCATTCCTCATCGGTCAACAGGACAGTGACCGCGCGGCGCATGTCAGCCCGTGTGCGCTTGAGTCCGTGCGCCGCGTTGGCCCCTACCGAAAACAGGATAGCGTCACGACGAGTCCCCTGCCGGACGTCCACCTGTATCGACTTCTTGCCGACGGACACCGCAGCATCAACACGATGGAAGCCATCAGCAAGCCAATGGTCCGTCCCATCGTGGAAGACGACGACGGGTGGGAACGTCGCATTGCCGCGCATCGCCTCCGCGTACTCCGCGACTGTTTCTTCGTCGCGTGACTCGCGTGTTTGCGTTCCGCCGTCGAGGCGAATCTTCGCAATGGACAGTTGCATCTCAGCCCTCCGTCCCGCTCTTCGCCTTCTCGCAGTCGCACCGGTGGAAGGTGCCCGTGTCGTCGGGTTTGGCAGCCACCGCAATCTGATCGATGCGCGCCTGCTCTTCCTCGGTCCGCCACCACTCGCGAGGGATGCTCAGGACCAAGGCGAGAATGTCGCGCTGTTCCGTGTCCGGTCGACTATCCCCGCTCAGCCAAGCGGACACCGACGGTTGTTTCACCCCAACCAAATCGGCCAAACCGCCCTGCGACAACTCGAGGGCCCTCATATGGTCTTGCAAAGCCTCTCGGCCCTTCGTGTTCACCATGGCCCATAGGTATAGGGATAGCTATGCCAGAGTCAAGAGCAAATCGTGTCTCGAACATAACCTTCCCTATCGGCACTCGTTCTACCATCAGGTCCATGGCGGACTTGGCGCATGACGAAAACGAGCGGCTCCGGGATGCGATGCGCTTGGCGAAGGACGAGTTGTTCGGCGGAAACGTCACCAGCATGGCCAAGGCTATCGGCCGGTCGCAGCCGTCGATTTCGGACTTCCTGAACGGCGTGGGCGGCGCGAGCCTCGAGACCGCCCGCCGGTTCGCCAAGGTGACGGGGCAGCCGCTCTGGAAGATTCTCGGCGCTGAGACCTCGACGGTGCCAACGCGCCCAGTTCGAGACAGTCTTCACTTCCTTCCAGACACGATTCACCTCGACGAGTCCGAGCGTGCACACGTGGTCGCCGCGATGACGCGCGGAGTCTCCGAGGGCACCGTACTGGATGTGGTGTCGACGCTCGCGAGCGGAGCGGAGCGGCCTACGCCAGAGGAGCTCTACCAGATGCTTCGAGGGACGCAGCAGCTCAAGCGCGGCGCGGCAGTTGGCGCCACCATGGAAGAGGAAACGCTTCCGTCTGTTGAATCGGTCAAGCGTGGCCCAAAGCGGAAGGGGGCTCGATGACAGGCGAGGAGACGGACCTGTTCGTGGATCGCTCCGTTCGCGTGACAACCCATCGCATCGTGATCAACAGCACCACTTATGCGCTGGCCAACGTGACGAGCGTGTCATCGTACGTCCAGCCAAGGCCACTCCTCATCGTTCTTTGGTCTGCTGCTGGCGCTCGCCGCCGGCTCTTGCATCTTGGTCGATTGCTCAAGCAGCCGGGTTATCGGATTCGTCGAGCTGTTCGTTGCGGTATTTTTGGTCGCGATGTACGTGAAGTGGCCCAGGTCGTACTGGGTTCGTATAGGCACAGCCGGCGCTGAGACCAATGCCGTGTCTGGACCGAGGGAATGGGTAGGGCGTCGTTCTGGCCATCAACACGGCCATCACCAGAAGGTGAGGCTACGCCACAGCTTCGTCGTCCAGCAGTAGCGCCACCCGCTGCCGATCGTCCGTGAGTCTTGCGCGTCGGACCCCTGGGCCGGCTACCCGACGCACGTCGCGGATTCGAGCCGTCGCCAGGCGTCGGATGTCTGACTCTGGCGGCAACGAGACCTCCGAGAGCGACCGCACGCGGACCAACTGTGGTGAGACGACGATGACGGCAGGAAGAGCCCCCGCTTCCCCGAGTCGAAGAGCCACCGCGGTCTGTGAGGCTTGGAACACTTCGGCCAGCCCGGCGATATCGTCCCCGAGTTCCCGCCTCGCGTCTCGTAGTGCTCGATGAGGGATGACGAGACACGCCGCGACGTAGTCCGCCTCGAGCTCCAGCAAGGGCGACCGTTCCTCCCGGTGATGGTCGAGGATGTGGTGCCCGAGTTCGTGAGCGATGGCGAAGCGCTCCTCGATGGGTGACAACCCGCGCCGAAGGTAGATGCGCACCTGCCCATCGAGCCTCGAAAGCGTGGCCGATGCTCCGCGTGGCAGAGCTGAGGCTGGCACCCTTCGAACAGCGTCCGAGCCGAGCACCCGGCGCGCCACCATCAGCATCGACACGGCTGATGTTCCGTCGACCCCAGCCGATCGGAGCGCATGTTCCGCGGCTCCCTCCAGGTTCGATTGGTCCACAGGCGAACGGTAGCTCCATTCCCGGAGCGCGTCTCGACGTATCGATGTCGCACACGTAACCACCCGAATCAGAAAAACGACATGGGTCATAGCCAAGCCTATTGACTCCGCACATAGGAATAGCTATATCTATCAAACCACGGAGGAACCCATGCTCGACCAAACCGCCACCCTCGATTCCCTGGACTTCTCCTGCGAAGGCATGCGCCCCACTGAGAAGCGCACCGGGCGCCTGGCCCGCGCTGGCGAGAAGACCTTCCTGGTCCGCCTCCCCCGCGGCAAGGTCATCGGCAAGGCTCACACGGAGGCTCTCGCCGTGTCGCTGGCGGAGTCCGTGGGCGGAACGGTCGAGGTGGCAGCGTGAGCCCGCAGAAGGCAGTCGAGCGGCTGGCCGCCGTCGGCCTGGACGCCCACGTGACGGTCGGCCGCGTCTTCTCGTCGGACCGCGGCGTCCGATTCGAGGCCTGCGTGTACCGGCGCACCGAGGGGCGACTCGGCGCTCCGCTGGCGACTGGCTCGCATCCCACGAGCCGGGCGAAGGCGGTGGATGCCGCGGTGGCCGATATGGCGTGGTGGCAGTCGTGAGGCCCATCTGCTGTCAGTGTCATGACCTCGGCTGCCCAGCCTGCGGCATGGCCGTCCAGAACCCCACGGTCGCGGCCTGGGAAGCGGCCCATGCCGAGCTCGAGACGGCGCTCCAGGGCGTCGCTGTCGGGCTGGCCTACGGCGAGACGTGGGCCCGCGTCACGGTCGGCGGCAGGCGGATTGCGATGGTCGAGGCGGTCGATGCCATCACCGCCATCCGCGAAGTCACCGCTCTGGTGCTTCGGTACGCGGCGGAGGATGCAGCATGACCACCGACCTCGCCCGCCGGGCCACTGTCGTGGAACTCGTCCGCGTCTACCAGCAGGCCGTGGATGACATCCAAGCAGCGTTCCTCGTGATCGATGCCGCGGAGAAGCGTCTGAGCACGGCGTTCACGTTCAACGGCGAGTACCGGCACATCAATATCCGTGACCGCCAATTCCACTGCATGAGCTTCGACGACCCGACGTCAACGCTCGAAGCCCTCAAGCGGGACACGTGGAAGGCGTTCGTGGAGCGCCTTGAGATCCGGGCCATGCTCTCGGTGGCCAGGGCCAAGGAACTGGACACCCAGCTCGAGCGCGGTGAGCTACCCGAGATCACTGAGGCCAGCGTGTTCGCCTTCGCCCGGGGCTACGCCGAGCAGTTGGACACGATGCTGCGAGAGGCGGTGGAAGAGGTGTTCGACTTCCTGCGGCCCCGCGGGTCGCAGTACAAGACCAACACGGAGTTCGCGCTCGGCAAGAAGTGCATCCTCGAATACAGGGTCGACTCGGACTGGCTCACATGCTTTCGCGTAAACCACTACCGAGAGGCGGAGTTGACCGCGCTTGAGAATGTGTTCAGCGCACTCGACGGCAAGGGTCAGGTCCACAAGAACCACAGGGCCGACATCGTCAACGCGATCAACGCCACGCGGCTTGATAGCGATGGGCGATGGTCGACCGACTACTTCGAAGGCCGATGCTTCCGCAATCGCAATCTGCATCTGTCCTTCAAACGTCCTGATCTGGTCGCCAGGCTGAACCGAATTGCTGGCGGCAAGCGCCTCGGGAAGGCGGCAGCATGAGCACCAAGCCAACGCGGTGTGTCCGCCTGACAATGAACCTGGTCATTCAGCTTGAGGCTGCGGTGGATTCGGTGCCCAGCGTCGACTTCGACGCGCTGCAAGAGGCCGTACTTGAGGAGGTGGATTCGCAATGGGATGGCGTCGAGGCCATCCTGCCGGGTGCCAGGATGAAGGTGTCCTTGGCCTACCCCAAGTGTGAATTGCTTGTCATCGAGCACTCGTTGGGGGAGCCATGAATCCCATCTGCGTCTGCTCATGCGGCCGTGTCTACACCGCTCTTACGTGGGCTCTGCTCCCGCTCGCTGGCACGCAGGAGATGCCGTGGGCCGAGATATTGGAGCTTCGGACGTGCGTCTGCGGGTCAACTCGGGCGGTTACGATCCAGCCTGGCGAATGGGATGAGAGCGAGCTTGACCCGAGAGACCCGGACCTGGCGGTGCGGGCTTTGATGCGGAGGGTGGCGTGAGCCTACACGTTTTCAAGAGCGAGTGTGATTGGGTCGTTGCCGAAAGCCCAGACGACGCGTGGGCGGCGTGGCGCGAGTTCACCGGGGAGAGTCGGGAGGACTACGAAGACGAGATCGAATTCGAGGCCGAACCCGACGACAATTTGCTCACGATCTGGAACGACGATACCGACTTCAACCACTGCGAGTGTAGGGCAAAGATCGAAGCCCACAAGGCGACCGTCGACAAACAGGTAAAGGCTATTGAGGCACAGCCTGCGGTTGCTAGGGCGGTGCTGTGGGGGGTCGAGAAGTCTCCACCCGCTCACCCAAACGGGCACCTGGTGGGCTGCGACGTCGGCCAAGAGCGAAAGACATGCGGGCAGTGGGCCGCTGAAGGGCGTGGATTCCTGTGCTCCACGGAGTATTGACATGAGCAAGAATACGGTGCACGCAGGCTTCCGCCGCAAGCGGGACGCGGAAGCGTTCCTGCTCCGTCTGCCCGTTGAGGCTCGGGGGATACTTCGGAGGATGCCGTGAAAATTATCCAAGTGACGCCCAGTTGGCACACCACGATTCAGCTTGGCGGAGGCTTGCCATCCGGGATTGCACCAGTGTTCTATCTGTCGGAAACGATCCTCGTGTCAGTCCGCGAGTTGCCAGATGGCACCAAAGCCTACCTGCCAAGGTTCGTTGCCCGCTTTGCGCTGTCGCACACCGAGGCTCACCAGGCGGTGCTCGACAAGCTTTGGACGTGGAACGATCGAGAATGGGGAGGAGAGGCCATCGAACTCCCGTCTCGGATTGCCGAACGTTGGATGATGGCATGGGTCAGTGACCTGCACATCCTCAGTGCCCAGGGACTGTTGGAGTACCGATACTATACGTCGGTCACAGAGGGATGGCGTGCGGAGTCTTACCCGTCATGACCCGCGAAGAGTGGCTGATGGCGCTGTCCTTCCTCGCCTCGTGCGAGGCAGACGCGGCGGCGCTCCGGGGCGAGTCGGAGCTTCAGCAGTACATGTTCGCGCTGTCGGATGAGGCGTCGAGCATGGCCGGCCCCGACCCGGACTCTGCATGGGAAGGCATGCGCCGATGGATCGAGTCTCGACCACCGCGTGCGACTGGGGTGCTCGACGGGTGTCCGCCCGTTCCTCAGACACACGCGGTGTTGGGGATTTGAGAAGGAGGTATTTGTGGAAGCTAAGGCAATGCCAAGGAATGCAGAAGTCGACCGGGTAGCCAAGGTAATCAAACGCGCCCGAAGCGAGGGAGAAGCCTGGCCTCTCCTCGTGTGCGATGAGGTTTTGATACTTTGGGACAGGTGGCCGATGCTGCGAAACTCGGTTGATGGTCGGCCCACGTTCGCCGCGTGGCTGCGAAAGCACTGCACTGGACGCTCGTGGACGCCTGGCAAGTTCAAGAGCGTCAAGGCTGTCGTGGAGCGCCTCGGGGAGTCGTGCCGTCGAACGTGGACCTGGCCTGCGGCGCAGTGGGCCAACAACGCCTTGTCCGATGAGGAGTTGTTCCTCGTTCGAAGGCGATACCCCGATTGGCTGGCAGGCAACGACGGGCACCCTTTGAGCAAGGGGCAAGTGCAGGCTCGCGTGAAGGCGATGCGTGGTGATGACAACGGAAGAACGAAAGCGAGTGAGGAGCTTGGATGACAACGAAGGGCCCCGAGCGCGACGCGATGGAGAATGGCAACGATAACGATCAAGCGATTGCAGCGGATGCCAACGACCTGGACAGAGCGAGCGATTGCAGCGGATGCCAACGACCTGGACAGAGCGAGCGACGACGGGGAATGACAACGAGGCTCCGGAAGCGAGCGTTACAGCGCAATGGTACCGGCCATGATCGAGCGAGCGACGTGGGCGTAGTTCACCGATGACAACGAACCTTGTGGAGCGAGCGATGTATCGCGATGACAACGGTAGGGTGCGAGCGTGCGTGCGAAATGTCAACGGCAGGTAGAGAGCGAGCGACGTTCTGCAATGACAACGAAACACGGGAAGCGATTGAAGGAGGAGGCATGTTGAAGGAATCAAAGAAGCGAGAGAGTGAACCAGATGACAACGAAAGCACCGATAGCGCGCTGATCACAGTCAAGAAACTGGAGCGCGCCAAGGCGAAGCGTAAGCAAGAACGCCGCATCGCGGCACCGTCTAGCGATGACCCCAAGGTGGAACTGCGCCGGCTCGTTCAGGAGCATTCTAAGCGGACGCGTGGAGCGGTTGCCATGGAGTCGATGGGCACCGCGAAGAAGGCTCGTGTCGACATGCCGCAGCGTGGACTGAAGAAGGGCGACAAGATCCCTTGCGCCTACCCCGACGACATCGCGGACGAGATGATTGCCATGGCAAAGGCGATGAAGGGTTCCGCGTCGGACCTCGAATCCCCGATTCGGGCAAGCCTCAAGAAGTGCCCGATCTACACGACGTTTCTTCAGCACGTCTACGGATTCGGCGTGGTGTCGAGTGCCTACCTGGTCGCCATGATCGACATCCATCACGAGGACGAGACCGGACGCCAACTACGCCCCTCCGGCCTGCGTCGGTTCTGCGGATACGCCGTCATGAATGGCAAGTTGGAACGTCCCACCAAGGGACAGAAGCTCGGGTACAGCACGGAACTTCGAACGCGCATCTGGCAGGCGTTTCAGGCCATGCGCAAGAACGCGGCGAAGTGCACGAACGACGCCCCGTATGGCGTGACAACCAAGTACCTCGACATCTGGTACAACGCAAAGCAGGGAGCAACCACCGCCGGAATGCAGCCCGGGGCGGCGGACTCCAAGGGGCGCAATAAGGCGACCGACGTCTTTCTTCTGGACCTGTACACCGTTTGGCGGTCAATCGAGGGGCTCGAATCGTGGCCTTCCTACTACGAGCAACACGTCGGCGAGGGACATCGAGGGTGGCACTTGCTCGGGTCCAATGGCCCGCAACGGTTCACTGTCGACGCCGCGCTTCTGCTCGCTGGGGACCTCTCTCCGCGGCCGCTGAACGAGTCTCGATCGTGGAAGCTCGCAATCGAGGAGGCAATCGATGAGCATCGAGGCGTTTGACACGCTGTGCGCGCTGCGAGATTCGCTCGTAGCGCTGGGGTTGGAGTCGCTGCTGGACGCGATGGCAAGCGGCGACGAGGACGCGGTTGAGGCCGCATTGGAGGCGCTATGTTCTGTGGCCTGATCAATCGCGCATGTCCGCCCGCTCGAAGCGTCTGGCTCGCATGGGAACGAGCTCGCCGCCGGGCGCAGTGCAGGGCGATCCGAACGGGGGACACCGCACAGCTCGAATGGCTCGAGCGGGCGCGGACTGAACTGGAACTGAGCGCGGCGAACTGAGCCGCAAGGGAGAAGAACGATGGCACAAGCAGCACGACAACAGAGCATCAATGATTGGGCGGCGCAGGAGATAGCCGGGAGCTTCGCGGATGCGAACGAGGCTTCCAAGCGATTGAAGGCGGCCGCGGAGAATTGCCACCTGATCGGCGGGATGACCGTGTGCCCGATGCCCGAAGGCTACGAGGTACAGATCATTGTGGTGCCGATCAATAAGGACCGCTGCTACGACATCAAGGGGCAGCCGAACGCCAAGGGCATCGGCAAGAGCACGCTCATGACGCTCTCGAACGCGGCAGGCGTCGAGTGGGTCGTGAGCCGCCGTATCGACGACGGCCGTGACCCGCGGTTCTGTCACTGGCACGTTGAGGGACGATACCCACTTATCGATGGCACCTACCGCATGATCGAGGGGGACCGCGACGTGGACCTCCGCGAGGGGGCAGACCAGATCGCCGGCAAGACCGCAGGAGAGATTGCGGCGCTGCGCCAGAACATGATGCGCAGCGCCATCACGAAGGCGAAGTTGCGGGCGCTTCGTGAAGGGTTTGGCGTCGACCAGGGGATGCCGATTCCCGAGCTCGACAAGCCCTTCGTGTTCGCAAAGGCGGTGTTCACCGGTCGGTCCAGCGACCCGAAAATCCGCCGCATGTTCGCCGCGGTCATCGCCCAGAAGCAACTCATGGCGTCGCAGGCGCTGTTCGGTGGAGCGCCCGCGCTCATGGCTCCGGCGCCTCTTGCCCAATTGCCCAGCGGGTTCAACATGCAGGAACCGCCTGGGATGGACCTTGACTACGACGATGATGGCGAGGTCATCGACATGCCCGCTGCGCCGCCTCCTGGTCCCGCGCCCGCGCCACCGACCCCGCCGCCGGCCAGGCAATCGCCTCCACCGCAACGCGGCTCCGCGCCAAGGCAGTCCGGAGGAGGCGTCTGGCCCTGGGCATCGAAGCGCGCGGGCGACCCCGAGAAGGGCGCGGCGCTGTCTTCGGTAAGCGATGAGGCGCTCGGTCGGCTCATCTCCTACTACGAGAAGAACCCAGGGGACGAGCGGTGGGCGGCGAAGAATGCCGCGCTCTCAGCCGAGGCCCAAGCCATCCTCGACTCGCGAAGCGGAGGCGGAAACGAGCCAGTGGGCGACGGCTTCGACGACCGCGACCCGGGCAACCCGGATGACTTCTGAGCAGGCCCGGGGCGAAAGCCGCCAAGAAAGGAGGCGCACATGTTTACGCACGCACTTGGATCCAAGGTTCGTGACCGAGTAACCGGGTACACCGGGATCGTCATCGGTCAGACGTCTTGGCTGTACGGATGCCGACGCTACACCGTCCAGTCGCAGGAGATGAAGGACGGCAAGCCCGTCGACGCCATGAGCTTCGACGAAGATGCCCTCGAGACAATCGAGGAATCGAAGGTTGTCAACCCAGTCAAGGACACGGGAGGACCGCAGCGCGAGCCTTCAAGGGGGCGCGAGGCAACACGGTAACCAACTGACCACCACCCGCATCGCCACGTAGCCCCAGCGGTTCGTGGCTTTTCGGGTGTCCCGTGTAGGACTTTGACAAGGAGGTGACGCATGCGCCGCCGGGGAAAGCCCGGGCCGATCTGTCGGTAGGTGTTTTGAAACAACAGATACCCGCGTGGTGAACGCGGGCCCGCACGGAAGCGAAAACTGTAACAATGATTCAAAGCCATTGGGTTACGACTCATCTACGGGGAAATCTCTCGCGCTTCAGAGCCGTGCGGGATAGTTGCCCCTCAGCTCAGGTGAGCGACCCGGTGTGACGTCCCCGGGGATGGCGTGGTTCGGTTCCACGGAGGGGCGCCGAGGTGAACGATGCGAGTAGTGATAACAGCGGACACACACGCAGACGAAAGGCGTAAGTGGTCGGAGCATTGCCGCGTGCTCGACTGGATGGCCGAAGACATGCGCACAAGGCAAGTCGACCTGGTCTGTCACGGAGGCGACATCTACGATGGAGTGTCCACGCCCACAGGGCGCAAGTACGTCGCCGACTGGATCCAGCGCGTGGCGGAGTTCGCGCCGATGTGCCTCGTTGCAGGCAACCATGATCGACACCTCGACGTCGAACACATTGCGCGCCTACGAACCAAGTACCCCATCATCGCGGTCGAGCGTCCTGGCGTTCACGTCGTAGCTGGCGTCGCTGTCGCGATGCTTCCATGGCCTAGGATGGCCCATCTGCTCGCGGCCTTGGGCCGGAACGTGGGGCGCGAGGAAGCCGGGCAGGTGGCGATCGAGGCGCTCCGGTCCGTTCTGACAGGCCTTGGCGTGGAGCTCGCGCGTCATGCCGGCCCGCGCATTCTTCTCGCCCACGCCATGGTCGACGGGTCGAAGACGGATAGCCGACAGCCAATCATGGGAGCTGACCTTACCGTGTCGATCGCGGATATGTCGCTCTGCAAGGCCGACATCATGGTCGCTGGGCACGTGCACGCTGAGCAGGAGATGGCGCACGCTGGAGCCGACCTCGTCATTCCCGGATGCCCCTACCACCGCACGTTCGGTGAGCCTGGCCCGACGAGCTACGTGGTTGCGCACTTCGCCCCCGACAGGACCGCAGAACCGCCGACATGGGAGCGAATCTCTACCCCCGCGACGAAGATGCTGTTGCTCGATGCCGAATGGGACACCGAGAGCCAGGCACTCCTGGGGCACCACCGGTTCGTCGACGTGGAAGGCTGCGAAGTTCGCCTTCGCTACACAGTACCGAGCGACCAGCGAGAAAGCTCCAAGCAACGCGCGAATGAGGCCGAGGAAGCCTTGAAATCGCGCGGCGCAGTGAGCGTCAAAGTAGATGAGGTCGTGCTGCCCAAGACCCACGCCCGGGTGCCAGAGGTGGCGGAAGCCAAGACCCTGGAGCAGAAGCTCCGAGCGCTGTGGAAGGCGCGCGACCCGGAGTTGGAAGAGGCCCGCAAGTCGAGGCTGCTCGGCATGGCGGATGAACTGGAGAGGGAGGCCGCGACGTGAGATACCGATCCATCCGCTTTGTAGGGATTCGACCGTACGCGGGCGAAGTGTTCCTCGACCTCGACTCGATTCCCGGACCGATCGTCGCGATCCACGGACCGAATGGGTCTGGCAAGTCCACGTTGTGCGAGATGCTCGCGACCGGCGCCTACCGTCGCACGCCAACGCATGGCCGCATCGTAGACATGGCGACGACCCGCGACGCCTACGTGGAAGTTGTGGTGGAAAACGGACAGACCTACACCGTGCGGCACAAGGTCGACGCAGTGAGCCGCAAGGGAACCTCCGAGGTCACTGGGCCCGCCGGCCCGGTGTTCGACACGGGCAAGTCCAGCGACTTCGACGCGTGGGCGAAGGTGGTATTCCCTCCGCGCGAGGTCTACTTCGCCGGAGCGTTCTCTGCGCAGGAGTCCGACGGGCTGTTGAAAATGGACGGCTCTGACCGCATGCGAACGCTACTGAGAGCGATCGGGTGTGAACGCTACGAAGTACTCGCCAAGATCGCACGAGACAAAGCGGCTGCCGTTGCCAAACGGCTCGACGTACTCGCTGCGCGAATTGCCGATGAGCAGGTTCGAGGGCTTGACGTCGCGGTGGCTGAGCAGGAGTTGGTGGAAGCACGTGCCCGGGCAGCGGGGGCTGATGCCGAGCTTGAACAGGCAAAGGCCGAACTCGCGCGGGTCGAGGAGGAGGCACGGATCGCTCGAGAAGCGCGCACCGCTTTCGAGACCCATGTCGACCGGACAGCGATGCTTCGCAATCTGCAGTTGGAGGTTCTCCAACGCATCGGCGACCTGGAGAAGCGCATTGCGAACAACCGCATGGTGCTCGACGACGCAGATCGAATCCGTGCCGCCGTTTCCGATATCCCGACGCTACGCCAGGGCATGGAAGACCTTCGAGTCAAGTGCTCCGACGCAGCCCACGACGTCCGAGCCTTCGAGACGGAATCGCTCTCATGGCTTGGCCGATCGAAGGATGCCGAACGCCGGGTCACGGCAGCCAGTGCACGCGTCCAGTCTGCTCGGTATAGGCTCGCTGGTCGGGAAGCCGTTGAGCGCGCCGTGGCCGAACTGGAGCGCTTGCGCGATGCCGTTGGGGTTGCGGCGCAGGAGCATCTTGCGGCAACGGAGGCGTACGAGGCGCTTGCAAGTCAGACGGTGGCAGGCCTTGGCGAGCGTATCGATGGGCTACGCGGTGGGCTGCAACGAATCGCGGACCTCCCCGCTACCATCGAGAATGCGCAGGATATCGCGGCGCGTTCGTTGGACGCCGACGATACCGCAGCACGCCTTGCCATCGAGTTGCCACGTCTCAAGATCGAAGCGGTCGAGCGTTGGGACAAGGCCAGAATCGCTCTGGACAAGGCGCGAAGCCAACTCAGCACAGCCGAGGCCACCGCCTCACGTGCTCCCGATCTGGACCTCGCACAGCAAGACCTTGACGCCGCGCAGGTCGACGCGCGCACGGCAACCGAGGAAGCGTTGGCACACGTTCGTCGTTCGAAAGATGCGCAGGCGAAGGCGGACGCAGCATCAAATAGCATGCACGCTCTCGGGGATGCGGTGTGCGCGGCGGAAGACCGGCTCGCCAAGGCTGAGGCCCTCGCCGCCCGCGCCAAGCACATCGACTCCGCACAAGCACGCATCGAAGAACTCGCCCTTCAGCTCGCTGCCGCGAACGCCGATCGCGAGCGCATCGAGGCCGACATGGAGGCCATGGACCGCCCCCCAGTCGTTCCGCCGACGCCCAACGTGGAGCCTTCCACACTCGCCCTTCGACAAGCCGAACGCGCTGCCAGGGACGCCCACGCCGCGCCGCCAGTCCGAGAGCACGCCCTGAAGCAAGCGACGGAGTCGGTCGCCAAGCTCTACGCCCTGGCAGCAGAGCGCGCCGCCGTTGAGACGGAGATCGGCGACTGGACAAAGCTGGCCGAGTCCTTGCGCGACCTTCAAAGCCTCGAGATCGATGCGGCCGGCCCCGAGCTCACCGAGCTGACGAACGATTTTCTGCGCTCCTGTGTTGGCGACAGGTGGTCGGTCTCGTGGGAGACGACGCGCATGGACAGCAAGGGCAAGAGGGAACTCGACGACTGCCACATCTCGGTGCTCGACACGGAGGAAGGGCGCGAGGCAAACGGCAAGGAATTCTCCCCGGGACAACGCGCTGTCGTGGAACTCGGGTGCTCGCTGGCGCTCACGACGTATTCGTGCCGAAAGCTGGGCATCGAGCGGCCCACCCTTGTTCGCGACGAGTCAGACGCGCCGATGACGGAGGAGGCGAGCGCGGCGTTCATCCCGATGCTCCGCCGGGCGGCGAAGCTCATCGACGCCGACAAGGTGCTCATCATCACCCACCGGCCGAACACCGTGGAGCTCGCCGACGCTCGAGTGCTCGTCGCCGATGGGAAGGTCGAGGTGCAGGTATGACCCTCTATCACGGCGGGATCGCCGGCAAGCAACCGGGGGACATCCTTGTCCCGTCCCCGCCTCACGTGGTGTGCGGGTGCCCGGTCTGCGCTGCAAGGGCCGCGGGGCGTGTCTGCACCGTTGGGGAGTTTCGACTGTGGGCTATGGGCCTCGGGGAGCGCGGCAGGCCCATCCTCGAAGGCCTCAAGGACGCAGACCCGTTTGACCCGGTCGACCCGCCGACAGGGCGCCAGGCCATCTACGTCACGACGAGTTTGCCGTACGCTCGGTGGTACGCTGCGAGAAGTCAGGGCGCGCTCTACACCGTCGAGCCCATCGGCGAGATGCAGCGGTCGACTGAGGACCATTTCCCGTCGTGGGCCTGTCAATCCGCTCGCGTGCTGAGCGTTGTGGAGCGACGCGTCCGACTCGACCGCAGGGACAGGCGAGAGATGCTGAGACTGTGGAAGCGGGCAGACAGGCGGGCAGACAAGGAGCATGGGAATGAGCACGCCAAAGACGTTTGACCTGGAAGCAATCGAGGCGAGGGCGAATGCTGCGACTCCCGGCCCCTGGGAATGGTTCGGAAACACTAAGACCCACACCTGCCACCTGTCCACGGTCCACGGTGGACACCGGCACGTGCTCAACTTCTGGCGGTGGGGGATGAACGCGGCGCAACCAGCGTTCCAGGTCGCACTCGGCCCACCGATCGTTGCCGGCGATGGCTGCATGATGAGGCTCTCGGAGATGGAACATGAATGTCCAGAGCTGGGGCCGCGGTTCGAAGTGGAGTACCGACGGGACTTCTATGGTATCGCCCATCCGGACGCCGAATTCATCGCCCGCGCTCGCGAGGACGTGCCAGCGCTCATCATGGAAGTGAAGAGGCTTGAGGTCGAAGTTCAGGCGCTCTACGACGCATTGGCGGGCGAGCCATGAAGTGCCTGTCGATTCGCCAGCCGTGGGCCTGGTTCATCGTCAACGCCGGCAAGACCATCGAAAACCGCACGTGGCGCTGCCATTACCGCGGCCGCATTGCCATTCACGCGAGCAAGCTCCCGACATCAGGGAGGCGCTACGAAGAGGCGATCGACGACTTCTACGCCGGCAAGGCGATGGCTTTGGACGGAGGCGTGGACCTGCGAAAGCATCCCACGCCGATCAAGATGGACATGCTCGTCGCCCAGTCCGGTGCGATCATCGGCACAGCGCGGATCGTGGACTGCGTGACCACGTCCTCCTCCCCCTGGTTTGTGGGCCCGTTCGGGATCGTGCTCGAGGATGTCCGACCCACCCCCGTCATTCCGTGTCGCGGGTCACTCGGGCTGTGGACGGTGCCGCCGGAGGTTGAGCGGCGGATTCTGGAGGCAGCGTGAGCGTCAAGCAATTGGCCCTCTTCGGCGGCCAACGAATTCAGATGAGCGAGTCCATCGATCTGACGATCGCCTCGCTGAACGCCTACGGTCCGACTCACAGGCACTGGGCAATCGCGTGGAGCGGTGGGAAGGATTCCACGACGCTGGTCACACTGGTCGTGTACCTCATCGAATCCGGCAAGGTCGCCAGGCCGGAAACTCTCACCGTCCTATACGCGGACACGCGGATGGAGCTGCTGCCTCTGTACCACGCATCACTCGCCATCCGCGAAGAACTGGAGGAACGCGGCATCGACACACGAGTAGCGCTGGCTCCGCTCGACAAGCGGTACTTCGTCTATGTGCTGGGCCGCGGGGTGCCACCACCAAACAACAACACGCTGCGATGGTGCACGCGCCAGATCAAGATCGATCCGATGGCTGCAGAGCTGCAGCGTCTCTTTGGAGACCGTGGCGAGAAGGTTCTGCTACTGACAGGGGTTCGGCAGGGGGAAAGCGCCATCCGCGACGGCCGGATCGCGATGTCCTGCGGTCGAAACGGCGCCGAGTGCGGGCAGGGTTGGTACCAAGAGACCATGCCGGAGCAGCTGTGCGACACCCTTGCTCCGCTGCTCCACTGGCGCGTCTGCCACGTCTGGGAGTGGCTCAAGCACTGGGCCCCCGAGGTAGAGTTCGGCGACTGGTCGACGCGGTGGATCGCGGATGCATACGGAGGCGACGAGGCCGAGGAGATCAACGCTCGCACCGGGTGCGTTGGATGTCCGCTCGCGAACAAGGATGCCGCGCTCGATTCTGTGATAGCCCAGCCTCAGTGGGAATACCTCGCGCCGCTGAAGGGGTTGCGTCCACTGTACCGAGAGCTGCGCAGCCCGCTTGTTAGGTTGCGCAAGCGAGGAATTGAGAGACGGAAGGATGGCACCGCGGCAAGTAATCCGCAGCGCATGGGCCCCATCACTTTGGAAGCGAGGCGGCTCGCATTCGGTCGCATCTTGGCTATCCAAGATGCCGCGAACGAAGAGGCGGACAGGCTAGGACGTCCTCGCATCGACCTCATCAATGAGGAAGAGAAGGCCCGAATCGAAGAGCTGATAGATGCAGGAACGTGGCCGCAGAAGTGGTCTGAGGATGACGCGCTCGCCACCGAGATGATGGATTCCGTCTTTCCAGACGGAACGGTTCAGCCGTTGCTAGCAGCGTTCTGTGGGCAGGGAGGCAAGGAATGATCCGCATTGAACCAAGCATTCGAAGGCTACGCGGCTGCGGCCCCGGGTTCGGAGCGGGCTTCGACGTGGACTGGTGGAGGCAGACCGACACGCTGTTCATCGTCGAGGTGTCGGTGTACCTCTCCGCGTTTCGCGGCGGGCGAGAGGCGTTGCTTCGGATTGGACGTGGCACATGATCCGCGTCCTCCGCATGAACCCGCAGCCGTGGCAAGGCACACGAGCCGACGGCACATCGGGTCCGTGGCTGTGGAGCCAGCCGAGGTGTCAGGCGCACGAGGACTGGCTCGTTGGATGGGGCGACCATCCCAACCTGGTGCAGTTCCACGCCCCGCCCGGCCCTGGACCGTGCGTAGCAGTTCGCCGGAAGCATGGCGCGTGGTTGTGGGTGTACAGATTCGAGCGGCGGGCGAAGCACACGTGCGAGACCTGTACGCACTGGTCAGGGCTCGTCACCGCGTGGGATCTCACCCCGCTTGGCGGCGATAGGATTGAAGGCGAGCCGCCGTACTTCGGGTGGTGCATCGCGATGCGGGCATGGACTCGCAGCACCGACGGGCCGTGGAGCGAGCATCCGGACGACGGGTGCGAATGGGAGGCGTGGGAGCGGCAGATCGAGAGGACCGAATGAGAGACTCAATTCAGGCAGAACCAGGAACGAGAGAGTGGGTCGAGGAAGCGCGCAGCCTCTTTGACCGGTCGTTGCGCGATGTTGAGAACGCCATTCGAGACTTGGTTGCAAGCGACCCGACCGGAACAGACGCGGCCAAGCGACGGGTGATCAATGCCGTTGACGTGCTCGCATCAAAACTCTGGTTGCATCGCGATGCCAACCTGACGGTCAGTCGGATGCACGTGTGCCCGAAGTGCAACGGATCGGGCAAGATGAAGCACCCGACGAAGGTGCATGAGTACACGGTGCAAGTGCCCAACGACTACATGTGCGGACCCTGCGACCCACGAACCATAACCGAGCGACGGCAGGATCCAGTCATCGTCGAATGCGACCTGTGTGAAGGTTTTGGGAAACTGAAGGACGCGCCGGTCCCGATTACCAAAGTTGTCGGGTGGGCTAAGGTGGAGGAGAAAGCGTGAGCACACGTACGCACTTGGAAGCCATGAACGCGGCTCGCCATCCGGGGCAACTCCTCACCATCCCAATCTGTTCGGCCAAACGGTTCCGCCGGTTCCGCCGGATGACCGAACTCGACATTCGCGTTCTCGAGAACCACGTCAGGCGGCAGTGGCGGGGCAAGGCGAAACGGCGAATGCTGCGGGCGACGAGAGCCGCATTGGCTTGGGCTCCAGCCAGACTATTTGGAACGGCGCTCGAGTACATACCGAAGAATGGTGTGGGGATGGTGGACCTAGCATGAAGCTGCGAATACGTCCGACCTGGGGCTTGTACAGGGGAATGCGATGAACATCATAGTTACACGACGACATGGGCGCGAGAAGTTCCTCCAAGCCCTCTCGGAGTACGAACAGGAATTCCGACGCAGAGTCATCTCCATCCTGGTGACAGAACTCGAACAGCACGAGTTCAGATTCCCGAACGAGAGGGACCTCCAAGACGGGATCGAGCAGGCGATCTCCGCCGCCGGTCTGACCTACGAGCGCGAAGCCGTCCTGGACGAGCGAAGCCGGGTCGACTTCCTTCTCTGCCCAGGGGTCGCAGTCGAGGTGAAGGTGGACGGCTCGAGCGCGGACGTCATGCGCCAACTCCACCGGTACGCGCTGAGTCCTGCGGTGCGGGCGATCGTGCTGGTGACCACGCGGCAACGACACTGCAGCGTCCCGCGCGAACTCGCGGGCAAGCCGATCACTATCGTCGTTCTGACTCGGAGCATGTTGTGAGGACCTACGGAACAGTCACGTTGAAGGGCGAGACCTGGGTGGTCGAGTGCGAGCCTCACGTCCTGCTCCGGCTCAAGCGTATGTTCGCCCGGGCTGGTCGAGCTCACGGTGCCGTGAAGTTGAGCGCGACTCCGGAGGTCAGCCTCGAACTCCGATGGTTCCTCCAGCGTTACCCGATGGAGGTGACCCCCAGTGGGGAACTCGACGCTCGCGCGGACGCCCACCAGGAGTCGATGGCGCTGGTCGACGCCCTGCTCTCGAGACAGGTTGAGCCGCTGGCGTTCGACCTGGCGATACCGCTCCGCGAGTACCAGCGCCTGGCCGCAAGCGTGACCCTGGCGACGGGGAGCCTGCTCTTGGCGGACGACGTCGGGATCGGGAAGACAGCGAGCGCGATCGGCATCTTCTCGGACCCGCGGACGTTGCCAGCGTTGGTCGTCACCCTGACCCACCTCCCCAAGCAGTGGGAGAACGAGATCCACCGATTCGCTCCGCGCCTGCGTACCCACATCCTGAAGAAAGGGACTCCGTACGACCTGACCCAGCTCGGCCGGGCGCGCGGGAAGCAGCTCTCGCTGGCAGGCACGTTCCCAGACGTGATCATCACGAACTACCACAAGCTGGCTGGCTGGGTAGACACCCTCGCGCCGGCCCGCAAGGCGCCACTGGTGCGCTCCATCGTCTTCGACGAATGCCAGGAACTCCGCACGGGCAAGAAGAGCAACAAGGGGGCAGCGGCTCATCACGTCGCCAAGAAAGCCGCCTTCCGCCTCGGGCTGAGCGCGACTCCGATCTACAACTACGGGGGCGAGTTCCATGCGGTGATGGAGTGCCTACGACCCGGCGCCCTCGGGACGTGGGAGGAGTTCAACGAGGAGTGGTGCATCGGATCGAGCGACAAGCCGCGGATCAAAGATCCCAAGGCGTTCGGTAGCTACATGCGAGAGACCGGGCTCATGCTCAGGCGCACGCGCTCCGACGTCGGCCGGGAACTCCCAGCTCTGACCAAGGTTCCGCACCACGTCGACGCGGACCCCGCGGTGTTCGACAAGGTGGCGGACGCTGCCAGCGAGCTCGCCCGCATCATCCTCCGCCAGGGCCAGGAGACACGCGGTGAGAAGATGCTCGCGAGCGACGAGCTGAACGTAAAACTCCGCCAGGCCACCGGGCTCGCGAAGGCTCCGTTCGTCGCGGAGTTTGTGCGCATGCTCGCGGACTCCGGCGAGCGGGTGGTTCTCTACGGCTGGCACCGCGACGTCTATTCGGTGTGGCTCCAGCGTCTGCGCGCTTTCGCCCCAGCGATGTACACGGGGACTGAGAGCACGTCTCAGAAGGATGTCGCCCGCAAGCGATTCTTGGAGGGCGAGACACCGATCCTCATCATGTCACTGCGGTCTGGCGCCGGCTTGGACGGCCTCCAGAACGCGTGTCGGACGGTCGTGTTCGGCGAACTCGACTGGTCCCCCGGGGTCCACGAACAGTGTACGGGGCGCGTGTACCGCGACGGGCAAGTCGATCCGGTTGTGGCGTACTACCTCCTTGCGGACACCGGTAGCGACCCGATCGTTGCGGACGTGCTCGGCCTGAAGAAGCAGCAGATCGAGGGGCTCCGCGACCCAGATGGGGCGCTGGTCGAGAAGCTCGATGTTGGGGAGGGCAACGTGCGCAGGTTAGCGGAGGCCTTCCTGGCGCAGAGAGGTATTCAGATCGAAAATGCCCGTCCGCCCAAGTAAAGCCCCGTCGCGAAGTTGACCTCCTTCTACCTATCAGACCCTATGGGCGGGATGAAAACCGATTCGACGCTGTGACATATTTTCAACGACACCTCCCCTTCATTTTCAACGCTTTTCGCAACTATGACCTACCTGCACACCTTCGCAACGGCGTGTGCATACCTGCATTGCGCAAGAGACTCCGCGCTCCAAACACCGTCGTAACCCATCCATAACACTACGCTTATCGCGTAGTGCATAATGGAAATAGAGGGTAGTTCAATAGTGCATTAGCGCAACGCGAGAGTAGGTAAACGTGCGTAACTACTCAATATTACACGCTGTTTCTTGGCTCACAGAGTGCATTACCTGTATGCATGAACAGTGTCTCAAGAGGGCGGAAGTCAGGACAGGGCAGCAAGTGGATCCGACCCGAGAAACGTCTCGCCATCTACCACCGAGATGGCTTCTGCTGCGCATATTGCGGCGCTGGTGCCGAGGACGGCGACTACCTGACGCTGGACCACATCGTCCCTTGCGAGGTCGGCGGGACCAACCACCATCACAACCTGATCACCGCGTGCGGACACTGCAACAGCTCGAAACAGGACAAGCCCATGCGCCAGTGGCTGACAGCTCTCCGCGATCAAGGCGTCGATACCAGCAAGATCGCTGCGCGGGTGCGACGGCTGACCGCCAAGAAGCTGAACAAGGCGAAGGGGAAAGAACTTCTTCTCGACCGCAACGCGGCATAAGGAACAACGAACGAGGCCAGCGACGCGGTAACGTCTGGCCTCAGGCCGAACACGAACCGAACCAACACGGAGACCACAACCATGGACACCGAGCCTTCTGTCACCATCAAGCCCGTCACCGGAAAACGCGCGTTGTTCTGTCACTACAAGGGGCAGTTCTCTCCGCAGGACTGCTTCGTCGAGCTCGACTGCGAGGAGCGGACGTTGTCCGCCTCCTACAACGGTGAGATCGGCAACTCGATCCCGTTCCGCGTCTACCATCGCCGCTGCATTCGCTGGACGATCCCTTGTCTCACCGCAGACGCCGCGAACGCGCTGCTCGAGGAGTTGGCAGACGAAGCCGCGATCGTGTGCGACGGCTACGAGAGCGTGTGGGATGGCCACAACCACATCGGTAAGCTGGACGACGATGCAAGGGCCGCGAGCGAGACGATTCAGGCGACATGCGAGGGCGGGTCGTGGAGTGACCACGAGATTATCTCCCCGCCCTGGCACGCGGGCGACTGGTACGAGCCGGTGAACGTCGAGCAGGAGCTCGGCATCACTGTCGAGACCACGAACGAGCAGCTCGCCGAACTGGCCGAGCGTGAGGAATCGGCAGCGAATGCCGAGGGACACGAGGTCGAGGGCATTTTTGAGCACCTGACCAGCGTGCGAGATAGGCTCGCTGAGGAGTAGCCCCACCCTCTCCCGCTACGCCCCGCAGCCTTCGGCCCGGGGCTTGAGGACGCAAAAGACCAAGGAGAAGTCCATGAGCACGAACACCGCAAAATCCCTCGCCCGCACCCTTATCGCCGATGACATGTCCCGCGCAGACGAGACCCCAGTGGAGCGCGACGGAGCGAAGGCCGTCGCAGGCTGGCTCCAGTCGGCTCACGACGCGGGCGACTCCGACACATACGAGGCCATCGAGGCCTGCGGAGCCGATGCGGTGGCGAGAGCGTGGGATGCCCTGATCGATGAGATGTATCCTGAGGAGGACGAGGAGGAGGACGAAGGCGTGGACGCTGACGATTGCTGCCTCGCCTGCGGACACCCTGCCGATGGCAGCAGCGGGCACGGCGCGTGTCACGCCCCCTGCCACACGCAGGACCGGTCGGAGTGGACCCGTCCCGACGCGGAGCCCGCGACGAAAGAGGATGTGACCCGCTGGGAGTCCGTCGCTGCCTACGTGTCTACCTTCCCCTCGGACGACGGCGAGGGCGCTTGCGATGGCGAGGTGAGGGTTGGAGAGGCGGGTGTCCGCTGGTACGTCCAGACCTCGGACGAGGCTGGCGGGAGCGACGAGGCCGATGACACGGCCTACGATACCCGCAAGGAGGCGGTGGCTGCGGCTGAGGAGTTGGCCGATCGCCTCGGTGAGGGCGAACCTGGCGAGGACGCTGAGGACTACCTCGCGCGCAAGCTCCGAGAGCGCGCAGGCGAGCCCTGCACGGACGGCGAGTGGTGCGTGTACTGGTCCACGTCCCTCGAAGACAGCGGCCCCCGCGAGCGATACGACTCCGAGGACGCCGCCCGGGCGGCAGTCGAGATCGCGAACGCGGACCTCCACGCGGCGCACCCCGGCGGGAATCTGCTCTGCGGGTTCGAGGTCCGCGAGCTCGTGGACGGCGAGTGGGTGAGGTCGGACGACGAGTAGGAGAACGCCATGCTCAGCACATACGTCAGCGGTCGTCGTCTCGCCACCATCCGCCGAATCTTGCGATCCCGCGGACTCGACCCAGCCAGCGCGAGACCGGGCGTGCCTGGACCGGGGTGCTACGTTTCAACGATCCTGGACCGCGCGGACATGCGCAGAGAGCGGGCGGCAGTCGAAGCGGAACTGCGCCTGGTCGGATTGCTTGAGTAACCGGGCCGCTGTGGTCGCAGCGGAAGAGCCTCTCAGTGTCCGGACCCTGTTGCGGTCGGTCGGGATCGCTGGCAACGATGATGGACGACGATGCCTGACACCCCACGCCCCGCCCAACACCTCCAACGCATCTCCGCACTGTTCCCGAAGTTCTGGCGAACGTACGACGAGTTCCGCGCTGACCGAGGCCGAGGCCTGCCCGAGTGGCCGAACTGGTGCTACGCCCCTCTCGCGGCCTCATACGCGATCGTGAGCGGCGGCGGGGACAACCGCGTGCCGTTCGACCAGGCCCACCTCATCGCCGAGCTTGGGGCGCTCGCAGCGTGGCGGCCCGGCAAGGGCATCTACCGCTTCGATGAGGATCTCGCTCGCGCTCTGCTCGACACACCGATCACGGGAGACCTTCCGCGCGAGGTGCTCCACAGGCTCCCGGAGTGGTGCGTGTACGTCGAAACGCCGTGGCTCGCCCCAGAGATGCTCGGGTTCTTCGCCCACCTCGAGTGGGATGCGGGTGACGGCCGCTCGGAGCTGCGCATCATCACGGACTCGGATGTCGGCGGCGTTCCGAAGCTGACGCCGATCATCCTGCACCTCGTTGAAGGGGCGCTGGAGGATGCGCTGCACGCGTTCGAGGCGGAGGCCGCCATTCAATGGCAGAAGGCCGGCAGTCCTGCGTGGATCGGGCCCCGCCCGATCGCGGCGGATGTTGCGGAGGTCGTTCGGCCGCTTCTCTCGCTCCTGCTCTACATCTGCAGCGACGACGCCGACTACGCAGGCGACGCCCGTCCCGTCAGGCCCAAGCCGAAGAAGACGAACAAGGGGATGCGTCTGGTCGCTCCCGATGCGCCGGTGCTGTGGGACGTCGGTGTCCGGATCGGCGCAGCTCTGCGCGGAGCGACGCGGGCGGCTGAAAGCGAGCCAGAAGGGGGCACGCACGCCTCCCCTCGCCCTCACGTCCGCCGGGCCCATTGGCACACGTACCTGACCGGAAAGGGACGCACGACGAGGGCGCTGCGGTGGGTGTCTCCCATGCTTGTTGGGAGCGGTGGAACGGTGCCGACGGTGCGGAAGGTTGGGTTGGAGTAACGGTGAGAACAGGGTGCGTTGTCTGCGTCGCGGCCGTCCAGGAGTACGCTTCCACACGCGGGGCTCGGGCGACATGAAGGGCTGCCAGGCTTGGATCCTGGGCGAAGGTAGCCGTGGTGCCGCGAGCAGGGAGGTTCGTTCCAGACTTCTAGGCCGCTGTCCTCGTCCCCGAAGCCGCTTGGATCTCCGCAACGTCATCCGTGAAGTCCAGCACCATCTGAATGGGCGCAACGTCCATGTGCTTGTCGTTGTAGACGTCGACATCGATCTTGAGCTGAACGCAATCGCCAACGATCTGCCTGCGTCTCTGCCCGAATGCTTTGACCATGTGTTCGCGCGGCGCGACGTCCAATTCAGCCCACAAGGACGACTGTACGCCGCCGCTCGTAATGGTAACCGAATGGTTTACTCGGAATCTCCTACCTGTGTCGTCTGTCCGATACTCCTCCCGAAGTGCCCTCGCCATGTCGCGGCAAAGCAACGCCACAGGATCCACGTCGGGTGCCTGCAACAGGCCATTCGCCATCGCCCACTCGACTACTTCGCGAGGCGTCGCAGGAGTGCCGCCGCGCTCCTTTTCGAAGCGATGATAGAGCGTCTGCAACTGCTCGTTGTACGGTACCATAGCATCTCCTAGACGGACGCCTAGACGGACGCCGTCACCTCTCCCCATCCATCTACGGTAGCCGATGGGAGCACTGCAAATCTGATCTTCACAAGGTGTTTTCCAAACACGTTCCACTTATTGATGCGTCGGCGAAGCTGCCCGGCGACGATCCCCGGGTGAACACCCAACACCCTAGCGAAACCGACAAGATCCACTTCAGAAAAGAATGGGCTCTTCCTAGCAACGAACGAGTCCATCTGCTTTGTAGGAACACAAAAATCAGTAGCAGCGCGGTTCGCCGCTCGTTCCGAGGTAGGCAACTCGGTTCCGGTGCCGGCGTTGTCGCCCTCTAGTTCCGCGTCGACTATGGCTTCCGTGCGCCCATCCTTTCGCAGGACGTGTTCCAGTTCATGACGAAGCACAAACCAGAAGTTATCGATCCTGTCGAAGCGCATGGACATCGCGATGACTGGACGTTCTTCGTCGAGCCAGAAGCAGGCGCCGTCGATCTTCGATCCAGGTAGCGACTCGACGATTACAAACCGCACGCCACACTCGGCAACAACTCGCGGTACATGACGCGCCTCTTCCGGCTCGGTCAAAAATGCTCGCAGTCTGTCGAGACTCTCGCGGAGTGCCCTTTCCGAGTACGTCGGGAGCACCATCTCGCGCGCAAGCTGACGGGCACGGCAAAGCCACGCGATCTGCGATGGCGACGCTTGCTCGCTGTAATCGGTTCTCTTAGCGGCCGCGCTGAACTGCGGCTCGTCGTCAAGCGACGACATTTCGAGAAAGCTCATCACCCTCTGCTCAAGTACGTCGATGCTGTCGGTGGGTTCGACCCACCCTCGGCGAAGCAATTCCTTTATCGGGGCCTTGGCATAAAGGCGGGCGCGGCGGCCGACGACATCGCCCGGTGCGCGCGCCCGCGATAGCCGGTAGGCGCTCTCAAGATTCATCCAAACCTGTGGGTCCATGGCGAATGCGGCGCCCAGCCCATGGGCTGTTTCTGGCGTGAGATGCTTCTTGCCGGCAATGATTTCGCTGACCAGTCGCGCTGGCCGGCCCAGGATCTCTGCGAGATCGGCCTGCGTCCAGCCGCGTGCCTCAAGCTCGTCCTTCACGAACTCCCCGGGCGAGAAAACTTCTGCGGGAATGCGCTGGTCCATCGTTCTTACCCCTAGTGGTAGTCCTCGATCCTCACGATGGTGATGACCTTCGCCTGAGCCTCGGTGCCATTGTTGAGCCTCACAATGAGTCGCCACTGGTCGTTCAGGCGCAGCGAATAGTCATCAACTCGGCTTCCTTTCAGTCTTTCGAAACGAAACGACCGCATCTGTCGAAGGGACCGCTCGTCCGGAGCGGCTCGAATGAACTGCATGGTCTTCCGATATGAACGGACGATCGCCTGCGTGAACCCCGCGTTGAACCTTGGATCCGTTTCCAAGCGATCGAGGCTTCGGTCAAGGAAGAGCACTTCCATCGCGGTAGAGGATAATGCGCCTCACAGGCGCGCATGTCAACATCCATCTTTACACTATGTGTACAATCATCGAAATGCGGCGCAATGCGTGAGGTGATCGCGATGGGACCGCCCGCCTCGAGCGCTCGGCGTCCGCGAGCTCCAGGAGGTTAGGGACCTGCGCGGCAAGGCGGGCCAGAAGTGGTGGCGGGACGGGGAGCGGTAGCCTGCCGTCAGCTGTCGCAGCCGCACACGCCCTTGTGACGCGAACAGCATCCCCGTCGCGGTCCCCCACAAGAGCAGGAAGGGGACAACGTTCCGTCGCAGCATCGAAGCATCCCAGACCCCGCTCTTGTCGGCTTCGGGGTGGACGGCTTCGCGGGGGCGGGGACCGCCTTTCCTGCCAAGGGAAGCCTCTCCACTGTCGCTGTTGCGGCCGGTTGCATCGACTTCGTATCGCTCGACTTCGACTTCCCGCAGCAGCAACCGCCAAGGAAGACGGATGCGCCAACAATCGTTACCGCGAGTCGACAAGTCATCGATACCCCCTCCGCGGCCCAGGTTGACCGTGAGTAGGAGCGTACCAGGATCGGCATCTTCGCGATATCTGGATGTCTCTTACGCCTGGCCGGGGCGGGTTCTCCAAGTCGTAGACCCGTCGATCGTCCACAACAGGTCGGTGCCCCGTGGCCCCTGAACAAGCGCGACCATGATGGCGATCTGGCGGTGGGGGAAGTCAACGAGCAGCACGCCGCCGGCGCGGGCGGTATCTTCGAAGGTGATGGTCATGCCCTCCTATCGGACGGCTGCCGGATCGGTTGCGTGAAATCGTCCCAGCGACGATTCTTGCTAGAAGGAGGTGCACCGTGCGATTTGATGACGTCGACGACATGCTGTTGCAGAACCTTACGCTGGGAGAACCCGACGAGGCCGCACCAGGCAAGTACTTGGAAAGGGCCCGCGAGATTCTGGACAAGCGCCAGAGGGCGACCGACCGCTACCACATTTTCGTGGACGATGGAGTTCTCGTCCTGGCTCGTGACCGTGACCGGCTTGGCCAGATTTCCAATCGCTGGCTTCGGAAAGAGATGGCCGCGTTGGGCTAGTGACATTCGACGTGCTCGCTGGCGCCGGCACCGCCCTTCATCGCTCGACAGGAGGTCGAGGATCGGTTGCGTGAAATCGACCGCCCCTGTGCGCCGCGCCAACTTGCACGCTTCGGCTCAGTATCCCCACTTGTCGTCCTTGCGGATGGGCTGGGCGCAGCTCTGCTGTGGACGGGACCTGCAATCCGTGCCGCAACGTCCCACCGGCCGGTACCATTCGACCCGCGCGCCGTTGATCAAGAACTGGTGATGACAACACGACTCACCCCCGCCGGAGCAGACCGTGTTTGTTCGACCTGTGAATTGATTGGGTGCTGTTGTCGAGCATTCGACCGATCGCTTCCGGCACTCGTGGTACGTCCACAGTTCGAAGCCGCCCGCAACATCGGCGGTGGAGCGCGGCATCGTCGAGAACAGGGGATGAACTTGAAGCGATTGGATGTGCGCGCCGCTCCACGCAACGACGTCGCTGTCTCGCACTTCCATGCGCTTGCCGCCGCACCCAGGCATGGCCATCGTCAGCAGAGTCAACGCGACCCATCTCATGGTGCGAGGCTACCACGAGCGCGACACGAAAAATTGACGCCCCACCCCGAACTTTCTTTCCCAAACTGTTGACACCAACAGTTTCTCGACCTATGTTTCTTCTCGTCGGGGCAACCTGACACCGACCCGGCGGAACCGGGAGGTCCTTGAAAACGGAGCTAGACATGGTCGAGGTAACCATCCTCATCCCGGTCGCTGACAATGACGGCGACCACTTCACCCCCAACCACCATGCGGCCTTCGAGAGCTTCATCCTCGAACGGTTCGGTGGCCTGAGTCGAGAGGCTCAAACAATCGAGGGGGTCTGGGAAGACCAGGGTCGCACCTACCGCGACACCAACCTGGTCTACCGGATCGCCATCAACTCGATAACGGAAGGGGGGCTGCTGAAGGAAGTCGCAGACTTCGCCAAGCAGCACTACCGACAGGAAGCCATCTTCCTGCGGTACCTAGGGGTCGCCGAGATTGTCTAGCCCCGAGTGAGATGGGGGCCCGCTCGGAGGGGCGGGCCCCTTCTCTCCCCCTTTCCGGACCCGTACGAAGGAGCGCGTCATGGCAACCAAGATCGACAAGCACAACACCATCACCGGCGAAACGCTCGAGTACCCGCGCCCGTCGAAGGCCGTTGCGGCGTTCCTCGCCCGCGTCGTCGATGGTGCCAACGATCCGAACGTCTCGGAGGCCGAGCTCACCGCGTTGGTCTACGGCAAGGAGAACCCGCTACTCGACCAGACGATGTTCCCCCACCACGGCGCCGTGACGGTGGCTGTGTTCGCCGATCCGGTCTACCACGTCATGTTGGACCTGCTCGGGCGCAAGCGCGTTCAGGCGGGCACGCTGGACCTGGGGGCGGTGTCCGCGGCGTCGACGATGACCATCACCGAAGCGGCCGCCGAGCTCGGCGTCACGTCGTCTGCAGTGCGTCAGGCAATCCACGCTCACCGCCTCCCCGCGATCAAGCGCGGCGGGAGCTACCTGCTGGACCCTCGCGACGTCGCCAGCTTCCGGGTGATGCGGAGGGGGCCGAAGCCTCGAGGCGAGCGCGAGGAGGCCGTGGGGAAGGCGCCAGCGCCCGAGGAGCGCGAGCCTGACCTACGCCTCCGGATCGGCAACAAGCCCGGCGGAAGCTTTCGTGTGAAGGTCGACGGGTTCGAGGTGACGGGCAAGGAGGGGAAGGTCGTGGATGGGGTGGTGCGCGAATTCCGCGGGCGCGCCGCGATCGCGTTCAGCGGGAAGGACTCGAACCGGATGATGGTGCTCGAGCCGGCCGAGGAGGAGGAGAGCTTCGAGATCGGCGGGTTCTATGTGCGGGGGAAGTTCCGGGTCGTCGAGAAGGTGAACAACCCGCGGGAAGCGGCGGAGCGGTGGAAGGGGTTCAAGGTGGGGTGATTTCGCGCTGGTCGGGTTTCTGCTATCCGTTGAATCATGGCTACAGCAACGATCAAAGAAGAATACCGGAAGCAGTACGGCAAGGCCTCGTTCTTTGGTAGGGTTGCCAACATCGACGAGACAACTTGGGAGGTCGAGTTCTGGCTGATGGAGGATGGGCAGAAGCCGCCCGAGAAGATGATGCTACCGCTGGCGCACCTTGAGTCCTGCGTTGAGGTTGGGACAGGCGCCACGCTGGAACTCGCTCGGAAGAACAGGGTTGACTACTTCGAGTTGGCGAAACAGCAAGGCTGGAGAGGGTAACAACCCGTCGCCTCACCTGCGAAGCGCCCAAGCCTCAACCCAAGTCGATGGGTTCCACGTCAAAGGCCGTTCCGCGTCACTGAACGCCTCCCCACCCTGCCGGCACCGTGATCACCCCTCCCCGGCGCATCATCAAATCCACCGCCCCCATCCCAGCACGTGTCGCCAGGCCCCGCCGTGCTCCGGCCGCAGGTCGACCAGCCGCACGCGCCCCTGATACAGCTCCCACCGCTGGCGCACTTCCTCGATGCACTCTCCAATCCGCGAACACCGCGACGTGCCGATCCGGCCAATCTGCTGTTGAGTCAGACCTCGACGTTCCGCCACCCCTCCGGAACAGTGACGAGCTCGTCACGGTAGCCAAGCATGTCCACCTCGATCCAGCCGTCGACCTTGCACGATCCCAGGTAGCACCCGTCCGACCGCACCTCCCACCGTCGGCGCCGCATCGCGCACGCCTGCAGCCCCTTGCGGCCCGTCTGCCCACCGTCCGCGGTGATGAGGTCGTCTCCGTCCCACCGAATCGCCACGGCCACGTGCATCGGCTTGACGACCTGAATGATGGCACTGGGACCAGGGCGAAGTCCGTGCCCGGGCGTCTGCCACGCCCCGCACGTCTTCGCGTAGTCGATTCCAACGCCGAGGCCGGTGCCGATGTCGTCCGCGTACCCGTCCAGCCAGTCCTCGCAGTCGACCAGCACACGCCTTCCGAGCCCGAGCGCGGTCATGGAGCAAGTGGAGATACCCTCGGTTCGGAGCCTGCCCTCGTCGTCGCGCCAGCTGTGATAGGGCACGTCGAGGCACCACGCGCCGGGGCCCAGCAGATCCTCGAAGGCACGGCGGGTCTCCAGGCTGCCGGCCTCGAGCCCAACGCCTGGGTAGAGCTTGGCCCCCATCGTCGACTCGTCGACCGTCGACAGGGCGTTCGCTACCCAGCACCGCCGGACATCGTCGGCGAGTTCCGGGCGAGGGATCTGGATGAGGGGGGTGCGCTGGTTGATCATCGGACACCTTTCGGCTGTGGAGGGGCCGCCAGAGAGGCGGAGGAAGGGCGAGGCCGGTGGAAGGCTTCGGCGTTCACCAAGGGCGCTCGGCCGGGTACGATTCGCCGATGACCAAGCACATCAAGCCGATCGCCATCGCCGCAGTCTTCCTGGTGGGGTGCGCCGTGGGTGGCGCGTCGTCCCATTTCGTTGTGCCGCTGGCGAGCGCGCAGCAGCAGGTGACGATGACGCGGTGGGAGTACCTTTGCGTCAGTACGTCGGCCGAGGATGGTGAGGAGGGTGCGCAAGCGAAGGCCAATGCGGCCGGTAGAGAAGGTTGGGAATTGGCTTCGGTGGCATCCATGCACCGCGGCTACCAAATGGTCTGGTGTTTCAAGCGCCCGCTGTGAATTCACTCCAATCGGTCATGCTGTCCCCAAGTCGCAACTTGCCAAGTCGTGCCTCGCCATCCACCGAAGATCGTCGATGCTGCCGTTGAACACGTTCGTGTCGACGTCGGTGGTGATGCCCGTTACCAGGCCGTCGTTCGATGCCTGCCAGACGATCCAATCGGTCCAGGGCCTCGGAATTGCCGGCTTCTGCACGCCCCAGTGAGCGACCCAGAGTGGGTGCCGCGAAAAACGATCGTCAGCACCGATCGCTGGCGTCCACCATCCCGTCGAGGTGTAGATCCACGGGCATAGGCCCGTCACGCCTTCGACGGCCTCGAGCCATTCGAGTAGAGCCTCCGGTCCAGGGGCGCCTTCCTCTGCGTCGAGCACTGGCGGGAGGCAGGGCGAGTACAGGGGGCCACGCGGAAGCCACACGCTGGCGAGCTGCGCCCAGAAGGTGTGCGCCTGCATGTCTGCCGTAGCGCCCGGGTGCTCGTAGTAGTGGTAGGCGCCGGGAATGATGCCGGCGTCGACTGCACCGCGCCAATTCTCGATGAAGCGCGGGTCATCGGTGTCGCCGTGGCTCGCACGAATGAAGGCGAACGAGACGCCATCCCGAGCCACGGCGGGCCAGTCGATCTTGCCCTGCCACTTCGAGACGTCGATGCCGCGGGCGCTCACTGGTGGACCTCGAAGGTGAAGCGCTTGAAGATGGATGGGAATGCTTCGCGAGCGGCCGCCATTACTTCGTCGAAACAGTGCTCACCGTCGGCCACGAATGCACTGTTGCTGCCAAAGCGTCTGTCGCCGCTACGATCCCAGAATGCAACGATGGTCAGGCCAGCTACGCGCGTCACCGTGGCGAAGCCCTCCGGTTGCACCGGGGGACCGGATTGGTATGGCCGACGGGGCCGTTCCGGCTGTGGGGCCAGGTTTCCATCGATGAGGCGACTGAGACGACGATCGTCCCGATCCAGCCTCCCATCCGCGGTCCACAGGTAGTGGCCTGGATGGCCCCAAACGCCGAAGTATCGAATCGTCATACGGGCTCCACATGCTCACACGTCGGACATCGACGCTTCGCCAGTACGCTCGAAATCCAAGTGCGGCCGCAGCGCGAGCAGACCCACCCAGGCCCAGCGGCTCAAGTCTGCCTCCTCGGCATCACCGACACGTCGAGGAACAGGTTCCCGTGCGTGCCGAGATGAATCGTCCAAGCAAGGCGCCCATGCGGCATCTTCGTTGGCGCGTCCCCATGCACCGTTTCCCACTCGCCGTCTTTGCTCCGGCTCCCATCGGTGAGGTAGCCACCAGTCACGCTTAGCAGGCGCATGATCAGCGCCTCAGCCGACGTGGCCTCCTCGGTCCAGGGGACGGCGATGATGTCGAGGTCACGCGCCATGCTCCCGTGAGGGGCAATCGCGTAGCCGCAGTCGCGCCCGGCCTGAACGAGGTCCGGGAGGAGGCTGGCGTAGGTTGCTGCGGGAGAGACGTCTTTCATCGAATCTGGCCTCCCTGCACGAATCCGTGCCAGCACCCGGCGACGTTGATCGACGGCGCGAGCGTGAGGTCGTCGATCCCTGTCCCGGAGACGGCCCACCGGGGAAGCGGCACTTCTTCTTCCGGAGCTCCGCGGCCCTTGAACCACACGATGACCTGGTGGTTGCCGCATTGCGGGCATTCGAAGCGGATGCCCTGGGCCTCGGCGAGCGCGTCGACGTACCTGTAGCGCTTCCCCGGTTCCTCGATGCGAAGCAGTTGGGGTTCGAGATCGCGGACCTTCACCATAGGCACTATCCTTCCAGTGTGTTACATGCGCCGATCATGCGGTTCGCTCACTTCATACTGGTCGCCATAGGAGTGTCGCTCATCGCCTGCTCCAGCGACGACGATCCGGCAGAGAAGCCAGGTCCCTGGGAATGTGTTATCTGGACTGGTGGCATTAGTCCGGGGGGCTGCAGTTGTGCGGAATCGGTCAATGATATCCGCACCGATTTTGCAGACATCGTGAAGGACACAACCTCGTGCACCGGGGAGTGTTGCGTCCTCTATCCCGGGCATCCAGACGATCCATCGGACCATGACTACTGCGAGTGCCAGCCCGAACCGTGTCCAGAAAACCTCACGGGGGAAACAGTCGCTGACTGCAACACTAACCCGTTTTGACCTACCGCTCGCACCGCACGTTGCATCCCCTCACGCCGTCGACCGTCCCGTCGCTCGCTAGGACGCACTGAGGCCCCGACTCCGGACCGATCCACACGTAGCCCAGCCGGGACAGCCGCTCGCAGTCGGCCGTGCACTGCTCGACGTCGTTGCCCTCCCGACACTCGAGCTCGTGCATCATCCCGCACGCAGCGGGGCACGCATCGAGGCCTGGGGAAGGGTGGACGACATGCGAGGAGCACCCCACGATCGACAGGAGCCAGAGCATGGCGCCCGCGACCGCTGCGAGTCCGAGGTAGTCGAGCCAGGTGTTTTTCATCGAAGCGCCCCCATGAGTTTGAGGTTGTGCACCAGCGCTTCCACGTCGACGTCCACGATCCACGTCTCGGAGTCGTGGTCCTCGCGCACGTTGCGCCAGGACTCGCGCCGGTCGTAGGTGTCATTCCAGCTCGACACCTTGCCCAATGATTCCGCGTCGTACGTCGCGCACAACTCCGCGTGCCTGCCCTTGGCGCCGTCTTCGTCGAGCGTCCACGGCGGGTCCCCGGGCATCCAGTCGAGGTAGGGTTGATCGACACGGATGCCACGGATGACTGGACGCGCAGCCCTGCCCGGCGCGGACAGCGTTGCTTTGATGATGGCCTCGAGCTCGCCGCCGTACGCAAGCACCCGACGGGGGCGTAGCCAGTCGTTGCGCAAGCCCTTCGTGAGTACGTCCCACGGGGGCTCCACACAGACCTTGCTAACCCGAAACGGCCAGTCCGCGTCGATGGCAAACCCAGCCTCGCGAAGCATCGCGGCCATGTCCGGCATGCGGCACCCGAGGTCCACGATCTTGCTCTTGTCGCCGTCGTGCGTCTTGGCGAGCGTGAGATAGTACATCCCGAGCACCGACGCCCACACACGCGGCAGACCGAGGATGCCGAGCAGCGTCCAGATCGCGCCGGCATACGCCCACGCGACGCAGGTCTCCGTGATGCTCTGGTCGCCTCCGCGCCGAACGAAGTTGGTCAGCTCGGTGCACTCGGTGGGCACAGAACCAGCGCGGTAGGTCGCGACGCCGTAGGGGGCCACGCCGCGGGGCGTGGGGACGAGACCGTTGCACTTCAGCACGCGGGGTTGGCGGGGCATCACTTGCTCATCCCCACCGTGTACGCCTTCGGATCCGGGACGTATCCGCCGGCGCCCCCGGTGTTGCCGACGAACGGCCGCAGCACATCCCACGCCGTCGCGAAGGCACGGAACACCGCTGCGAGGTCAGGCGTGTTGCACTGCTCCCTGGCGCCGTCGAGCAGCTCTTGGGCAATCCGCAGGCCCATCGACGCATCACGCAGCGCCTCCAAAGCCCGCGTCTTGGCCGTGCCATCCGGCATGGTCGAGACCATCGCGGACGCCTGGGCGATTGCCGTGTTCGCCTCGGGGAGCATCGCCTCACCGCGTTCGATGAGTGGCTTTGCGATGTCACACGCGTCCGTGAAGAGCGAGCACGAGGGAAGTGTCACCATCAACGCCAACACCATGAGAATCAGACTTCGAAACCTCGACATGATCAGCCTCCAAACAGTTGAGCGATCCCAGCACCACTACCGAGCGCCGTGATGATCGCGACGATGACGGCGGCAATGATTGCCCCGATTTTTTCCCACTTCGTCCACTCGCGTTTCGCAGCCTTGTCCACGCGCTCGGAGTTGCGCCGACGCTCGGCCTCCGTCGCGGTGATGGTCGCTCGAGCAGCTGCGAGCAGGGCCTGCAGCTCCGCTACCTTGTCGTCCCGGTCTATTGCGCGCGCCCTCCACACGGTGGCCGCGGCCTCGGGCTCGCGACCGCTCAACGTCGGCTCGTCGGGATCCCAATCGGGCATCGACACGAGCGGGAGTCGCGGAGCGATCCTCATGTCACGCCTGAGCCCGCGGATCTCGCCCACGACTCCCGCGACCGCGGCCACCTGGTCGAGCATGTCACCTTCCAGGCCGTGGACCGCTTCCTTCAGGCCTCCGATTTCGGAGTTCTGCGCCCGGAACGCTTCTCGCAATTCCTCCCACCAGAGACGCTCGCGGCGCTGTTCAGCTTCGAGAGCTTCGAGTCGGTCGTTCTCGACGCAACCCCTTCCACCGTTCTCTGGGATCCCACACTCGGATCGCATTATGCAGCCTCGCTCAGCTCTGCGCGCAGACGCTTGAGCGCCCGGTCGCGGATGCGGCTCATACGCATGCGTGCAGCGCGCGGTCCGCACGACGTGCGCGAGCCGACGTCAGTTAGGGTCTCGTCGCCAATCACGGTCCGCACGACGACTTCACGCTCATCGGGTGGCAGACGATCCACTGCGGATCGCACCAGATGGGCCAGTTCCGCGCGCGCCATCTCGCGCTCCGGATCCGCAGTGCAAGGGATCGGAATGTCGTCGCTGTCGACCGAGGTCATCTTTGCCGCCTGCACCGCTGCGGTGGCGTGGTCGTGCCGGGGTCGGTGGCCAGTCCTTGCGGCAATGGCGTCCGAGATCGAGCGGTTTGGATCCGGCGTCTGTTGGGCCTCGTCCCACATCCCAGGCAGCGCCCACCATAACCGTGCAGCGAGCGACGTGCGGCCCACCGTTCCGATTGTGCGCGATGCCCGTACGGCGTCGAGCTGCCGCAGTCGAATCCAGTACATCGCAGTCGTGGTGTAGGAGGTGTCCCTTTCGGGATCGTGGACCCGGACGGCCTCGAGCAGACCGAGGACACCCTCGGCGACGAGATCCTCGTGCTCGACTTGGTATCCGGCGAGTCGCGCAGCGCTGCGATGCACCAGGCCGAGGTTGCCCTCGACGAGCTCGGCCGCGGCACGGCGGTCGCCAGCCTTTGCTCGAGCAACGTGGTCGGCCCAGCGGTCGGTCATGGCTTCGTCGGCTCTTTCTTGGTCGGGGACTCCTTCGCGATCCACTCGTCGATCGCCTTCGCGGTGGGGAGCGCTGCCGGCGTGGTGTCGCGCATCTTGCGCACCGATTCGACGAGCTTGATCGCGAGTTCCAGGCGCTCGTCCACGGTAGTGTTGTCGGCACCGACGAATGCCACGTAGGCCCTGAGCGAGAAGATGATCAGCCCCGTCGCGAGCGGCACGCACGCCGGAATCCACAGCGGCACAGTGATTCCTACGCCTGCCAGGAACACGACGAGCGCCGCTGTCAGGACGCCGACGGCGGTGATGGTGGTCAGGTCGGTGGTCTTCATATTTCACATCTCCGGCTCGTGACCGAGCCCCATGTAGGTTTGCGTTCCGTTGGCGTTCGTCACCGTCACGACGACGGGCAGTGAGCTGGACCGGATCCGGAGCGGATAGGCCCCCGCTTCCGGCAGCGTCTCCCCGCATCCCACGGGGCCCTCGAGGGCGAGTTCGGGGAGGATCGAATCGACCCACAAGTCGACGACTGGGCTCGCACCAACGCCGGCTTCCCCGCCGTCGACGTCCACGCGCAGGCGAGTTGCGGTCTTGAGTCGTCCGAGCCCATCCACCCAGGACTCGGGAAGCGTGGCGCCGGCAAAGCGGGCTTCGTACGGTCGGTACGTCGGGCAGACCTCGGCGCCAGCATCAGCGGCCGACACGCTGGTCGTGGCGGTCTGTGCGAGGGTCTCGCCGCGGCCTGAGTAGAGCGTCGCGGTTGAGCCCACGTCTGCGTTCGTGCACGCAACTACCGTGTACTGCGCGCCCGTGGTCCCCAGATCCTCGTCGCGCCGCGGGCCGTTGTTCGCGAGCACGCGTTTGGCGATGTCTGCGGCCACCTCGAGGCGAGAGCCACCTATCGGATCGATGATCTCAACGCTCGGCCCGGTGACACCCCAGCAGCTCACGGCCTGGATCGTCTTGGTGCTGACGTTGCGGACCGCGTCGTACACCGAGACGCGCAGGTCGAACGGTGCAGTCCCCGGGCAGTCGAGCTCGACGCATGCGCCGTTGGGCGACTGCGTGCTGTCGGTGCACGTCATCTCCGGCGCGCCAGGGCACGGACATGTCAGAGCGCCGTTGCACAGCGAGGTGGCGTCCGGTACCGACGCGTCCCTGGACGTCCAGTACGCCGACGATCCTCCAGCGGTCATCGCGGCGCACGCTGGAGTGGACGTTCCGAATGCAACGCACAGATTCGACTGAGCGTCTCCGAGGTCCGCGGAGAGCCCAAGGGCATCGGAGGACGTCGACGACACGCACACGCGGAGCTTGCCGGCGGCCACGTGCACCGTATCTCCAGCCTGGGGCGTCAGCGTCGTGAGCTGGGGAGGCTTCGTGTCCGTCGCAACGAGGGCGCGCGTCGAGAATCCCACGGAGCCGTCAGTGCCAACGCACTTCAGGTAGACCGTGTGGTCCCCGTCGTCGGCGCCGATCGGAACGCCGGCGATCTGCATGCGAGTCCCGCCGGTGGGCCGGTAGGCTTCGCCTGTCTTCGTGCCATCGACGTAGACTTCGACCTTCGACCCCACTCCGACGCCAGTCAAAAGATCAATTTTGTACTGGTAGGGCGACCCCGCCGAGCTCGTCCTGTCTCCACCCTGTGAGGTCCACACGGACTCCGGGCTTGCCTCTGCTTCGGCGCCGGCGTCGTAGCCTCGAGGCTGCCCGTTGAGCCCGGGCGTGTCCGGCGACCAGGTCGGGCCAAGCATCCGGCACGTCGCATGGTCCGCGCAGGCCACGGTGACGACAGACACCGCGCGAGCTCCCGCCACCTTCGCGACGAGCACGTGCTTGCCGCGGGTACCGAGCATCACCGACGTGAAGGTGACCGAGCCACCGGAGGCGGAGGCCTCCGCCACGCGCAGACCGTCGGCGGTGAGGATCGCATCGGTGCCGTCTGCAGCGTTGGTGCGCACGACGACATCGGTGGTGAATCCATTGGAGCACCCGTCGGAATCCGTCGTCTGCGTGCTGTTGTCCGCGGGGCTGGTGATGGACGCCCCGACCGGCCCGCTGTCCACGCTGGTCACGTAGTACAGGCCAGTGCCAGCGCCCGCCAGGAACAACGTCGCAGCGGCCAACTTGCCGATGTGCTTACCCAGGCGTTGGAACGGAGTCCGCAGGATACCGTTGAGTCGTGAGCCAAACATCACCAGTACACCGTGATCATTTCGGCGGTGGAGTCGGCCTTGATAACGAATGCCTTGATCGCGTCGACATCTCCGCTCTGGTAGGTAATCGTGTCCTGAACCTCTCCGGCGTAGACGACGTGCAACGTGCCGCCGGTGCCAATTCGAACCAGGCGCGGGACCTTGTTTCCGCCTTCTTCGTAGAGGTTGATGTCCTCGGTGAGCGCGCCCGCCGAGGCGAATGTCTTCGAGAATTCCGCAGCGTCAAGCTGAGTGATCATGGTGTCCTCCGATCAGGCGTCGTCGGCCTTACGTCGCTCGACGATGGGCAGAATGGTTGCGCCGGACGCGATGTTCGCCTGAACCGTTGTGTGCGAGTTCTTCGTCTGAAGCGTGATGGTGACCGTTCCGGTGGCGTTGATCTGCCGTTGCCCAATCAGCGTGAAGTTGGCGAAGCTCGCGCCGGCGGCTGGTGCATCGATCGCCGCTTCTCGAGACGTGGTCGTCGCCCCGTCCGTGATCTTGATTCGGAAGTAGGCGTATTGGTCGGCGGCATCACCTGCAACAATCGCCTCGAAGCTGGCCCAGACCGTGAGGATGTCCCCGGCGGTGATGGTGAGCGTGGTCTCGATCGCGGTGTCCTGCCAGGAGTCGGAGCCGGCTCCGTTGTACGTGGTTGCGTCGGTGTCGTTGACCAGGTCCTTGATCCGCGTCGCACGCTCTTGCAGCCACTTGGCCGCGTTGGCCTGCGCCTGCGCGACAGCTTCGTCATCGGCTGCGTCGTAGGTCTCGAGGTTCTTGACGGACTTGAACGTCGGCCAAGTTGTACCGACAGGAGTGATGTCTTTGGTCGCCATTCAACGCCTCACGCCGCGACCACGTACTGGTCGGGAATCAGTTGGAGGGTGCCGCCAAGGTTCGCGCGGCCAAGGATGTAGTTGGTGCCTTCCGCTGTACCGCGCAGCGCTGTTGCGTCAGCCGTGTCGACACGGACGAGCTCGCCCGCGTCGCCGGATCCGAGCCCAGTGATGGTGTACGGGATCAAGCCAGCAATCGCGACTGGCACAACGCTCCCGTCTGCCGTGCCACACACGATGCCGAGAGGGAGCCCGGCCTGGGCCAGTGCGGCCGCGACGGCGCGGGTCACCACTTCGTTGTTCGACGCCCCCATGCAGACCGCTTCGCCGAGCTGCGGAGTGTCGCCACTGAAGTAGTACGGCAGCCAGAGGTAGGTGCCGCTCAGTCGCGCCTTCAGATAGCCAGTTCTCCTCGTAAGGTCGCCGGCTGGGCCATCAATGACGTGCGGCCCGTAGGGGTCCGATGCGGGCTCATAGACGACTACGTCGACCCAGTCCTCGCCAGTGAGGATTCTCATGATTCGGTGTATCCTTCCTCGCCGACGGTCCCCCGCACGAGGCGGGCTCCTCGAGTTGGCCCAGCGACTCCCCGGCGCCACCACGGCCCGCGGACGTCGTAGATGCCTCCATCCGAGCAGATGAAGATGGCCTCGAAACAGGTCTCGCCAGCTCCGCGCCACTTGCGGATCGAGCGCTTCAGAGTCTGCCACTCACCAGCCGACAGCTTGGTACCCCTCGCCCCCCAGGCAGTCCCGTAGCGGCTGTCTCCGCGGATGAAGGTCGGGTCGTCTCGGACGTGGGCGACATCGCCGCCGGTGTGGGCGTAGTAGTCGATGATGACCCAGAACCGTGACCACTGCGATGGGTCGCCATCGTCGGGCGGGGTCGCAAAGATTCGGACTGGAGCGAGCCAGACGTGGCCCTCGGATGTCTCGGGCCAGTTGGTCGGCCAGTCGTCGAGGTTCCAGCGCGGAGCCGCGAAGCCGCACGAGGCGACGCCAGCCAGGATCCCAGGGCCAGTGCCCGCCCAGGTCCACGTCACCCAGGCATCGCGGAGGCGCACGGCGTAGAGCACCGAGGACTCGCCTGGGGCACGCTGGATCTGGCGCTCCCAGCCAATCAGCGCCAGCGCGTCCGACGGGGCGTACTCCGGATATCGCACCAGCACGCTCTGAGTCAGGCGCTTCTTCTGCCAGTCGTACTCGGCCGCAAACGCGGTGACCCACTTCGTCCCCCACGGGCCGCGGAGCCGGGGAGGGGAGAGCACCTCGGTTGCGTATTCGACGAAGGTCGACATCAGACCTCGGTGACCGTCAGCCCGGCGGACGTGCCAACGACGCAAACGAAGCCGCTGGTGGGCACCACGTCAGCCGCCGGGGCGGTTAGATCGGTATTGCGTACCTTGGCGGTGTTGTACTGCAGAGCGTCGACGAGCTGGGTGAGGTAGGCCGTTCCGTTGATCGATAGGGTGCGGAGGTACGTTTGGAGCTCCGCGAGGGCTTCGGCCTTCGCGGTGCCGCCGAAGCCGGCGAACGCGAAGATGGTTCCGGTCAGGTCGATTGTCTGGTTGCCGGCGCTCTGGACGGTGACGCTGGTGCAGAGCGGCTTGCGCGCCTGGATCCAGCTGTTGACGACGCCCACCACTGTTCCGCTCAGCGCACCGTCCGGACCTGCAATGGTCACAATGACGTTACCGTTGCCGTACGGGTCAGTCTCGACCAGGACGCGGGTGACTTGGGCGGCGTAAGGATGCTCGTTGCGGCACCAGTATAGGTACCAGTCGGAGTTGGCTCCGATCCCAAGCACTGCCCAGCGCGAGCGACAGCGCTGCTTGAGTAGGGGGTCGGACTCCTCGTCGGTCCCCTGCGTGGTCGCCCACGTTCCCGACCCGTTGTCGATATTCGTCGCGGTGACGCCAACCAGCGTCGTGAGCATCGACGTGATGGTGCCGATGGCAACGTTGTAGTCGGCTCCCGGGCTCTCGGCTCGGATGGTCAGGTCGAGCGTGCCACCGGATGCGAGCGTGCCGCCGGTGGTGTTCCAGTATCTCCGAACGCCGTCCGTGAACCAGAGCTGCCCAGCGAGGATGGTGAACGGGCCCTCTCCGGGCGCGCACGTCAGCCGCTCCTTGCCCTCGGAGTAGGTCGCGGCGTAGCGGGTCAGGCCGTAGACCTCTCGAGCGTAGAGCGTGAGCCAATCGCCGAGCGCGGTCGAGAGGAAGCCGGATTTGGCGACCTCGACCTGGGTCTCGGAGTACATCCGAGACTCCTCCGCATCCATCTCGACCATGGTGCGGGCCACACCGCCATCGTTCCAGTCGGTGACGGGGAAGCTGGCCGCTCCGAGCCTGGCGAGCAGCCGCGCCTTGGCCTCGTCGTTGGTCGAGGAGGTGATCAGGCTTTCGAGCGTGATTGTGACCGTCATCCTTGCACCGTGACGAGTTCAGTCGTTGCGCCTGTGACGTTGGTGACGAGCTTCCACGGGCCGGCCGCGCTGCGCCCCTCGAGCTGCGTGCGCAGCGTGCGTGTGGCGGGTGTCCACTGGACGCTGGCCTTTGCGCTCTTGGCCCGAGGGTCTTTCAGCGCCTCGGACTCGAGCCCGGATCGGCACGAGTGCAGGTCCTGGCGATCGATCTCGCTGTGACAGTAGCCGTTCAGGCTTCGACCGTAGTCGAGGCAGTAGAACAACGAACCGCGGGGAGACATCGTTCGCCATGCCAGCGCCCACGCTACGTTGCGCGTTCCCGACGTGAGGCGCAGGTAAGGATCGAGATCCTCCTCGCACATGATATCCACGCCGAGGTCGACCTGGGTGGTGGACGCAGCTCGGCCCGGCGCGACCGGTGTGGGCGCCAGCGGGAACACGAATGTGGGCATCTAGATGGCCTTGTTTCCTGACGTGTCGATGGCGTCGACTTCAAGGGCGAGGGCCTGGATCCAGCCGCCGTTGCGCTGAACGGTGAAGCGGTATCCAGTGGCGGTTTCGACGCGGGACGACGAGGTGTACGGGCCGACGAAGCCTGTGCCGTCCCAGATCGTTTCGACCGCGTCCCCTTGGGGGGCGCGCACTTCGATGTGCCTGAGCGCGGTCGGCCCGCCGTCGTCGTCGACGTCGAAGACAACGGTGTCCGTAGGGCGAAGCGGAGTGCCCTCTGGCGGGGAAACCACGGTCACGGTTGGAGGGGTGGTGTCACCCGCTGCCGACGTCAGTTGCTCTGGCCCGAACACGTACGCGGCTCCGGTGTCGGACGCGCTGTACCGAGGGGCTGCTACGATGAGTGTGGTGCCATCGTACGCTAGGGCTTGGCCGAAATACTCGTTGCCAGCGATGGCAGCTGGCAACGCAAACCAATGCTTGTAGCCAGTGGCCCAATCCGGGTCCGGCAGAAAGGCGATGACCATCCCGGCGTTCGCTGCACCAATGTCAACGGCTCCAGCGCCAACCACAACAGTATCGCCGACCACTGCGAGTGACCCGTGATACTGCCCAAACTCGTCCGATGTGCTTTGGAACCTAGCCACGTAGCACTCGTGCCTAAATGTCCAGGTGCCTCCTACAAGTTCGTACACGTGCACAGTGCCCGCAAAATACGTAGGAGTATTGTCTCCGTAGGAAGCAACTGCGAGTAGATCTCCATCGATCGCGACTGCGGAACCGAAGTAGCCGCTATTCTGAGCACCAGCGATCTTGACGGTTTGCGACCAAGCGGCCCCGTCGTAATCAAACACGTAGGCCGATCCGCTATCGGTGGCGCCAGAGTCGTCCGTGATTGACCCGACTACGATCGTGGTACCGCTGATTGCGACGGCGCGTCCGTAGATGTCGTTGCCAGACTGACCAACGCCAGCGAGATTCTTGCTCGCTCCCCACGTCGATCCGGTGCGGTGGAAGGCATACGCCCATCCCGAGTTGCCAGACATGCCGCCCTCGCCACCTGCGGCGATGATGTCGCCGTCGATAGCGACAGCCCAACCGAGGCCCCCAGTATCATGCGGGGTTGCAGAGACTAGCTTTTGCTCAAACCCCCATGTGCCCGCGACCTTGCGATAGACGTGCACCGCGCCTTCATAAATGACCGTCGTTGTCTCTTGTGGCGCGCCTACCACAATAGTGTCTCCGCTGATTGCTACGGAGTAACCGTATCGGCTAAAGGCGATATTGTTGGTCAGCTTGGCGACCTGCGTCCACGTGCCAGCGACGTTCTCGAACACGTACGCGGCACCACTCTGCGCACCGGCGCCGCTGTTTTGCCACGGCGTCCCGATGACCATGACATCGCCATCGACAGCGCACGACCAACCAAATGCGTCGCTGGCAACGACGTCGGCGGGCAGCAATAGCTGCGAGTCGTGCGTCGTCTGTCCGTATTCGTAAAGGTCAGTCATCGGATCGGGATCGTCTGCTCGATGGGCGCGGGTGGAGCCGTTGGGGATCCGACGGCCGTGGACGTCTGGAGAGCGCCGGTTGTCAGCGAGATGACGGCCTCGGCGTTGGCCTGGATCTCATCGACGACGGCGGTCGCGATTGCGTAGCAATCGGCCTTGAGCGGGACGTGGCCGTTGGGGTCCGTCGCGATTCCAATGACCTCGGCCATCGCGACGCGAGCGTCGTAGATGCGTTTCGACAGCCCCTCGGTGCACAGCACGTTCCCGGCCTGGAGTGTCATTCTGCGAGCACCTTTGTAGAAGCGGAGGTGATGAGGTAGGGGCCTGCGGTGTCGCCGTGCCTAGCCACGCCCTTCAGCGCGTTCTTACCGAACTTGATCGTGGTCGAGGCGTCGAAGGTGACGGTGATGGGGGTGCCGCTCGCCCAGATCTCAGCGCGGGGCTCCGACGGGTCGCCGCCCTCGAACATTAGCAGCACACGGGCGCCTGGCGGGACTGTCATCTCGAGACCCGGGACGCCGACCAGGATCGGGACACCTTTGATGCCAGGGATGCGCGGGTCGTCGGGGAGTAGCTCAAGCTTGTTGCCGGTCTGCGAGACGACGCGCGCTGGGTAGCGAGCGAGGTAGTCGAGGCGCGCGCCGACGAGCTGCTCGAGCACGGACTCGATGCTCGCCTTGAATCGGTCCCAGAGGCTCATCCGAACCAGACCTTCGCGCGGGACGCGTGGGGGAACGCGGCAACTCGTTCGACGTGGCGCCCCTGCAGCGTTGTACCTGGCAGGATGAGGCCGTCGGTGGCAACGAAGACGGCGTCTTGCTCGGGGAACTGTTCCATCACTTCGTAGGTGACCGTGGACGCAGGCCAGGTCTCATCTCCGAACCAGAACGTCCCATCGGGGAGGAAGCGCCACGCGAATCCGGCCGTGCGCGCCAGCATTCCGAGGCACTGTGCGGCTGGTCGCTGGGTCCGAATCCAGTGGGTGAGCACGAGGTCGAGCCCGCCCGTCGCGGTATCCGAAAGCTCCTCGCCGGCTTCTTCGATGACGTCGCGGATGGGGAGGCGAATCGGGGCGCCCTGGTACGACTTCGCGGGGAGCTCCTCGCCGAGCCGGCCGGCGCCGCCCGCCATGCGCAGGGGGATGCGACCGTGCTTCGACTCGCCGCCGTCAGCCACCGTGCCGACGAGCGGCTCTGCCCATCCGGCGTAGGAGAGCGTGGCAGTGCCGACGAGCGACACGTCGCCGTCGAGCACGATGTCAGCCCACAGCACACCGATCCTCGGCATGTGCAGCGATGTCTCGAGCACGGTAATGCCGTTGAGGGTGCCTGCCATCTGTCACTCGTAGGTGCGCTCGTCCTCTTCCCAGTACCCGTCCGTGTCCCAGTTATCGCCAGTGTCTGGCGGGATGGGCGGCGGCGGCCCAGGAGGCTCGAGTCCGTTCGCTCTCGCGATGTCCTCCCAGGCGACGTCTGCGCCCGCGGCGACGAGAGCCAGCCACGCAGCCTCTGCGTCTGTCCGGGCCTTGCTGGGGGCGGTATCTTCAGCGCTCTTCGCGCCTGTGGGCGTGCCGGTGCCGACATCTTTGACTTCAGCGGCCCATTCGACCGCTTCGATCTTCACGCTCTTCGTACCCACGATGCGACCGTCCTCAAGTCCACCGATCCGCTTGACCATGATCGCGCGGATGTTCGAGTCCTCGGTGACTGGATGGATGATCTCCATCGGGTCGGACTCGGCGTCGTCGTTCGGATCGCGAAGGTCCGCGCGGACCCTGCGCCACTCGCTCAGGTGAGGAGGCGTCCACAGAAGCAGCGTGATTTCGACTTCTGCCGAATCCCATCCCTTGACCGTGAGCTTCGCCTTCGCCTTGCCGTCGGGGCTCTTGTCGTCGATCTTCCGCTCTGCCGGCTTCGAAATCGACACGTGCACCAGGCCGGGGAGTTGGTGCGCACCAAGCGTGCAGCGGTCCCACGGAGCTCGCTCGCCTGTGTCGAGGATGCCAAGCGTACTCGAGACCCAGAACGGGACACTGTCGACAACGATCGCCGGTGTCGTCGGCTCGCCGTCTCCTGCCGTGCCGCCTGGCACGTCTTCGGGCGGACGTCCGTTGTCTCCCGGGGGTGTCCAGGGTCCGAAGGTGTCGTTGTCGTAGGGCATGGGACTAGCTCAATTGAGCTTGAGCAATTCTTGAGTGTGAGTCTTTGCCGCATGACGAGCGAGCGAGCGACGCAAAGACGCGTCCTCCGCTTCCATCTCATCGAGTGCAAGAAAAACGTCTCCCAACCGATGGCGAGGAAACGACTCCCACCTATGTCCGTTGCCCACCTGAAACTGGACGCGGCCTCGCAATTCGTTGTCGACCCGGCGGAACGCCACAAGCCTGGACAGACGCTCGTCGGAGTTGCGGACAGCAGCAATGGTATTGACCCGATGTCGGATCTTGACCGCCTCGCACTTTCGAAGCTGCGGGCTGTCCAGCTCGACGATTCGCTCCAAGAGCCCGGCGACTTGGGCGCGTAGAAGGTTCTCCGTGCGGTGCTTCACAACGAGGTAGACGTCGATGACCTCGTTCGTGATCTTGTACGCCGTCTTGGTTCGCGACTTGGCGATGACCTGGAGGGCTTCCCGCTCGGTCAGGTAGTAGGCCGGCACGACCCGTTCCTGTGGCCCTTTCCCTCGGAGATTCCCCGAGGCGACAGTTCTGTCGGCTCGTAAAACACCGGGCAATTCACCATCCGCCACGAGCCCCTCGATAACGCGTTGAACCTTCAACGGGTCCGCGTACCCGAGCCGCTCACCAAGTTCCACGTCCAGGATACGCCGCACTTCGGACGCGTCCACCTTCACCAGATTCCAGCCGTTGACCGTGATCGATTGCATGGTTCCTCTTTCCGCATGCACAAAACGCCAGCGCGCCACCCAACCCGGAAAGAGGAACGGGTCAGACAGCGCGCTCGCGCATCGTGCAGATCAGCTTGGCGTTGCGCGGAGGTCCGTTGTCTGCGAAAATCCGGACATGTACCAAGGTCCGCAAGGAAACTGGCAGCCTCCGCAAGCCCCACAGAAGAGATTCAGCGAGACTACTTGGATCATCCTAGCGGTTGCGGCTGTCGCCGTTCTCGGCGTGCTCGCAGGTGGTGGCTTGGTGTGCGCTGGTTTCGTCGCCAGGGCTGTGAGCCCACCGGCGGCCGCGGCAAAGGCGAAGCCCGCAGCCCCAGCTGCAGCCGAGACAAAGCCAGAGCCGCGCGCAACATGCACGGTTGGCTCAGACTGTTATCTGCGCTCCGTTGCTGGGGATAGCGGTGTGCCCGTGTTCGCCACGGAAGAAGCTTTCGATCGGGCCGCGGAGGCCGCGTCAAAAGATGATCCTCTCGGGTTCGCCATGAACACTGCATTCTTTGCGCCTGACAGAACCAAGTGTCGAGTGCTGGAATATGGATGGGACAAGCGCAAGGTCCGCATCTACTCGGGTCAGTTCATGGGGCGTACCGGCTGGGTTCTAGCCGAGAGCCTCAAGCCGTAGCCTCCCACGCATCGAGCGCGGCGAACTTCGACGCAGCCATGTTGCTCGCGAGTGCCACGAGTTCCTCGAGGATGGGATCGCGACCCATCTTGGCGCGGACGTTGTCACCAACGGCCAGTTTGAGGTACCCGATCGCAAGTTCGATCGACGCCCGCATGCTCGTGGAACCCTGGACGTGAACCGGGTACATCGGCGTTGGCAACGGCGCACCGGACACCGGGTCGCTCGCCTTCACAAAGCCCGTGTCGGCGGATGTCACGAGCCGGGCCGTGCCTCCGAGGAAGTCCGCCCCGTCAATGACTACGTCGTAGACGCCGACCGCCGGCTCCGTCATCGTGAAGCGCGGTCCATTGCTTGTCTGTGAGATTGCCATGCTTTATGCCTCAGACCATCCTGGATCCAACTTGGCTTGCGCATCCTTCCAGATTCTGCGAACGTCTGGACATGCGACGGTTGTTGGTCCTGTTGATCTCCGTGGCGTTCGCGGCGGGATGCTGCAAGACGAAGGGTTCGTTAGGCTCGTCCAAGGCCGTCGCATCCTCCGTCGGGCCAGCGAAAGCGAAGGTATGGGCGCACAACATCGCTCGCGTCGCGAGGACCCCGCTCGCGATCGACCCGAGCACCATCGACAAAAACGGCGAACGCTCGGTCATCTACTCCTACGACATCAGCAAGATGGGAATGCGCGATGGGATGCCAAGTCTTGCGATCCTGAGGTCTGACAAGGATGCATGGTCATTCAGAATCGGTTCATCGAAGTACGTGGAGTTGTCTGACTTCGGAGAGACCGAGTTCGTCACGATGGGCTTGGGTAGCAATAGATGGTTCAAGATCAGGAGCGGCCCGCTTGCGGGTCATTATGTTGAGAAGATATCCCTCTTTGGAGACGATGAACGCGCCACCTGGTTGGTTGTAAACAGCGCTTTCGCCTGCACCTCTCTCAATCCACAGGAGCGAAGACTCGAGTGTTGCGGCTACTGACCAAACTCGAGCGCAATTTCCTCGAACGCCTCGAGGATGCCGCTCTTGATCTCCGCACGGTCGCCGGTGCCGTTGATGACGATGGCGTTGCTGCCGAGGTGGAACACCACCGACTTGCCACCGCTCGCCCCGTCACCCGAGGACCTGGACCTGGACGACATGCCGGCCGCCGGGAGTTGCCTGGGAGTGGGCGGCGTGACCATGTCGTAGACGGATGCCTTCACCCGAGGAGCGCTCGCATCCATTCCGCCGGCAAGGCCCTCACCAGCGAACATTCCAAGCTCGTGGAACTTCCTCGATGGTGAGTGCGAATCATGAGCCACTCTTGTCGCGTTGAGCACAGCGTTCGCCATCTCGGTGGCCGCAGATACAGCCATTCCAATGCCAGCTCGAATGCCGTCGGCTAGCCCTAAGGGGACACTGATACCGGCTGCAAACATCTGCCCGGCCAAGCCCATGACTACGCCAAGAACCTGGCTTGGCATACCTGTCACGGTGTCGACCAATTCGGAGGCAAACACCGTGATGCGTCCTGGCAGGTAGGCAATCTGGGCAACCACCGAAACGAACGCGGCGGAGATGGTGGCACCGGCGCCCACAACGAACCCCAGCGCTTCTCCCAAGATCCTGAACGCCTCGGCGGTCTTTTCAATGTCGCTCGCCTTCTTTCCGTCGATGGAGTCGAAGGCTTTCATGAGCGGCCCGAGGCCCGAGAGCAAGCCTTCCTTGAAGCCTTTGCCGAAGCTTTCGATGAGAGGAAGAACGGTTTCGACGATGGTCAGAACCCTGTCGAACGACGCGCTCGCTTCTTTCGCGTCGAACTTGCCAAGCATGTCCGACAGCGCCTTTCCGATGCTGTTGATGATCGCTACCACTCGCTGCCCCGAATCCGACTTTGGATCCAGCGCGTCTCCCAGCCACTTCCCTGCGTCCTTGAACGCGTTGAAGTAGGTTGCCAGTCCGCCCTTCACGTTCTTGCCAGCGGCCTCGAAAAGCTCCTGCGGACGAGAGGTGGCCGTGGACCAAATACCAGTCCACATGCTGGAGAACTTCTCCATCGCCATGCCCAAGGTGCCGCCGGAGTACGTGGTGCGAATGACCTCGATGATAGCCTTCTCGGCCATGGCCGAGTCGATCTTGCCATCCGACATCGCCTTGCGGACGGCGTCCACGGACTTGCCGCCCATGTCCTTGCCGAGCTGCTCGTAGATCTTGCCTGCGATGCCCTGGAACGACTCCATCTCCATGACCCCTCCGGTGAGCTTCCCCATGCCGCGGAGCTTGGCAAAGCCGCGAATCATCTCATCCATCTTGGAGGCGTCGAACCCCTTCATCGCCGCGACATCGCCCACGGCCTTCATAATCGTCTCGAGCTCGTTGGTCTTGAACCCGCCCACCAGTAGCTTCTGGTAGGCGCCGACGATTTGGTCCGTGCGAAAGGGCGTCTTCGCGGCAAAGTCCACCGCTTTGCCGTACAGCCGATCGGCCGCGTCGGCCGTGCCCAGCATCGTCTCGAAGGCGACCATGGCGTTCTCTCGGAATGAGAGAGACTGCATACCAAACTTCGTGAACGCAATCACTGCCTTGGCGCCAAAGTAGACGACCGCCGCTGCCGCTGCGGCGAGAGCAGCTGTGACAGCCGCAATGGCGCCCACAAAGGCCATCGCTCCAGCACTGGCGACGCCGCCCAGTTTGGAACCAACTCCGCCGACCGAAGTGCCAAAGATGCCCAGCACGCCGTTGGCCTTACCGACCGCGCTGTCGACGGACACCAGCGCGCGCGACAGAGACATTGCCGCGTTGACGGCACTGGGGCCGCCAATGCTTCCAATGCCCTGAATCATGCGCTGGAACATGCTCAGCTTGGCAACTGCACCACCAGGAACGGTCGGAACGAGGGCGTCCCCACCCTTGACGAACCTTCCGTTAGCATCCCGAGCTCGCCCCTGTGACGCCTCGAACTTCTTCGTTGCCTTATCGGCCTTCTGCAGAGACGCCGTGACCTTGTCTACGCCCTTGGCCGCGGACGCAGCGGGGCCGCTCATCCGGTCGCTGATAGCGAATGCCCAGCTGAGAGCGCCCATTGTCAGTCTTCGAGTAGGTTGATCCGAACGGCGTGAAAGAACTCAGCGACGAGCAGATATCCGACGTCAGCGTCCATCGTGTCCTCGTCGCGACGTGCGGCGCGCAGACATCGAGCGGCAACTCCCGGCTTCCACCGCGCCTCGTGGAACCGGTTCAGAGTTTTTTTGCCTTCACCTTCTCGTGGAGCTTGGCGAGCTCGGCGAGCTTGTTGCCGAGGGTGACGACGATGAACGGGTAGTCGACCACGACTTGATCGAAGTCCTCCGGCCACACGATGCACGTCGCGGCAAGGCCTTTGAAGGCGTCGAGCTTGTTGCCGTCCTTGTTCCCGCCGTCCTGCAGGAACCGCTCCACCTCCGGCTCGGTGGGCGCCTTGGCGACGTAGTCGTCGCCGTCCTCGTCGGTCAGAAGGTAGAGACGGCCGCCGAACTTCTTCTTCAGCTCAACGATGGTTGTTTCTTCGATTTTCGGCATGGTTTCCTCAGACCCGCTTGCTGACGCCGGGCTTTCCGTTCCAGAGAATGACGCCGGCAACGAGGAGCTCGACCTTGACCGGGATTGCCTCGTTGCTGCCCTTTGCCGCGCTCACGGAGGGCTTCTTGATGCGGCACCGGGGGATGGTGTCAGTGATGACAGGCGAGACGTTCTTTTCGCTGTACGAGTTGGTGAGCGTGAAGAACTGCTCGTACGGGGCATCGCCAAGTGAATCGAAGAACTCCTGGTAGTGGGAGCGAGTGTGGAACTCGATCGAGCACGTGCCTTCGTACTCCCCCTTCGTTGCCCCGACCGGGTTGCCATCGCTGTCCTTGATGACGGCACCATCCAGGCCGTCGTCGTAGTCGATGCTGGAAATGTAGTCGCCGCGCAGCTTGCCTACCGAGGTCCGGAGCGACGAGAAGCTGTACTCGTGACCGTTGGTGTTGAATCCCATGGTGTCCTCCGATCACTCGCTCACGGTGCGGGTGAAGCCGATATCGTGCTCGATCCACTTCGCATCGGGCTTGATCTGGATGCGCGTCTTGCAGCGGAGCGTGCGGTTCGTGTAGACGCGGTTCACCACGAACGCGACGGCGCTGGCGTTCTTGTCCGCGACGACGCCGTCCTCGAGCATCTGCTTGATGAACTCCTCGATGCCCTTCGCCTCGTGCTCAGCAAGGGCGCCGGATGCCGCGAGTTCGAAGTCGTCGTGGAGATACTCCCAGAGGCCGGCATCGGAGATGCGCAGAGCCTTGTCCATCACCCGACCGTTTCGGAGCTGGGAGAAGTCCGAACCCTGCGCGGCAAGCGTGTAGTCGTCCTCGACGAAGTACCCGGCACCCGCCTTCTCGACGTAGGTCCGAAGGACGCAGAATCGGCCAGTGTCGGTGCCGAGTCCGGGCGTCTTGCGCTCGTCCCGATGCAGGCTCGTGATGCCGAGAAGCGTCCCGTCCTTGGTGCGACCGATGTGGGTGTTCGGCTTTGTCTGGAGCGCCCGCCGAGCCATCACCCACGCCGCACTGCGCTTGTAGTAGCGTCCGTCGACGTCGCTGAACAGCTCGACGAATCCTGCGCCGCACACAACGCGCTTCGCGTCGGTGTTGATCGTGGCGGTGAGCAAGTTCGTGTCGGTGTCGTCCGCCGCCTCGATGAAGAACCGCATGTAGCGCTTCGATGTTTCGGCGGAGGCAAGCTTGACCTGCAATGCCGCGGCGAGGGCTGCAGTCGCAGCCCCGTCGGCGGGGGTCCCGACGACCAGGCCAAGCGATGCCTGGTGGGGAGTGAGCAGGAACGCGTCGATGGCATCGTTGAGCTCAGAGGTGGAGAAGCCAGGCGCGGTGCACGGCCAGGTGTAAGTCTCGTCGAGAACGTACGTGCCGGCCGAGAATGTGAGCGTCATGTTGCTGTCCGGGATCGCGTAGGTCCCTCCGACCGGCACCTGAATGACGCCCGACCAGGTGTCGCCTCCGTCGAGGGTAACCTGGAATTCCGCCACCCCGAGTGCGCCGGCCTTCGTGATCTTCGCCGTCGGCTGGTAGGCGTCATACGGAGCGCCTGCCACCGTGACCGCTGGGCCAGTTCCGGACTGCGTCACGGCCCCCACTGTCCCCACTACGTCCTTGTTGACCGGCACGAGGAGAATCGGGCCGGAGCCGAGCAAGTACGACGCAGCGTGCACAAGCGGGCCGAAGCCCTGCGCAGCCTTCATGTCGTCCTTGTCGGAGTACGAGTAGACCTCGTCGTCAGTGCCGCCGGAGCATGCCCCGAACACCACCATCACGTTTTCGACGCTGGCCGGGACAGTGCCCAGCGCACCGTCGCGAACCGTATTGCGCACGCCTGTCTGCTGTGTCATCGGTTACCTCAACGGATCGGCATGGATTTGGCGGCATTGATCGCCTTGTCGTATTCGGCTTCAGTGAGCTGGACACCGGATCGGATCCAGCGGTGGAGAGCCTCGGCCGCGGCGAAGAGCCAGGCCGGGGTCGGCTTCGTGTTGCGCCATTCCTCTGGCGACTTGCGCACTGGTGCCTTCGCGTCACGCTCGGCGACGCGCGTCTCGGTCTTCTCTTCCATGATCAGGGTTCTCCGTGCTCGATCCAGCCGTCGCCGGAGGTCGAGTCGCTTTCGTACACCCAGCCGTCGAGCGTCGTTGTCTCGACGAGCTCGTCGCGGATGGGCCAGTTGATCGTTATCGTCAGCACCGTGGCCTCGCCGCGACTGAGCCATTCCTGGGACTCGGCGACAGGCATGCTCCGCCGCGGGGTCATCGACGTAGACGCGTGCCGCTGCAGCGCGACCATCTCGTTGTTCCGAATCGCCCGGAGCGTCTCTTCGTCTTTCGCCCAGCAGTGAATCTCGACGAGCTGGCTCTCGACCCACAGCTTGCGCGGATTGCCCCCCGCGATGTCCGGCCCAGTGAACTCGGAATCGGCCGCGATCCAGCAGACGTAGGGCGGCGACTTGTGCTTGTTCAGCTCCTTGCGCCCGAAGCCGTGTGGCGGGGCATTCACGCCCAACTCGACCACGACAGCGTCCATAAGCTGCTCGAGTTCGCACTTGGCCATTGCTCACGCCTGCTTCAGCCACATGTACACGCCTGCAGCCAGCATCCCCAGCGCCAGCATGCCCCAGAGCGCCTCCCGCGTCGGATGCAAGTAGACGATGACCCAGCCGACGATGATAAGCAGCAGTCTGGCAACACGCCAAGCCCAAGTGTGCCACGGCTGAGGCACCTTCGGAGGCGGCTCGTAGGGCGGCTCTCCGAGCTTGCGATATCGCGTTCGCCCGTGGCTGTAGTACTCGATTTCGACGCCCATATGTCACTCCCCGAAGTGTGCACGCATGAAGTCGTCGGCCGCCTCGAGCGCACGGGCGTCGAGCTCGGCAGGCATGCCATTGAGGGGAGCGAACGGGCGAGCGGGGATGACCACCTTCTTGACGAAGACGAATCCGCCGCCCTTGCGACTGGCGCCTTGCCGTCGCGTTCCCCTGCCGCTCTGCTTGAACGACACGCCCTGGAACCGCAGGGCCTTGGCCTTCTTCGGACGGATCGTCGCACCGTACTGGTGAGTCGTGGCGTACTTGACCCCGACGCTGACGCTGAATCCGGTGGCCGAGACGCCAATCGGCGTGATCGCGCCGCGCATGATGCCGGAGTTGAGCAGCGGCTTCTGACCCCGGCCGTTCGCGGAGCTCCGGAACTTCAGCGGTGCCCACCGATCGCCGTAGGGGCTCTCTCCTCGGCGAAAGCAGTCGGTCATGAAGTCGCGGTATTCCTCAGCGAGGTTCTGAACGAAGGCCTTCTTCCACGACGCGGTGCTCAGCTTGGAGAACTGGGCGCTGAGCTTCCGTGCCTTGCCGAAGTCTCCGACTACGCCGCCCATCACCAGCCTCGCAGTGGTTTTGTGACAACGAACGCACCACCGTCCTCAACTGTTGGAGTCGAGTCCACGATGTCATCGGGTTTGATCTTGCCCTGACTCACCTTCTCGAACCAACGAATGGCATCCTCGTAGTTCATTCGGATGAGTTCGTCTTTGCCTTCCGGGGCATATCCGGTGGACACCATGAACCGATACGCCGCGATCGAGGCGGTGTGGCTGGTGACGTCTTCGCCCCAGCTCACCAGGGGCAGCTCGTATTGGTTGCTGAGATAGCCGGTGGCCGTCCCGCTCGCCGCAATCAGAGCACGGTTGAGCTTCTGCGTGTCGGCGCCGTCCAGCGCGTCGCCGAGAGACAGCGCCTCGAGGTCGGCTTCCGTGGCGAAGAGCTGCTGTGCGGCACCGGTCACCAGCAGCGTCGCCGATGTGCCGACGAGCGTGTAGGTGACTCGCACGTAGCGGTCGAGGCCGACCAGCGCGAGTTCCTCGGTGCCAGCGGCGACCGACGTGGTGAAGGAAACGACCGTGCGCCAGGACGTCTCGTTCGGAGACGTCTGGACAGCGACACCCACGGACGTGCCGACGAGTGCTGCCACGACCAGCATGAGCTTCGCCGCGGATCGGTGCTCGCCGATGTCGGCGGACGCACCTTCCCCGCTCGCGTCGATCGTCGTCAGAGCGAGCGGGGTGATGGCAAGCTTATTGGCCATGATCGGCTATGGTCACGGGCTGACGTAGGCGTTCGCGTACCAGGCCGTGCCGACCTTGAGACAGAACACGCACAGCCGCTTGGACGCCGTAAGCGCCGTGGTCAGGTTGGTCGGTCCCGTCGCGTCGCGCACGGTCACGGCCTGATCGTTGAGGGTCCCATCGCCGATGATCCAGCAGTAGGTCCCCGACAATGCATCCGCGGGAAGCGTGATGGTCGACCCAGCGTCGAGCGCGGGAATCGTGTAGATGCCACCGCTCACGATTGCCGGCGGAATGACATCGTTTGCAGCGTGTGCGGGAAGGGCCGCTACGGGACCTCCCATCGCGGCGCCCCACTCGGGCAACGTCGCGCCCGCGTTCATTCGCAGGAGCTGGTACGCGGTGCCCTTGGCGAGGTCGTCGATCGTGTCGTCGGCGCTCGCGATGAGTACGCCGCCAGCATCCACGGTCGCGAGGCCCGTGCCGCCGTTGACGACGGGAACGGCGCCAGTCAGCGCCACGGTTGCGTCGATGTCGCCACCGTTCGCCGCGTCAGAGTGGTCGTGGTCGGCGTTGGAGAAGTCTTCGATCGTGGGCGCGGACGAGATCTGACTGACCGCTGCGAACGTGAGACTCGTCGTTCCGATCACGATCGAGCCGGTGGTCGTCAGCTGGTACTCCAGGTTCGCACTGACGCTGCCCTTGCGAACGGAGACACGCAGTCCGCCGCCGTTGCTCATGACGTTGTCGGGCTTCTCGACGCGGGTGAGAGGTGCCTCGGACGAAGCCACCTTCCCAACCCTGTACACGCCGTTCTCGGCGCCCGTGGTCTGGTTCTTGAGCAGGACAAGGTCACCCTCGACGAGGGTGATGCCGTCCATGGTCGTAGAGCACGCGGTCAGGTCCGCGACGTTGGCCGTGCTGGCCGCCGCGACGGCGAGGACCAGCAGCGCCCCGGGCATGGGGAGTCCATACGGAGAGAACATGTTTCTGTGCCTTTCAGCCGCGAGGCGGCCGTGAATTGTCGATGTGCTTCAGCGTACGGTCAGACGGCTTCGCCGCTGACGGAGTAAGTGGCAGTCGTGGTGCCGCCAGCGAGTGCCCAGTTGGCCCGGGCGTACCGGTCGCAGCCGGGGAACGACTTGCGCTCGGTGCCGGCTTCGGTCTGGGCTGTGAAGGCGGCAAGCGTTCGCCAGGTCGTCCCGTCTTTCGACGTCTGGACCGTGACGGTGAGCGCGGTATTGGCTCCCACCGCGGTGGAGGTGAGGTCGAGCAGCAGGGTGCCCTTCGTGCCCACCTCGACGGTGTCTCCGTTGCCACTGGCCCCGCTCACGGACTTGGCGGACGCCAGGGCGATTTCGTCGTAGTGCTCCATGCGGTGGAGCCGTTCGTTCTTGTACGAGCCCATGATCAGGTCTCCAGTGCCGCAAGGGCGGTGAGAACGGCGCGTGCCGCCCGGCGCGACAATCCGCGCCCGGCGAGCTCGGCCTCGGTGACGTCCTGCAGGTCCTCGACCGCGCCGTAGCCGGCCGTGATGAGGTCCGCACGACGGGGGAAGTCGTCGGGGATGGGAGTGCCGGAGATGTCGTCGCGCACCTTACGGTACACGCCGCCGAGCTCCGACTCCTCCTCATCCGCGGCCAGCGCCTGCATCGTCAGCACCCGCCGGTGATGCAGGATCATCGATTCGTTGCCCATGTGACGACGGACTCAGTTGTGGGTGAGCAGAGCGATGCCGGGCTTGGTCTTCCCGGGCATACGCTTGTAGCGATGCACAACCGCGTAGGTCGAGACCACCACGATGTCAGAAGTGCCGAGGATGTCGCGCCCCACCTCGACAACGGGTTTGCCGTTGTACCAGAGCGCGATGGCGTTCTTCTTGGCGATGATCGTGGTGTACTTCGGAGGGGTCGCGCTCGATGCGGAGACGCGGTCGCTCTTGCCCCACGGGATGCCGGCGAACTTCGACAGACCGCCGTTGGCGGCGTCGGTGACGAGCGGGCGCCCCGTCGCGTCCTTGAGCTTGAGCACGTCGGACTCGACCTTGGAGTGCGAAACCATGAGCGCAATATCGTCGCTCTCGTCGCCCCACTTGGCGCGAGCATCGACAACCGCGTCGTAGTCGAGCGTGCGAGGAGTCGTCGCGCTGTAGATGTCCGTCAGCATCGCGGGCAGCGACGCCACGCCGCCAGTGATGGCGAGCCGATCGACGGCCGCGCCGAAGCCACCCAGCAGCTGCTTGGCCGCCTCGACGTAGGGGTCGCCAGCGCCGGCGAAGCGGGCCCAGTCCGTGGACGAGAACGCCTTGCCGATCTTGACGACGGTCCCCTTCTCGTCTTCCTGCGTGATCTTCTGCGGGGTGAAGGCGGCTCCGTCGGAGATGGTCTCCCACTCGCCGATGCTCCCGAAGTACGGCACGGTCACTTCCGTGCCGACTTCGTTGATTCCCCCTGGGAACGTGTTGTTGACGGCCACCGCCCCGGTTCCCCAGAGCGCATTAAGCCCGCCGGCGAACGTGGCCTCAACGGCTTCCACGAGCACCTCGGGCACGACGAGATCAATAAGCTTCGTCATCTGTCTTCAATCCCTTCTCAGGCCGTGTGCGCCTGGTGTTCGGCCTTGAGAGCCTCGTAGGTCTTCCGATCGGTCCGGTAGAGATCGGCCTTCTGCTTGTAGGTGAGCTCCGCCCACTTCTTGCCCGCGATCGTGGCGGCGACGCTCTGACCGGTGGCGCTCTCGTCGGTGTTGTTGGTCTTGGAGGCGAGAGCCTGTTGGACGGGCATGGTCTCGATGTGACCCTTCAGCCACTCAGGATCGCCCAGCCCCTTGTCGCGAAGGGAATTCTCCATCGCCGGGGTGATCTTCTTGTCGGCGATTCCCTTGGCGATGAGACCGGCGACCTTCGACTCGTTCACGGCCGCCTCGAGCTTGACGATGTCCTTCTGGGCTTCCTCGAGCTTCTTGGCGGACTCGCTCCAGCCTTCGAGCTTGCCAATGGCCTCGCTGTCGGTCTTGGCTCCGGTCGCATCGAGCACACGCTTGCGCGTCTGCAGTGCGAGGGAGACCTCGGACACTGCCTCGTCGAGCGAGGCGGTATGGGTCATCGTCTCGAGCGTCTTGAGCACGCTCAACCGGGAGTTGAGCGCGTCGGACACGTCCTTGTCGGTGGCAGTGGCCATGAGGCCGAGTGCCAAGATGAGAGCGGTGCGTTCCATGGTGGAACCGGCTTTCTCCGTCGCTTGGACGGTGTTGTCTTCCGTGGCACTCCGCACACGGATCGAATGCGTTCGTTCGTCGCGTGGAGCTGGCCGGCGCGACATGGTGATTGGCTCGTAGGTGCGGTGGACTTCCTCCACCTCGTCAGCGAGCGTGGCTTCGAGTCCGGTGAGCGAGTAGCCCCGCCGGTACATCTTGCCGTTGAGCTCGTACACGAATACGTCGTCGTAGACCGCCTCGATGTACGGCCACTCGTCCGCCACCTTGATCGAGAGCGCCTTGCGGATCGCTCGGCTGATGTCCTCAAAGGACAGACTGGCCTGCAGCTTCACCGAGCGCCGGTCGGCCACCAGCGGTTCGATGCCCAGCATTGCCGGGTCATTCGTCAGCGCGATGTTCCGGAGCTCGACGACGCGGCCCGTCTCGACCTCGGCCATGCACCATGGGGAGAAGTAGCCCCACTCCTTGTCTTCGATTGCCTTGTAAGCAGCAGGTGTCCACTCGATGTTGACGGCCCAGAGTTCGGGCCCGTCGTCGGTTTCGCGAACCTCGAGGTCGAACCATCCCGCCGCCTTCTGGTGCTGCGGATCCGGGTCCTCGACATCCAACGCGTGCGGCCGAGCGTGGGCGTAGTCGAAGTGCAGCCGAATCCCTCGCGCGGTGAATTCCGACATCACCGCTTCGGCCGCCTCGGCGTCGAACACAATGGGGCCGGTATACGATGGATTCACGCCGGCCTTGAAGATGCGAATCTCCGAGGGCGGCTTGCCTGCCAGCTTCTTCGCCAGCAAGTAGCGTCGCTTTAGCATTGCAACTCCGGGCATGAAAAAGCCCGCCGGGTCGGGGCGGGCTCTCAGCGTCAGTTCGTCAGGTGGTCAGTAGATGGCGTCGGGGTCGGGCTCTTCTTCAGCCCAGGCCGCGTCTCTCGCGATGATCGCTACGGCATCCGCAGGGATGTCGGCGTCGGTCGGAGCGTATGTCGAGGTTTCGAGCTGGACTCCGACTCGCCGGGCATGCTGGTCGAGGAAGCGGTGCATGAGCCATGCGCTCAGCAGGTCGAGTGGGACATCGCCACCGGGCGCCATTCCGACGTCGACCGGAGAGCCGAGCTCCACGCCCGCCCTGACCCGCTCAGCGAGAGGAGTCCGGCCGGTCACGAGGACGGAACCCTTGTCCGTCCAGCGCACCGTCGTGCCGTCCTCGAACTCCCACTTGTGGATCACGCGTAGCCTCCAAGACAACCGAGCACCCACCAGAAGTGCTCGCTGTCTTCACGGTAAGTCCAGAACGGGTCGGTCGCCACTTTTTCTGCTCCCATCGAGAGCAGTTCGGTCGCGTCGGCCTGGTAGATCTTCCCGCAGTAGGCGGAGAAGAACTTGTCGGGCTTGGCAACTTCGCTCCACCCGTACGGGATCCCCGTGAGCGCGCTCAGCGGCTTGGCAACCTCGCCGGCGGTCCGCTTTCCGAGGAATGCAACTGCGGCCTTATGCACCGAAGCGTTGAGCGTCTCGATGGCGTGCCCCCATTCGTGAATCAGGGACCGCAGGTCGTTGGCGTTGACCCGAGGCGGGGACATCCGGATATCGCAGTAGGCCCGTCCGTTGACGAACCGGATCTGGGCCCGGCCGTCGAGCTTCTTGCTCATCATCGCGTCGTAGAACGCCTTGGCTCGATCGAGTCCAGGCATCTTGCGGGGCCGATTCGTGACCTTGGCTGTGCCCTTTGCTGAGTCGATGTTCGCGATGTGCCCAAGGATCGATGCGACTGCGTTGCCATCGTCGCCCTTGAGAAGCTCGCGCACGGACTTGTCCGGGTGGGTCTTGGCCGCTTCGACTACCGCTCTGACGCGATCGACGAGAGCCCCGGTCATCGGGCCGTCGTACTTGTCGAGGGCGTGCTTCTTGGCGATTGCCCCGACTTGCTTCGCGGTCATGTCGAGGCCCCGTTCCTGGGCCGCTCTCCCCCACGCCATCGCACGCGCAGCGTCGCCGTACTTCGAGAATTCCTTCTCCCAGTGCTCGACGGTGTGCTCAGGCTTCGGCCCCGCGCCCGACTTGGGCTTCGGCCTGGCTTCCGCCTTCTCGGGCTTCGGTGTCCGCTGAACCGGGCGCTTGTCGAGTCGCTTGAGCCTCGCCTCCAGCTCCTTGCGAATTTCCGGCGGATACTTCTTCGTGTCCGGCTTCCACTCTGCAGCATCCGGAGTCAGACCGAACCCATCTTGCGACGGTTCCGTCGAGGGAGTCTTGGTGATGCCCTTGCGCTCGGCCTGTGACTTGCGGATCGAGCGAACTACACTGCGGCACCCAAAATGCCGAGGGGGGTAGTTCGTCTGCCACCAAGGGTGTTCGGCCGGAAGGATCGTTCCGTCGGCCTGCTCGCACATCAGCGTCACGCGATTGTCGAGGATCGCGTCGAATTGCCAGAAGGGCCGGACCTTCAGGAGCGCTGGCTCCGTCATCTGCTGGTGCCGACCTGCGTTGTACGCGAGTTGCACGTTCGTCCGGTAGATGGTATTACCTGTGTACAGACCGTTGATGGTGAAGTAGCCGTGCGCGGTAGAGAGGTTGAACACATGTCCGCGAAATGGAACGAAGCGACGCGAGGCAACGTGATCGAACTCTATATTTCTGGCCTCAGCATCAAGCGCGTTGCATTGGAGGTTGGCGCCTCCACTGGATGGGTAGCCTCCGTGATCTCCTCCGAGGGGCTCACACGATCGCTGCGCGATGCCAGAAGACTGCACTTCGCGCGAGGTGGCAGGCCCTCGCGAGAACGAACCGACCTGCCTAGAGAACAGATCGTTCAGCGATACGTCTCCGGCGAAAGCGCCAACAGTCTTTGCGGCGCGTTCGGTGTTCACCAGGATACCATCCGGCGCATCGTTGTGTCTACGGGACTCCACTGGCGCAGCGTCGCAGAAGCCGCAACGCTTCGTGACCACGATCAGATGGCCGCACGCGGCGCAGAATCTAGGAGTCGTAAGGTTGGCCGGTTCGAAGACGTGATCGCTGATTGGATCTCGCAGCGCGGCGAATTGCCCGAAGCTCAGGTTCCTTGCAGGACGCGCAACATCGACATCGCAATTCCCCCCGTCGCCGTGGAAGTCGTCACTGCGTCCGTGAATCCGTTCAACGTTGCCTACCTGCGCAATCGCACCGAAGATCTGCGAGATGGTGGATGGTGGTGCTGTTACGTGATTATCTCCCAGCGTACCAAGGTGCTGTTGCCCACGGTAGCCGATCAGATCGTCGCCCTCGCGAAGTTGGCCCGCGGCAACCCATCCACGGCGCGTGAGCATTGGGTGATTCGGGGTTGCGGAGAACTTGCGGCCCGACGCGGTGACGACCTCGACAAGGGCCCCCTCGAACCACCGTCGATGAGCTGCCCTTATCACCCCTCCGCTCACAAGGGTGTCCCCGGGTAGGCACTCCACCCGCCACGCCGGATTCACGACGCTCCCAGCCCAGGCATCGAGGAGCTGCTGACCCACACGTTTCTTGAAGTCGTCCAGCGTCTCGCCGTTGGCAACGGCCCGGTCGAGAGCGAGCAGGACATCTCGAATCACGTCGGCTTGGGCCACGCCGGCCACGGTGAACGCCTTGCGCTGAGCCCGTTCGTCGAGCAGGTCCCAAACCTTCTTTCGGACCGGAGTTCGACCGAGCAGCCAAGACGCCGCGGGAGTGAACTCCTCGACGTCGGTGGGTGCGGCCCAGGGTGCGTTCACAGGTCCTCGACGACAGCGACGCGTCCCGCGAGCTCCGCCAAGATGGTCGCCTTGTGGGCGAGTTGCTCGAATGCGGCGTTGTCCTTGACCTGCCCATAGTGCTCGGCGAGCTGCGTCCGAAGACGCTCCGGCCAATCGTCCCCGTCCTCGAGGTCGTCGATGAGCTCGAGCAGCTTCGCCACGTCGGGCTCGATGGCGCGGGCGGTCACCTGGGCAGCGTCGGTTGCGATGTCGTCAACGAACTGCTGGCCGTTGATGACGCCGGACGCCTTGGCTGGGTCGTCGCCAGAGGCGAGGGTGATAGAGCGCGCCGACAGCTTCGCCTCAATGATGGGTCCGACGATGCGTGGCACTTCGGCTTGCAGCACCTGGTGGAGCCTTCGCTCAGTTTCCGCCATAGCGTCAGCGACAACCGCGTCCCAGACGGGACGCCGACGGCTCGCCTTGACGTCTTCCGCATCGTCCTGTGGCTCTGCGTCGTCCCCTTCGTTCGACGCATCCTCGTCACCTCCGAACTGCGGCGGAACCGGCGCTGGCTCCGACTCCTCCCACTCTGCCCCTTCCTCAAGAGGCATCCCGAACGTCCGTGCGTACTCGTTCTTGTCCACCGGAGCGCCCAACCCGAGCCACTTCTTCAGCGCGTCAGCGGCCTTGTCCCACGTGGTGGCGAGTGCTGCAGTGTCCGCCGGCGGTGTCGTGTCGCGCTTCGGCCAAGGGGCCTTGCGTCCATCGCCGAAGTTGAACGCCGCCCACCACCAGATGAGCTGCGACCGAATCGTCGTGGCGCTGGTCTCGTCGTCGGCGCGGATGATGGCCGCCGCCACCGCCGAGTGCACCTGCGCAGCGGCGTAGCTCCCGCCCTGAACCTCGGTGGAGAGGTTCTGTCCGAGGATGCGAATCGCGATGGCCGCGTTGGCCATGTTGATCTGCGCCTGGAACGTCTCCCAGGTGTCGGCGACAGCTTCGACGAGCTTCAGATCGTAGCCTGGCGGCGTAACGATCGTTGTGTCCCGCCCGAGGTCGGAGATGTCGCTCGCGAGCTCGTCGCGGTGCTCCCTGGTCGACCCCTCGTCGGTCGGGAATCCGACGAGCGTGCCCTGCCCGTGGCGCTCCGAATAGCGCCCCCAGTCGTCCCGGCCGTACTCCTTCAGGAGCCACCAGCGCGATACTGACCGCCACGCTCCTCGCGCCCACGGACGCTTGCTGCCGTACGGCGTGTACAGCAGCCACGTTCCGTCACCGGGGGTGACCTCGAGCTCGGAGCCGTCCTTCTGCCGAGCGAACCACTTGCGCTTGTCCTGGTCGTACCGAAGCGACGATGGGTGGATGACGTCGAAGCCGGGAGTCCCGTCCTCCCGGTGGGGGATGAGTCGGATTCCGCTCGGCTGCTCGACGCGCTCCCACGACGCAATCCGACCGACGCCCACACCGAGGATGATGCCCCACTCCATCCACTCGGAGAGGACGTCCTCGGGGACCATGTCCCACCAGTCCTCCTCGAGCTCCTCGAGCGGGGCGTTGGTATCCTGCTTCGGCGGCTGGAACTCGAGAGGCAGCCCCAGCAAGCCCCGGACGCGCACCTCGCGCAGACACCCGCTCACTCGGTCGTCGGCGAGAATCTCATCGCACAGCAGAGCGGCAAGCCGGAGGTTGCCGGTGTCCGCCATCGCCTCCGCACGCTTGATGAGCGTGGGCGACCACTCGATTGACGACGAACGGACGGACGACTCGATGAACGGCGCAGGTTTCGGGATGCGCGGCACAACAGTCGCAGCGAGCGACACGGCACTGGCGATAGCGAGCACACGCCTCCCCACTTGCGTGAGAGTCGTCGATGCTCTGGTTCGCCAGTGGGTCATTCGGTTACCGTCTGCTTCCGCCTCGCGCTGACCTGCTCGATGGTCGGCCCCGCCGGAGTCCGTCGTAGTCCTGGAGCTTCTTGTTCAGGTCGAGGGCAGTGATGCCCCACACGAGAGCGTCGACCCTGTCTGGCGATGTCTCATCGTTCGCTGGGTCCCATCCGCACTGCTGGTCCTCGAGCTTCGGCAGCGTTCCCACGTGGTGGACTCTTCCCTTCTCGTAAAGGGTCGAGATCGGGTCTGCCCGGGTTGCCTTGCCCCGCGACGCGTGAACGGCCTTGAACGGCACACCCTGGCGCTCGGCTTGGACGTTGCGCTCGACAAGGTCTCCACCGTTGTTGACCTCGCCGATGATGTAGTCCGCTTCCCAGCGGTCGAAGGCCTCGAGAGCTCGCGCTGCCCATTGCGCTGGCGAGAAGACCCCGGAGAGGTCATCGAGAACGTAGGCGTGCCCGTCCTCGCCCAGGCCGACGACGATGATGCCGGTCTCGTTGCTCTTCGGGTTGGTCGATACCGCCGGGTCGATGGCGACGACCACCCGCCGCATGGGCGGGAGCGCGGGCGAGTACGACCCATCGTCATTGACCCTGAGTCGAAGGTCATCAATCCGAGTGCGCTGCCAGAGCGCGTTCGGGTTGTCCTCGAGAATCTCGGCATCGATTTCCTGCCTGCCGAGCCTCGTCCCCTCGTACTCGGTGAGGATGGAGGCGAAGAACGGCTTAGCGAGGTTCGACCGATTCTCGTAGGTCGAGCCCTTCGTAAGGGCGACATCCGCGCCTGCACGCTTGACGAGCTTCTTGATCGTCGCGATCGGCCTGGGCGTCGTCGTGACGATGCCTTGCGGATTCGTTCCGAGCCGGAACCCGAACTGCAGCTGCGTCCACGCTTCCTGGAAGCGCCAGGCCGCAACTTCGTCCGCCCAAAACGTGTCGCAGTTGTGAACGAGAATCCCGTTGGCGAAGTACTCCGGCAGGCCCTCAACCGTGAGGTTGAACACCCGTCGAACGCCAACGTGCTCCCAGGTTGACGCAACGCTGACTGCAGTACCGTCCGCGCCTTGACACGAACTCTCGCCCGCAGTGCTCGCACTTCCGGGTGCTCCTTCTGGCCTCGTCCGCGCGCTTCTGTTGGCACGCAGGGCACGCCGATGTGAAGCCGCCCCGCTTCCTGGGGAATGGCTTGCCGCAGTCCGAACAATCGATGTCGAACACCTCTCGTGACTCGACGTGCCTGTCGTAGTGCGTTCTGGGTGGCACGCACTCGAGGTTCTCGATCGCGTTGTTCGCCCGGTTGCCGTCCTTGTGATGGATGTGCCAACCAGGCGGGATCGGCCCGAGTTCCTGCTCCCAGATGACCCGGTGTTGGATGTAGTGGCGACCGTTCGCGTAGCCGATGACGTATCCGTTCGCTCCAACGCGCCAACGAATACCCTCAAGCCCTTCGTCAGCTTGCCGAGTGGTACCCATTGTTCGCAAGATAAGACCGGATGATCGGCTGTGCCAGTGAGAGAAGCCCCGTTTGAGAAGCTGACGACGCCTACCTCGGCATCGTTCGAACCCGTTGCTACAACCGGTCGAAGACCATGTCTCGTTACGACCAAATCGCCAACGGCAATGGCCTCGATCGGTCTGGGCCCCGCCTCGGTCTCGACAAGCGTTCCAGCGACGAAGCACTGCGGACCGCGCAGTCGATCGGGTCGGTCGGCCGACAGGATGGTGGCAACAGCCCCGTTGGGCCATGTCAGCCGCCGCTTCGATGGCTCGTAGTGCGGCTTGAACCACGGAGGCGAGATCGTCAGAAGTCCCGACTCGCCCTCGAGCATGACGTCGCGCGCATCCGCGGACGTCGCTGCGATCAGGGTGATTCGCTTGGACTCACCTGATTCAACCTTGCCTCGGATCCACTCGGCGCCAGTGCGGGTTTTCCCGAACCCGCGGCCCGCGAGGATGACCCAGATGACCCACGCCCACACGGGCGGGAGCTGCTTGTCGCGAGCCCAGAGACCTTGCCAGTCATACAGAAGCGTCCGAGCCGCTTCGTCCGGCAGCGTCGCTATCGCTTGCCGTACCTGGCTCGGACTCATCTGGCGGAGCAAGCTTCGCAATCGCTTCTGCGAGCTGGCTCCTTGCATCATCAATCTCGATTGCTCCGCCGTCTGGACCGCTCACCTCGGAGCGGGATGGCGCATCCGTGCCGAGCAGTCGAGCTCGCCGCTCCTCGATCCGGAGGGCTGTGTCGATGGCCCTCGGGTCTCCACGCCTCACCTTGCCGCGCAGTGCCCAGAGCATTCCGTCGAGGCGGATGAGCATCAGGTCCCGGACGTCCTCTGCGGACTCCTCCGTCTGCTCCCGAAGCTCAGCGAACTGCTTCTGGACAAGCTTCCAGGCCGCTTGCTTGGAGATGCCGAGCGCCTTGCCGATCGCGGGATAACTCGCGCCAGTGCGCTTCAAGTCGAGTGCCTTGGCGGCTCGGTCGATCGTGCGCACCTTCCGCGGCGTGACCTTGGTCGTCTTCGCCTTGGCCTTCGCCGTCTTCTTCTGCATCGTCAACCAGTCCGTACGTCAACCCCACGACCACCGAAACGAGAACCGGCGGCTCCCACACTTGCACGCTGCCAAGGGGTCGGGCACCTCGAGCTCGAACACCGTTCGGCCGTCCACCTTCACCTCGCGCGAGATCTTCGCGCCGGCTTCCTTGAGCCGGTCGAGGTCGGCCTCAGCTCCGCAACGAATGCACCGGCACCCGATGTCCACGCCGATTCCGTGCTCGAGCTCGGCCATCTGGTGATGGTAGCTCCGGATAAGTGCGCTCGCCAGGTCCCACACGAAGGAGGCACATGTGAGACCTGGCTCGCGCTGGGGAGGAAGGAGGCGATGGCCCGACACGAGGTCGGGGCAGGCGTCCGACTCAAGCGCCGCACCCACGAAGTGGTGAAGCTCGTCGTTCGTCTGCCTCGGCCCCGCCTCGCGCGTCTATCGTCTGTGGAAGAGGTTGACGCCGTTCCGCTCTCGGCTGCGCCGGTCGCGAGTTACTCGGTTCGGGCTTCGCCCTCCCGTCCCACCCCCTGTTGTCCCCCTCCCAGAGACAACTCCTCCCTCTGTTCGTAGTGCGAACGAATTATCCCGGACTTCTGTCGCCTCCTGTTCCGTTTTCTCGCTGCATCCTCGCACCTCTTGCAGCAGAATCGCTTGGGCTGCCCGCCGGCTGGCACAAGGACGACAAACACCTTCCGGAACCCATCTTCTCCGCAACAGCACCTCGGGTTTTGGCAGATCCGTTTTTCAGCGCGCCGCTCTTTCACCCGATCCTCAGCGCGGCGCGCCTCCATTCTGTGCCTTGCCTTCTCCCTTCTCTGATCGATTCGCACTTCGAGATACATTGCCTCAATGAAGTCGACGTCAGAGTCGAATCCGCCCGCCTCGTCGACGAAGTTCTCTGCAAGCTGTACAAACATCGGCACGGTTTCATCCCAAGCCATGGTCACTCACCAGCCTTTGGTACCGGGCGTCGACCAGATCGCCACCTGCGACGAACGACCGGCACACCACATAGATTCGCATCACAACCGGCGCGTACGGCACCGTGTACATCGACGACAGCAAGCACCACGGAAGGGCCTACGTCGAGCAGCACTTCCGGCGATATCACACCGATGTACACCCAAGGGCCCCGCCACAGCATCATTGCCCCAATCGCACCCATTGTTCCTCCCACGTCATCGACTCGCCTCGTAGTCGGCGTGCGCGGCATTCAGCGCCGCGATTGCCTCGTTCAGCACCTTGTCGAGAATCGCTTGTGCAGCCTCGCCATCCCGCTTCTGGGCCTGCATCGAGATCCAGAGCAACCACATCCGGCTCGTGGCGAGCGCGCGTGATCGCGCCGTGTCGCTCTTGCGTCCCCGCATTGCCGAGGACGCGGCCTTGTACCCACTCCGCGCGGTCGGCGTCCAGCATGCGAGCGCCAGCGACACTCCGGCCGACCCGAGTTGCCCATCAACTCCGTGGTGCAGTTCGAGCACCAATTGGCTTCGCTCCGAGCACCGTCGCAGGCGAGCGGCAACCTTGTTCGCGCGATCGCCCGCCATGGCGACGTATTCGTTGATGTCCGCGCTCACCCGTCGCTCGTTCTTACCGGGCAGCGTGCCTTGCCTGAGCATCTCGAGTTGGGGGCCAAGGCACGAGCGAACCCCGCAGTCGCCTCGAGCTTCCACGAAGTACCATCGCAGGTCGGCCTCGTCGTCAGGTAGCATTCACGCCTCCAAGCCTCACCCGGAGCTTGCCGAGTGCTTCAATCTCGAGTTGCTGCGCGCGTTGCCGCGTCACGCCGAACTGCTGCCCGATCGCCTCAAACGACATCGGGTGGCGAGACATGTGACGCCAGATGATGGTCAGGCGCATCTTCTCTGGCAGGCTGTCCACCGCGATGCGTACGGCCTTGTCCCGGGCCCTCCGGCCCAGCGCTTGATCGACGGGTTCGCGAGGATCTGCCAGGACGTTCTCCAGCGTTCGCCCATCCTCGTCCGAAGCAGCTGCGTCCAGCGATGCAATCCTGTGGTGCATGGCAATGAACGCCTCCGCAACATCGCGCCGGGAGTTCGACCGCCTCATCAGCCCTTCAACGGGATCGTCATCCGCCAGCGCAGCCTCCATGTGCCTTCGCATGGTGTAGTATCGGGTGAACAGAATCGATTTGACCCCGCTGCGCCCCGCGGCGAACTGGAGCTTTGACTCGCGCCGGATGTGCTGCGTCCACCAGTGTTGTGCGTACGTCGAGAACCGGACTCCGACGGCGGGATCGAACTTTCCGATCGCATGGACGGTGCCCATCAGCGCGAGCTGCATCAGGTCCTCAGCGTCCTGTTCGGTCGCCTGCCCCCGGCTCCATCGCTTCACGTCGATGTTGATCAGCCTCACGAGCGAGGACAAGATCCGAACGATCGCAGCATCGTCGCCGGCCTTCGCCCGGACGAGAAGGTCAAGCTCCTCGGCTGGCGTCATTGGCGGGGTTGGCAAAATCATCGCATGGCTCCCAACAGCTTCAGGCCCCTTTTGCGAGCCTTGCCCCGCCAGTACCGGCGGATGTGCAGCGTCTTCCTGGGAGCCCACCATGCCGTGGACATGCGCACCCAATCCAGGTACCGCCGAATGGCTCGATTGGACATCTTCAGCGTGAACGTGCACTCGTAGGCTCGTGGCGCGTACCTTCGAATCGGGTCGCTTTGCGGGGTAGCTGTTTCCCAGGTCACGCCTTTTACTGGGTATTCGACCCCATCGATCCACATCTGCGTTATGCGCGCGCCCTGGATCTCACCCGGCATTCGACACCTCCGCGCTTTCCTGTTCGAGCAGCTCGACAATCGCCCCCGCCTCCCGTTCCAGCTTGGCGAGACGCTTCTCGGTCAACACGCCCTTCGTCGCCCGGACGACAAGCGCCCCATCCTTTGCGACAGAGAGCGCACATCCCGCGTTACGAGCTCGCTGCAGGAGAGTCCGGGTGGCCTCGGTTACCGATGCCGCTCTGCGAACATGGATGAAGACCGTCTCCGTCACCCGCACCTCCGGTGCTCTTCGATCCACTCCCAGGGGTAACCGCACAGCCCCCACCAGATCGCTCCGCAAACCGCGCAGCCCCATCCCCAGGATCGCGCCATGATGTTCGGCAGCGGTTCCACGATCGAATCCTCCCGCTTCACGCTGCCATCCTTTCTCGAACGCTTCGCTCCACCGCCTTGGCGTCACCCACGCTGCGGACTACGGCGTAGACACCACCCGCCGCCTCGTGCATGGCCTGCCACTCTCGCTGCTCCGGGGTCTGGTCCTCGTCGTCGTCGCGCTTCACCTCTAGCGCGACCGACACCCCGCACACCACGCCGAGGATGTCCGCGGTGCCCTTCGGTGCGGCCTTGAACAACCCGCGGCCGGCCTCCCCGGCCTTCGTCGTGTACTCGTATACGCGCCTGCCGCTATTCGCGCGCCACCAGTACGCCTTGCCGTCGCGCGAGACGTACAGACCTGTCCGGACCCACTTGCCCTTGCCGGTCTTCTTCGAGATCTCGTAACGGCGCCTTTCGACGCCGAGCGATGCCAGGATCCAATCCTGCACGCTGTGCTCGAGCGGGCCTCGGAGTTGGAATCTACGCGGCATCACCACCCTCCTCCGCGCGGACCGGGTTCGTCGTAGTCCGCCAGATCGTCGAACCGGGTGTAGACCTTCTGCCACGCAACCTTCGTCGAGCCGGTTGCGCCGTTCCGGTTTTTCGCGACGATGATGTGCTGGACTGTTTCGCTGTCCGAGCTCGGGTGAATGAAGATCACCTCGTCGGCGTCCTGTTCGATGTTTCCGCTCTCGCGAAGGTCGGAGAGCTGCGGGCGCGCGGACTTGCCGCGCTTCTCGACGTCCCGGTTGAGCTGCGAAAGGCACAGCACGACCACCCCGAGGTCCTTCGCCAGCGCTTTCAGTCCCTTGGAGTTCTCGCCCACCTTCTCGTCCCGACTCTTGAGCTTCGGGTCGGTCGCCATCAGCTGCAGGTAGTCGATGACCACGAGACCAAGCGGCGTTCCCTGGCGCTTGAACCCGGCCGCCATCCGCCGTGCCTTGGCCCGAAGTGACGCGAGGGAGATCGAGGACTCGTCGTCAACATCGATCGGGAGCTTCCCGAGCCGCTGGCATTCGGTGGACAACCTGGACCACCCCTCTGCGTCCAGCTTGTTGGTGCGCAGGAGTTGCGAATCCACGCGGGCTCCGGAGCACGTCACACGGTCAACGAGCTGCTCTCGCGGCATCTCGAGCGAGAACACGCCAACGCCGATGTTTCTCTCGGCCGTGCTCACCGCCATGTTGTTGAGCGCGAGCGATGTCTTGCCCTTCCCCGGGCGAGCAGCGAGGTAGCACAGGTCTCCCGGTTGCAGCCCGGCCAGGATGGCGTCCACGTCGAGCAGCCCGGTGCGCACCGCGGATGTTTGCGCGAGGCCGGATTGCAGCGCCTTGAAACGCTCCCGAATCACGTCCTTGAGCCGAGCCGGCTTGATAACCTCGTAGCGCTGGGTCGCCGCCAGAATTTCACGCTCCGCCCCGTCGATGAACTCGTCCGGGTCGCTCACGTTCTCGTTCTGCGCTTCCACTGCGACTTTGCGACACGTGGTAATGATCTGGCGAAGCCGCCACTTGTCGCGAACGCGCAGCGCGAGCTGCTCGACGTTGGCCTGCATCGGCACCTCGTTCACGAACTCGGCGATGGTCTTCGCTCCGCCAATCCGCTGGAGCTTACCGCGGTCCTCCAGCCATCCTTTCACGACCACCGCGTCGTACTCCACTCCAGCCTCCCGGAGCGAACGCAATGCCTCATAGACCTGTTTCGTCACGTCGCTGTAAAACTGCTCCGGCGTGACGATGGGAATGACCCGATCGAGGAAGTCGACCGATATCAGCGCTGCGCCCACGATGGCCTGCTCCGCGCTCACGTCGCGTGGAAACAGCTCGTTCACGACGCACCTCCAAACATGGCTTGACGCTGCCGCTGGTAGTCCGCCTGAGCCTTCGCTGGATCAACGGCCGCATCACGCGACCACGGCGTGCCGTACGTCGAGAGACTCTTGAGAATGAACCGGATCGGGTGACGGGCATCCACGAGAAATCCATCTCGCCCGTCGTCCCGTAGGTACGCCGCGAACCAGTGCTCAAGCACCTCCTGCACAACCGGCTCGACCGGATCGCCCGGCTTGCCGCGTGCCTGCAGCTCCGAGATCGCCTCGGACAGCGCTCGCTCAGCGACCTTGCCCATCGTGCCCCTACAGTCGCCGTTCTCGACGTACTTGCCGTACTTGCGCCGACTGGTCGCGTACATCTTGCGCCAGATCGAGAACGCTTGGCCCACCGGGGCCTTGGGCTTCAGTTCAGGTTGCTTGGCCTTCCGGCGCTTCGACTCTGGGGGCGAGTCCGGGACAAGGGCCAACAGCTCAGGCTTCAGGTCCGGGTCCGGGTCCGGCAACGCCACCGGCGCTTGGGGCGGGACCGGATCGGTCTCGCCCGTACCGTAGGTACGTATCTCTTCTCTCTCTTCTCTTCTCTTCTCTTCTCTACGTGACGCCGTGTGACCGCGCGTGACGGTGGCATCACAGTTTGTGACTGTTGAGTCACGTGGCGTGACGGCGCCGTCACGTGGCGTGATGACGCTGGATTGTCTGGACCCATCACACGGCGTTGCGTCTACTGTGGGCCCATTGGGGGGGTCGAATGAGCCTCGTGACGAGGTGTCACGTGGCGTGACAGGCTCATCGAACGCTCGGGCCCGGGCGCGTCGCTTCTGTTGGCGCACTCTGTCGCTCTGCTTCGACTCCTGGGCCTCCACAAAGTTCGGGACTTGCAACAGGGTCTCGTCACTGAGGAAGTGAATGGCGCCGTCTTCCTCGAGAACCCCGACCATCTCCGCGAGGTCAGCGTCCCAGGTTGCAGAGAGCGCCGCGGCGATGGCCTTGCGACCAGCTTTCCCAAGACGCATCACCCCAGCGGGGTCCAAGCGCTTCAGAATCTCGTCGAACAATCCCCGCGCCTTCCACGGGAGCACGAGCCATTCCGGCTCGTCGCGCGTGTAGAGCTTGATCCATCGCTCATCTTGCCAGTCACGCGACATCTCGGCTCCATGCTTCTGCGATTTCGATTGCCTCAAACGCGCACATCTCGGGCGATTCGAAGACCTCGGTCGCCATGAATCGAAGCGTCAGGATTCCAAGCGCTGCCATCGATCGGTCGCGTCGCCGGTCCGTGACCATCCGTTCGAATGTGCTGTGGTGGCGAATACTGTCCACTTCGACCACCACGCGAGACCTGCCCCCACCGTTCAGAATGAAGTCCGCTCGGTAGGCGGCACGGCCGGTCTTGATGACTACCTGCTGCTCGAGGGTCATGCCGCGAGGAAGCAACGCAGTCAGCGCGGCGAGAAGGAGCTCTTCTGGCGGACTCTCGGACCGGTCCTCGACCGGCTTGGGAGGAGCGACGGCGCGAACGGCGATGGCCTCTTCGGTGATGATGTGCCCGCCTTCCGTCGATTCCCACAGGCCGAGCTCCTTGAACCGGTCGTGGAACCGATCTGCCAGGTCGAACTGGACCGTCCGGCTGCGACTGAACCTGGCGCGCGCCGCCACCGCCGCCCAAACGAGGCGCTCGTCATCAGAGAGCTTCGCGAGCTTCTCGTCGTACGTCACTCGCACACCTCCGGCACTTCGGCCCACACGCGCCCATCCAGCTCCGGGAGCTCCACGAGCCGACCGTCCACCGGGCCTTGCTTGTACAGAAACGGCACTCCAGCCTCTGCGCATTGGTCCCGAAGGCTCCGCACCCAATCGAGCTCAAGAGGACGCCCGAGGCGTTTTCCTGGGGCGCTCTCGCAGCCGCAGATGACCCAACCAACGGGCCACTCCCACGTCCCACCCGTCGACGGGACGCGAGGGTCAGGGTGCTGTAGCCGCTCTCCGCTATTCGATATCAGAGTCGGCCTCAAATGACGTCGAAAGTCAATCGCCCCCAACATCGGCTCGACGGACACCATCGTCTTGCACCTCAGTGCGAGCAGCTTCACCACATCGCGATCGGCCGCACCCTGGTCTTCGACCGTGATGCCCACACGGACGTGATCCGGGAATTCGCCGGGCTTCCACGGCAACAAGTGCGCGTTCTCGATCCTCTTCGTGAGAATCAACCACTCAAGATTCGTGGTCTCCTCGATGATGGAGCACGCCCGCTTGCGGGGCTCCACGAGCTCCGGTCGGTCCTCGAGGAAGTCGCCCATCGACATGCAGAACACCCGTGGCCGAACCCCAGAATCCGCGGCCTGCCGATTCCACACCAGCGGGTCAGACCAAACCTTGGGGGAGGCAATGCGCCGCTGGACGCCGTGCCCGAAGACGTTCTTCCCCACTCGCTTTGCGAAGGCGTGGGCATAACACGCATCGCACGCTCGCCGGTCGGGAAGCTTCGCGCAACCCCACCAGAAGTTTTGCGTGGAATCACACCAAGCTATGCCGGTTTTCGCTCCCATCACATTGCCTCACTTCCAAACAGTCCAAACCCAATCTCCACCCCAAGCTCGTTGCCCCAGCACTCCCACCCAGGCCGGTGACGCCTGGCGAAGAGCTCGACGCGTGGCCCCGCTCCGCCCGTCAGTCGCTCGATCAACTCGTATGTGGCCGCCGGCTTCTCCGAATGGGAGAGGCGAGGCGCACACACGACCGATCGAACAGCGTGGTCAACAACGAGCTTGAGCCCGTGGCCCCGCGATCCGATCAAACACACCTCGTGCTCGTGCCGCACGTACCGGCCCATCCCGAGGCGTCGAGGGGGTTCGCGGTCGCTACCCGTTTTCACCCACACAAATTCACTCTTCGGTTCGAATCCCCAGCACCGCATGATGTCGAGAGCGTCCTGCTGCATTGCCGACACGCGCCACATGAACAGCAGCGCATCGGTCGCGATCGGCGGGAGTCGCAGAATGCGAAGGTCCGAAGACGACATCACCCGGTAGTTTTTCGCCGCACCCCGCTTCTTGCCGGGGAGTCGATCGGAGAAGCGCCACGGGGGGTCGGCGAGGACGATGCGGGCGGGTTGGGACAACATCACCCGACCCCCGCGAAGAGCGTCCGTTGCTCGTCAATTGGCAGGCAGTGGGGCGAAAACCAGATCCGCTCGAGCTCGCGATTCGTGTTGGCCTCCGCGGCGTACCCTCGTGCCGCCTTCCACGCATGCTCGGCCCAGCTCGTCGGCATCTCGTGCTCGCCGGCATACCCACACAGCGCGATTCGGAGGTCCGGATCATCTCCGTGTTCGAGCGCCCACTCACGAACCAACGCGGAGATATTCGCGTCATCCTCAGAGTACATACCAGGGTCACGGAACTCGTGGCTGTATGGCGGGTCCAGGAACACGGCGCACGGGCGGCGTCCACCAACGTTCTTGCCCTTTCCCAGGACCGATGGGCTGACCACGCGCTTCCAGTCGCCGCACGCCACTCGCACCCGTCGGAGTCGGGCTTGGAGTTCGAGAAACCAGTCGGTGCATGGCGGAGCAGACACGCCGTGGAGTCCTCGGTCATTGCCTAGCGATGGAAGATGGGTGCCTTGGGCAAGGCGTTGATGGCTGTGCACCCCGCGACCGGCGCAGGAGTCGGTGACGGACAGGTGAGGCAGTTGCTGGCTGAGGTGCGCCGCGTTCGCATGCACGCCCTTGCCGATGCCATCAAACTTTGGATGCTTGTGGTTGTTTGGTTCGACGCACCACCCGTCACCGATCCACTGGCAGATACCCCACACCCAGAACCCCGCGATTTTCACATCAAAGAAGTCGGGGTCGACGTGCATCTGCTCTCGGAGGTACGGGAGTTGGTCCACGAGCCACCTGTGACGGGCGTGTAGATCGGCTTCGTTCACCGGCCAGTCCGCATGACGGGCGACATCGGCTGGATCGGCGGATACCGCGCGCCAGAAGTTGGCGAGGTAGCGATCACGATCGTTGACCGTTTCGATCTTGCCCGGACCGCCTGGACGACCAAGGAGCACGGCAAGGCTTCCTGCGAATGGCTCGACGTAGTTTGGAACGTCGGGCCCAAACGCTCGCCAGACGACGTCAGCAACGCGGCGCTTGCCACCGAACCAGGGGAACGGAGCCTTGACGGTCATGGCGCCTCCCAAGGAACCAGCTCCGCGGTCTTCCGCAGGTAGAGCGGGTGGCGTGGATGGCCGCACACTGTGGTCCCTAGGCACATTGGAGGACGGCCGCCGCATCCGAGCACTGCCGCAACCGCCCTCGCTCGTTCCCGCGCCTCTGGAAATGCGCCCCACCCAACAACGAGCACATTCGCGCGATCCGCCGCCGCGAATATCGCCTCGTCGTTACCCTCACCAACTGGGTCCGGATCGGTCAGCAACACCTTCGGATCCGGCGACACGATCGCGAAGAGATTGACGACCTCGAGGCCACCGCATCCCCACGCACGCGCAAACCCAACGCACCTGCGCAACGTCGGATCGAGCTCCGTCTCATTCGCGGTTGACGGGTTCAACATGCAGAAGCACGCGGGCTTCGCGTCGCTCCACCGTCGCCAGAGTCGGTACCGGTACCGGCGATCGGCGGAGAAGTCAGCGCCAGCGTCTGTGCCGAACAGGGGGAGCGTCATCGTTCCCCCAACGACGCGACGACTTCGGCCGGAGCAACCCAGACCTGTCCGGTCCCGGATAGTGCCCACGTCTCAAGCGACGCCTGCGTCAGCGCGACGAGCATCTGCTCCGCGATCGCGCGCGCAGCTCCGACCGGCACAGCATTCCCGATGCGCTCACGCCACGCGCTGGTCTTCGATCCCGCGAGCTGCAGCGGCCGGCCCTTCCATTCGGCGGGGAGGCCTTGGAGCACGGCGAGCTCGAGCGTGGTGAGCGGCCGATGCCACGTGCCGTCCGCAGCCACGATGAGAGGGGGCGGCGGTGGCTTGCGAGCGTCCTCAACCTTGAGCGAGAGCGCCTCCTGCCAGGTCATCACCCCACGGCGACGGGGGTCGGCCACGGAGTAGGCGCCCTGCCCTGGATGCGACCCGCCCGCAACCGTCGGACTCGATTCGTTCCAGCGAAGAACGCCGTAGCCGTGGTCGTACGCGGTACGGACTCGGGGGTCGGCCACGGCGCCAGCGGAGCAATGCCCCACCCGGCCCGACTGCCCCGTCACGGCTGGGCTTGGGTCGGACCAGCGCACCACGCCCATCGTTCCGCGCCGCGGCGTGTGGTCGAGGGTGACGCGTGGATCGGCAACCGCGAACCTGCCGTTGTCCACGCATGCACTGCCCGTTACCGTTCCCGCGGGCTCATCCCATAACGAGACGCCGTACGATCCGCTCCGCGGTTCACACCCCAACCGAGGATCGGCGACCGCGGTCGGGCCGTTGCTACCGCTCCCGGCGACTGTCGCTGAGGGTTCGTCCCACCGGCCCACATGGTGGCGGCGGAAGACCTCGCGGCGTGGTTGCCCGTCCTCCAGCACTCCCTCGAGGTCGCGCCAGTCTCCACCGGCTGGGATGAGCGCAAGGCGGAGCCAGTTCAACCACGAGAGTCGTGGCAGCTTGTGCATCGGACCGCCTTCGTCGCCGCCTGGAATGGGGAGCTGCTCGAGCACCTCGCCGCATGCGCGCACCCGCAGCTTCGGAGGTTGGTAGAGCAGCGGGGGTACCTTCCCCGGGTGTCGCGCGACGAGCAGGTACCGACGACGATGTTGGGCGAGGCCGCCGAGCTCGCCGCAGTCATGCGACCCGGCGTGGAAGACGTAACCCGCGGCCCGTAGCATCTTGCGAACGCGACGGAGAAGGCCAGCGCCCCGGGTGGCGATGCGGGGGACGTTCTCGAGCAGGACGAGTCCCGGGGGATCGGCGCCCCACGCGTCGAGCATGAGCTTGACGAACTGGACCACCAGCCGGTTCATCGCCTGGTACTTCGACGACCGAGCCGCGGCCTTCGACAGAAGCCCCGAGAAGCCCTTGCACGGCGGACTCATGAACACGACGTCGGGCGCGCGCTCCCCCGCGAAGTCGCGGAGCTGCTCGACGGTCATGGTCGCGATGTCCGTGCACAGCGCTGGCGAATCGGTGAGGTAGACGAAGTCCTTGCAGCTCGAAGGGTCGTTGTCGATCCCGCCGATGGCTCGGAACTGGGCATCGACACCGAGCAGCTTGACTTGCGCATCGAGGAACCCGCGGGCGCCACCACCCAACCCGCAGAACGGAAACAGCGCGGTGAAGGTCAGCATCGCCCCTCCGCCGCCCTGAGCTGCTCGGACATGTTCCGCGGGTCGCCGATGAGCTGAGGCATGCGCGGCCCCCAGGGCGTCCAGGCCCTGGCTATCTCCAGATCCAGAAGCGCATCGTGGCCCACGTGAGTGGGCCGGACGTCGTCGAAATCATCAACGATGACAACCGCATACAAGTCGTGGCAATCTATGCCGCCCTTGCATTGCCGATCGTCGGATACGCCGGCCAGTAAAGCGGATTCGTTCGCGGCTTGAACCACGAGCGGCAGGAGTTGACCCAACGTGTCCACGCTCTCCAGGGCCATGCGATCGAGATGCCCTTCGGCGAGGTGGGCGTAGCGCTCCGTCTGCTTCAACGACGAGTGCCCGAGAAAGTCCCGGACCTCGATCATGGTGGGCGGCTTGCCGAAGTACCCGCTAACGAGCGCCGACGCCGCGGTGTGCCTCAGGTCATGCGGGCGAACGCGTCGGGTGATGCCGGCCTTCTCGAGCACCGTACGCCACACGCGGTCAAACCACTTGCCGTAGTAGCCGCCGAATGGGCCTGGGAAGGCGAGACCCTTGGGGTTGCGGCTAGTGTGCTCGGGCATCACCAAAGTCGTCCACACCTCCCATCCACGCGCCGCAAGCGGCATCCACGGCAGGATGCGCACCTTCTTGTTCTTCGTGGGCCCGTCGTTCTCCGACCCGAAGCGGATGACGATCCCGTCTGGCCTGACATCGGCCAGGTGGAGCGCCAGCCATTCCCATCGACGCAGGCCGGTGCCGACGAGAAAGGCTACGATCGCACGGTCGCGCGCCATGATGCTGTCGTTGCCGATGATGGATCGCAGCTCGCCCATCGTGAGAAACGTCCACGCGTCGTCAGCCTTCCACCCTCGAGGCATGCTGACACGATGGGTCGGGTCGACCTGAATCATCTCGCGGTCGAGCGCGTACCGAAACACCTGCGTTACGACGGACAGATCAAGAGCTGTGGTGTTGCGCGAATACCCGTCGCCGTCGCTCCACTGCGCAAAGCGCGTATCCAGCCACAGCAGCAGATCGCGGCGAGCGATGGTGTCGATGGGCAGACGCGTCCACCGTTCCTTCGACACGCGCCCCACTGCTCCGCCGTAGGACCGAGAGAGACGGTCCTTGTTTGGGAGCGAATCGAACCACCGGTGCGCCACGGTCGACCACGTGTCACCGTCGATGGGCAGGATGCCGTCCTGCTGGTGGACGGCAATTGCGGCGTCCAGGATGCGCTCTGCGGCCTCGTAGGTCGGCTGCGGGTCGAGGGGCTTTCGCCCCATGCAACGAGGCATCCTGGGGCGATAGACTCCGCGGTCCAGTACGATCGTTCCGGTCCCCGGCTTCCTCCTGCTGGTCATCCGAGCTTCCTCCTTCGCATCATGCTGCGGGCTTCCTGCATCGCCTCTTCCGACGCTTCGACCTTCGCCGAACGCGGCTTGCGGGGGCCAGGCGCCTTGGCCGACTCCTCGATGATGTCGGCGAGCTCGTCGGCGAATGCGGCCGCGGCACGACGAATCCTGGTCCTCATCTCCTGGCGGTTCACCACATCACCTCGTCCGGGCCGTCCGGGTCGTGGTCTACGACCTCGAGCGTCTCTGGAAACACCCACCGCACAGGCTTGCCGCACTTACGAGCGTAGGCGACCTCCTTCGTGACGCCATCGGACCCGCGCCATCCGTCGAGCATGCACACCCAGACCTCAGCGCATCCGTCGATGAGCGCGTGGTCGTACGCTTGCCACCATCCGAAGCCGCCTGGCAATCCGCCGCGGACCGCGATCGGGTGGGTGTGAGCGATCGGTGACAGCACGTGATGCCCTGCCAGCAGAAGGCGGCCGGCCACGTCGCAGACGGCTTCGAAGCGTTGCACTTCGACGGCGGGATCGTCGTGCGTGTAGGGGCTTGCGAGGTAGGCTAACACTGGGTCGCCTCCGCAATTGCAGCCTTGAGCCCACGAATCTCTCGCACCACATCGGTGAGCGTCATCGAGCCTTCAAGCCCAGCGACGTGGTGGTCGACGGCGCGGTGCAGCGCGGACTCCAGCGAACCGAAGTATCCGACCGCGCGCCACACCTCTTCCCCGGCGCGAACCGAAGGCTTGCCAGAAACGCTGGTCTCGCCGATGGTGTGTAGACGCTGCAGGATAAACTCAGCCTTGCCCGGGCTGGTCTCGACCCGCAGGTCCTTGGTGAGCGTCAGTATCACTTCGCCCTCCGAATCTTCGTAACGACGCCGCTTGAATCCGTGGCAGCGGCAACCGCGCGCTCGACGTCCTCGTCTCCGAGGTCCGCAACCATCGAGGCGATTTCATCGTCGATCGTGTCGATCGCTTCCTTCTCCTCGGTCATGACGCGCTTGCGCTCGGACTTGTGCCAGGCGCGGAGCTGGAGCTTCTGCACGAGCTGAGCGAACCGATCGGCACGCTCTTCGTCGGTGAGGTGGAATAGTCGCATTTGTGCCATCTAGATAAGCCTCATGCATGGTCGAGAATGCGGAAAATGCTGAACTCGGTGAGCGTCGCGAGCAGGGCGCCGTCGCTCACTCGGCGCATCTCCGAACCGACCGGGCACTGACGCAGCCTGGAGAACCCGTCGCGGCCGCAGATCGCGAGGCGCTTGCCTTCGTGGACGATGATGTACATCAGCCTTCCTCCCTGGCAAGCTCGTGGCGAAGCGATGCCAGCGCCATCTCGACGTCCGCCAGCTTCTCGGAGAGGGACTTGCGTTCTTCGGCATCGATGGACCCATCGAGCATGGCAGTGCGCCACTCGGCGGCAACGTCGCCAACCTCCGCGTGCAGGTCGTCCATTAGGTCACGCAGCGAGCGAGACCGGTCCGTGATGTGCGAGGCGTACTGAACATGGGACAGGGCCGCCGTCAGCGTTGCCAAGGCCACGTCACGTCCCCTGCGGCTGGACTCGGCCATGGTCAGCAATCGCCCAAGCGGCACGGTGCGCGGGTGGTCAGCGTCACTCCACCAGGTGGCGAGGTTGCGCGACACGCCAGCAGCGTCAGCAGCTGCACGCTGGCTCATTCCAGCTGCGCCCAGGGCGATCGCAAACGCCCTCGACGCAACGCCTTTGCACTGGGCTACCGCGTAGTCAGACGCACGCCTCGGCTTGGCCACTGACGGGCCTGGCGCCTGGGTCGTATCCTTTCCAGCATGGTTGGCGTTGCATTCATCCCGAATCGTTGCTACGTTCTGCATTGCAATCAACCTCCGTGTGTGCCCGGGTACCAGCCGGGCACATTCGTTTTGTCAGGCGACCTCGGTCGGCGTGATCCAGAGCCTCGCTGGTCCGAAGTCGAAGCCTCGATCCGATGCGAAGGTTGCGAACTCCGCCCATGTCTTTTCGGCGTGCGCGATGCTCGACTTGAACGGCTCCGACGACTCGATCTCATCGAGAGGCATGGCCGTCTCGAGGAAGTCAGGGCACCCCAGCGCGTAGAACCCTACAAGGAAGCGCCCGTCCTCGTAGGGGAACTCAACACATTCGGCCTGCCCCCATCCTCGATTCTTGCCCGACTTTCGCCACGCCTCGGAGAGGTCTTCCATCTTCTCCCATGCGGCTTCGGGGTCGGCATCCGCGTACTCAACCCCAACCAACAACGCCAACGTCATCTGTCCCATCGTGTTCCTCCCTCAGTTCTCGCGGCCAGCCAGCGGCCTACGCAGCTCCCACTGCACCAGAGTCATCGCGAGCACCAAGCCCCACCGAGTGACCGGGATGCGGCCGTGGTAGAGGATGTTCTGCGACATCACGAGCACGACCTCAGCGTGGGTGGGCAGGTGGCGATCGGTGGCGAGCATTCAGACGTGTCCTCCGAATGCCGTCTCTCCGGCTGTCACGCCTGGTCTGTTGCCCCGGCGTTCGGGATTCTCTGTAGAGCCTGCGGGGTGCCCAGGAGTCGAACCTGGCTTGCTCCGCCGTCGGCACTGACTCCCTGGGGTCAGAGAGCCGAGCAGCATGCTGTGAGCCTCCCGTCCGGTGTCTTGCGGCAACGCCCATGTTCCACCGGGTGGTTGCACCCCTACCGTGCTTCCCAGGCAACATTGGGCGGTGTCAGCCGTCGTCCTGGGCCCGTCGTTCAGTCTGGCCGACGGGAAGCGCGTAGGGTCTACACGCGTCGCGGGCTGTGCTGTGCGACACTGATCACCTCCGTTCTGGTAGATTGTGGATGGCATCGTTGTTTCGCGGTTGATCTCATCGGCCGTGTGGCCGGCACCTCGAAAGCCCCGGGCCTGGTGGCTGCGGGGCTGGTACGGACGCTGGGGAGGTTAGGGAGGACTCTTTCTCATCTCCGCATGCGCGGGGCAGTAGTCACGGTCGGGGCCCACGTTCGTTGCGCATCGCGAGCACATCGGGCGGTCGCAAGTCTGGCCCTCCTTTGGCCCGCGCAACGGCCAGTCACACAGCAGGGTTGCGACTCGGCCGCACTTGCATCGCGTCTTGGGACCTCGACTGCACGCGATACCAATCACGGAACCATCAGCGGACTTGAATGGGACACAGGGCATCTACTTGTCCTCCGCGCACACGATCGACCAGCCGCACGACTGGACGGGGTTCGGATCACACGCGGCCTTGCAGTCGCTGGCGCGGTAGGTGCCAACAACCACTGCCGCAACGGCAGCCACTACGACGATAAGCACCACGCCGATGAGTCCGGGCCCAACGTCAAACTGGGTATCCCGAAGATGCATCTACACAGCCCTCCGAAGCCAGAACAGGCGCCCCACGATTCGCGTCCAGTCACCTCGTTCGTCGAGGTGCACCGGGTGGCGGTAGCCCTTGGGCATGAGGCGGAGCATTCAGTTCACCATCCCTTCACGCTCGCTCTCGACCTGTTTGGCTTCTTGCTTGCGGCGCATTGCCTCCCGAATGATTCGGACCGACTTGACCCCGTGACGTTCTTCCACCGCGGCAGAAGCCCATTCATGCGCCTGAGACCATGTGGCTCCCGCCTGGATGCGCTGAGTCATGGCGAGCTCCGCTTGAGCCTCGTAGTGGTCTCTGTCGTACACGAACGTTTGGAAGAACGGCAGACTGAGCTGCATCTCGAAGGCACCATCCATCATGATGCCGGTGGCAAGCGGCGCCGGGAAGACGAGACGCTTGTCGAAGAGCACCGTGCCAGTCTTGCCCTTCTGACCGCGAAGACAGGCAATTGCGCTCGTTACAGAACCGTCTGTCTTCCCTACGATAGCGGCGATGTCCTTCTTAGGCACAGCGCGCAGGAACGACATGCGGCCATTCGCGACATGCGGAGGCCAACAGGTGATTCGCGGTGCTCGCTGACCACCCTTGCCAAGCACTGCAACGCCGAAGAAGTGCAGCATCAGAACCATCGTCGGCGAAACGTGCAGCGTCGCCATGACCTGCCTTGGGTGCATGTCGGCAGGAAGGCCCAACACGTGGCGCCAGATCGGCGTTACGACTTCGAAGAAGAACTTCTCCGCTCGGTCTTGGTCCTTGTAGTACGGACGAGATGCAATCAAGTCCACCTGTTCGCGCCAACGCTTGCGAGCCTCATCGATAACGGTTTGCTTCACGACCTGCCTCCCTCAATGACTTGCAGTGCCATCTGCTTCCCAACCTTGGTATCCCCAGTCACGCTCTCGACTTGCCCCCAGGCGAGCAAGGCAACGTCCCGTAGGTACCGGGTGTACTCATGATGCTCCGTCGGCCCAGTCACCGACGTGAGAGGTCGGCGAGACACCACCGCATGAAGTCGCTTGTAGACCTCGACCATCTCGGCCATGTCCCTCTGAAACGAGTCGGCCTGTTTCTTCACGTGGTCGGCGTGGTTCTCGCCCTTGGCTTCCTTGGGCTTGGTTCGCTCGTCCATCCAAGCCCTGATCGGCGCAGCGTCCTTGATCTCCCCACCTTGCCGCTTGCGCTCGGACTTGATCGTCTTGGCGGCTGGAGTCGGAGCGAGAGCGCCAGAGTTCACCGCGGCCTTGACCTCGGCGGGGACGTCGGGAGCGGTGAAGACGGCTTGGAGGGCTACAGCCTCACCTCGGCCTACTCCCAGGAGTTCAGCAGCGTCGTCGGCAGCCTGATTCCGATTTTTCAAAGCACATCCGGATGTGCTTTGGTCTTCTCGCGCCCTCGCGCTCTTCCGATCACCACCTCGACCCTTTGCCGTTCCGCCCTGCGCCTTGGACAACTTCGTCAGTCGGTCGAACGCCCACGCAATCTGCTCCGGAATCAGGTGCCGTCGGTCCGTGTTGGACCCAACCACGTATCGAAGCTCTGCGTAGTAGTCCCCTCCGAAGTCGCGAACGCGGCACTTGATGTCCTTGTGCCCAAGGATGCGCATCACGCACACGCGCAGGTGCCCGGCGAGAATAGTGCCGTCTGGACGAATCACAATCGGCTCGTCCAGCCCGCGAGACTTGATCGACTTCAGAATACGTTCGTACTCTGGCGAATCTGTCGGCTGTCCGAAAATGCTCTCGTTCTCCGGATGCGGACGCAGGTCAGCAAGCTTGCGGACTTCGATCATGAATCGATGCCTTCGGTTCTGGGTGGAGGAAGCTCCGAAAGAGCCCGGCTCACCTCCTCATCGAAGCAGTGGATGAACCTGCGCACTCGCTGGCGCCGCTCAATGCCCAGCACGACGCGGGTGGCGATGGTGCCTCCGATGAGTCCTCCGACAATGCCGAATACCAGCTCGAGCATCTCAGCCCTCCGTCCCGCTCTTCGCCTTCTCGCAGTCGCAGACTCGGGGGAAGGTGCCGGTGTCGTCGGGGGTGGTGAGTGGGTCCACAGGCGCGCTGCACGGCTGAATCGCGGCCATGCGTTCGCGCTCGGAATCGCGCATCCAGTCGTCCTCGGACACGGCACCATCGGTCCAAATCGCGATCGCCTTGCGCGCGTCAAACGCCGGTCGCTTGGCCCCAGCCAACCATTCGATGACGGCTGGGTGCGTGCACTTCAGCGCGCGTGCCGCGGCTGTCGACCCAAGCCCGCGAGCTTCGAGGAACGCGCGGAGCTTGGTCGCGCCTTGTGTTAGCTCTGGAGAGGTTTCGCTCATTGCGAAGTAACGGTAGCTACCATGACCGACCAAGTCAACCCCGAATGTCACGAACGTTACACTTTGCAGCCGTACCCTCGACGAATGGGCAATCTGTCGATTGACTCGGGTGTGGTGAGGCTGATCCAGGATTGGATCCGGGAGCAGAGCGCGAACGGTGTCACGCAGGACGCGATGCGGAAGCAACTCGGAAACGTGTCGCGAACGACCATCATCAACATCCGCGACTCGGCTAAGGGTGCCGGTCCGAAGGTCGAGCAAGCGTTCGCTCGGTTGAAGTTTGGCGGATCGGTGGACGCCCTCCGTCGAGCAGCTCGTGGCGAGCCAGCGGTGCGCGAAGTGGTCCGGGTGGTCGACGACCGTTACACATCCCGCGGGAACGCGGCCACGGCGGCGCACGCGCTTGGATACCACCCAGATGCCATCGAGCACGTCACAACGATGCGCCTCGAAGACGACGAGGACCCGGGCGCGGAGTTCTGGCTTGACCTGATGCGGTCATCGGACAGGAAGATCCGCAAAGGCATTCCGCTGTGAGTCTCGAGCAGGCAGACATCGAGGGAATCGCCGAAGACTTGTACCGACGCGCGAAGCTGGACCCAGACGAGCCAGCAAACCCGGAGCGGATAGCTCACGCGCTTCTGGGTCGCGACGCGATTCAAGTTGTGCGAGGCGGCCCGTGGCGTGGCGATGGGGCGCTCGCAAGAGTCGGGGCGAAGTGGCGAATCTACGTCAAAGCGAAGCTCACCAACGAACGCCGCCTGTGGCTCATCTCGCACGAGCTCGGGGAGTACGCCCTCAAAGACATCGTGGACGAACGGGTAGAACAGATGGCGAACGCTGTGGCTGCCGCCATTCTGGCGCCCCGCAGGTCCGTCCTCCGCACCTACCGCGAACCGGACGACATCCCGCGCATGGCCCAAGCGCTGCGCGTCACCGGTACACTGGCCGCGCTTCGCGTTGGCGAGGCGGGCGGCCCACCGATTGCGGTCATCGCGCCCGCGCATGTCCACGTCCGAGGTCCAGAGTCATGGTCGTGGCCTTCTGAACGTGACCTCAGACGGCTTGCGCGCGACGGGGCGGACGGTGTCGACCGGTTGCACCTTCCCGATGACCGTCGACGCACCGTGCTGATAGTGGCCGAAACCTAGGGGAACGAACAAAGAGTAGCCACGGTTACTTTTTGCTCTTGACTGTTCTGGTAGCTACGGTTACGTTCCTTCTCACCACGGAGGAACCCATGCTCGACCAAACCGCCACCCTCGAATCCCTCGACTTCACCTGCGAAGGCATGCGCCCCACCGAGACCCGCACCGGTCGCCTGGCCCGCGCTGGCGAGAAGACCTTCCTGGTCCG
>Ga0209319_1000236_pt1 | contig 87074 bp, 89 predicted proteins | sample RifGroE2_FD_184000 | JGI IMG/M metagenome (GOLD analysis project Ga0209319, IMG submission 184000) | Groundwater microbial communities from Rifle, Colorado - Groundwater E2 (SPAdes) (version 2) | ecosystem: Environmental > Aquatic > Deep subsurface > Groundwater | place: Rifle, Colorado, United... | reverse complement strand
AGCGCTCGAACAATTGCCCGGTATTGGTCGATCAACAGCAGGTGCCATCCTATCGCTCGGCATGAAAAAACAGGGGGTGATTTTAGATGGCAACGTCAAACGTGTTTTGATTCGCGCGCATAAAATTGAATCGCCCGCGACGGATGCTTCGACCATCAAAAAACTTTGGATACTCGCCGAACAATACACGCCGCATCAAAACATTGAAAAATACAATCAGGCGATGATGGATATCGGCGCATTAATTTGCACTCGAACACAACCAAAATGCACTGAATGCCCGCTGGAAAAATCTTGTCTCGCACATCAAGATCACTGCGAAGAATGGTTACCCATCAAAACTATTAAGAAAAAATTACCCCTCAAAAAAACATTCATGGTCATTGTGCAAAATGATCATCACCAAATTTTATTGGAGAAACGTCCGTCAAAAGGCATTTGGGGTGGATTGTGGTGTTTACCACTATTCGAAAAAATATCATCACTCAAAAAACATTACGAACAAAGCAAAATAAAAAAATGCTCGGCCTTTCGACACACATTCACTCATTTTCATTTAGATATTACGCCCATACTCATTACTTTATCAGAACCCTACACGCTTAAAGAACAGGAGCGTTTTTTTTCGCTATCGGATGCTTTAAAACAAGGCATCCCTCAACCCGTCAAAAAAATTCTCTCAGAAAAAATATTTCCTTAAGTTTATGCTAAAAATCACGACCTATACTGTTTTTATTTATTGATGGAAACCGACAAACCGTAAAATAAAGGCTTGACCGTATAACATAATGGGATATCATTCTTGGCCGCTATTAATAGCATAATGGCGGCCAAGAAAATGTTTTTTTGATGAAGTGCTAGCTTAGCTATGTTCGTCAATAAAGCGATACTAATAATAATATAAAGAGGATAAAACTATGATGACTGTTCAAGAAACATTGCATCAATTAGCTAAAAGTTCGGTAGATTTTACTGTTAATCATCCTGAAGCCGTTGCCGGTGCTGCGGTTGGTGTAGGCTTGATAGTAGCTATAGGCGCCGCCCTCCTTACTTTAAAAGTCGGCTGCCCCCGCTGTTGTTCAGCATTCTTTCACTGCAAAGGGAATAGAAACAATCCGTCAAACGCTGAGATAGCACGTCCTCTAATGGAAACGCCTGAGTTTAAACGATAACATCTGCATATGGGTGGACAGGGACAGCCCCCATCGGCTCTTTAGAAAAGCTATCTGGTGCCTGTCCTGAATTTGGAATTTTTTGTTGATGGGTATATTTTTTACGCTGCGGCGTAAAAATCGAAGCGTAATTTTTCAAAAAAGATTGCTATCTCATGTGTTTTATTATGTGCTGATCCTCTTGTGTAGACCATTTTTAGGTAAATTTAAACCGCTATCCGCGGCTGCTCTCATTGGGGACTGCATAAGCTAGAATTCCGCTTACGAAAATCATGTAGCAGCCATTGCGATAGAGTAACGCGTCCTAGAAATGTTTTTGGAAGTGCATCGACATGGAAAAAAGCGGCGTCTTCAATTTCCTTAGGATCACAAATAACCTCTCCGCTTTCATAATCCGCTTGAAAACCCAAAATTAATTCATTCGGAAATGGCCAGGCCTGACTATTAAAATAACGTAAGTTACCGATTTTGATTCCCGTTTCTTCATAAACTTCACGATGCACGGCTTCTTCAACACTTTCGCCTGGCTCAACAAAACCCGCTAACATGCTATATATCTCTGGCGGGAAATGCGGAGAACGAGCAAGTAAAATTTCCGGGCCTCGTTCAACGGCCACAATAATAACGGGAGAAATTCTGGGATAAAACACTCGCTGACAGAATTGATTCATGCAGGTCCGTCGATATTCATTGGTAGCAACAGACGTTGAAGCCCCGCATTCTCCACAAAATTGATGCGCTCTATCCCACTCCAGGAGTTGACGTGCTTTTCCAGCGATTGCCATGACTTCCATGGGCAACTCAAAATAAAGTTTCTTTAAGTCCATTAACTGCATGTTTTCTGGCAATACTATTTCACTGGGCAGTTCGGCTATGGTGTGTGACAGCCCTATATCCTTGAATTGTAACGCCCTGATGAATTGACAGTTTTGGATAAAAATATTATCCCCTGTTGGGATTTCCATTTGACTGGTTAAAAGTAAGCATTGCCCACTGAAAACAAACCATAATTTTTCTGAATCTACAATGTTATGGTTATTGATCATCCTATAAAATCCTCGCTCGCTTTTTACTTAGCCTATTTTAGCATCATTGAGCGACCGTTTTGTTTAAAAATTTTTTCTAAACAAAAGATGACGATGACAAGCTAGTCACTTACAATTGCAGTATGCTTATTAAAAACACAAATACTGTGGGCATCATCAAACAAATCGATTTAACCAAAATAAGTGCAGCCGATTTTAAACAACGCTTCGTCGGGTGCATTGTTTTAACGCATGATAATAAAATTATCCTGCAGCAACGCGGTGATGATTTTATTACTTTCCCCGGCTACTTGTCCTCATTTGGCGGATGTATCGAAAAAAATGAATCGCCCATACAAGCATTAGCTCGAGAACTAAATGAAGAACTGGGCGCGATTGTTCACGAGCCCGACGTGATTTGCTTAGGCGCGATTACGGAAGCGTTTACAAACCATCAAGAATTGGTCTATGAATACTTTTGGCATGATGCGCACAGAACCATCACCGGCTGTTATGAAGGTGAAGCTAAATATTTCGATACAGTAAAATCTGTTTTTGATGATCCTTCAAAAATCATGGATGATGTGCGTTGGGCATTAAAAGCATGCCAGGCAAAGCGACTACTAAATGAATGAAGAAGGAAACCATTTTATGATTCAAACAACTTCAGAAGAGGAAATCATTGAAATCGTTAACAGAGAAACTACAGCGTGGAATACGCGTGATGCTGAGTTATTGGTTTCTGTTTTTCATCCCGATATGGTGTGGCCATGGCCACCCACTGCAAAAGCGCATGACCCCATGGATTGGGTGTTTATAATGGGACGCTTCAATAAAGAACGCTGGATGAAATTATGGCAAGCGCTATTCGACACGCACACATTGCATCACAACAAACGCGAAATAAAAAAAATAGTGTTCACCGCTGAAAAAGACGGTGCTTTTGCTGTTGTGGATATCGACACGTTATGGATCGACAAACAAGGCAATCATAATCATTGGAAAGGGCGTGTTTGCAAAGTGTACTCAAAGGTAGGACACGAATGGAAAATGACGATGCATACGGGCGTTTTAACTTATTAACGCGCTCTAGAATAAATTCTAACCATAAAGGCATATGCCCCTTAAAATTTATCGGGAGTCATCACAATAATTTCCGTTGAAAGCACCGCGCCAGAAGCCGCGGTCATTAAAAAAGAAGCATGGGCTAAATATTTTATTTTCATCAAGACACCTCAAACACGGTAACATTTTTTATTATCGGTCAGTATAATCCGTATTAAAAATTTGCACACCCAATAATTAAGAGAGAAATCAATGATAAAAAAGTATAAACGCATTAAACTAAGATCATTATTTCACTTTACATCGCAAGCATTCCTATTGATAAATTACACTGAATTAACATGAGGAAAACATGATGCCGTATACTAACATCAATGGCATTGATATTTACTATGAAATGCACGGCCAAGGCGAACCATTGCTATTACTCTCGGGCGCTGGGGGAGATCTCACTTATTGGCAGCCCATTTCAATCAAACTCTCGCAACATAACAAAGTCATATTATTTGATTTTCGTGATGCAGGCAGGTCGGAGCAATCTGATCATCCGTACCACATTGATATTTTGGCACAGGAAACCAAACAATTCCTGGATACGTTATCGATTAAAAAGGTTCATGTATTAGGGCATTCCATGGGTGGGATGGTGGCTCAACAACTTGCTTATCAATTTCCCGAGTTGATAGACAAACTGATTTTATATTCTACCACGACTAAAATGAGGACTATTGGAAAGCTCGCTGTAACTGCAATGACTGAATTAAAACAACAAGAAAAAAATTTCGAGTTGCTTGTTAAAACATTTTCTATGTGGAGTTATAGTAACGATTATCTTTCACAAGAAAATATGATGGGAAATATTATACAAGCGGCAAAAAATCAATTGTATCCACAAACAGCTCAAGGTTATGAAAAACAAATCAAGGCCACTTGTGATTTTGATAGTACACCATGGGTATCAACCATCAAAGCTAACACCTTAATCCTTGCCGGAGCTGATGACTTGCTAACCCCTTTATCTGATGCTACGTTTATAAAAAATGCTATTACAAACAGTCAATTGAAAATCATTAAAAATGTAGCACACTGTGGGCATTTGGAAAAAACAAAACCATTTGTAAAAATTCTAATAGAATTTTTACATCCTCAACTGTAATCATGTTATCCAGCAAAGAATAAAAATAATTTCGAATTTAAAGTTCTACCGCTTGCCGCCTGTCAACGAAAAGCTCCGTCGATGAATGGATAAAATACCGTATTGTTGTATCGCCGCGAAATGCTGTTTTGTTGGATAACCTTTATGCTGCGCAAAACCGTATTGCGGATAGATAACATCATAATCATTCATTTCTAAATCGCGTTTGACTTTTGCGATAATCGAAGCCGCACTAATCGCTGGAATCAAACTATCCCCTTTGATAATCGCTTTGGCTTCACAAGGAAATGAAGGGCAATGATTGCCATCGACTAAGACATAATTCGGCTGAATCGATAAAGCGGCCACTGCACGCTGCATCGCGAGCAAACTCGCTTGCAAAATATTGAGCTGATCAATTTCTTTGACTTCTGCGCGACCATACGCAAAGCATAGCGCTTTTTCTTGGATTTCTTGCGATAAGCGCGTGCGCTGTTTTAATGATAATAGCTTAGAGTCTTTTAGCCCGACAATCGGACGATCGGGGTGTAAAATCACCGCCGCTGTCACAACAGGCCCGGCCAAAGGTCCTCGCCCTACTTCATCAACCCCAGCGATCAATTCATCAAGGCTTGAAGAAATAAATCGTTTCTCGATAGTTTTTTTATATTGAATACTCACAAAGATCCTTCATTTTCTCTCGCGTTCATCACATTTGTCTGAATTCCACGGGGATATTTTTAATCTGCAATGCTCAGCAATGCCAGAACCACTTGCACAGCCTGTTCGCTTGCGTTGCACCGTAGCGATTGATGTAATGCCAAAAATTTTTGTTTTAGCGCTTCTGTTTTTTCAACATTCTGTAGGTAATCTAACAAAATCGGTGCCATATGCTCGGCTGTCACTTCTTTTTGCAGAAATTCAGGCACTAGTTTTTCTCCTGCAATTAAATTAGGCAGCGAAAAATATTTAATATGAACCAGCAATCGCGCCAAGAAATAGCTCAAGGGCGCAATACGATACGCAACCACCATCGGACATTGGCATAACATCGCTTCTAAAGAAGCAGTGCCGGAAGCTAATAAAACAGCATCCGCTGCTGCCATGATTTCACGAGAATTACCACTATAAATGCGAATAGACAGTCGAGGGGCGACACGATTAAGCAAAATTCTAAATTGTTTTTCACGCTGTTCATTGGCCATGACGGTCACAATTTGCAATGCTGGTACTTGCTGTAAACACGCTTGTGCCGTTTGCAAAAACGGCGGCACCAATCGCTCTAATTCCATTTCACGGCTACCTGGTAAGATCGCCAATACTTTGGCCTGACTATCTAATCCTAATTTTTTCCTAATCGCGACGCGATCAACTTCCAAAGGAATTTCATCGGCTAAAGGGTGTCCCACAAATTTTACAGGAAGATCGTAGCGCTGATAAAATGCTTTTTCGAAAGGGAACAATACGAGCATCAAATCAACTGCTTTTTTAATCGTTCGAATGCGTCCTCGTCGCCATGCCCAAACAGAGGGACTGACGTAATGCACCGTCTTGATGCCGTGCTGCTTTAATTTTTTCTCTAGTGTTAAATTAAAATCCGGCGCATCAATCCCAATAAAAACATCCGGGGGATTTTGAATGAAGTGCTGATATATATTTTTTCGGATCGATAAAATTTCGGGCAATCGTTTGATAGGCTCAATCAATCCCATCACCGACAAACGCTCGGTAGGATATAATGCCAGGCAACCCGCTGCAACCATACGAGGCCCTGCAATGCCTTCGATCTGCGCATCGGGATACTGCTTTCTAAGCGACTGAATAAATGACGCGCCTAAAATATCACCGGAATCTTCGCCCGCAACGATGCCAATTTTGAGCGGCGCTTGGGCAGTAATTCCCGTGCTAGATGCGCGTGAATTACTGCCTTGATTTATAGCTTCGCGCGAAGTAAATTCGCACGAGCTACCAAGGGGGAGAATCGCGATTCTCCCCCTTGGAAAACCCCCATCGCGCAAGGAATACATGCTATCTCCTCGTTTTGATACGGTTTTTAGTGTGGGGATTGCTGACGATTGTATTTTATCATCGACAAATACCATGTTTAGCTGTTTTGAGTATATCAATAAACAATTGAATTTCTGGGCATTCTGCTACGAGCGGCTCGAGATGCGTCACCGCTTCTTCCGCTGTATACCCTTGTCGATAAGCAATACGATAGGCTTGTTTTAAATAGCTACGGAACGCGGGACTAAAGCCTCGTCGCTTCAATCCTTCCACATTTAAACCAAAAGGTTTTGCAAAGGCGCCCGAAACACGTGTAAAAGGTAACACATCTTTTTCTACCAATGCACCCGAAGCGATAAAACTATGAACGCCAAGACGGCAAAATTGATAAATTGCAGCAAATCCACCTAAAATCACATAATCGTCAACCGTCACATGTCCCGCAAGCGTGGCATTATTCGCGAAAATAGTCTGATTACCGATAACACAATCGTGCGCAATATGAACATAGGCCATCAATAAATTATAGTCGCCGATTTTAGTGATCCCTTTATCCTGCGCTGTTCCGCGATTGATCGTACAGCATTCTCGAATCACGTTGTAATCGCCAATCTCCAGTAATGTATCTTCGCCTTGGTATTTTTTATCCTGAGGGTCTTCTCCAACAGAAGCAAATTGATAAATTTTATTATGTGCGCCGATTTTCGTTCGGCCTCGAATAACCGCATGCGGTCCTATCCACGTGCCTTTACCAATTTCAACATTTTCACCAATAAACGAAAAGGGACCAACGGTCACTCCTTCAGCGATTTTTGCAGAAGGATGAATCGCAGCTCTCGAATCTATTGATGATTCAGAAAATGAATCGCTTTGCGATGATTTGTTATTATTCATTGCTATTAAAATCTCTATCTAAAAATTAATCCCAATCAATTATTCATTGCTGCGAATGCTCATCAAATCGGCTGAGCAAGCCACATCCCCATCTACGCTCGCAACACCATGTGCTTTCAAAATTGATTTCCTTGCTTTGGTGATTTCAACTTCCAAACGAAGTTGATCACCGGGACGAACAATCCTTTTAAATCGTGCATTATCAATACCTGCAAAATAATAAAGCGGGCTTTGAGAGGGATCTTCCTGACTACCTACAAAAGCCAAAATCACGGATGCTTGCGCGAGTGCTTCTAACATCAAAACGCCTGGCATCACCGGTTCAGTGGGGAAATGTCCAACAAAAAATGGTTCGTTAATCGTGATATTTTTTATCGCTACAATGGATTTCCCAGGATCTAATTCCAATACGCGATCGACTAATAAAAAAGGGGGTCGATGCGGCATATATTTAAATATATCTCGGGTTTCCATTATGAAAGGTTTATTTGTCATGGGGTTTTTCTCCTGTTCCTTTTTCATTGATTTTTTTTTCCAGCGCAATCAATCGTCGCATATATTCATCTAAGCTGCGAAAGCGCGCCATATTCTTTTTCCAATCGGCATATTCCAATTGCCCAATGCCTGAAGCATAGACTTTACCGGGTATTTTGAGTGAATTCATGACCGTCGTTTCAGCACATAACGTCACGCGATCAGCAATTTCAACATGACCTGCAATCCCAACTCGAGCACCCAACAAACAGTTTTTCCCGATTTTTGTACTGCCAGCAAGACCTGAGCAACCAGCCACGATCGTATTTTCTCCAATTTGGCAGTTATGCCCTACTTGAATTTGATTATCCAATTTGACACCTCGGCCTAAAATCGTATCTTCTAAAGCACCCCGATCGACTGTCGTTGACGCCCCAATCTCAACGTCATCTTCCACAATGACTGTTCCGAGTTGAGGGATTTTATGCCATTGCCCTTCATGAGGGGCAAAACCAAATCCATCAGCCCCAATAACAGCACCACTGTGAATGATGACACGATGATGAATTTGCACGCCATAATAGATCGTGACGTTAGCCCAAATCAAGCAATCATCACCCACTCGAACATCCTGTCCAATCACACTACCCGCTCGAATCTGCGTTCTTTTACCAACAATAACACGGTCTTCCAGTGTGACATGCGCGCCAATCGATGCAGTGGGATCAATTTGGCAATCTTTTCCAATCACAGCCGTCGGATGAATACCCGCGGCCGCCGTAATTTTCGGCGCAAATACATGGGCAATCGTCGCATAGGCAAAGTAAGGGCTTTTCACAATCAACGCATCACAAGGGCAATGCGATCGATCGGCGACAGATAAAATCACGGCTGAAGCTTTTGTTGAGCCTAAATAAGACCGATACTTAGGATTATCGAGGAAAGTAATATCTCCTGGTTTTGCGGCCTGCAACGTGGAAATACCTGTAATAAGACGCGTAGAATCGCCTTCGACCTGCGCGTCAATAATCTTCGCTATCTCTCCTAACGTCATTGGCTTCATATGATACACCCTTCGTCTTTTGGTTTTCGGCTTTGTTAGCATCGTCGTTCACAACAGTCATGTATGACTAAATACACGCCTGTTGTTCTCTCCTCGCCGCCTCGCCGAGAAACCAAAATACTCGGGGCCATCGCCATCGGTGTTAACCCTGAAAACCTATTCGCGAGGAGTATAACTCTATTTATGAAAATGCTTTCTGAACTTCAGCGGTCATATCCAATCCATCGACCGAATAAACAACTGCGCTCTTATCAATAACCAATGTTATATTATGTTTTTCAGCAACGCCTTTTACAACCGTGGTAATTTGAGCCAACAAATCCTGCATTTCTTTTTGTTGAGCATTCATAACATTTTGCTGAAAAGTCTGTGACTTTTGAGTCAGATCTTGTTGAATTTTATCAATTTGAGCTTGCAAATCCGCTTTATCTTTCGCTTGCATCACAGCGCCATTCCGATTCAACTTGTCTATTAACTGTTGCATTTGATCTTGTGAAGATTTTAATTCATTTTGTTGCGGTGAAAATTCTTTTCGTAATTTCTCACTCGCTGCATTCACTTTGGGAGACTGTTGTAAAATCTGTTGAACATCAACAATCCCGACGCTAACCGCCGGAGCGGCGCCATAACTCACACCACAAAACAGGGCACTGATCAAACTGATTGCGATTAATAACTTTCTCATCTTGTCTTTTCCTCTCTCATTATCGATTACGACCGCATTCCGACCACTATAAAGAACTACCAATATTAAATTGGAAATATTCTGATTGATCCGAATCTCTCTCACGAATAGGTGTTGCCAAACTAAAGTTTAATAAAGCAAGTGGGCTTCGCCAATCCACTTCAACACCCGTTGAATACCTCAACTCATTGAGTTTTATACCGTCTTGATGATTTTCTTTCGGTGTGCTAAACACATCCCCTTCATCCATAAAAATACTGGTTCTGACCGTATCTCCAAACGGATTGGGGAAGATCAATGCCTGCGTGCCAACAGCTTTGATGTTACCGCCTAATGGATTATTTTGAGAATCTAAAGGCCCGATTGTATTGCCTTCATAACCTCGAACAGATCCAATACCGCCTGCAAAAAAGTTTTTAAAGAAGGGTAATTTCCCGCCATAGTTACCATACCCGTTCGCATAACCCAAATCGAATTTGAGGTTGCCAATATAATCTTGGTAGATTGGATGATAAAAATTAACGGTGTCTTCTAAAGTATAATACTCCAACGTCTGACCCCCTGCCGGTGCAGAAGCCATCACATTGAGTGTTTGCAACATGCCTTCGGTTGGAAATAAATAGCGGTCTAATCCCTGATAAGTCCACCCACTGTTTAAGTCAAATTCATTAAATTTGCGATGATGCTGATTCGTAAAACGGAGTAACTCGACCGAAGGGTTATTGCCTAACTGTAACATGGTGTTTTCATATCCATAACCAAATTGCAATGAGTTATTTAAAGAAACAGGCCAATTGTATCCCACTGACAAACCATAATCGTTGGTTACATAATCAGCAATATTCGCCTCTTCAGAATTGGAATGCGTCGTATAGGCACTAATCGTTCGTCCAATCCCTGATGCGGTATAATAAGGATTATAATAGTTGACACTCAGTTCTGTTGAAGGACGGCTGTACATAAAGCTCAAGTTCAACGAATTACCCGTACCAAATAAATTGCGCTGTTGAACACTGGCGTTAAACATTAATTTATTCAAAACCGAATAACCCACACCACCTTGCAATTCGGCTGAAGGAGATTCTGCCACTTTATAGTTAACATCCACTTGATCAGAAGACCCTGGCACGGGTTGTGTGGTGACATCCGCTTGAGAAATATAAGGCAGTAGTAATAAAGAACGTTTTGAATCTTCTAATTTCTGCGTCGATAAAACGCCTCCTTCGACCTGCTGCACTTCTCGACGTAATACATCATCATTGGTACGATAATTTTCGGAAAAGGTAATGTGATGCACATAAACCCGAGAACCTGGTATAATGTTAAAATTCAAAAATATAGTATGATGCAGATCATCAATGCGAGGAATGGCTTCAACATTAGCATTCGAATAGCCCTTATTCCCTAGTAATTGAGAAATTCGTTTACTGGCTTCGAGAACATCTTGTCGCGAAAAAATCTGTCCTTTTTTTAACAAAACAGCTTGATTTAATTGGGCATTCGTTAAAACGGAATGTCCCGTAAAGGTATATCCGGAAACCGTATATTGCCCACCTTCCGTAATTCGAATCGTGATATACACTTGCTTTCGATCGGGAGAAATAGAGACCTGAGACGTTTCAATATTAAATTTAATATACCCGCGATTCATATAATAAGAGCGTAACGTTTCCAAGTCGGCAACCAATTTTTCTCGTGAATATTGATCGTTATGCGAATAGAACGTGAATAATCCTGATGGGGTTAATTTAAATTGGTTCAACAATTCTGTTTCACTAAACGCATTATTGCCAATAATTTTAATTTTCTTGATTTTTGTCGCTTGCCCTTCAGAAATAGCAACTGCAATAAAAACACGGTGATCAGGCTGTGGTGTCGTTGTAATGTCAACCTGGGCATTATATTTGCCAAGCGAAAAGTACTCGCCTTCAAGTGAGTCTTTGACTTGTTCTAAGGCGGATGGATTGAAAACATCGCCTTCATAAAAGTGGAGTTTTTTTAATGCCTCTATAAATTGCTTGGTTGAAATAGCGCTATTACCCGTAATCGTTACCTGGCCAATAATTGGTCGCTGAACAACTGCCACAACAAGCGTCGTACCGTCATGGGATAAACGAACATCATCAAAAAAACCGGTTTTATATAATGCGGCAATAATTTCTCGGCTCTGCTGCATATTAAACTGATCGCCCGCTTTAACGGGGATATAGCTCAGTACGGTTTCTTGCGACAACCCCTGCAATCCATCGATACGAATATGATTGATTAAAAAATCGCCCGGCACGGCGTATAAAACACTACAGAAAACAATTGTCAGAACAAAAAGAATTATTTTTTTTATGGTCATGGAATGGTTCATTCTGTCTCATGGGCTCATTTAAAATTTTCGGTATCATACGCGAAAATTTAGTATAAAAACAGTGTTTTTAGCCTCGAATTAAAAACGCAACCCCAGCCAAAAACAGGCCCCTAAAAAAATGGGCGCTGCGGCCATTAAACTGTCGAGACGATCCAATAATCCGCCATGTCCGGGGAAAATAGCCCCGCTGTCTTTTAATCTGGCCTGACGTTTTAATTGACTTTCAAATAAATCGCCTACCACAGAAAATAAGGTCGTCAAAAAAGATAACAATAAAATTTGCGGCCACTGAGGCGGCGGTATTTTGAGAGTAATGGCGCCCAATAAACCGACCAATAACGCCGATAGCACACCACCGTAAAGCCCTTCCCATGTTTTTTTAGGGCTAATATGCGGCGCTAATCGATGCTTCCCGAATCCTTTCCCAACAAAATAAGCGCCCGTATCCGAAATCCAAATAAGGCATAATAAAAACAAAAGCACCGCTATACCATTTTGCGCTAATCGAATCATATTTAAAGCGATCCAGGCAGGCGTCAACGTCAATAAGCCCATTAAGGCTTTAAGCCAAAACTGATTTAACAGATTACGATGATATCGCTCCTCTGCCACTAAGTTAAGCAACACGACAACCCACCAAATAATCGCCACGGTTAACAGGCCTACGGTATGAAAATAGATTGCCGCATAAAAAGAAAGCGCGATGACGACCACGTATAAAATCCGATAACGATATCGCGTAATTTGTATCAGACGACTCCACTCCCATGCTGCATAAAGAAATAAAATCGTGGTGGCGATCATAAAAGCTTTAATGGGCAAATAAAGTAACAGTGCGAGCGCGACGATAAGCAAAATAATACCGGTTATGAGTCGATGTTTGAGCATCAGGTGTAGCTCCTTTTGAGGATTGAGGGACATTGTGCCGCTTTGCGATCGTTTATTTTATTGATTTTTGTATTATTCTGTTGCTTCATCTCGATTACTCTTTCACTTTCCCAAACCGCCGTTTTCGATGCGCATAAGTCGCTAAGGCTTCTACAAAAGTTTGTTCATTAAAATCCGGCCATAAGATATCGGTGAAATACAATTCCGTATAGGCCAATTGCCATAGAAAAAAATTACTGATACGGATTTCACCGCTTGTCCGAATAAATAAATCGGGAGCGGGTAAATCAGATAAAGACAGGTAACGAGCAAATGTCGTTTCATCAATGGACTCTGGCTTTAAAGTTCCCGCCTCTACTTCGCGAGCCAGTAATTGGGCTGCTTGAACAATATCCCATCGCCCGCCATAATTCGCAGCAAACACGAAATTGAGCCCTGTATGATGACGGGATTTTTCCTCCGCATCAGTCATATACTTTTGCAAAGTCCGACTAAATCGCGTTCGATCACCTATCACTCGAAAAACAACATTACGTTTTGCCAATTTGGGAATTTGCTCTTTTAACCCCTTTAAAAATAGCTTCATCAAGGCATCCACTTCAGATTCTGGTCTCAACCAATTTTCGCTACTAAAGGCAAATACACTTAACACTTCAATTCCCACGGCCTGCGCAACATCTATTATTTTCTCAACAACTTTAGCGCCCGCGCGATGACCTGCGGCCCTAGATTTACCCTGCTGTGATGCCCAACGACCATTACCGTCCATAACAATCGCAACATGGCGAGGAATTTTACCCAGCGATGCAATAGACTCCGATAATGAAAAGGCCTGTTGGCTTTTTTTCAAGGTAGTGCCCCTTATATATGTCTATTTTTTACGGGTCAGCGCATAACAGCGCTTATACTTCCATCAATTCGCGCTCTTTTGCCGATAATAATTTCTCTGCTTCTTGAATGTACTTATCCGTCAATTTTTGAATCTGCTCTTCAACGCGACGTTCATCATCTTCCGAGATTTTCTTTTCTTTTAGTAACTCTTTCACTTTCGCATTAGCATCTCGTCGAACATTGCGAACAGATACGCGCGAATTTTCAGTTTCTGTTTTAACAATTTTAATCAATTCTTTACGTCGTTCCTCATTGAGTGGCGGCATAGGCACTCGAACCACATCACCCATCGAAACAGGATTGAGCCCTAAATTTGCTTGTAAAATGGCTTTTTCAATAGCGGGAATCATTTTTTTATCCCATGGGGTAATAACCAACGATCGCGCATCAGCAGCCGATACGGTTGCCACTTGACTTACGGGCATATCGGAACCATAACAAGACACCTTAATATGATCTAATAAACTGGGATGTGCCCGCCCTGTTCGAATTTTAACAAGCTCCGCTTTGAGCGCCTCGACGCTTTTCTGCATATGCGATTCTGCTGTTTTCCGAATCATATCTATCATCGTTTATCTCCTTTGATTTAATTAACTGACGACTAAAGTCCCGTCGTCAGCGCCTAAGATAATTCTTTTTAAAATGCCTTTTGGCGTCATATCAAAAACACGAATAGGCATCTCATGCGCCTGACATAAACAAATGGCCGTTAAATCCATCACACCCAATCGTTTATCTAACACTTCTTGATAACTGAGCCGATGATAACGCTTTGCGGTCTTATCCTTTTTGGGATCGGCAGAATAAACGCCATCGACTTTTGTCGCTTTCAAAATAATATCGGCTTTAATTTCAATCCCTCTTAAACTAGCCGCTGAATCGGTCGAAAATAAGGGGTTTCCAGTCCCCCCCGCAAAAATCACAATATGTTTTGTTTCGAGATATTGAATCGCCCGACAACGGTCATAAGACTCAGCGATCGAGGGAATAGCTAAGGAAGACATCAACACAGCTGGTGTTTTCTGGCTTAAAAACACATCTCTTAGCACAAGCCCGTTCATGACGGTGGCCATCATACCCATATGATCGCAAGTGACTCGATCAATACCGGTTTTCGTGAGCGATGCGCCTCTTAAAAAATTGCCGCCGCCCACAACAATACCCACTTCCACACCCAAATGCACAATCTCGGCGATCGGCTGAATTAAAGCGGATAAGGCTTTTAATTCAACGCCAGATGAACCTTCTCCCGATAAGGCTTCTCCACTCACTTTCAACAAAATGCGCTTGAAAACAGGTTTTTGATTCGTTGTCATAGAACCTCTTCTTTTTATATCATATCGGACAAATGCTCTTTACTTAACAAAAAATAAACTGACTGTAACTATCCTTATGGAACGCTTCTGCTTCGCGCAGGAAGCACTTCGCCCATGACACTGATCTGGATTCCAAATCATTTTGCATATCCGCGCACAAAATTTTCGGAATGACAGAAGAGCCATCTTACCCTCCTCTTTCAATCGTCTTTTATGTCGACTGATTGACCTGCGCCATCACTTCCGTCGCAAAATCAGCTTTCGTTTTATCGATCCCTTCGCCCAATTCAAAGCGAATAAAAGCATCGACCATCGCTTGATTTTTCTTTAATAACGCTTCTATCGTTAGATCCGGGTCTTTAACAAAGGGCTGCCCTAACAAGCTCACTTCTTTTAGAAACTTAGATAAGCGTCCTTCAACCATTTTATCCACAATATTGGCAGGTTTTCCGCTTTCTGAAGCTTGTGCGCGATAAATTTCTTTCTCTTTGGCAATCACTTGAGGATCTACTTGATCAGGCGATACGACAAGCGGTTTTGAAGCAGCAATATGCATCGCAATGTCCTTCGCTAAGGAAGCATCTTCTCCTTTCGATAAAGCCACTAAAACACCAATTTTATTTCCATGGGTGTAAGCGCCAATTTGGCCTGTCGTTTTCATTAAAGCAATTCTGCGCACGTGAACATTTTCGCCGATTTTAACAATCAGGTCCTGACGAACTTGCTCGACTGTTTTATCGCCACAAGAAATATTCGCCAACTGCTGAACATCATCAATACGGTGTGTTAAAGCAAGATCTGCGACCCATTCAGCAAAAGATTGAAAATTCGTATCGCGCGCCACAAAATCTGTTTCGCAGTTCACTTCTAACATAACCGCGAATTTTCCTTGATCAGCCGTTTTGATTTTAATAATACCTTCAGCCGCAACACGATCGGCTTTTTTAGCCGCTTTTGCCATACCTTTCTTGCGCAAAATATCTGTTGCCATAGCTAAATCGCCAGCGGCTTCTTCTAATGCTTTTTTGCAATCCATCATGCCACAATCGGTCATCTTACGTAACTCGGCGACTTGCGCTGCTGTAATAGACATAAGTAAAGTACTCCTTCAATTGGATCAACGATAAATAGCTCTGCTGCGACAAAATAAAAGATCTGTCGAGCAGGCGTTTCTTATTTTTGCGAAGGCGGCTCACCTTTTGCGAAAGTGAGCCGTGCTCTTCTCATTCAATAAATTACGCTTATTCTTCTACCTTTTTAGGCTCAGCGCTGGCATGGTCAAGATCTGAAAAAGCTGTTTCAGACACTTCCACAAACTCATCAGAAGTATTTGTATCAGCTGATACAAACCCGCCACTGGCTTTGCCTTCCAGAATACATTTGACCGCTAAGTCTAGATATAAGCGAATGGCTCGGGAAGCATCATCATTGCCAGGAATTAAATAATCAACCCAGGTAGGATCGTTATTGGTATCAACAACGCCAACGACAGGAATACGAAGTTTTTTCGCTTCTTGAATCGCAATTTTCTCATGGCCAATATCGATCACAAAAATCACATCGGGCAAACCACCCATTTTCTTAATGCCGCCCAAACTTTTTTCTAATTTCTCTTTTTCTCTCGTTAAATTTAAAATTTCTTTTTTCGTCAAACTACCAAAAGCGTTTTTTTCAAACTGACTTTCTAGTTCTTTCAATCGGCGAATGGAATGGCGAACCGTTTTATAATTGGTAAGCATGCCGCCCAACCAGCGGTCTTGCACATAAAACATTCCGCAACTTTCTGCCGCGGCCTTAAGGGGTTCGCTAGCAGCTGCCTTTGTTCCAACAAATAAAATTTTACCTTTACGCGCCGCCACACTCCCTAAAAAACTCATCGCCTCTTCTAATAAAGGCAGTGTCTTTTCAAGATTAATGATATGGATTCGATCACGCGTGCCGTAAATATAAGGCGCCATCTTGGGATTCCAATATCGCGTCTGATGACCGTAATGAACGCCTGCCGTAAGCAATTCTGTCATTGTTACAAGTGACATATTTTTTCTCCTAACTACTGGGTTTAACCTCCTTATACCCCGTGATTCAATCTATAACTTTTTTATAGACACCCGAACCCCGTGACGGTATAAGTGCGGACCTAATTATCATTTTTATGGAGTCCTAAAGAGAGAAACCAGTTCTCTATTAAACTCCAAATGAAATAAAATCTCGCAAAATGCGAGGGGTGCTTTATATCATAGTTTGATTTAGTCGACAATAACATAACGAAGAGAATAGCTTTTGCGATAATCAAAAATAGCTATTTTGTATAAAGGTAAAGGATATCAGATGAACATCTCCATCAAGACGCCGGAAGAAATTGTCAAAATGCGCGCTGTAGGGCGCTTAGCTGCGGAAGTTCTCGAAATGATCGAGCCCCATATTAAAGTCGGCGTAACAACAGAAACGCTCGACCAGTTATGTCACGATTATATTGTCAACCATCAAAAAGCTATCCCTGCCCCTCTGAACTACAAGGGTTATCCTAAAAGTATTTGCGCCTCCATCAATCATCAAATTTGTCATGGCATTCCCGGTCCTCGTAAGTTAAAAAATGGAGATATCATCAATTTAGATATTACTGTCACCAAAGAAGGTTACTATGGTGATACCAGTAAAATGTTTTTGGTCGGTAAACCTTCTATTTTAGCCGAACGACTCGTTCATATTACCTATCAATGTTTATTGACTGCCATGATGAAAGTAAAACCGGGTGCCTTTACCGGCGATTTGGGCGCCACGATTCAGGAACTCGCAGAAACCAATCGGTTCTCTGTTGTTCGAGAATATTGTGGGCATGGGATTGGTAAACATTTTCATGAGCCTCCTAACATTTTGCACTATGGCACTGCCGGCACCGGCCATCGTTTGCAGCCCGGCATGATTTTTACAATTGAACCCATGATCAATGCCGGCAAAAAAAACATCAAACTCCTACCTGATGGCTGGACAGCCGTCACAAAAGATCACAGCTTATCGGCACAATGGGAGCATACACTCCTCGTCACAGAAACCGGTTGTGAAGTACTCACCCTTCGACATGAGGAAATTGAGTTGGCTAAACAATATCATTTCGACTCTATTTTATTGCATACCTAAACCGGCCCATTTATACCGTTTTATTTTTTGCGATGAAATTGAAATATGAATTTTTCACCGATGGATACAGCGTAATTTCAAAAATTATCATTTTTCAGTAGTACAAAAAATATCTAAAAGCATTAAAAAAACACTAGATTTCCCAAAAAAAATTGGCTATTCTCCTCTTCATCCGTTCAATGATTGGATGGATGATGTAAATTTTAAGGTTAAATAAAAGAGGACTCTTTGATATGAGAAAGATTATTTTAGCAACAGCCTTGTTAGCAAGCGGTTCAGTGTTTGCGGCTGGTATGCCTATGTCAACCATGCAACCCGTTGCAACTCCATCTATCGTGGGGTGGTATATTGGTGCTGGCGTAATTGACCCAGGCATGTGGAATCAGAAAAATTTCGCCAGCATTCATGGTACTTCTGGTTCTTGGAAACAAGATAATTTCCCATTCGGCGCTACAGCGTTTGCGGGTTATCGCTTGTCCCAATATTTCGGTGCAGAATTAAATTATTCTTGGTTACGCGCATTGAAATACAGAAATCAGAGCAATCATACGCAATCGTATGAATACAGCCAAAATAACGCTGTGTTTGCTGATGGTTATGCTTATTATCCTGTTATGGATAACTTCGAAGTCTATGCTAAAGGCGGCCCAGGTTATGTGCATGGCGTAGGCAAACCAAAGAACTTAGCTGATAACTCACAAGACACCAACAACACCATGGGTGTTGATGTTGGTGCGGGTATTGGTTGGCATTATAACAGCTTCGGTCTTCGAGCCGGTTACACGCGTTATATTATCCATACGCCAGTATCTAGCCCAGATGTTGATATCGCTAATAAACTTGAATTGTCAGCCTTATATTATTTCGGCTAATATTCAATTTAAAAAAAACACCGGCTTCTGCCGGTGTTTTTTTTTATATTGAAAATAAACCACCTATGATAAGAATTTTATTTCTCATTCTCCTGACATTATTTTTAATATTACAATATACTTTGTGGTTTGGTAATGGCAGTGTCATAACCGCCTGGAATCTAAAACATCGCATCGATAAACAAGCACAAATTAATGAACAATTTTACAAGCGCAATCTCAAGCTCACCAATCAAATCAAGCAGCTTAAAACCGGCAAAAATATTGCTGAGACCCTAGCTAGAGAGCGCATGGGTCTCGTTAAAGCCGATGAAACGTATTATCAAATCACCAATACCCCATTAAAAGAAGGGATCGATCATGAAAATTCTGCTCAGCAATGACGACGGCTATCAAGCCATCGGAATTAAATTATTAGAAAAAACCTTGAGTGAATTTGCAGAGATCATCGTTGTCGCGCCCGATCGTAATCGCAGCGGTGCGAGCAATTCATTAACACTGGACAATCCCTTGCGTTTATCTCAAATACAATCTCATGTCTATGCGGTGAATGGAACGCCTACAGATTGCGTCCATTTAGCCGTCACCGGCTTATTAGACGAACTGCCCGACATGGTTGTTTCCGGCATCAATCACGGACAAAACATGGGCGATGATGTGCTGTACTCCGGCACGGTAGCCGCTGCCATTGAAGGACGCTATTTAGGCTTACCTTCTATCGCTATCTCTTTAGCCGAAAAATCCACTCATTACGAAACAGCCGCACATGTTGCAAAAGAGCTTGTATTAAAAGTCAAACAAGGTCATTTACCCGCTAATACCATTTTAAATGTTAACGTCCCTGATGTCCCCTTATGCGAATTAGGCAAATATGAAATTACCCGATTAGGCAAACGCCACCGCGCACAAGAATCGATTAAGCAAATTGACCCCAGAGGACGCCCTCTGTATTGGATCGGATTGCCGGGAGAAGAAGCAGACGCAGGTATCGGCACTGATTTTTATGCCGTTCACCGCGGCAATGTTTCTATTACACCGATTGAGCTGGATTGGACTAATTATAAAGCGTTCGATCATGTCACTCCATGGGTTCAAGAGTTGAATGAAATACTCTCAGAAAGAAAATAAATTTTGCTTTTCCTCTCATCGATTACGGCATTATGCTTGCCTGATATTTTTATTCTTATGCAGTTGCGCCACCTACCACACACAAGCACCTGTCCACGATATCGATACGTATAAAGTAGGTAATACACTTTTTTGTCGCATACAGAATGGAGACACCCTCTATGCAGTCGCCTGGCGATATGAGTTAGATTATCGGACACTCATTCAATTGAATCAGCTAACGCCTCCTTATGCGCTGCACGCGGGTCAAAGCTTACGACTTAATGGTGAAACGCCTTCTGTCCCTCAAACTATTTATAAAACTCCATTAAAATCCACACTTCTCCCTAAAACGAATGAAAAAAAACAAGCTCCATTTCCGAATAGAATAACCTGCTGGAAATGGCCGGCACGAGGGAAAATCATCCAATCTTTTTCATCACGTAACAAAGGAATTAACCTCAGCAGCGTCTACCAAGCGCCGATTTATGCCGCAGCGGACGGAGAAGTGGTTTATGCGGGAAATGGTTTAAAACGATACGGTCACTTAGTCATCATCAAACATAATGATAGTTATCTTTCTGCCTATGCTTTTAATGATCAACTATTCGTGAGAGAAAACGAAAGCGTTAAAGCGGGACAGCGTATTGCAACGATGGGGAAAACTCCCGCGGGGAAAATTCAACTTCATTTTGAAATCCGGAAAAATGGAAAACCCATCGACCCGCTGAGTTTATTGCAGTAACCTAAATTCCCAATAAGATTTATCTGAACTCTGCATGAATGATTTTTCGGGCTTTTTCAAAACTCAGTGGTTTTTCAAGTATTTGTTGAATTCCTGCCGCTTCGCTGTGTTGTCTTTCTTCCGCTGATACATAAGCGCTTAAAGCAATCAAACGCGAGGATTGCTGCTGTGCTTGTAATCCTGCGACGATGTGATGCGCTAAAAGATAACCATCCATATCAGGTAATCCTAAATCAATCAAAATAATCTGAAAAGAGCGTTGCCGAATCAAAGCAAGCGCAGTCATCCCATCATTTGCAGACACGACACAGCAACCCAATGACCCCAATATTTTTGTCGCCACTTTTTGAGCAATAAGATCATCTTCAATGAGTAAAATATCCATGGCATTCACCGCCTCTTTAATCTTAACTAACCTGAGTTCGGGATAACGGAAGACAAACAAGAGATTGGTTGGCCTTAGTTTATTTTCGCTCATGAGTCGGGCTTTGTCATCCCGCGGCTTGACCGCGGGATCCAGAAAGCAGCTGAAAAAACGGAACCCTGCGCACCTTGTTCGATAACGCGTCGCGCTTAATCAACATCCCTGTCTTCGGCGCGCTCAAATGAATTCCATTCATTTGCCGCTATCTCACTTCGGTGCTCGGGGCCCTCCTCAATTTTCGCGAAAACAAACTAAGGCCAATCCAATCACGGTCCAAATGACCTGCTTTCTTATCTCGAACTCAGGTTAACTAAGCAGGTATCCATACAAACCAAGTCGTCCCTTTACGCCATTGACTAACGCAGTCAATTTTTCCTTTCAAACTATGGATCAGTTGCTTAACTATATTTAATCCCAAACCACTGCCATCCAACGAACAAGCACCTTTTTCTTCTAAAAAGGCCTGAATATGTCGATGCGCATTAACGCTCATCCCTCGTCCGTTATCTCGCAAAACAAAAGTCATCCCTTCTGTTTTTGATTTTTTTATTTGTAGATGAATGCAGCCGCCCGGTTGAGTGAATTTAATGGCGTTATCCAATAAGTTGGCCAATACAATATTCAATCGATAACGATCTACCGTGATGTAATCCGGTAAATTTTTATCATAAGATAATTTAAAGGTTAACGTTTTCGACCGCATGGTTGCCGCCTCTAATTTTACTACGCCCTGAATAAAATCTTTCAGATTAAATGCTTGCGTCATCGAGGTCGATATTAATTTTAGAGGCGTTTGGTTATTTCGTTTTTTACGTTCACACTGACAATAATCCAATAGCGCTTGCACAGAACATAAAATATCAGTCAAATACTCCCGTTTTTCAGGTGCTGTTTCTTCGTGCAACAATAGTTCGGTTAGTCCATATATCCCTGTCAACGGTGTGCGCATATCATGGATAATCTGGCGTATAGAATCGATATTTATCTCTTCTACGAGATTTTTCTTATGACCTATCATACCCATCGCTCCTGTTTCCAGTCTCGGACAATATAACGATTATTTTTCCCTGAATAATCGTAAAGATTCCTGTGCAATCATCAATTCCTCGTTCGTAGGAATAACATGAATAGATAATCGGCTATCTTTGTTATGAATTTCTGATGCATGATTGATGTTTTTTTCAGGATCTAGTTTTGCACCAAGCCAAGCGGTACGCGCGCAAATTTTTTCGCGCACCAGCGCAGAATTTTCACCAATACCAGCCGTAAACACTAATCCATCCAATCCTTGCAATTCAGCGGCGAGCATGCCAATCCACGCGGCTGTTTTATAAGCGAAAACATCTATTGCCAGTTTTGCATCAGGCAAATGAGAGTTTTCCAGGTCTCGCATATCCGCACTGATTCCACCGGACAACCCTAATAATCCAGATTCTTTATATAACAGCTGGCTCAGCTCTTTATGGCCCATTTTATGAACATCCATCAAATACAATAATACCCCTGGGTCAACATTCCCGCATCGCGTCCCCATCGGTAATCCATCGAGCGCTGAAAAACTGAGTGTCGTCGCAACACTTTTTCGCTGATGCACCGCACACATACTAGCGCCTGCACCCAAATGAGCAATGATAATTTTCCCTTCACGTTTTTCTTCAGGCAAATAGCGATCAAACTGAGAAACCACATAGGCATAAGATAGCCCATGGAATCCATAACGACGCACGCCCTCTTCATGAAGATGCTTAGGAAGCGCAAAATGTTGAGACACTTCATTGCAAGTTGTATGAAAAGAAGTATCAAAGCAAAACACTTGAAACAAAGTGGGATTAATCTCATGCAAAATAGAATAACCCTTTAAATTATAGGGTTGATGCAAAGGTGCTAATGGATTAAATTGCTCAACGAAAGCATACACCTCTGGGTTGATTACCACTGACGTACGATATTTTGTCCCACCATGAATCAACCGATGTCCTGCTGCAACAATTTCTAAATTATGTTGAGAAAGCCAGTCTAAAATATCGCGTATCGCTCTTTCATAAGGATCCGTGTGATGACTATTATTAGATAAAGCCAACAGGTCAATAGAGATTTTTTTATCCTGCGCACTGCTTTTAACATGCAAAACCGGTTTTTTGAGAACATTATCAACAAAGCCTGCATAAAGTTTTTGAAGCGTATTGTTTTCAATAGAAAAAACAGCAAATTTAATACTGGAGGAACCTGCATTTAACGTTAAAATCGCTTTCATTATCATACTCCTGTTTATTATTCGCATTATCTGCACATTATCAACGAGCGCGCATTATTCTGCAATAGGAGAAAATTATGGGGTAAGATTAAATTTTCAAGCATAGGGATCGTTGGCCGATCAATCAAAACATGTTCGCCAATAAAAAAATCAGAGGTTGATTTCAAATCAGTAAAGATGGCCTCATTGAGGTTTTTCCCGCGCTGAACTCGAGATAAACTTTACGAAACGATGCGATCATTTCCTATTCTGCTCATAGTGCGCTATAAATTTCGCCAACACGCAAGAACCAACTCGTGATTCAGCGGTCGAAGCACGACTAACCACAATGACAGGGACTTTAGCACCGAGTGCGACGCCATAACAAGTAGCGTTTGCACAATGCTCAAGCACTTTAACCGCAATATTGCCTGAATCTAAATCCGGAAAAATAAGCACATCAGGATCACCAGCAACTGACGATGAAAGCTTTTTCGCTGCCGCAGCTTCTGTTGAAATCGCCGCATCAAATTGCAAAGGCCCAGCCAAAATGCCCCCTTGAATTTCACCTCGAGAGGCCATTTTGCCTAATTCCGCACAATCAAGTGAGGAAGAGACTTTTTCTGATGGCACATCGACTGAAGAAAGCAGTGCGACTTTTGGCAATTTAATACCCAACGTTATGGCAAAATTGATGGCATTTTGCACGATATCTTTTTTTTCTGTAATCGACGGCTTGATATTGAACGCCACATCGGAGCAAATCAATAATTTATGATAAGAAGGAATATCGACTAACATACCATGCGTCATGCGCCGATCGGTACGCAACCCCCCTTCTCGGCTAACAATCTTAGCCATAAAAGTTTCTGTATGTAAATTTCCTTTCATCAATGCATTGAGCAACCCTTCTTTCGCCATTTCAACTGCTTTGGTTGCCGCCTCTTCTTCGGAATTAACAGTAACGCATTGATAAGCAGAAATATCTTCACCCAATTTTTTGGCCGTCTCATTTATTTTATCAGGCCGCCCAATAAAAACAGGCGTAATTACCTTTTGCTCAGCCGCTACGAGTGCAGCTTTTAATGTTTCAACATCCTCAGGACAAACAATACCCATTTTAAACTGGATACCATCAGGCGCTCGCGAAAACAGCGCTTTCATTTTTTCCATTTGATAATTCCTCTCAACTCTTTTTATCGCGCTCGCTTGTTAATGACTGTCATTGCGAGACACGTCGTGTCGAAGCAATCCAGTCTCCCGTCATCCCGCGGCTTGACCGCGGGATCCAGTTTTGATTCTGCTTCGGCGCTCACGCTCCTTGCAATGACGGCAGATAGTCTTCTTCCTTAATCCTTACTTCCCTTCCGCTAATTTCTCATAATACGCACGTCGTCGATCTACGTCTTTTTGCGCTTCTGCCATTAAGCGTTTCGCTTCTTCCGGGTGCGTACGCTCCAACACTCTAAATCGATTTTCGCTTTCCGCAAACTGAGTCAACGAAATGGACGGTTTTTCGCAATCAAGCTGCAAGGGATTCAGCCCTTCTTTCACGCGATCCGGATTGTAACGATACAAAGGCCAATACCCACTCTTCACCGCTAATATCTCACGCTCAGCAACGGTACGCATATCAATTCCATGCGCAATACAAGGCGCATAAGCAATGATTAGTGCAGGACCGTTATAAGCATCCGCCTCTTTAAAGGCTTTGATCGCTTGCGCTGGATTTGCCGCTAAAGAAATGGAAGCAACATACGCACTACCATAAGTCATCGCCATCAATCCTAAATCTTTCTTCGCCGTTTTCTTCCCTTCCATCGCAAATTTCACAACAGCACCACGAGAAGAGGCTTTTGACGCTTGTCCACCCGTATTGGAATAGACTTCTGTGTCTAAAACAAGAATATTAATTTTCTTATTTGACGCAATCACGTGATCTAATCCGCCAAAACCAATATCATAAGCCCAGCCATCTCCGCCTAACGCCCAAATGCTATGCTTAACAAGAAAATCTGCAATCGAATACAAAATTTTCGCTTCGGGCTCTTTCATGGCTTGCAATCGCGATTTCAATTCGATGATACGTTTACGTTGTAAATGAATCGCCTGATCCGTCTCTTGTTCTGCTTCTAAAATTTCAGTGAAAAAATTATCCTGACAGAAAGGCATCAGTTTTTTTAACAAGTGTTTTGCATAGTCTTTAAGTTTTTCTTCGCTCAGTGCAAAACCAAAAGCGAACTCCGCATTATCTTCAAACAACGAGCCGGAATAAGCAGGACCATACCCTTCGTTGTTAACAACCCAAGGATTGGTGGGCAGCATGCTGCCGTAAACGAGCGCGCATCCGCAAGCGGTCCCAACGATCATCCGATCACCAAACAATTGGCTCAACATTTTGACATAGGGCGCCTCGCCACAACCACTGCAAGCACCACAGAATTCAAACATCGGTTGAACGTATTGAAGTCCCGGCAATGTCGATGTATTGACCTCCATTTTTTCCAAGTACGGCAGTGTTTCGAAAAACTCAACATTTTGCTTTTTATTTTCAAGTACAGGCTCTTTTTTCTCCATAGATAAAGCTTTTCCTTTCACCGGGCAAGCACGGACACATAGCTCGCAACCCATACAATCTTCAGGATGAATTTGTAGAATAAAATGTTTACCCTCTGCATTTTTTCCACGCAAGGCTGCTTTTTTAAATCCAGTGGGTGCATTAGCCAAAGCTTCCGTCGTCCCTTGCTTCACACGAATCACACTATGTGGGCAGGTAAGCACGCAACGTCCACATTGAATACACGTTTCTGGATTCCACACTGGAATCTCTGATGCGATACTGCGTTTTTCCCATTGCGTCGTCTGCGAGGGAAATGTGCCATCACAGGGAATAGCGCTCACCGGCAAATCATCCCCCTTTTCAATCATCATTTTAGCGATCACGTCCCGAACAAACGCGGGCGCTTTATCGCTCACGGCCGCGGGAATTCCTTTTTGACTCGTCACGGTGGTTGGCACTTCGACCTTAAATAAATTCGCAATCGATTGATCCACCGCCGCAAAATTTTTCTTAAGCACTTCTTCGCCCTTCACGGCATAAGTTTTACGAATGGATTCTTTAATCGCTTCAATTGCTTTTTCTTTAGGGATGATATTCGACAAAGCAAAAAAACAAGTTTGCATGATCGTATTGATGCGATTTCCCATCCCCGTTTCTTTCGCCACACGAACGGCATCAATCACATAAAATGAAATTTGTTTATCAATAATCGTTTGCTGAATAACGCGCGGCAAATGATTCCAAACTTCCGTTCGATCATACGTGCTATTCAATAAGAAAGTTGCATGCGGCGCCGCTAATTCCAATACATTACTTTTTTCGACAAATTGATACTGATGACAGCCAATAAAAGTCGCTTGATTGATTAAATAGGCTGATCGAATTTTACGGGGACCAAAACGCAAATGCGACGTCGTTTTAGACCCTGATTTTTTCGAGTCATAAACAAAATAAGCTTGCACATCGTAATCGGTCAACTCGCCAATAATTTTAATCGTGTTTTTGTTCGCTCCAACTGTGCCATCTGCACCCAATCCATAAAACAGGGCGCGAACCACATCGTCCGACTCAATATCGTAATGCGCATCATAGGATAAATGCGTATGACACACGTCATCGACAATACCAATCGTAAAATGATTTTTTGGATGCTCTTTTTTGGCTTCATCGAAAATCGCTTTAACCATGGCTGGTGTAAATTCTTTACTGGAAATACCATATCGCCCGCCAACAATCGTCGGCAAGTGTTTTAATTCACCCGATTGATACGCTTCCAAGATCGGCAAAGATAATTCCTGATGCAAAGGCTCGCCGCTTGAACCCGGCTCTTTGGTCCGATCAAGGATGACGAGCGTTTTGCAAGATTTCGGCAGCACTTTCAATAAGTATTGTTGGGAGAAAGGTCGAAATAATCGGATATTTAATAACCCCACTTTTTCGCCTTTTTCGACCAGATGCGCTACTGTTTCATAAACCGTACCAACTCCTGAACCCATCAACACGATAATACGCTCAGCTTCTGGATGACCAAAATATTCAATCGGCTCGTAATGTCGGCCCGTTATTTTCTCAAATTTTCGCATGAGCTCACTCATGATATCCGGTGTCGCATTATAATAACGACTCACCGATTCTCTCGCTTGAAAGAAAATATCGGCGTTTTCAACCGCGCCACGAATGAAAGGATTTTCAGAGCTTAATCGTCTGGCACGATGCTCCGCAATCCATTCATCATCAATCATCGCCCGGATTTGCTCATCCGATAAATACTCAATTTTACTTACTTCATGACTGGTTCTAAATCCATCAAAAAAATGCAAAAATGGAACATGCGATTGCAAACTGGCTGCCTGGGCAATCAGCGCCATATCGTGCGCCTCTTGCACGTTCGCCGAAGCCAACAAAGCAAACCCTGTACTGCGCGTAGACATCGCATCGGAATGATCGCAATAAATAGACATCGCCTGTGTCGCAACGGATCGGGCCGCAACATGAATCACCGTAGGTGAAAGTTCTCCGGCAATCTTAAACATGTTCGGAATCATCAACAACAACCCTTGAGAGGCGGTGAACGTTGTGCTGAGCGCTCCTGTCTGAATCGCGCCGTGCAATGCGCCCACAGCCCCTGCCTCACTCTGCATTTCAACAACCATTGGCACGATGCCCCAAGCATTTTTCATCCCTTTTGCCGCCCAGGCATCAGCATATTCACCCATATTCGAAGCGGGTGTAATCGGATAGATCGCACAAATTTCATTCGTCCGATAACCGATGTTAGCCGCAGCCTCGTTGCCATCCATTGTTTTATAAGTGACTTCTGTATTGATTGAGATCATAGTGCTTTCCACCTTTGATTGTTAAGATTTGGTCGTTTCTAATTAGGTTACATTATAGCTGAAGATATAAAATCACGCTGGCAAAATAGGGGGCAAAGAAAATTCACCCCCTCAACTAAACGATCATTACCTTTCACTATAAATGCTTTTCAATCGACCCACGTCGGCAATCCGTTTTTCGGCCATATGCGCTGCCGCAGCTGCTGTCGTGATTTTTTCTTTTTCAGCAATATCGAAGATACGCAAAAGTGTATTATAAATGTCGCTGGTCAATGCCCAAGCATTCTCAGCACCGCCACCGGCGATTTCTGAATACACATTGATCAAACCACCCGCATTGATCACGTAATCCGGTGCATACAAGATTTTACGGTTTTCAAGCTCGGCACTATGCTTACTTTCGTCTTTTAACTGATTATTCGCGGCGCCTGCAATGACGGTACATTTCAACATTGAGATGGTTTTGTCGTTAACGGTTGCACCTAAAGCACAAGGCGCATAAACATCCGCATCGGCTTTATAAATATCTTCCCCTTGCACGACGGTGGCACCAAATTCTTTGGCAACACGCGCCGTTGCTTCGGGATTAATATCAGCAACAATCAACTGAGCACCTGCCTCGTGTAATTCTTTACATAGGTGGTAACCTACATTGCCAATACCTTCAACAGCGACTTTAATCCCTTTCAAGCTATCTTTTCCAAGCCGTTTTTTGACCGCGGCTTTCAGACCCATAAACACACCATGTGCTGTCACCGGGGAAGGATCGCCTGAGCCACCTAAATACGCTGGAATACCCACCACGTTTTCAGTTTCTTCTCGAATCCATGTCATAAATTTTGGAGAAGTACCCACATCTTCAGCCGTAATATAACGTCCACCTAATCCGTTAATGAATCGTCCGAACGCTCGAAAAAGTGCTTCAGAAGCGATTTCTTTTGGGTCACCAATAATAACGGATTTACCCCCACCTAAATTTAAGCCCGCTACTGCCGCTTTATAGGTCATACCGCGAGATAATCTCAAAGCATCAACAACCGCATCTCTTTCATTTTTATAAGGATACATGCGACAACCACCCAATGCGGGGCCCAATGCCGTATTATGGATAGCAATAATGGCTTTCAATCCGGAGGGTTTATCATGACAATAGACCACTTTTTCGTGTCCCGTTGCATCAATAAGTTCAAATATACCCTGGTCGTTCATGGCGATTCTCCTTCTTATAGTTTGAGTGAGTCGAATTAAAAAGGTCACCGGACAATCATCATATTATTTGGTACCTTATTTAACGGGCGGTAGTTTAATGCGCGAGGTTATCAATTGCTAGTAATAAAATGTGTTTTTTTCTGCATTGATTGTTGCAAAAAACCTTGAATTCGATAATGATTAACGGCGATTGGTAATATTGTTTTTAATTCATTGATCTTACTAATTGTGTTCAGTTTCCAAATGCCAAACAATGCTCACTTTTGAGGATTGTTTTGGTCATTAGAATTATAACGTAAAATCACGAGGTGACTGATGAATGCTACCGCTATTGAAAAATTGAAACAACCGCCTGTCTTTAAGTTATCCTGTCTAACCGTTATGTGCGAACGGTTTGGATTTTATACACTCACATTTTTTATTGTGCTTTATGCTAAAAATATTTTTGGCATGTCGGATGCCAATGCCTTCATTTTATTTGGTATATTTTCAGCACTCGCTTATCTCACTACAGCGGCTGGTGGGTATTTAGCTGATAACGTGTTAGGCATTCGTCGCTGTTTAGTTGTTGGACTATTCCTCGAAGCGACAGGGCTCACCTTGTTATCAATTCCGCACCGAATCCTATTTCCTATTTCACTCGCCTTGATTATCGTCGGTGTCGGTCTATTTAAAACAGCGCCAACTCATTTGTTAGGACGCAGTTACGAGGAAAATGATTCCCGCATTGATAGTGGGTTTACCTGGTATTATATGTGTATTAATATCGGCTCGCTCACTTCGTCCATATTAATCGCGATACTTCAAAAACTGTATGGATATAACGTCGCCTTTCTCGTCGGCGGGCTAGGCCTCTTTTGTGGGTTGATATTTTATTTTGCATTACGGCGTACTGCCGTCGAAGCGGACTCAGAAGTCGGCCGATTAAAACTTCCTGCTATACGAGGCATTAAAGTTGCATTGATGATTTTAGCGGGTATTGCCTTGAGTATTTTTCTCATTTCTCATGCAAAAATGGCAGATATTTTCCTGGTGATTGCGACTTTGGGATTATTTGCCTATTTTCTATTTGAAATTCTTCGTAGCCCAAAAATAGAACGATTTAAAATTATTGCCTGTTTAGCTTTGATTGCCATGGGACTCATCTTTTTTATCCTCTATCAACAAGCTTATACTTCTATTGTGCTATTCGTGAATCGTAGCGTTGATCGACACCTGTTCGGCGTTGAAATTCCAACGGTCTGTTTCTTTGGATTAAACGCATTTTGGGTGATTGCATTAGGCCCTGTTTTAGCCTCGTTCTATACTTATCTCAATAATCGGGGTGGCGATTGGCCCATTACCATAAAATTCCCCTTGGGACTGCTCATCACCAGTGGCTGCTTCTGGGCTTTAGTGCTCGGCGCTTATTTCGCAAACAACGCTTCGCTCATTGCACCAGGATGGATGGTACTGGCTTATTTTCTCTATACGCTAGGTGAGATGTTAGTCAGCGCGCTGGGTGTTGCTATGGTCACCCATATTGCGCCCAAACGCATGTATGGTGTTATGATGGGCACCTGGTTTGTCGTTGGCATGTCTTTAGCCTCCGCTTTAAGCGGTGTTTTTGCCGGTATAGCCAACGTTCCAGAGACAGTACAAGATCCCGCCGCCATCCTGCATATTTATAGCATGGCCTTTACGAAAATTGGTGTTGCAAGTACTATTCTGGCGTTATTGTGCTTTGTTGTAGGCCCCTACATCAAGCGCATGTCAGAAGTAAAAGAATAACATTCACTCTCATAAAAAAGCATGCCCTCGCATGCTTTTTTTATTCCTATTATAAAGGAAACAAACGATGTCTATTGAAGCATCCATTCGAAAAATCGCTGAACGGTTCGAATCGGCTAATTTATTTTATGGGCATGGAACCGACAACGCTTTCGATGAAGCCGCTGCGCTTGTTTTTCACGTGTTAAATTTACCTTTTGATATTGATCAAGCAACGCTTGATCAGGCTATCATCACAACAATGCAACAACAACGCATTCAAGAACTCGTTCAAATCCGCATTAAAACCAGAAAGCCGCTGTCCTATCTCATCCAAACCGCTTATTTTGCTGGGCTTCCTTTTTATGTCGATGAGCGAGTGATCGTCCCTCGATCTCCTTTCGCTGAACTAATCGAAAATCAATTTGAACCGTGGGTTCAACCTGATCGCATCAAGCATATTTTAGATTTATGCACGGGGAGTGGATGCATGGCGATTGCCTGCGCAAAATATTTTCCGGATGCGGAGGTTGATGCAATCGATGTATGCCAAGACGCTTTAGCGGTTGCCGCGATTAATATCAAAAAACATGAAGTCGAAAATCAAGTTCATCTATTTCAGTCTAATTTGTTTGATGCGCTCCCCCATAAAAAACGATATGACCTCATTATCAGCAACCCTCCTTATGTTAGCCAACAAGAAATGCAGCAACTTCCTAAAGAATATTTGCATGAACCTTCGCTCGCTTTAGCGGCAGGGAAAGAAGGTCTCGATATCGTCAATCGCATTTTACGGGAAGCCGATCATTTTCTCTCAGAAAATGGCACCCTTTTCGTTGAAGTAGGAAATACGCAAGAGATACTCGAAAAACACTATCCGCTTATTCCCTTTACTTGGTTAACTCTTGACAGAGGTGGCGATGGTATTTTTCTGCTTTCAAAAAAAGAACTCACTCGCTACGCGGGATCTTTTAAAAATTTAGACAAATAAACCGCTTGACCCAAAGCAAAAAGAAAAGTCAAACTCAACAGACCAAATAATTTAAAATTGACCCAAATCGATGTGCTGTAGTGATAAGCAACGTATAGATTTAACGCACCAGTCAGCACAAAAAACAGACACCAACTCATATTCATACGACGCCAAACAAGATCGGGCGCGGTAATTTTTTTTTCCATCATGTGCTGAATCATTGGTTTTTTCATCACCCATTGACTCCCTAAAAATATCGCCGCAAATAACCAATTCACGACCGTCGGCTTCCACTTAATAAACAAGGGATTTCGAGACAGTATTGTTGCAGTGCCCAGCAATAAAATGACACAACAAGTAACCACCTGTAAAGGCTCGAATTTTTTATATCGGTAGCGGTAAATCATCATCTGCAGAAAAGAAATAACCATCGCGGCACCCGTAGCCGCATAAATACCGACTATCTTGTAGACAACAAAAAAAACAATAATGGGAATGAAATCGTAAAATACTTGCACAAACTGAGTCCTTGCTGCTTAATTTTCAAGAAGCGCACTATAACATCAATTTTTTTACTTTAGAATCTCCTTCCCTTTTTCATCAGGACCGTTTCATCATGAGGAGTCGATAAGAAAAGATAAAAATAGGTCCCGTTCCTTCCTATCGTCATCCCGGTGATCAAGCTCGTTATAATGATAGTCACAATCGGAAACAGCGCGCTCTGTGCAATGGGTGAGGATACCGCCCGCAAATAATTGATCATATATTCAACAACAAATATACCCATAATTAAAAGCAATATCGTCCAGTCACCTGGCACCTCAATTAACCACTTTTGTTTATTAACGCGCACCGTCTTTTTCCCGACATGTAAGCGTCCCAGGTAAACGCCTGCTAAAATCCCAACCAACCAATAGGCCAATGTCATAGGAACCGAGCGGAAAAGATGAAAAAGATGTCCAAGAGATAATACCAAAAATATTAGTGGCAACAGAATTAACCGCGCTGGATTCATCGTGCGCGTGTAGCACCGCTTGATACCTAAATAGAGCATCACAAAAAACAAAATGATAACCCAAGTCGGCGTATTGCTCAGAATATTTAGCATCAGTCACCTCGATTTTTTAGTCAATCTATATTTTTTAAGGCCCATCACAGGGTTTATTGCCAAGTGAAGCCGATCATGAAATAGATAGGATCCTTTTGCAAGGATAACCCTTCTTCAAGCACAATTAAACTCGATTTTTAGTATGATTTACGCTAGCATAATCGCTTATTATTTATAAAAAATTTATAAAAACCCAAAGGGAATAACACATGAATTTGAATTATTTAGACTTTGAACAATCTATTGCTGAACTTGAATCAAAAGTCGCTGAATTACGCGCTTTAGGTGAAACTAACAATTTAGATATTCAAAAAGAAATCTCACAACTTGAAGAAAAAAACCGCCAACTCACTAAATCTATTTTCGCACACCTAAAAACGATGCAAATAGTACAGGTAGCGCGCCATCCGATGCGCCCTTATACGCTCGATTATATTGAAAGAATGTTTACGGAATTTGATGAACTCCATGGCGATCGCCATATCAGCAAAGGACCCTCTATTATTGGTGGCGTTGCTCGTTTGGATGGAAAACCGGTTATCGTGTTAGGACATCAAAAAGGTCGAAAAACACAAGAAAAATTGGAACGAAATTTTGGCATGCCTCATCCCGAGGATTATCGCAAAACACAGCGTCTAATGACAATGGCCGAAAAATTTCATTTACCGGTGCTCACTTTTATTGATACGGCCGGTGCTTATCCAGGATTGGGCGGAGAAGAGCGCAATCAAAGCGAGGCGATTGCGCGCAATTTATCGCTCATGTCTCAACTAAAAACACCGATTATTTGTACGATCGTCGGCGAAGGGGGATCCGGCGGCGCCATTGCGCTCGGCGTTGGCGACCGTTTGCTCATGCTGCAATACAGCGTTTATTCTGTGATTTCTCCCGAAGGATGTGCTTCTATTCTATGGAAAAATACGGAGAAAACGGAAGAAGCCGCTGAGGCCCTAGGCATTACAGCAACCCGATTAAAAAAATTAGGATTCATTGATCAAGTTATCGAAGAGCCTTTGGGCGGCGCACACCGTAACTACGATGAAATGGCCGCAAAAATAAAGCGTGTTTTAATCGACCAACTCGCTGTGCTAGAAAAAACGCCATTGCATCAACTACTCCGAGATCGCTATCAGCGATTGATGAACTATGGAATAAAAGATGCCTCATGATTTCAACTCCATTATTATTCAAACATTAACTGCTTTTTTGCCGGATATTTCCAACGCTAACAAGATTTATATTGCTTATAGTGGTGGCGTTGACTCGCACGTTTTACTGCACGCATTAACGACATTACGCAATCAACATCCCTTTAACTTACACGCGATTCACATTCATCATGGACTATTACCTCAAGCCGATGAATGGGCGCAACATGGCGAAAAAATATGTGCAGAAAACAAAATCGCTTACACAAGCATTTCTGTAACCGTGCAACTCGAGAAAGGATGCAGTCTTGAAGAAGCCGCCAGAACAGCACGCTATCAAGCCTTGGCCAATTTACTCAACGAAGATGATTTGCTGTTTGTAGCACATCATCAAGATGATCAAGCGGAAACTTGTCTCCTGCATTGTCTCAGAGGATCGGGTCCTCGAGGATTGGCCGCTATGCCGATGAAAGCCTCTTTTTCAAAAGGATTTTTGATTCGACCTTTTTTAGCGATCTCCCGTCAAGTTATTTTAAATTATGCGCATCAACATCAACTCTGCTGGATTGAGGATGAGAGTAATCATGACACTCGTTTTTCGAGAAACTTCTTACGCTACCGCGTCATACCCTTATTAAAAGAACGATGGCCTGCTGTCGGCCACAGTTTAATGCAAGTCGCCTCTCATGCCGCTGAAGCGGAAGTCTTATTACAAACACTGGCTGAAATAGATTTTAAACAAACGTATCAAAGCACAACGAATACGCTATCCATTGATCAATTAAACCAACTTTCTTTTATCCGTCAAAAAAATCTGCTGCGATATTGGTTTTATAAAAAAAAAATGCGCATGCCTTCGACGCAACAGCTCGAACAAATCATCCGGAGCGTTATCCATGCTAAACAAGATGCAACGCCTCATCTACATTGGAAAAATAACGAGATACGTCGCTATCAAAATCAGTTGTATTTAAATACGACATTAACCCCCATGAATCCCACTGTAATTATCCCCTGGCTTGATTATCGAACACCACTTGTACTACCTAACTCATTAGGGACGCTAACAACGGAAATAAAAATCGGAGAAGGAATCAATCCAGAAAAAATACAATCCATGACGATACGTTTTCGACAGGGGGGCGAAACCTGTAAATTACCTTATCGAACAACCACGCATTCGCTCAAAAAGTTATTTCAAGCATGGAAAATGCCGCCTTGGCAGCGCACCTATTTTCCGCTAATTTATATCGAAGAAGAATTGGCCGCTATTCCAAACTATACAGTCTGCCGAGATTTTTTACTTACGGATAAAAAAAAGACCGGTATAACGATTTGTTATCACCGGCCCAATCAAAACAAATAGTTTGCACTGTTTGTCTTTAGGAATTATTTTTCCGTATGGTGGCAACAGCAACCATTGCTTTTCCAAATGTAATTAATCAAAGCGCCAACTGCCAAGATAGGAATCATGATATCAAAAAAGTTGGTAATCATAATCACTGGTTTCAACGCTGTTTGAGGGAGCACCAGGCCCAACACTGCCAGAGCAATCGCGCCGACAACCACTAAGAAGCAAAACAATTTACGTAACATATTTCAATCTCCAAGAAGTTAATTAATCCGTAACGCTTAATATTACGAGCAACTTTAGATTACGCGGAGATCTTGCGAGAGTCAAATTGAATTTTGTGATTATTTCTGTTTTATCAGGGGTATTGCCGCCTGTAAATGCCCACAAAATGATTGACGTCTTTTAAGATTACAGTATGCTAACCGCTTTAGGAGAGGTGGCTGAGTGGTCGATAGCGGCGGTCTTGAAAACCGTTGAGCTCTCACGAGCTCCGGGGGTTCGAATCCCTCCCTCTCCGCCAGCCTGGTCCCAACAGGCTATTATGTAACACTTTTAGAGAAGAGCCCGTATGATAAAGATCATGATTGTTGATGATCATCGGCTAGTTCGAAAAGGAATTTCAAGTCTCCTAGCTAATGCATCTGATATTTCCGTTGTCGGTGAAGCAGAAAGCGGTGAAGAAGCTATTCAAGCAGCTAAAGAACATCGACCTCATGTCATTCTCATGGATTTGCAAATGCAGGGTATCGGGGGACTAGAGGCAACAAAAAAATTATTACGCATCTTTCCTCATTTGAAAATTTTGGTTGTAACCGTTTGCGAAAATGATATCTTCCCATCCCGTTTATTAGATGCCGGTGCTTCAGGCTATATCACTAAAAATGCCAGCGCAGAGGAAATTGTATTGGCAATCCGGGAAGTGTATCAGGGTAAATGCTACATTTGCACGAGTATCGCGCAAAAATTAGCGGTTCATCGATATTCTCGAACAGTAAAAAAAACAGTATTAGACACCTTATCATCCAGAGAATTACAAATTTTAGTCACCATAGCTCAAGGCAAGAAAACACCCATTATTGCAAAAACATTACATTTGAGCCCAAAAACGATCAATACTTACCGCTATCGTCTTTTTGAAAAACTAGGCGTTAAAAATGATGTTGAGCTGACCCATATCGCTTTGCAAAATAATTTGTTAGAAGCCGAATAAGGCCATGAGCGAAGTGCTAGCTAACTGCTTAAAAAGCCTGTCCACGCGCGCAGGCATTTATTTAATGCTGGATCGGGCCGATCGAGTACTCTACGTGGGTAAAGCCAAAAACCTTAAAAATCGGGTGAGCAGTTATTTTCGCACATCAACGCTGAATGCTAAAACAGCCGCTTTGGTTAAACAAATTCACTCGATTCAAACGCTCGCAACCCAAACCGAAAATGAAGCGTTAATTTTAGAAAACAACTTAATAAAAAAACACCATCCGCCTTATAATATTTTATTTCGCGACGATAAAAGTTATCCGTATATTTTCATTTCTGCCGATCCTTACCCGCTGATCACCTTACATCGAGGCAACAAAAAAAACAAAGGCTCCTATTTCGGTCCTTATCCCCAAGGACGAGAAGCTCGCGAAACAGTTCATCTCTTACGAAAATTATTCCTTTTGCGTTCGTGCGAAAACACTGAATTTTCCCATCGATCTCGACCCTGCTTACAATATCAAATTAAACGCTGTTCCGCGCCATGCGTGAATTTTATTTCGCCCGAACATTATCAGGCACAAGTCCGTTACGCCACCTTGTTTTTAGAAGGCAAAAGTTCAGCGATCATGAATGATTTGGCTATCAAGATGAATGAAGCTTCTTCGCAATTACAGTTTGAGGAAGCCGCCTTTTATCGCGATCAAATTCGCATGCTAAAAAATATTCAAAGCGCTCAATCTGTCCAGAAAAACCAGGAAAATGTCGATGTGATTATTGCACGACAAATGGAACAATCCGCTTTTGTGTATTTGCTCATGATTCGTGATGGAAAATTACTAGGACATAAACATTTCATTCAGCAAAACAAACTATCGCTTGATATAACTGAAGTTATTTCCACCTTTATTTTACAATATTATTTGGAATCGCGAGAACAAAAACCTAACGAAATTATTCTGGAGACAGAATTACCACAAACAGTCCTATTGGAATCTATTTTAGCAGAACAGTTTCACCATCCCATCCATTTAAAAACACAAGTGAAAATACATCGGCAGCAATGGCTCGAATTAGCAAAAATGAATGCACAAGAGATTATCCAAAATCAATTATCGTTGCGTCATCGGTATTTTCAACAATTTTGTGCGCTACAAAAATTATTACAATTACCCGCTTTGCCGGAACGGATCGAATGTTTCGACATCAGCCACACCCAAGGCACTGCCCCTATTGCAGCGTGCGTTGTGTTTGGAGTCAGTGGCGCCTTGAAAAAAGATTATCGTCGCTTCAATGTAACAGGCATTAAGAAAGGCGACGATTTTGCGGCAATCCATCAAGCCGTCAAAAAACGCTATACTTCTCTCCTTAAACGATCGACTGCATTGCCCAACCTACTAATCATCGATGGCGGAAAAGGACAATTAACGGCGGCTCAAACAGCGCTAGATGAATTAGGATTAACGCAGATAACCCTGCTCGGCATCGCCAAAGGATCAGAACGAAAAAGAGGGGCGGAAAAAATTTATATCGGTCAACAACGGCTTGAAATTGAAGATGCGTCTCGGCAACCCGCTTTTCAATTACTCCAGAAAATTCGCGACGAAGCCCATCGTTTTGCCATTACAGGGCATCGTCTCAAACGCCAACAACAAAGTCGCACGTCTATCTTGGATGAAATTCCGCAGCTGGGCGATAAACGCCGCAGTTTGCTATTAACGCATTTTGGTGGACTTCAGGGATTATTAAGCGCTGGTGCGATCGATATTGCAACAATTAAAGGCATCAGCAAAAAAATGGCTGAAACGATTTTTCAACACCTGCATACACATTCGTAGAGTACTCAAATATAAAAAATTTTGTCCTGCCGTGCAGTGATCGTCATCACCTCGAAGTGAAAGATCATAGGATCAAGCACCTTTGCCTTTTTAGATCTTTTACCATTCCCACGAAAACAGGAATTCGCGTTTAAAAATAAAAGCTGCTCCATAACGCCCCCCCTTCCTCAACCCTGCGCAGTCTTTCCAGCCCGCACATCCTGTGCGGCCACTCGGCAGAAAAAATGCTTCGCATTTTTATATCCGCCTTGCCCTTGCTGGCCTCCGTGTCCATTGCCGCCCACTCATCGCAATAAATTTATTCAAACTTTAAAGAACAAGCCAGCATAGTTAAAAAGAAATATAAGTCTGACCAAATAATCATTGCTTTCTCTTAAAAAATTCGTATATTTCAATTAGAGAGAGTTGTTGTGTTATTTTAACCATCAACCCATTCAATAAAAGCGGATTTTTACTGGGAATGAGTGTTCCATGAGCGCTTTTAGATAGTAACTCAGATAATTCAGGTGTCATACCTATGAAAATCCCGACGATGTTAACGTTAATGCGCTTGGCCATCATTCCTTTCATCATATTGTTTTATTATATCCCTTTCCATAGCATGCGCATTGTGGTGGCGGTTTTATTTGTTTTAGCATGCCTGACTGATTGGTTAGACGGTTATTTGGCCAGAAAATTAAATCAAACGACCCGATTCGGTGCTTTTTTAGATCCTGTCGTCGATAAAATCATTGTAGCCGTCGCGTTAGTGCTGTTAGTTTCCGATCCGCGATTACCCTACTTGGTCATTCCTGTCGCGGTCATTATCTGCCGTGAAATTGCCATTTCTGCCTTGAGAGAATGGATGGCTGAAATCGGAAAACGCACGAGTATTGCTGTCAGTTTTATGGGGAAAATTAAAACCACTATCCAAATGATCGCCGTAATCGCTTTATTAGCCTGCAATCCAGCCGCACCGAATTGGGTGATGTATGTAGGTTATGTTTTATTATATGCTGCAGCGATTTTAACAATCTGGTCAATGGGTATTTACTTGAAAGCTGCTTGGCCTAACTTTGAACTGAAATAGTGCTTGTTTTTCAGAAAAAAGACGTTAGAATGCCTCTGCTTTATAGTAGGAATGTGCGGGAATAGCTCAGTGGTAGAGCATAACCTTGCCAAGGTTAGGGTCGCGAGTTCGAATCTCGTTTCCCGCTCCAAAATAAAAAGCCGCACCAACGGCTTTTTTAGTTTAAGGATAAGATCCCAGATTCAATATCGATTAGTTTCTGGGCTTGCGCGAAAAGACGCGAGGCTATCGAGCTCAAGCAACCGGAGTTTATTAACCAATAAATGAAGGAATTGTGCGCGAGCTTTAAACGTGTCAAATTGCTTTTCGCATAAGCCTAGGTTTATGGCTGGGTAGCAGAGTGGTTATGCAGCGGCCTGCAAAGCCGTTGACGCCGGTTCGATTCCGGCCTCAGCCTTATATGTGGATGGCTAGAAAAGTTTTATCTCTAGCCCGGGTGGCGGAATAGGTAGACGCAAGGGACTTAAAATCCCTCGGGAAGAAATTCCTGTGCCGGTTCGATTCCGGCCCCGGGCACCAATATTATCAACGGTCACACATACATCACCCTTTCAATCTTCAACCATTATTTGTTGGCTCTTTCGGCTCTTTCCCAAATGAGGGGGCACTATCCTTAACCACATAACACGCTAACTCGTAATCGATAATTGTCGACCCTTATATTGGAAGGCTTTATTTTTTAAAAAAGTTAGATTCGGAGAAATAATCAATGTTGCAAACAGATTACTATGACAATAAAAGCCAAGATTACGCAAAATATCGATTTAATATCCCCTCAATAGTTTGCGATTATATTTGCGCCTATCTTGGCAAGAAGCATCTTGGTAATTTTTTAGATTTAGGGTGCGGAACAGGCGAATTAACAATACCCCTCAGCACCCATTTTGATCAAGTAACAGGAGTAGACCCTAATCAGCAGATGATAAATCAAGCCATTAAAGAAGGGAGAGAGAACAACATTAATAATATTCAATGGCTAAATGATTATGCAGAAAATTTGCTGGATTCTTTTGAAAAATTCAATCTCATTACTGTTGCTAATGCGTTTCATTGGCTAAACCACAAAATAGTTGTTCCTTGGATCAAAGCGCATTTAAAAGAAAATTCTGCCGTGGCCCTTATTGGCTCCTATGGTGGATTTATTTATGCCAAAGAGGATGATTGGCAATTTAAAATCAAACAAATTTGGCATCAATGGTTTGGTGAAAAGCAAACCTCTATTTTGCGGAAAAGATTTAATGGTTATGACGAATGGGGAGACGTCCTGAAACAATATCATTTCAGCTCTGTTGAAATGATAAAATTACCTCACAAACGTAATTGGACCATCGAGAGCCTCATCGGCTACTCAAAATCATTATCTTTTTATCAGGTAACATCTGAAGAGCAGGCTCAAAAATTCACTGAGGATATGTATAACAAATTACTCAAAATAAATCCTTCAGGAGATTTTTTGGAAAATTATGATATCGTTCTAATAATCGCGAGAAATTAAAGTATAACCGCCCAACGAATTACGTGCTGGCATTCTCTTGTTGAGTAATACGGCATGAATTCGTTTCGCCACCCTGTATTCCCCAGATTATAAAAAATGCTTCGCTTCAATAGCAGGTTTCCGGATTCGTTCTTAACGCCGTGAGCAAGCCACGCTGATATTTTAATCCAGGGTCAATCTGCTGATAGGCTTGCAAGCATTGATGATTGAGTTATCGAATCACATGGAAACGACCCGCAACGATCATCGCCTGGGGAAAGTGCTGTTTGATGATGGACTTATAACTGCTGCTTAAATCAATACAAACAACTTGTACCGCTTCTTTGCCTTTGAGCAAACGCAAAAATTTGACCGTTGTCTTTCGGCGTAGAAATGGGAAGCCACTTTAGATGACTCTCTCCCAAAAGCAAAGGCATTTTCCTTAACCCTATAACACAATCTTGTTAGCTCAATAACACTATCAAAACCAACATATGCGACATACTTTCTTTTCCGAGCTCAGGTTGATTGCATAAAATAGTCTTGCCGTTATCCTGCAATCTCGACCCTGTATCGATTCGACTATTCCAGACGCCAATTATTAGAAAATCTTGATATACGCATGGCTGCGTAATTCAGCAATAAATGATTGAATCCCATCGCTTAATTTTTGTTGGAAGAGCGCATTTGCAGCCTCTTTACGTTTCCCCTCATCAGGCTGCACTGCTTGCTCTCGAGAAATGAGTTGCACCAAATACCACCCTTTTGAAGTCGATAACGGCTCGCTCACATCTCCCGATTTTAAGCCCTTCACTGCGCTTTGAATAACGGAGTCAAGCGTGGTTACATCGACCCAACCTAAATAACCGCCAAGTTTTTTCGTTTTTTCGTCCTGAGAATATTTTTGAGCCCATTTGTTAAACGGCGCGCCCGCAGCAATCGCATCGCGCCATGCTTTCATTTTTGTTAAAAGGACCGCTTCCTGAGCGCTATCCGTAACGTGCGGCACCAATAAAACCCGCAATTCAACCCGTTCTTTTTTAAGTATTAGCGCCTGCTGGTTTTGCAAGCCCAATAATTTGATAATATGAAAACCATTCGGCGCTTGAATAGGTCCAATGAAATCATTCACCTTCATTGATTGCACTGAACTCGAAAAGATTGTTGGTAAATCAGACAATTTGCGCCAACCTAAATCATTTTGCTGAATCATTTTATTACCGGCCACTGGAGTACTTGCTAACTTCGATAAATCAGCGCCACTGCGTATTTGTTTAATAAGATCTTCCGCCGCCTGTTGTGCTTGGGCAATCTCTGCAGGCGAAGGCGTATCTGACAACGGAATTAAAATATCTAATACATGATATTGCGTGTCTTGGCTCGCTGGTACACTAGCCGCATTTTTTAAAAAATCGTCAATCTCTTGCTGGCTTACATTAATTTGCGAGGCGATATTTTTTTCCTGTACTTTTTGCACAGTCACTTCTTTCGTGATTTCATCTTTAAATTGTTGGAGCGTAAATCCTTGCGCTTGTACCGATTGGTATAATTGATCTGTCGTTACATTGCTTTGCTGTGCAATGTGCATAATTGCATCATCCACTTCTTGCGGACTGACACTGATACTCGCTTTAGTTGCATATTGCAGTTGTAAAGTCTGATTAATGATTTGATCGAGTACTTGCTTTCGTAAAACCGTATCCGACGGAATAGCCACATTGGCCTGCTGCATTTGCTGCTTCATGCGATTTAATTGGATCGACACATCTTGTTCAGTAATGACATCATTATTTACAGCGGCAACTAGACGATCTAATGAACCGTTACCCACAGTGGCGGGAGCCGCATATAAATTACTTGCAAAACAAGTCCATCCGACTAACATCACCATCATTACTTTTTTTATCATATTAATTATCCATACCAAATTGATCGACATACCCACCCAACGTTTGGGAAAATAAACTGCTCGGATCTCCACCTTCACCAAAACTACCCAATCCTTTCAAGACAAATTGCACATAAAACTGATTATCATACCGATAACGATAATCATTAAAACTTCGATTAATATTATAGGGGCTTTCTCCCGTATAAACACGTCCGCCAATCACTCGCATCGCCCAACAACAACTTTCATAACCAACACCGCCATAAACAGCCATCAAGTTATCATGACTCCAATTATAATTCCAGCGCCCTAACACGCTCCATCGATCAGTCAGTCGCCAAACGCTCGCGATATCCGTTTGTTCTAAATTATTGCGCGGATTATTGGGGTCGTTTACGCCGGGTAAAATATCATCGCCCCCCTTAATGTATTGATAATTCAATCCGATAATATGATCCACATCCGGTTGATATTTAACGCCCAACGTTTCATTATTAAACCCATCATGCCCATCCCACGTTTCTCCTGCTGTAGCCAACCAAGCGGGATTGAAATTATACGTGGCCATCCCCGCTAATGGAGAAGTCACACGGCGATCAATCGGCGCGAGCGCCGAGCAAGCATGATTTGCACATAACCCTACCAGTCGATCACGAAAATAACGAATTTCACCCACGCCAAAATTAGCCTTTTGATCGCCGGTATTTTCATCGAGAAAATTCGTTGAAATAGCCGTAGAAACTTGATTCGCGTCACCCACTCGATCAACGCCGCTAAATCGATTCGGCACAAATAACATATTATAATTAAACACATTAGCGGTCGTATCAAACACGGGCAATCCGTTTTGATTATGATAAGGGACATATAAATAATACAGCTGTGGTTCTAGCGTTTCGCGATAGTCATAATTCAAAAAAGAACCACTGCGTTCAAATTCGAGGCCGCTATTCATATCAAACATCGGCACACCAAAGCCCTGCCACGCATAATTATTTTCGTTCGGATTGATATTGTTCGAACGATATTCAACATCTTGCACCTGCATACGGGGATCGAGATAAGCAAATGACCAACGCTTTGACCAACTGAGCGCCGGATTAACGTTAGTACGATAACCTAAAGGGGGAATCGCAGCGACACCGGGCGTACGATTTTCCATGAATCGATCATACTCTGTTTCGACCGAGGCATTCATCCCCAAAGGCAATTCATTATTCGCACCCGTTAAACGTAATTGCGGTAATCTGGCATAAGTATTATTCATAATCCCTTCGGTAATCGGATGTAGCGCTTGATACCCTTGAAAATTACCTAAAAAATTCCAGTATTCGCCCGAATAAGTCGTTTGCGCTTGTCTTAATAACTGGTAATTATTAACACCCAAAAAGCCATTCCCGAAATCTTGCAAGTAGTAATCGTCGCTCGCATAATTATAATTCACATTTCCATTCCAATGATCATTAAGTTTGATTTGATCTTGTTCGGAGAATGCCAATCGATTAGTGCTAGCGTCCAATAAACGATGCAAAGCGGGCTGCCCTTGGTATTTCGCAGCGGCCGTATCCTGAAACTGTCCAAAAACTCGGTCGTGCGGTAAAGCAGAAACGTCTATTGCCCCCGTTTGTTCTGTCGTTAAAAAACGAAATAATCCCGTGCCCATCGTTCCTCGTTTTGTCATGACCGTCGGCGTGATCGTGGCATCATAATTCGGGGCCAAATTTAAATAATAAGGGGCTGAAAAGGTCAACCCAGATGTAGCCGATGATCCAAACGTCGGATATAAAAATCCCGTTTGTCGTCTTTTATCGATCGGAAAATTAAAATACGGCGTATATAAAACAGGCACACCTTTCACCAGTAATCGCGTATTATAGGTTTCTCCTCGGCCTGTATCAGTATGCAATTTCAGTTGCGTTGCTTTAAATAACCAATCGTTATGCAAAGGCGAGCAGGTTGTATACGTCGCGTTTTTAAAATAAATCAGTCCTTTTCTCACTTGTTCAATCTGATCCGCTGCGCCCTGCGCTGTTAATTGATAAAATTTCGTTCCCGTAATTTTTCCCGTATCATCTTGCATAGCCACTGTTTTACGACTGTCTTCTTTGAGCGCCATCCGATATTCGCAACGATTTAAAATGAAATGATTACTGGAAATATCAAAAGTCCCATTATCCGCAGCAATGAGCTCGCCGGACCTGCGATATCGTAAACTCCCAAACATTTTGATTAAATCAATTTGATGTGTTTCGTCATTAGGATATAAATAAGCTAAATTAGATTGCATTTCCTCATCCGGCCGCGTCACACGCACATTGCCTTTCGCCGTTGTCACGCCCTTTAATTTCAATACGGTTTGATCGGCAGAAATATCATAATTACTTCCCTGAGAAGCCAAATAAGGATTGGGGGTATAAACAATCGGCTGATCTAAATAATATCCGCCGCAACGATTATATGGATTTGCAGGATCGGAAACCCATTCTAAAACAGAAGAATTTGAGGTCTTTTGGGCCGTATCGGCATAAAGAAAATAAGGCGGGAAAAATAACCCGACGAGACAAATATTGTAGAACAAACCCCGTAATCGTTTCATTGGTTTTCTATGTGCAAAAAATTGGCCCACAGATTACACGGCGGCTGTATAAAATTCAAGAGCATGGCTTGATCTCGGCAGGGCTACCCCTCAAAATTAACCTGGGTTCTGATGGTGAATTTTCAGAAAACTGGCCATCTTTAAAAAAATCCGTAGAATTGCGCTAGGTTCCCACTGAAACTTATCCCTCGATGGCAATCAGGAACGGGAATGGCGCTGTTGCAAAATGGCCGCATAGAACAGAAACGGTAAAGGAACTCGGGCATGATAATATCAAAAAATATCGCGGAGCGACATAATCTCCCTCAATCCTTGGTCATCGCCACCTGGAATGTTAATTCGTTAAAAATGCGCCTATCACAAGTATTGGATTTTTTGGAAAACAAAAAACCCGATGTATTAGCCCTACAAGAAACAAAAACACCCGATGAATGCTTTCCGCAAGCCGCTATTGAAGCCTTAGGTTATCATGTCATTTTCAATGGGCAAAAAACCTATAACGGCGTTGCCATGATCAGCAAAAAACCACCTCACGATATTTTGAAAGATTTGCCTCATACGGACCCTACTCAAAAACGATTTTTAGCAACAACCATCGATGCATTGCGCGTCATCAATCTCTATGTTCCAAACGGCGCTTCTCTCGATTCTGATAAATATACCTATAAACTCGTTTGGCTCGAGCAATTACGTCAGTACTTAAAAGACCAATTAACCCTTTACCCGAACATCATTATCCTCGGTGATTTTAATATCGCGCCGGAAGATCAAGATGTATATGACCCCATTGCATGGAAAGGGCAGGTATTAGTGAGCGACAAAGAACGGTTAGCACTAAAAAAAATACTGGCGCTCGGATTTGCTGATGCGTTTCGATTATTTGATCAGCCACCAAAATCTTATAGCTGGTGGGATTATCGACAATTAGGCTTTCAACGCAATCACGGATTACGTTTGGATTTAATTTTAGCGAGCCAACATTTAACCGCGAATTGCAAAACCTGCACGATCGATCGCGACATGCGCAAATTAGAAAAACCTTCCGATCATGCCCCGGTCATTTTAACCATTGAGTAGCAATTACCGCGCTAATCGCGCGCGGGAATTACTTGCATCATTGAGCATTAGACATTTCATCGGCATAATGTGCGCCGGGTGTGATCGATGAGCATAGCGTAAAAGAGGTATAGAAATGAGACAGCCGTTTATGAAAATATTAAAAAACAGTGTACAGCGATCAGTAATCCCCCCGAAAAAATCCACGTTAAAAGAAAATGTTAACTGTCATTCCTTACGCGATGAGGATTTCCTAAGGGGGAAAATCGCGATTCTCCCCCTTAGCTGCAAGCGCGAATTTACTTCGCACGCCGCATCAAATCAAGGAAGTAATTCCCGCGCGATTAGCGCGGGAATTACTGTACAACGATTCATTCCCTCAATTCTCAACCCTCAATTCTCGATCCTAACGTGCCTCGTTAGTGCATTAACGTTACTCACCCTCACTCAACCCGCCTTCGCTTCCCGTTTTCAACTCAACACCCAAAGCGGTGCCAGTGTCGGCAATTTTGCGGCGGGCGCAGCAGCAGCGGCCAACGACGCTTCAACCAGTTTTTATAATCCCGCGGGTCTCACGCGTATTTCTCGACAAGACGGGATCTTGTCGCTCATCACCGATGTCAGTAATAGCCAATTTAAAGGTCAAACGAACGTATCGCCGACCATCAGCGATTTCACGCAAAATACCGGGCTCACACAAGGCGGTGATATGCGCTTGCTACCGACTTTTTTATATGGAGCCCCGCTCGATGATAAATGGGGATTTGGATTTAATCTCACCTCTCCTTTCGATGTAGCGACCAATTACGGACAAAATGAATTCACCCGTTATACAATCTCAAAAGTCGATCTGCGCGTTTTTGATTTATCCCCATCCGTCGCTTATCACGTTTTACCGTATTTATCTCTCGGATTGGGGATTGACGCCAATCGCGCCGAAATTAAATTTAACCAAGTTAACACGACCGATTCCATTGTGAACGATCAACTCAATCAAAGCGAAATGACGAATTGGGCAACGGGATGGAATGCAGGCATACTCTGGGAAATTGATGCCGCAACACGTGCCGGGTTAAGCTATCGATCCAGCATTTTCCATCAACTTTACGGCACGAGCAATTCAAATGGACAAGAAACCCGAGCAAAAGAGCGTTTAACCTTGCCGCCAACAACGCTGTTCAGCCTCTATCATGATTTTTCTTCACAATGGGCACTTATGGGTTCGGCACAATATACCCAATGGTCGAAAACAAACAGCTTTCTGCTGACCAATATCTTAACACCCACGGGCACGACCTCGCTCAACTTGCAAAACCATCTTCGCAATGCTTGGTTATTTTCACTCGGTGCTGATTATCATTGGACATCCGCCTTCATCACGCGGTGCGGTATTGGTTTCGACCAAAGCGCCGTCGCATCAAGCAATCGAACAATCATCATGCCCGATAGCGATCGATACATTGCCGCCGCCGGATTAGGGTATCGCTTCACCGATACCCTCAGCAGCGACCTTGGCTATTCTCATATTTTTGCTCGACGTTCTTCGATCAATCACACCATGATTGATGGATCACAAGCTATAACAAACGTTGGCAATCTCGATCTTTCTGATGATATGATTGGCCTCCAAATTGATTGGCTCATGACTTAAATAAGGAACTCGTTATGACAGATTTGAAAAAATATATTCGAGATTTTGCTGATTTTCCAAAACCCGGCATTCTCTTCAAAGACATTTCTCCTATCTTAAGATCGCCTGAAGCGATGAAAATAGTTGAAGATCGTTTTTATGATTACTACAAAGACATGGAAATCGACTTAATTGGCGGTGCAGAATCTCGTGGGCTCATTTTCGCTTGTGCATTGGCCCGACGATTAAATAAAGGATTGATCATGGTTCGAAAACGCGGAAAACTCCCAGGTCCGACAAATTCAATCGCCTATGATATCGAATACGGAAGTGCTGTAATGGAAATTCAGGAAGATGCTGTTCTCCCGGGGCAAAACGTTTTATTGATTGATGATCTGCTCGCAACAGGAGGCACGGCCACTGCTGCGGAAAGACTCGTAGAAGCGGCTGGCGGCAATGTCGTCGGACATGGTTTTGTCGTTGAGCTTACTTTCCTGCAAGGCAGAAAAGTATTGGAAGGGAATGATATTTTAACTTTAGTGAGGTATGACAATGAATGAATTGGTTGAAATAGCCGTCATTGGCGGTTCAGGTGTTTATGATAGTCAATTATTAACGGATGCCAAACAAATCAAAGTGCATACGCCTTTTGGTGCAACTTCTGATTTGATCACCGTCGGCACTTATGCCGGACGACGTGTGGCATTCCTCCCAAGGCACGGCGCAACGCATGCTCATGCGCCACACGTACTCCCTGCTCGCGCTAATATTTGGGCCTTAAAACAATTGGGCGTAAAACGGATCTTATCCCCCAGCGCGGTCGGGTCATTACAAGAACACATCAAACCCGGCGAGCTCGTCATTGTCGATCAATTTTTCGATTGGACGAAAGGGCGTGAATACACATTTTACAACTCGGGGCAAGTATGCCATATCTCGACGGCTCATCCGTTCTGCGCTGAGTTGCGTGAAATTGCGATCGAATCCGCAAAACAATTAAACATTCCATCGCATCATCAAGGCACCACTTTATGTATTGAAGGCCCTCGTTTTTCAACGCGCGCAGAATCAATCTTCTTCAAAGAAGTGGTGAAAGCTGATGTCATCGGTATGACGCTGGTACCGGAATGCGTGTTGGCCCGCGAAATGGAAATATGTTATCTCTCCATCGCCGCTGCAACGGATTATGACGCGTGGTCTGACGAGCCGGTCAGTAATCAAGCGGTGTTGACCACTATGAAGAAAAACCTTGTCTCTATCAAAAAATTACTTGCCGATATCATTCCTAAAATTCCTGTCGAGCGAGCCCATTGCAAATGTCATGAAGCGCTTAAAGACGCAATGATGTAACACAAGGGTTGAAAAAAAGAATGGCTTCGTGATACATGTTTGACTCTCATCCCGCGGCGAAGACCGCGGGATGCAGTCCAGCTCATTAGTGTAAAATGGTCAGCGATCCAAACAATTTCTATGAATGAAAAAATGGATTCCCCTTTGAACGGGAATGACGGATGTTGTTAAATAATCGTTCTTTGCTCAGCTCAATTCATCCCTGCTCAAGCAGGGATTTCTAACCCCTATAAACATTTTTCGCTCTATAACAAAACTTGTGGTTTTAAAACGATCAAAACAGAACCATTTTTACAAGGAGCCCTTTTATGTCTCTTGCCATCATTTTCAGTCGTGCACTCATGGGCATTGATTCACCACTCGTCACGGTCGAAACACACCTTTCAAATGGACTGCCAGGATTTTCCATCGTCGGTCTTCCTGAAGCCGCTGTACGAGAAAGCAAAGATCGTGTACGCAGTGCACTACTCAATACAAATTTCGAATTCCCTATCGATAAAATCATTATCAATTTAGCACCTGCCGATTTACCCAAAGAAGGCGGGCGATTTGATTTGCCGATTGCACTTGGCATTCTGGCTGCCTCTCATCAACTACCCATTGATTTACTAGCCAAATATGAATTTGTCGGCGAACTCGCGTTATCCGGTGAATTACGACCCATTCAAGGCGCTCTCCCTTTTGCCATTCAAACTAAAAAGGCAAAGCGCAAACTCATTATCCCTGCTGATAACGCCAACGAGGCAGCGCTCGTTCAAGATCTCGACATTTTTCCTGCACAACATATCATCGACGTATTCGCCCATCTCACAAATAAGAAAGCCATCGAGCCTTACGCTAAAAATTCCGATCATGAGATACGCCTTACGGATATAACTTCAGATATGAGCGAAGTCAAAGGCCAACATCACGCCAAAAAAGCGCTCGAAATATCTGCAGCGGGCGAACATAGCATCTTACTTATGGGACCGCCTGGTACGGGAAAAACAATGCTCGCCAGTCGCATGCCCACCATTCTACCGACCATGACTGAAAAAGAAGCCATCGAAATTGCCGCAATCAATTCGATCAGCCATCAAGGGTTTCAAATGCATCGCTGGAAAAAACGCCCTTTTCGTGCACCGCATCACAGCGCGTCGAGCGTGGCACTCGTCGGCGGTGGCAATCCGCCCAGACCGGGCGAAATTTCGCTCGCGCATCAAGGGGTTTTATTTCTCGATGAATTGCCTGAATTTAATCGGCATGTGCTAGAAGCATTACGCGAACCGCTGGAATCCGGCACCATCACCATTTCACGCGCTGCACGACAAAGTGAATTTCCGGCACAATTTCAACTCATCGCAGCGATGAATCCTTGTCCTTGCGGCTATCTCGGCGATCCACAAGGTCATTGTCGATGTACAGCGGATCAAATTCAACGGTATCGTCAACGCATTTCTGGCCCCATTTTAGATCGAATTGATATGCATGTTGAAGTACCGCGCTTACCTGTGACGCTACTTTCTTCGTTCAAAGACGATGAAGAAAAAAGCACACCCATTCGCGCACGCGTCGAAGCAGCCCGATCTATTCAATTGGAGCGCGCACAAAAATCGAATGCTCAATTATCGAGTAAAGAAATTGCCCAACACTGTCAATTGCAGCCGGATGAAAAAAAGTTACTGGATCAAGCGATCGAAAAATTACATTTATCCGCGCGAAGTTATCACCGCATTTTACGTGTCGCGAGAACCGTTGCCGACCTGGCGAAAAGCGAAATCATTTTACGGCAACATTTATTAGAAGCGTTGAGTTATCGGAAAATAGATTGATCTTTTACCTCTTTTCATAACCTGAGCTCGGGATAACGGAAGACAAACAAGAGATTGGTTGGTCTTAGTTTATTTTCGCTCATGAGTCGGGCTTTGTCATCCCGCGGCTTGACCGTGGGATCCAGAGAGCAGCTGAAAAAACGGAACCCTGCGCACCTTGTTCGATAACGCGTCTTTCAAAACAAGCCATCCATGGCTAATCCCTCTAGCCCAGCATCCCTGCTGGTCGTTTGTTGCTGCCTATTCGTCGCAACAAACTCTTTGGCGCGCTCAAATGAATTCCATTCATTTGCCGCTATCTCACTTCGGTGCTCGGGGCCCTCCTCAATTTTCGCGAAAACAAACTTAAGGCCAATCCAATCACGGTCCAAATGACCTGCTTTCTTATCCCGAACTCAGGTTATTTCACGCTTGAGGCATCCCTACTCTCACATTTATTGTGAGACTTGTCGGTTGTTTAAGATAAGGGATGGTGATGTCCAACAACGCTTTGAGTTCGGCAGAGAGTCTTTTTTTGCGCAGGGCTTTCGTGGAGAGCGTTTCATCTGTTAGCTGCCCGCACAAAAGGGTGCCCCGCTTATTTTCACAATAGGCGAGGCGAGCTATCATCATGTCGTTGCTCTAATGCCTATTTTAAACCGGATGATAGGAACACCATCCGCAAAACACACGGGCATATAAGCTAAATAACGCTAAAAAAATATCTCGATTGATGATCGTTAAGTCTCCTGCGGAAAGTTGACGTATGAGATGTAGCGGCAAGCCCAACGCAAAAGCAATTTCATTTTCCGAATATCCTTCGACGCTCAATAAATCATGCAAAAGGTATTCGATCAGCCGAGGCGATTCTTCTCGCACTTTTGAAAATAAATCGACAAAATGATTGTGTTTTTTGAAATCGACGAGCGTTCTTAAATTATTTTTTTCTCTTTGACGGTAGGATGATCGTGGCTTATATTTTTTCTTTTCCATGACCATCACTCCTGTTTTTTGTTTTTTATATTTTCTCCGTCAGAATCAGAATAATTGCCCTGCTTTTTTTTGTGTTGATCGATTGTTTCCATGCGATCAACCAGGATTTCTTTAGGTGCACGAATGCCTAGCCGCACTCTATTTTTTTGAATATCGAGGGTGATAATTTCAATTTGACCACCAATCACTAGCGATTGCCCTGTCTTTCGGCTTAAAACTAACATAAATAACCTCCGCTTGTTATTGTGTTTCGACTGTTTGTTGAAATGAACTTGGACTTACTCGAAAAACAGTAATTTCTGTCATTCAAGTGCTGCATTACCATTCCCGCTCTTGATCAGGTTGAAGTGAAATGCGCCGGGAATCCAATCCCATCGTTTCAGGCTCGATTTGAAGTGCGAAAACGCCCCAATCGCCTCAGCAAAAATGATAAATAAATATACAGAAATTTTACCCCGATTTGAAGTAACATAAGTCTGATTTTTTTGTAGGACTTTTCCTCAAGTTGAGGTAATCTAATCGATATGTCTGTCAGAGGATAGCCTTATGGAACCCATCAAAAATACTGCCTCCGCGAAGGAAAAAGGCAGTCGCCTGCGGCGATTGAGAAGAGCCGCCAATTTAGAAAGACGAGATTTGGCCAACAAATACGACATTAATTACGAAACGTTGAAGGGTTGGGAAAATGGTAAACATGGCGGGTTGACCAAGAAACGCGCGGAATTTTTCACCGAAGTGTTTAAAAACGACGGGGTAGAATGCGCCGTTGAATGGTTGATGTATGGCATTGGAGATGGTCCTCGGCTTGTGTATAAAAATAAAACAACAACGGAAGCGGATCTTGACCCCATCATCAAATTACCTCATTTAAATCTGTCTGAGCAAACTCAAATTGAGCAAGAACTCAGCTTTTTTTGTGAAAAAAATAAGCCTGCTTTTTATGCGATTGTGACAGATCATTTGATGGAGCCCTCCTTCCAAAAAGGAGATATTGTCGCGGGCATTAAATTATTTGATGTGGACATGAAAAAAGCCATTCGATGTTGCTGTTTATTTCAAACAGCTGATGGTGAAATCAAGTTACGCTATCTCAAAGAAATCACTAAAAAAGAAGATTACGTTTTTATCGGGCTCAATATTCAATTGAATTCGGATTCGGCAAAGATTATTGTGCCGCAAACAGATTTAGTGACGATTGCGCCGGTACTTTGGCATCGACATCCGCATATGTATTAAGGCCTGTTTCTGTTACAACCATATCTAGGCGCACATCCCAGCCTGCGCTTTCTAAGCGTTCAACTTCCTGAAGCGAATAGGCCAGGCCGCATAAAATAGGTTTTTTGATAGGGGTGGGATTGGCTCGAAATGCAAAAGTGCGATCGTAATAGCCTCCACCAGCACCTAAACGATAGCCTCGTTGATCAAACGCAACAAGAGGTACAATCACAAGATCTAATGCCATCAACTCAATTTGTTTTTTTTCATCCCAAGCGGGCTCTAAAATACGGTATTTATTTGGGCGCAATAAAGTATCGGGATCATATCGCTGAAAAACCAAAAAACCTTCTTTTGTAGGATGCAAGACGGGCAAATAGCAATTTTTTTGATCGCGCCAAATTTGATCGATAATGCGTTGTGTGTTGATTTCAGAACCACAAGCCAGATAACAGGCGATATGCTCGCTTTTTTGATATAAAGCGGAGGCTACCAAATAGGCTGCGGCCTGATTTGCAGTCGTTTCGCGCGCTTTCATCGATAAGCGCTTTCGTTCGTGACGCAGGTGTGTTCTTAATGTCTGACGATCAATCATCATACAAAATCAAAGGCTCATGCTGATAAAAAAAGTGGGCGGATAGAATGACTTGAACCCTATTAGCCCAAGTGGCGATCATATATTTATTTCAGGCTTCCTAATTAAATAGGCTTGCACAACAATAAACAGTGACAATCCCCTATCTGCATTTATCGGTTCAAAAATTATCCGCCCAAAAAACGATGAATTGAATGGAAAGCAATTAGTATTCTTCTTCTAGATCGCTCAAGGTGAGTTGTTCTTTTTGCGTTAAGGCGACTTCAATCTTACGCTGCATATCGCGGATTCGGTTCGCGATGACATCGATGTCCTTGTCTTCTTTTTGCTCAACATTTAATAATTGATACGCAATATTTAATGCGGCGATAATGGCGATATGCTCGATGCCGATCACTTTCCCAGAATCTCGTAATTTTCGCATTTCTTTATCCACATAGGTCGCTGCATTTTGTAATTCCTGTACACGATCCTGAGGACATCGTACTTTATACGTTTTGCCTAAAATTTCGACGGCAACATTGTGATGATCAGTCATGATGGCTTTTCTACCTTTTTGAGTTTCTCAATTAATTTTTTAATGCCCTGAATCGCGAGCGTCTGTTTTTTTAATAAACGATCACGCTCTGCTAATAATTTAGCCTGTTTTTCTCTCAGGAGTTTGTTTTCGCTCTTTTGCTTTTCATGGTTTTGCAACAAAGCATCAACTTGCTGCTCTAATTTTCCTAATACATCATGGCGCATGAATGATATCCATACAATTTTTACTTAAGAGCAATATAATGAGCGGTCCTCTGAAGGTCAATAACAAAACGATCTTGAGTGCGATTTTTTCGAAAAACGGGAGCATTCTTGGTATACTTAAATGACGCGTGCCATGGCGCGATAAAATCAGAGAGGCTTTAAGTTGCTTAAAAATCAGGTTCGTCTCATCGGGGGTAAGTGGCGAGGGAGAAAATTGCCATTTCTCGATGTGCCCCACTTGCGACCTACTTCGGATCGCATTCGAGAAACGCTATTCAATTGGCTCACGCCGATAGTGTCGCAAATTACTTGTTTGGATCTATTCGCGGGTAGCGGCGCGCTGGGTTTTGAAGCCTTGTCTCGAGGGGCTAAATCGGTTGATTTTGTTGATCTATCACAAGCGGCTATTGATCAGTTGCGCAAAAACGGCGAGCGGTTACAAGCCGAGTCGGCTCAATTTTTCTGCGAAGCCGCTTTAAATTTTTTACAAAAAGCTACGATCACTTTTGATATCATTTTTCTCGATCCGCCTTTTCAGGAAAATCTCATTAATGACTGCTTACGTCTCATCTTTACGCGACAACTGCTAAACCCGCAGGGCCTCATTTATATTGAAGAACCTCACTCTCGCACTTTATCATTACCCTATGCGGGATGGGTGATAAAAAAAGCAAAACAAGCTGGCAATGTAAAATACTATTTGATTGAAAATAGAGGAACGAACGCATGAAAAGTACGGCCTTTCACGTGATCAAAGACCCCATTCACGGATCCATTCAATTGACTTCACAGGAAGATCATTGGATTAAACCTTTTCTCGACAGCGAAAATTTTCAACGATTGCGGCACATCAAGCAGCTGGGTTTAGCTGACTGGATTTTTCCGGGCGCTTTACATAATCGCTTTGTGCATTGTCTGGGTTGTTGTTATATCATTAATCAAATTTGCCACAAGCTCGATTTGCCCGAACAAGATCGGCAGCTCGTCATGATCGCCGGACTGTTGCACGATATTGGGCATGGGCCTTTTTCTCATTCTTTTGAAGAAATTTTTGCAACTAATTCGATAAAACATGAGGCCTGGACGCCTTTCTTTTTGGATGAGTATCGAAATGATTCTTTTATTCAGCGGTTCAATCAACGCAATCGTCGTCATACCTTGTCAGTCGAGAAAATTGATCTCATTGAGCGGCTCATCATGCACCAACCGATTGGCAATAAGCTTTTATCTGACATGGTTTCCTCTCAATTAGATGCGGATCGATTGGATTATCTGCTTCGCGACAGTCACTTTTGTGGCGTTACTTATGGTACGTATGATCTTCAATGGTTATTGCATTGCTTGACGCCCATTTGTCATCAAGACGAAACACGATTAGGTATTACTTATAAAGGGATTGGTGTGACCGAGCAATATCTGATGGCTCGACGGCTTATGATGCGCAATGTGTATCAAAATGCAAAAAAACATGGCGCAGAATTTTTGCTACAACAATTTTTGAAGCAAGTGGCGAAAACGATTCACGACGATCAACTGCCCGGAGAATTATCCACAAATACGCTCGTGCAATTTTTAAAAGCATTGATGACTTATCAGCAAAACATCAAACAAACGAATAATAAAGCGCTCGAACAAACCTTTATGCAATCGCATTTTCATTTATACAAGCAATTAGGCGATTACGATATTTTTGCTTTAATTCGGCTTATGGCGCATGGATCGCATCAGCATTTTACCGCGGTTAAAATTGCGTCTCGATTGCAACGTCGGCAGCTTCCAAAAATCATGCCTGTTTGTGAATCGAATCTTCGCGCGGCAAAAGATTTACTCGATGAATTCAACCATCAACATCAAGGGAAAATGGAATCTTGGCAGCTGGGGCTGATTGACTTAACCCATTTATCTTATCAAGCCGCGGCGGACCCTATTCTTGTCGAAGACATTTCCGGCAATACACACTTATTACAAGAAAATTCACCCATGATCGATGCCATTTCCGATAAAAGAGAAAACACCTATTTAGTTTGCATCGATCAAGAAGCGTATGATAAATTTCGAGGCAAGCAACTATTCCAAGCGTTACAACAACGATAAGGAACAATCCATGGACTTATGCATCCTAATTCTTGCCGCGGGAAAAGGCGCCCGCATGTATTCAGATCTGCCCAAAGTGCTGCAACCGCTGGCAAAGAAACCCTTGTTGCAACACGTATTAGAGGCAACCCATTCCTTGCAAGCAACATCCACGTTGATTATTTATGGTTATGGTGGGGATCAAGTTAAAGCGGTCATGCAAAATCCCTTAATTACTTGGGTTGAACAAAAAGTGCAATTAGGTACCGGGCATGCCGTCATGCAAGCCCTGCCTTATTTGAAAGATCATCAGCGTGTTTTAATTTTAGCGGGCGATGTGCCGTTGATTTCGACAGAGACGCTGAGTCGACTCATTACTGCAACACCCGAACAGGCCATTGGGTGGTTAACCGCGCAGGTTGAAAATCCAACGGGACTTGGCCGTATTGTACGTGACAGAACGAATCAACCGATCGCTATCGTTGAGGAAAAAGATGCGAAAGAAGATCAAAAAAATATTAGAGAAATCAATACGGGCATTTGTTTAATTCCTGTTTCTTATTTAAAACGTTGGTTGCCAGAACTCGGGAATGATAACGCACAAAAAGAATATTATTTAACCGATTTATTTAGTCGCGCCATTGCTGAGTCTGTTTCGTTGGTGACCGTCGAGGCCAACAGTGAAATAGAAGTACTGGGTATCAATACGCACGTTCAGTTGGCCGAATGTGAACGGCTTTATCAGCGACAGCAAGCGGAATCGTTGATGATGAAAGGACTGACGCTCATTGACCCTGCCCGCTTCGACATACGGGGCCAATTAACTTTTGGGCGCGATGTCATCATCGACATCAATGTCATTCTTGAGGGAACGGTGAAAATAGGACGCGGTTGTTCTGTTGGTCCGAACGTATTTTTAAAAAATGTAACGATCGGTGACAACGTGACGATCGAAGCAAATTCCGTGATCGAAGAGGCTGTTATTGAAAACGGATGTGTTGTTGGGCCTTTTGCACGGATTCGACCAGGTACAGTGCTGCATGAAAAAGCCAAAGTCGGCAATTTCGTCGAAATCAAAAAAAGCCATATTGGAAAAAACAGCAAAGTCAATCACTTGAGCTATATTGGCGATACGATGATGGGCGAACACGTCAACGTCGGCGCCGGCACTATTACCTGCAACTACGATGGCGCCAATAAACATCAAACCACCATTGAAAATGAGGTTTTTATTGGATCAAATACCGCGATCGTTGCTCCCGTCACATTAAAAGAAGGATCGACGATCGGCGCGGGTTCTGTTGTTGTACAGGACGCGCCGAAACACAAACTCACGCTTGCACGTGCGCGACAAACTACACTTGATAGTTGGCAACGTCCCAAAAAGCAGTGGAAAAAATTATGAAGCGTTTTGGTTTTGCGGGACTGATTTTTTTGTTATTAACACCCTATGGTTATGCGGGATAATCGCTGTATGAAAAAGAAAATCACATTTCCGACGCTTTTAGAAAGTATCGGAAATACACCTTTAGTTAAATTAGATTTCGATACAAAACCTATGCTATTGGCAAAACTCGAATTTTTAAATCCAGGCGGCAGCGTCAAAGATCGATCGGCTTTATTTATGATTCAAGATGCCGAACGTAGAGGGCTTTTAAAACCGGGCGGGACCATTATCGAGGCTTCTTCGGGGAGTCAAGGTATTGCGCTTGCGATGATCGGGGCTCGCAAAGGTTATCACGTCATTATCACCGTGCCCGATCGTACGAGCGCCGAAAAAGTGGCGACGCTCAAAGCATACGGTGCCAAAGTATACGTGTGTCCGAACACGGATCGACTCGATGATCCGGAAGGATTTCATGCGAAAGCCGAAGCGTTGGCACAAAAAACGCCGAATTCATTTATGCCGCACCAATTTTACAATATCGTTAACACGATTGCGCATTTCGAAACAACGGGTCCGGAAATTTGGCGACAAACCAAAGGGCAAGTGACGCATTGTTTTATCGGGATGGGCAGCTGCGGGACGATCACGGGTGTGGGTCGATTTTTGAAAAAGAAAAATCCAGCGATTAAAATTATCGGCGTTGATGCCGCCAATTCTCAACTATCGAGCGCGAAAGGGCCAAAGAAATATAACACCGAAGGCATCGGCGTTGATGTGATCACCGATATTTTGGATTTTTCAGTTATTGACAAAATTATTCCGGTGACTGATCGCGAAACGTTTGCGATGACAAAACAATTAGCGAAAAAAGGATATTTGGTTGGATTGTCGAGCGGGGCCGTGATGTGCGCTGCGCTGCAACAGACAAAAAAATTAAAGTCAACCGATTTGGCCGTAGTGATTTTCGCGGATTCCGGCCGGGCGTATTTGAGCAAAGTGTTTAACCTCTGAGTTATTTTGGCGCGAAAAGAAAATGCTGTTAAAAGGATCTCCCCATGTTTGATTTTTTCAAATATCAATCTCTCGGCAATGATTTCATTGTGCTCGATTTTTTAAACAAAACCAATGCGTATATCGACGTTTTTTTAAATCCCCAAAAATGGCCCGCTCTTGCAAAAAAGTTATGCGATCGTCATTTTGGTATTGGCGCCGATGGTATTTTAATTATTCGTTATCGAGAAAAAAGAGAGATTGAAGCGTTATTGTATAATGCTGATGGGTCGTCTGGTTTTTTTTGTTTAAATGGCTTGCGCTGTATCGCGCATTACTTGGTGACGCAGCGCAATCAAGCGGCGTCGTTGTCAATGATCATGAATAAAAAAATAATTACCGCACAAGTTAAAAAAACAGGTCAAGTCGTGAATGTCTCTCTTTCTTTGCCAAAACCGCATTATCAAGGAATGCAGGTATTAACAATTCATCGAAAAAAAATCACCGGGCATATTGTCGATGCTGGGAATCCGCATTTTGTGATTTTCGATGAAATTGATCCGAGCTGGCTTGCGCAATACGGCCATAAAATTGAATCAAATCCATTTTTCCCGCAAAAAACCAATGTCGAATTTATTTGGCCCGATACGACGTCCTCAACACCGACTTATCATCTGCTCGTGTTCGAACGAGGTTGCGGTATGACGCTGGCTTGTGGGTCAGGGGCCGCGGCCGCGATGACCGCCTTGGCAGAACAGGGAGAAATCAAGCCGGGTAAAACCGTGACTTTTAAAATGCAAGGTGGTGATTTAGGGTCATTTATTGACGCCGAAGGGCGCCTTTATCAAGAGGCCTTGACGCAGTTTATTTTTAAAGGAAATTACAAATTAGACTAGAATTGCCATTTTTTGTGCTAGACTTTTAAACAGATAAATTCAAATTGGGATAGTTATTATGGCTGGCGAAAACATAAAGGACGAAACGGCTGCTGTAACATCAGCGCCTAAACCTGAAACAGAACAGCGTTCACAAGAGGAACAGCCAAAACAAGCACCCGCGGCACAAGTTGCACCGACAGAACCGCAGGAAAGCAATCGGGCATCGAACCCTGGCGCAGGTGTACTGGCAGACCTTTTCATGATGGGTTCGAGTGATCAAGGACCACAATTAAAAAAACCAGATCCACGTCCTCAGCCAAAAAACGCAGAACAAGAAAAATTAGAAGCGCTGGAAAAACAATTAGCTGTATTAGAACGGTGTGTAGTGCGAGCTACGTTGAAAGATGTCGAGAGATTAAAACAAGAAATAGACATTTTATTAAGGGGGATACAAAGTCTCTCCTCTCGTGAAAATAGGAATGAAAAGGTAAGAACGCAAGCGGTTGGTGTCGAACGTCGATGTAACTTATTAAAAGAAAGGTTTGAAACAAAATGCAAAGCATTGCAGGCGCGAGAGCAGAGAGAAAAGCAGCAGCAGCCTGTTGCTCCGGTTAAAATGAATACAGATCCCTCCTTAGTGAAAACATTTCAAAAACGTGCTAAGGCCCCGAACGCCAGGAGCTTTACTGTGGGGGATGGTCGAATGATGGCGTCTGTAACAGTTAGTTCAGACGGGCGCCAAGTGCAGATCGCGGGAAATCGATCCGGAGTAGAAGCGGCTCAGGGGGCTGTTTTAAAAGTGCCAATGCCGGCGCCCATTGCTTCAGAGAAAATGCAACCTCCGATTGCTGATCGTAGTTATGACGCCATGCGCCAATTACGTCCTGCGCCTCAACGTCATGCCCAATGAGCGCAATAATTTTTAATTCCACCATCATTTTCCCAAAGCTTTTTTGTTTTTTTGTGCGATAATAAGCGCATAAAAAAGGAACTTGCGCACAATAGAGCGCTCTTGTTTTTGCAAGAGAGGATCGGCGAATTTTTTATCATCGTCGATGGCTTGAGAATGATAGAAGACTGGGGTTCCCGATTTTTCTGGAATGACCCGCGCGGCTCTTCGTGCAAGTCCAATAAATATTAAGTTTTCCGGAGGGGAGGTAACTTCCATGAATTTATATTCATCCGCTATGACATTATTCCTCGTGCTGAACCCACTCGGAAATATTCCTGTTTTTATTACGACACTACAACATGTCGAACCAACGCGGCGCTATTGGGTTATTTTTCGCGAATGTTTATTTGCCTTGCTTATTTTGCTTATCTTTTTATTTGCCGGTCATGGTGTTATTAAAGGGTTGCAGGTTTCAGAACCCGCCTTAGGTATTTCGGGCGGCATTATTTTATTTTTGATTGCGATCCGGCTGATTTTTCCGCCGGATGTCAAACAAGAGAAAGATAAATTAAGTGGCGAGCCTTTTCTCGTGCCTTTGGCCATTCCTTTAGTCGCCGGCCCTGCCACGATGGCGACGTTAATGCTTTTATCCACCCAATATCAGGGACACACGGTGAGTTTGCTCATTGCACTACTGTGCGCATGGGCAGCTGTGACAGGGATACTTTTATCCAGCACCCCCTTGAGCCGTTTACTCGGCATGCGCGGTTTGACCGCTTTGGAAAGATTGATGGGCATGATTTTAACGACTTTGGCCGTACAAATGTTTATGACAGGGGTCGACCAATTTTTTAACCTTTCTACTTAAATACGCCAAGGAGGCATGATGATACACCTTACTTTATTTACGTTTGTCGCCATTATTATTGCTTATTTGCTGGGTTCTTTATCGAGCGCTGTGATTATCGCTAAAATCGCGGGACTACCCGATCCTCGCAAAGAAGGCTCCCATAATCCGGGCGCAACGAATATGTTACGCTTGGCCGGTAAAAAATTTGCGGTGCTCACCTTGCTCGGCGATGTTTTGAAAGGGGTGATTGCCGTATTGATCGGGCGATTATTGTTACAACACGGATTTAATTTGAGCTTGATCGGTATCTTCGCCGTTGTTGGGCATATCTATCCTGTCTTTTTCAAGTTTAAAGGGGGTAAAGGTGTCGCAACAGGGCTTGGCGTGATGTTTGCCTTAAACCCCTTATTAGGGCTTACCGCTGCAGTGACGTGGGCCATTATTGCGGCTGTCTTTCGCTATTCTTCACTCGCCGCATTGGTTACTTATACGTTATCGCCATTTTACGCGCTGTTGTTTAGGCATGCGGATTATTTTTTCTGTTTGGTCCTGTTGGCTATGCTTTTATTCTGGCGTCATCGAGAAAACATTCAGCGCTTAAAAAAGCGCACAGAACCTAAAATTGGAGCCACGAAATCGGCATCATAGTCATCGAATATGTTTAAAAAAATATTTAAAAAAACATCGTCGCCATTGCCTGCATCAGACCCGCTAAAAACGGGTTTGAGCAAAACGAGAAAGTCTTTCGCTCATCAACTGTTTCATTTTTTATCGGGAAAAAAACAAATTGATGAAGCACTTATCGAACAAATCGAAACCCTATTGATTCAATCGGATTTAGGCGTTGATGTAACGCAGTTGTTTATTGATGCACTGACAAAAGAGCTTTCTCGGAAAACGCTAAAAGATGGAGAAGCGGTTTTTGCCCATTTAAAAACGATGATGATCGAATTATTAACGCCGGTCGAACGGCCGCTCGTTATTTCAGCTTCAATGAAGCCTTTTGTGATTTTAGTTGTCGGCGTTAATGGAACGGGAAAGACAACAACAATCGGCAAACTTGCGCATTATTTTCAAGCCCAGCACCATAGCGTTATGTTAGCGGCGGGCGATACCTTTCGTGCCGCAGCCATTGAACAGCTGCAAATATGGGGCGACCGTAATCAGATCCCTGTCGTTGCGCAAGCGCATGGTTCTGATAGCGCTTCAGTCATTTTCGATGCTTTTCATTCGGCAAAAGCAAAAAAGGTGGATGTGTTAATTGCTGATACAGCCGGCCGACTTCACACACAAACACATTTAATGGAAGAATTGAAAAAAATCAATCGCGTCATTAAAAAAGCAGACAGTGAAGCGCCGCATGAAACATTATTAGTGCTCGATGCGAGTATCGGCCAAAATGCTTTGTCACAAGCCAAACAATTTCATGAAGCGATTGGCCTTACCGGCATTGTGCTCACCAAACTGGATGGCACGGCGAAAGGCGGTATTATTTTTCCGATAGCTCAACAACTGAAATTACCGATTCGTTTTATTGGCGTTGGCGAAGGGATGGATGATTTGCGTCCATTTTGCGCAACCGATTTTGTCGAAGCCCTCATGGAAGGAGTCAATTAAATATGATTCGTTTTTCGCATGTCATGAAACGTTATCCGAATGGTTACGAAGCGTTATTGAATGTAAGTTTTGACTTACAACCCGGTAGCATGACTTTTTTAACCGGACATTCGGGCGCAGGGAAAAGCACGCTGCTGAAACTCATCGCGATGATAGAACGCCCGTCTTCTGGTACGATCGCTATTCAAGGCCAAGCGATGAATAAATTAGCGAATAATAAAATTCCTTTTATTCGTCAGCAAATTGGATTGATTTTTCAAAACCCTTATTTACTTTCTGATCGCACCGTGTTTGATAATGTCGCTTTACCTTTAATCATCAAAGGGTATCCAACAGCAGAAATGGGCCGACGTGTTCAAGCTGCGCTGCATAAAGTGGGTTTATTGCATAAAGAAAATCAATATCCGGAAACGTTATCGAGCGGGGAACAACAGCGCGTCAATATTGCTCGTGCGATCGTGAACAAACCGCCGATTATTTTAGCGGATGAACCGACCGGTAATTTAGATCCTGATTTAGCGCGAGAAATTTTTCAACTGTTTGAGCAATTTAATCAAGTGGGCGTGACCGTTTTAATTGCGACACATGATATTGCTTTGATCAACCAACTCAAGCATCGCGTGTTAACGCTTAAACAGGGACAATTGATTCACGACTCGCTTAATTTATCGGAGGATTTGTCATGAGGCTTATTCATCGGCACATTCAAGCCTGGCAAGCAAGTCTAGATCAGCTTAGTGTATCACCCATTGCCACGCTATTGATTTTTGCCGTCATCGGTATTGCGTTGGCATTACCCATGGGACTTTATGTCGCGCTAAAAAACGTTCAAACGGTTACGCAAAATATTCACGCTTCAGCGCAAATGTCACTTTATTTAAATTTAGATACGCCAGAACCACAAATCAATCGTCTGGTTCAAACGTTACGACTCGATAATGATATCGAAAATGTGACGTATATTTCAGCCGATCAAGGCCTCAAAGATTTTCAACAACAATACGGGTTTGGTAACGCACTTGCTGAATTAAAGGAAAATCCATTGCCACCCGTCATTATGATCGAACCCGCGGTGAACCTTCGAACGGGCCCGGAGCTTGCTCAATTACAATCGCGCTTAGAAAAATTACCGAACGTTCATCTGGCGCAACTCAATATGGTTTGGTTGCAACGGCTCAATGCCATGATTTTGGTGGGCCAACGCGTTTTTTATGCGATGGCCTTTTTGTTTGGATTGGTCGTGTTGTTGGTCATTGGCAATACCATTAAATTAACAACGCAAAATGCGCTTGATGAAATTATTGTGACCAAATTATTAGGCGGATCGAATCGTTTTATCGCAAGGCCATTTTTGTATAGTGGGTTGATTTATGGGTTGGCCGGTGGGATTTTTGCCTGGTTATTTGTCGATGGGATGATGTGGTGGTTGCAATCGCCCATCAATTATCTCGCGCAATTATATAACAGCACGTTTCAGGTCGAAGGATTTGATCTCCCCTCGACGCTCATTTTATTGCTTACGAGCACCGCGCTCGGCTATATCGCCTCTTGGTTTGTTGTACATCGGTATATCAACACCATTGAGCCGAAATAGTTCAAAGAAAAAAAACGGCAAAGAACGATTTCCCTAATATTTCCATAATATTTTGCTGTTACACTACTATCCGAAGTTTTTATTTACCCCGTGTAAATAAAGCGATGAATAAATTTATAATAAAATTAATAAGAAACGCAACAACAACCCAATACGGAAAATTGCGCAAAAAAAGATAGATTCAATGACGATGTTACGGCGTAAAAATGTAGATAGTAACAGTTAATATAATAACCAGAGTTTGAGATAAAAAAGTGTATTACTTGGATATTGGATTATTTTTTTCGCAAAAAATTTAGAGTGGCCCCGAGCGCCGAAGTGAGATAGCGGCAAATGGGTTGATCATGAGAAAAAACCTATTTTGCACATGAAAAAAATTAAAATAACAATAAAAAGGTAATTCATTATGCCAGTTTCTCCAAAAAAATTATCCCCGAAACGTCAGCCAAGTACGTCAATTTCAGGACTTTTTGGTATACGTTGTCGACTTTTCAATACAAAAGACCGCCAAAACATCTCTCCAATAGCCCTAGATGTTAAGAGAGAGCGAGCCGACGAATCGCAAAATCCATCTATTGAAAATATGTGTATAGACCTTGTTCCTTACGATAAGCAAATCTCGCAAAAACCAGCGGAGGAACCCCAAAATCAGACCCAAGATGCCATGCGATTTTCTCCAGAAGATGAGCCAGTTCTCAAGAAAGCAAGAGAAAACCAACTCAGGCAAACGCCGCCGCATCGCCTTATTTTATATATAGCGAATAGAGTTTTAATGGACCAGATACCGAAAATTGATAAGACACGACAAAGCCCTAGTGATATGCAGAAAATAATCGCGCGGAAACTAACGAAATATCCATTAGTTGAAGATGCTCTTTTGCAGTCGATGACAAAAGAAGCAATGATTGAAAGAATAAAAGAAAAAGTGGAATATCAATTACAGCATAAATTATATGCGGTAACTGGGTTATCCCAGCATAATCCGATGGCTCTTCTCGCTGCAAAGCGCCATCATAAAAGGCGGGCTGTCTCATCTGATTCAGCGGAACGTGTTTTTTCTCTGAGAATTTCTTAAATAAAAAACCCCGCAATTTGCGGGGTTTTTTGTACTTCGTCATCCCGCGGCAACGACCGCGGGATCTAGGTCAATATCAAAACATAAGCGACATTACATCATGCCGCCCATGCCTCCCATACCACCCATTCCGCCCATGCCACCAGCGCCACCTTTATCATGGTGATCGCATTCTTTCCTAGGCAGATCGGCAACCATACATTCGGTGATTAACATCATGCCGGCAACGGAGGCTGCTTTTTGTAAAGCAGTGCGCGTTACTTTGGTTGGGTCGATAATACCCATGTTAATCATATCGCCAAATTCACCAGAGGCTGCGTTAAAGCCGTAATTATCTTTGCCTTCAACCACTTTGGCCAAGATGACCGACGCTTCTTCGCCGGCGTTATTGACGATCGTGCGCAATGGAGATTCAATCGCTCGACGAACGATGGAAACGCCCATATCTTGATCGGCATTCTCGCCTTTAATCGTTTTGATCTTTTGCAATGCGCGAATTAAAGCCACGCCGCCGCCAGGTACAACACCTTCTTCGACAGCCGCACGGGTTGCGTGCAACGCATCTTCTACACGCGCTTTCTTTTCTTTCATTTCGATTTCTGTTGCTGCGCCGACTTTGATGACCGCAACGCCACCCGCTAATTTCGCGGTGCGCTCTTGCAGTTTTTCTTTGTCGTAGCTCGAAGAAGTTTCTTCGATTTGCGCACGCAATTGTTCAATACGCGATTTAATCGCTGTTTGCTTGCCAGCGCCATCGATAATCGTTGTATTGTCTTTTGTGACAACCACGCGTTTCGCATGACCTAAGTGTTCCAAAGAGGTTTTTTCTAACGTCAAACCAATTTCTTCAGCAATCACTTGTCCGCCGGTTAAAATGGCAATGTCTTCTAACATCGCTTTACGTCGATCGCCAAAGCCAGGGGCTTTAACTGCAACGACTTTCACGATGCCGCGGATGTTATTCACAACGAGTGTGGCTAACGCTTCACCTTCGACATCTTCAGCGATAATCAACAAGGCTCGACCAGATTTTGCAACAGCTTCCAATACGGGCAACATGTCACGAATATTAGAAATTTTCTTGTCAACCAAGAGAATGTACGGATTTTCTAATTCGGTGCTCATGTTTTGCTGATTGTTGACAAAGTAAGGAGATAAATAACCGCGATCAAATTGCATCCCTTCGACTACGTCGAGTTCGTTATCTAGTCCTGACCCTTCTTCAACGGTGATCACGCCTTCTTTACCGACTTTTTCCATCGCATCGGCAATGATCGTGCCAATACTGGTATCGGCATTCGCTGAAATCGTACCAACTTGTTCGACTGATTTGTGATCCGCGCAAGGTTTGGATAACTTTTTCAATTCGGCAACAACGGCGATAACCGCTTTATCAATGCCGCGTTTCAAATCCATCGGATTCATGCCGGCCACAACGGCTTTTAAACCTTCAATCACAATCGCTCGGGCCAACACGGTCGCCGTCGTTGTGCCATCGCCTGCATCATCGGATGTTTGAGACGCCACTTCCTTCAACATCTGAGCAGCCATATTCTCAAATTTGTTTTCGAGTTCGATTTCTTTCGCAACAGATACGCCGTCTTTGGTCACGCGTGGCGCACCAAATGATTGGTCCAACATGACCACATGGCCTTTCGGGCCCATTGTGATGGCAACTGCATCGGCCAGGATGTTGATGCCGTGAACAATGTGTTTGCGTACGTCTTCATTAAATATAATTTGCTTTGACGCCATAGCTTAATACTCCTCTTTAATTATTCAATAATCCCCATTAAATCTTCTTCTCGCATGACCACATATTCTTTGCCATCGAGTTTGACTTCGGTCCCGGCATATTTGCCGAACAACACGACATCGCCGACTTTTACGTCTAATGCTTTGACGCTACCGTCGTCTAAAATTTTACCTTTGCCTGCGGCCAATACTTTTCCGCGGCTTGGCTTTTCTTTAGCATTATCGGGAATCACAATTCCACCTTTAGACACTTCTTCCTCGATGCGCTCGACGAGCACTCGATCGTGTAACGGACGGAATTTGAGTTTTGTCGACATAAATATCACTCCTCCATTTATTTTATTGATTGATAATCTATTTGTCGAGAAAGCGCTGATGATGCGATTTTTTTGATTAAAAACGCGCATTAGCACTCTCGCAACAAGAGTGCTAATGATAATAGCTAAGAATTGAATGTCAACTCGAATTTTTTTATGCCTTAATATTTCCTTAAGATTTATCGTCTACACTAGGTCTTGCATAATAATAAAAAATCGTTACCCATTATTAAATTCGGCGGAATTTTTCCGATAAAATAATGAAAATTTCAAAAAAATGAGGAGAAAGTGATATGCAAGCTGTGCAAGATGATCAGAATTCAGAAACATGGCGACATTGGTTAGCCAGCTGGGTTACGGAAAATAAATTACCAAAAGCGACTTTTATAACGTTGAGCACGCTTTTTGTTGGGATTGCTGCCTGGGTAGAAACCATGGGTACAGAGCAAGCAGTTCAAGGAGAAGTCGCCAAAGCGCTTTTCATTCCTCCGGCGATGATCCCTGAGGGAATAGAAGTTGGGTTGGCCGTTAAAAAAATATTTAATGGAGAGTCTACTTGGGGAAAAGAGTTACAAGGGTTACTCCTTAATGGGGGCGCATTTACTGGAAATGGTCTTATTGAGTTTGCAACTCTCTTTTTCATTGCAGCTAGACGATACCCTGAATTATTAGAAATACCCGTTCTTCCTCAAGTGCTAACTGGAATCATAGCTATCGGCGCACCATTGTTTTCAACGATTAATGGGTATGCTCTTTCTTTGCAGGCGACGCCCACTTCTGCATTAGGAGCGAGGGATGTAATTAAAATGGGCTGCACGGGTACAGTCATTACTTGTCTTCTAGGAAGTTTAGGCGCTGGTGCGGCAATAGCCAGTAAGCCAGTTGCTAACACGGTGGGAGCTGCTCTATCGCTTGCTTGTGCGACCGCCAATCTTGTGACAGCAGGAACTTTTTTCCGTGGAAGGAGAGAGGGGGCAAAGCCAGCCACGAGGGAGGATAAACTACCTTTAATAGAAAAAGTACCTTCTATTAATGCAGTCTAAAAGAAATGCGAGAGTTTAACCATTTTGGCTCTCGCATTATCTCGTGCTTCTCTCTGACGTTTTCGCTAAAAAACATTCTTATTCAGTGAGCGATCTCGAGCAAGTAAGAACGCGTGCTGAATAAGGATAAAAAATTACGTCGAGAGGAAATTATTGCTTCCCTTCGATTCGATTCACAGGTTTAATAGATTCTCTGTCATCATTGGGTTCAACTGTTGTTTTTTATTCTCCACCGACTTGATCGGAGGATCCAAAAAGCGCGGCACTGAATTTCTGCTTTTGCGGGAATGGCGGTAGAGATCAGTTGTTTATTTAAGTCCATTAAGGCTCCCTTCGTCTAGAGGCCTAGGACGTCGCCCTCTCACGGCGATAACAGGGGTTCGAATCCCCTAGGGAGCGCCAGTTTTTTTGAATAGTTATATGAGCGTCGCCGAATGTGGAGAACGCAACTATCCGCTTTAAATATCATTCGAATAGCCAAAGCGCTTTTGTCGAGATTAGCGCAATATTCCCACCGCTTAGTAAATTACAGTCTTAAACGAATTGTTTTTTTGACGATCACAAAATAAAAGCGGCAGCATCACGTTATTATTCAGAAACGTTGTTGTTATCCCTCAGAACGAGAGGTGGTGCTGCCAATTTATCTGGACCGAAAAGCGATCTGCTTTGTTGGAAAGGGCACGCAGCAGCGTGCCCCTACGGCAATCCTCATTTATTTATTTTTGAATAAACTCCGGTTGTTCGCTCGTTTCCGCCCCGCATCTCATCTTTTCACGTAAGTCCAGTTGTTTAACCATGATTTCTCTTTCAATCGATTGAACAGTCGCTTGAGCTAGCGCATTTGGTACCACTTGATGGTTTAACATAAGCTAATCTTTCTGGGTTTTGATTTCGTTTGTTTGTTTTGTCGGATAGACATAAATCAACCGCTCAATTTCAGCCAGGCGATCATTGGCTTTATCGATACCATGATTACTCGCGCACATGAATAAGCTTCGAGCAAGATTATAGCGCTGTTTCTGAAACAGAATTTCGGCTAATTCAAACGTGGCTTTCATATCGCCGATTGAGACTTTATCTAAAAGGCTTTTCGAGATTTCATCATTGGGATGGCTCATGATTTTTCGTCTATGTTTCTTCAGCTTTATTGCTCTCTTAAATACTAAAATGTATACTAATTGAACATCTTCATTAGGGGTATTCGTAAAATTACTGTATTTTGTAAGGGTTTTTTCGTGATAAAAAATATTATTTTTGATTTGGGCGGGGTCATTATTGGGATCGATTATCCTAAGACTTCTGACGCGTTCAAAGCGCTTGGCGGTCATGAAATTGATCGGGTTTATTCCCAACGAGCACAAGTTTCTTTATTTGACGAATATGATAGAGGAAAAATCTCTTCTGAAATTTTTCGAAAACAATTAAAGGAGCAGTTAAATATCGAAAATGTTTCCGACAGTGCATTTGATATCGCGTGGAATGCCATGTTGCTTAATCTCCCTCTTGAAAGATTAGCATTTATCCGGTCTCTAAAAGAAAGGTATCGCGTCTTTTTGTTGAGCAATACGAATGAAATTCACCTAAAGGAAGTTTTTAACATTTGTTCTCGGGATACAAGGATGGGCCAGGAGGGGTTTACCCAATGTTTTCACGGAGTGTACTACTCCCACGAAATGGGTCTTCGAAAGCCGGATAAAGAAGCATTTGAGAAAATTATCCATGAAAATGGTTTAGTGAGAGATGAGACGTTATTTATTGATGATAGTGAGCAGCACGTACGGGGCGCTTTAGCCGTGGGGATTCGTGCTATATATTTAGATTTAACAAATAAAAAGCCTGCAGACCTGGCAGCTATAACGATCGATAGCTTATATGATTTATCAGCTGCAATCGCAAAGCTTAATGATCGAGCAGCCGCTGCAAATGCTACAGCAGTTCCATTGAGAACAAGCGGTCCTCAGCGGAGTTAATTTCCTATTTCAAGTTTATACGACACATGAGTTTGAACTAAATATTACAATTTACTTGGTGCAAGTCAGAATGCTATGAGTATTAATAAACATACCTAAGCCGCCTCGGATTAATTTAGAAACAAGCTCATGTTTATTTTTGCAAAATAACTTTGATTTTAAGCCATCAAGATGGGCTTCAACCGTTCTTCGTGAAATGAATAATTTTTTTCCTGTTTGTTCTGCCGTTAACCCTTCCAATAAGCAAATAGAGCATTCTAACTCTCTTCTAGATAACTCAATAACTTTCGAATCAAAATTTATTTTATATTTTTCAAGCATTGTGAGGGTTAGAAACTCATCCCTTACCGAGCTCGAAGCAGCTATTTTTTGCTTAATAAAATGTTGAGGGATGATCAGACGATCATTTTGAGCTTCTGCTAAAATTGGGGCCGCTTTTTCTTTGAAATACAAAACAAATCGTTTTAGTAAATCGATATTGTTTAAATAAAAATTTACAATTTGAGGATTTTTTGAGGCTGTAGCAAAAAAGCAAAATTCGCAAGAGTCAGACAGTTTTTCAACAAGAGTAATTCCATGATCTATATCAAAATAGGTTCGCGCATCATAGAAAACTTCTCGACCACTTAACGTTGGCCAAAGAGTATGTCCTGATTCGTAATTAATAGGGTGTTTCTCGAATTCTCCAATTTTATAATACTCTTTGGTATAGAAGTGTTCTAACCATGGGCCATTATCGCTTAAGCTAATTTGAGATCCATCGATAAAAGTTCTTACATAATTAAAATGCGTAATTTCTAGTTTTTTTAAAGGCACGCAGATTTCAGTAATTGCAGGTGGAGAGGTTAATGTAATGTGTTTTCGAAGCTTCAAGATATCCATTCAAACTTTCCCACCACATTATCTGTTCGATTTTAACGCATTAATTAGACATCTCGTAAAACGCAAAGTCAATTAGTAAAATTACTAATTGATTCCGATATTTTTTACTGTTAATGCTTTTGAAACTAACAGTCAATTAAGTAGAGGCATAATTAAATGTTAAAGATTGGTATCCTAGGCGCTATGTTAGAGGAAGTTTCTTTCATTAAAAATAAAATGCAAATCAATAATGTGCATGAAATAGGCGGCAGGCAATATTTCGAGGGACAACTTCATGGAATTGACACGGTTTTAGTTTTTTCTCGCTGGGGAAAAGTTGCTTCATCTTCGACTGTCACTACATTGATTAACCATTTTGGCGCTAATCTTGTTTTTTTCACAGGAGTTGCCGGCGCGGTATCAAAAGAACTGAATATTGGCGATATTGTGATTTCGGAAGCGTTATACCAGCACGATATGGATGCTAGGCCACTTTTCAAGCGCCACCAGATTCCTTTGACCAATCAAATCTTATTTAAAACAAATGAACATTATAGAGAAATAACAAAAGAATCTGCTCATAATTTCTTGCAAAAAATTAAAACGGAAATCCCTGAAAATACTTTATCACTGTTTTCGATCTCTTCTCCAAAGGTTTATGTAGGCCTTATTGCCAGCGGGGATCAATTTATTACAAATGCTGATGTTCATGATAGCTTAAAGTTTGAAGGTGAAAATGTAATGGCTGTCGAAATGGAGGGAGCAGCTGTAGCTCAAGTATGCGAAGAACACAGCATTCCTTACATCATTATTAGAACCATATCGGATACAGCGGATCATAGCGCTGTTATAAATTTTCAAGAATTTATTATTGAAATTGCAGCGCGTTATTCCGAAGGAATTGTGAGCATGATCTATCAACAAATAAATTCATGATTGCTGACATGCGTGGCAAAGTACGAATTTTTATTTTCATCGCTGCTTTATTCGGTAGCGCCTTTGCTTTTTCCTCTCCTCTGATTGGGGTTCTTTGCGCAACCCCAGACGAATCTACTCCGATATTAAAAAACATGGGGCATGTAAAAATTGTAGAGCATGGAAATGTGAAATACTTCATGGGCACTATTGGCGATACTGCAGTCATCCTTGTGGTTGGTGGATATGGCAGCATTAATGCCTCGAAATCAACATCGTTTCTTTAAATGTTATTGTTTTGTTGCACCTGCTTTTGAATTTCGTGATTTTGAGTTGGTAGAACGAGAAGTTCTAGTTAAAACCTATCCACAACATCATACGCTTATTACGAGATTGACAAGGTTGTCTTAAATGAAACAGTAGATTAGCTGAGAAAAAACAGATTAAATCTTTCCGCAGGGATTTGAATTTCTGCGGAAAGATTAGTGCTCGATATTATTTTTTCACGTTATTGATCATTTCCTGCAACTTATCTTGTGGCACCGCCCCCGGGGCAAATTCGATATCTGAATTTTTAGTTGCATTGGTTGTTGCCGCGATAAACGCAGGGGTTCCAACGAGTCCTAGCGCCTTAACTAAGTTAAAATTAGCCGAGAGCATGTCATTGATCGCTTTTTGATTACTGCTCATATCCGATTTTAATCGATTTACGTCGAGGCCTGCCTTTTGAGCAGCTGCATAAAGCTTATCTTCGCTTAAGGGCCCATCTGAATTTAATAGAGCTTGATGAAAGACGTAATATTTACCTTGTTTATTCGCAGCAAAGGCTGCAGCCGCAGCCATCACAGAGCCTTGTCCGAAAATAGGGAAATCTTTAAAAACAACGCGTAAGTTAGGATTGGCTTTGATGAGGGCGTCAATCGATGAAGCCATTTCTTTGCAATGACCGCATTGGTAGTCAAAAAATTCAACAAGTGTTACAGACCCTTTTGGATTTCCTGCAACCAGCGCATCGGGCGCGTTGATTAAGGCGACGATATTAGTCTTAGCGCCTTGTTTTCCTTGGGTCATTTGTTTTTCAGCATCTTGTTGCTGTAACGTTTGCGATGCGGCGACCAAGACATCAGGGTTTTTGATTAAATAATCCCGCGTAATTTGTTGGATTTGTTTGATTTGCTCAGGCGTAAAGGTTGCTTGGGCTGTTTGATCAGCCGCCATCGACGCAGAACTCATCACGGAAAGTGCTAAAACACTGGCATAGAATATTTTTTTCACAATAGGTTCCTTTTATTAGAAAGTTTGCGCAGCGTAAATTAAATCGCCTATGGCGTCAATAGCTGGAGAATGTTGCTCCTGTAGGGGCTGTTGCTTTAGTGGGACTTATCGCAAAGCGTTATAGCGCAGGTTCGAAATAAGTCTGTCTTTGTCTATTGCGATTTAAGAACGTTTCAAACTATTTCTGAGTAGTTCCACAAATGCTGGTAAGAGAGAAATAAAAACAATCGCAATCACCATGACCGAGAAATGGAGTTTAATCCAAGGGATATTACCAAATAAATAGCTGCCGTATAAAATAAGCATCATCCAAAGCAAAACGCCTGTGATGTTGGCTATCATGAATGAAATAAATTTCATTTCACCCATGCCAGCGACGAAAGGGGCAAAGGTTCGGATAATCGGTAAAAAACTTCCAATGATAATAGTTTTTTTCCCGTGTTTTTCGTAAAATGCATGCGTTTTTTTAAGGTGCTTTTTTTTGATGAATCGATGGTGTTTGGCGATTATCCAGTGCCCGATTTTATTGCCGATCCAAAAGTTGAGTGTATTGCCGACGAGTGCGGCCGTTATTAACAGAGCGAGTAAATAATAAATATTTAGCGCGCCGGTTGCGGCAATGGCGCCTGTTGCAAATAATAACGAATCCCCCGGTAGAATGGCGGCGAGAATAAGTCCGGTCTCACAAAAAATAATTAAAAATAATAAGCCATACATCCAGGCGCCATACTTTATAGCCCAAATCGTTAAATAGGCGTCGAGGTGCAATAAGATTTGAATGGATGAGTGAATGAAGTCCATGGCAATATTTTGTTCCAGTTTATAAAAAAGGGCATGGTATACTTAAAAAAATGATGAATCAACGCAAAAAAGGAGTCATCGCGAATGATCGAAGCGGCGATACGGCAGGTTGAGGAGAAACAAACAACAGGCGATTTTTTAGGGGCAAAAGCAATCATAGGAGACTGTTTGCAACAAGAGCCGACAAATCTTGAGTTGCTTGACCGATTGGCATTTGCAAATACTCGGTTAGGATTATTTGAAGAAGCGAAAGAAGCTTTAACCCATGCAATTCGTGCAACGACGGATCCATCCGCGGTTTTATATGCGCATTTGGCGGATGTTTATCGACGACTTCATCAATACACAGAAGCGGAATCCTATTACAAAAAATCGCTCGCTTTATCGCCAGATGATGTCGATATATTGAATGGTTTCGGTTTGTTGTATTATCAAATGCAGCAATATCAAAAAGCTGAAGCCTATTTTACTTGGGCGCTTAAACATAATACCGAGCAAACCGATGTTATGTTCAATCTCGCTTTATCGTTGAAAGCGCAGCAAAATATTGTCGAGGCCTCAGCCTGTTTGGCGGCGATTTTAGAAGTGGATGCGGCGCATCTTCGCGCGCGTTTTTTATGGGCAGTATTATTGCTTGAGAAAGGATTTCACGAGGAAGCCGAGCAGCATTTCCAGCAATTGGTGGTACTATTCCCGGATGATTTAAATTTGTTGGAAAATATTATTCGATATTGGTTGGATCGAGATTTTTTCAAGAAGGCAAAATTTTACATTGAAAGATATGTTGATCGAGCTCCCGACCATGTGGAGATGCACTACAATCTGGGCGTCATTGCGGCCCGAGAAAATCATAGCCAAGAAGCAGTTGATCATTATCGTGCTGCGTTGAGGCTTCATCCGCAGCATTTTCCATCGCTCAATAATTTGGGTGTTTTGTATTTGCGACAAAACGATTTTGAATCGGCAAAGTCGTATTTAAATCAGGCCATACAACAGCAGCCCAATAATATAGCGTTGCAATATACGTTGAATGCTATTGCAGGTGATGTTTCTTATCAGGAAGCGCCTCAAGAATATATTCGAAATTTGTTCGATCACTACGCCGATCATTTTGAAGCGCATTTATGCAGTGGATTGGCCTATTGCGTGCCGGATCGATTGAAGGTTTTGGCAGAAAATTGTTTTCCTGGTGGGCAAAAGGCGTGGTCGATTGTTGATTTGGGGTGCGGGACAGGATTATGTGGGAAATATTTTAAATCATGGGCGCAGCGATTGGTGGGAGTCGATTTATCGCCCCGCATGTTATCAATCGCGAAGCAAAAAGCGATTTATGATGAATTGGTTTTATCTGAGAATGTCGAGTATTTGGTTAATCAACGGGATCAGTTTGATTTAATTATTGCCGCGGATGTGTTTGTTTATCAAGGCAATTTGCAACCTGTGTTGGGGGCTTGTTATCATGCTTTGAAAAAGAAAGGCCGATTGATTTTTTCGACAGAAGCGCAAGATCAGCAAGATTTCGTGATGAAGCCGACGGGCCGTTTTAGCCATTCTCGGCATTATATTGAAAAGCTGTGTCGAGAGATTGGCTTTAATCTAGTGATCCAATCCGCTAGCTCTACTCGATTACAGCAGGATTCGCCTGTGGCAGGTTACTTTTTTGTTCTGCAAAAATAGAATGTTTTTTTAAGATTGAGGATTCTTTTTTCAGGGTGCCCTAGAGTTTGCCCAAATAAAACTAGCGTCTTGAAAAAGAGAGGAATAAACTAAATTGCTTCTAAAGAATTGCAAGGAGAAGAGTGATGAATCAGATGCGAATTTTATTGGGCATCATTTTTTGTTGTTTTTTGCTGACGGCCTGTAGCCTTTATCAGCCTCGAGCAGAAGAAGCGATGACTGTTCAAAAAACGATTCCTGTTCCCTCTTTTTCCCATTTGTCCGTTGAGGGGCCTATTCATTTAACGCTTATCTTTGGCGCGCCAGATAATTATGTCAAAATCGAAGGCATGAAATATGCGGTCGATCATTTGCGTATTCAGAATCAACAGGGTCAGTTAATCATCACGCCTTCGTGGTTAACATCGATGCAAAAATATCCGTTAGATGTTGAGATTTATAGCCAAGCTTCGGAATTAAAAGCGCTGACGCTTAAAAAACTTTTAAGTGTTTGTTTCGCGACCGACCAGCGAGTGACGATTGATACAATCGATATTGATGATGTCACAAGTGCATCCTTCAGTGGATTATTTGATATCGGGTCATTGTTTATTCGGGGAGAAGGCCAGTTAAATGCAGCAGGCCATATTGATTTGAAAACTGTGGTGAACGCGGGGCAGGGGGCGGCGACGCTTTCAGGTATTCATAGCGATCAGCTGACGATTCAGCAAGCGGGATCAGGGTCTCTTTCTGTGCACGGTTATGCGGGCGTTGAAAAAATTCAACAGGAAGGCAATGGTTCAATGGAAATTTACTGGGTCAATGGTGAAACGACAACGGTTTATTTAAAAGGAGCGGGTTCGATTGTCTTGGCCGGAAAAACTAATACATTGATTGCGAATTTGTTTGATCAAGCAAGGCTCGATACAAAATTTTTACGGGTGAAAGAGGCTTATGTTCGAACCCATCAATCCGCGATCGCGCATGTCAATACGGATAGTCGCCTTTTTGCGTATGCGATGGATCAAAGCCAAATTAATTATTACACGCCTTCTTCTGAAGCGTATCAGAATACGGCGGATAATGGTGTGGTATTGTCAGTGAGAGAGAATCAACAAGGAGGATCGTGAAATGAAAGTTCAAGTTCAGGTTATTTTTTACAGTATGTATGGGCATGTGTATCAACTCGCAGAAGCAGTGGCAGAAGGCGCTGGCCAGGTTCCGGAGGTTCAGGTTAATTTATTTCGAGTTGCCGAGTTAGTGCCAGATGAGATTTTAATCAAGAGTGGGGCAAAGCAGGCGCAAAAAGTATTTGAGCACATTCCTATTGCAACGGTGGCTCAATTGGCAGAAGCCGATGCGATTTTATTTGGTACACCAACCCGGTTTGGTAATATGTGCGCACAAATGCGTAATTTTCTGGATCAAACTGGGGATGTTTGGATGAAGGGGGGATTAATTGGGAAAGTCGGCAGTGTTTTTTCAAGTACAGCAAGCCAGCATGGCGGACAAGAAACGACCATTACCAGTTTTCATACCACGTTGCTCCATCACGGGATGATTATCGTTGGTGTGCCCTATTCAGCGCCCGAGCTTTTAGTTATGCAAGAAGTTACTGGGGGAACGCCTTACGGCGCGACGACAGTAACAGGCGCTGATGGTAAACGGCAACCGAGCGAAAACGAATTAAAAATTGCTCGCTTTCAAGGCAAGCATGTTGCCGAAGTGGCTCGAATGCTTAAAAAAGGAAAATGAATCGGCGATTGTTTTTAAGCGATCAAATTTTTAATGATGATTTGATCGCTTTTATTGCCTCATCCGTTATTTCTGATAAGGTGATTTCTCTGAACGTACTGGGATAGTGGCGTCTTCATCAGTGCAAGTTTTATCGCATGTTACAGCTGGTTTTTTAACTTTTTCTTCCCCGATAGCAATTTCAATGCGCCGATTTTTTTGCATGCCGGCTAATTTTTCGTTAGTCGCAATAGGGCGTGATGATCCTTCGCCGGCAAAAGTGACTCGATTGTTGTTCGGATGAGGAATCAATCCTTGGACCCACAGATAATTAAAAACAACGGTTGCTTGGTCTGTAGAGAGTTGTTTATTTTGTCTATCTGTTCCAATCGGATCGGTATGGGCGCTAATCGCAATTTTTTGATCGGGATAGTTTTGCAGGAACTTCCCTAACTCTATCAGAATTTTTTGTGCGTCTGATGTGAGCTCGGTCGAATTAGGCAAGAAGATGGCATCGCTGGGGATGACAAGAATAAAACGTTCATTGAGCAATACCGTTTGAGCCCCTTGTTTTTCTAAAGCGGCAAGATGACTATTGCTGGTATCGATTTGAGCGGGGCACACAGAAGGTTTTTGCCAAAGGCAAGTAAACCCATGACAATCAGCCGAGCAAGGAGAGGGTGGCGTCGTTGCACAGCCAAATAATATGAGTGCAGCTGTTGAGGCGCTCAAAATCGAGATTAAATAATTTGTTTTCATCGTAGATCGTCCTCGCTGTCAGTAAGCATTAATGTTGATCTTAGTCGATGGGTTGCTGTAAGTCTAGTGGGGAGGCTATCATCTAACGCGTTTTCATTTGCATTCACGGTTATAAATTCAGGAGGAAAGCTGAAACATTAGCTTGTTCTCTTGGGGCGCAAAACCGTGCGAGTTCAAGTCCGTTTTCTTCAGAAGGAACAATTGACCTATCTCTGAGTTGAACTTCTTTAGGTTTAACAGCCGTATTGTTTTGCCGAAAGAGTTGGAAGGCTTCGGCAAAGACGCTTTTCTTTGTGCTCGATTGAAAGGGAAATGCTACCAGAGCTCCGCCAGCCCCCTCGCTGATGATGGGATGCTCCGTTTTAAATACATAACCGTGGTGTGCAAGGTTTTGCATGTGGTGGAGTATTTCGCCAGTAGAAATCCCAATCACGCGTGCGACTTCAATTTGTTTTTTCTGCATTAAAAAAGTTATATCGAGTTCATTTTCTATGACTAATGCTGGTATTTTTTCCCCGTCTCTTATGACAGACCCATTACACTGCAAGGTTGATTCCTTTCGATGGACAGAGTCTAAAAAAAGTAGACAAATCCCCTTTGCAAGGGTTGGGGGGAACTCATTATCTTCGGCAAGTATAGCGGTTTTATAAAATGTAATGGCGCGACCTAATTCACAAAGGCGGCGGCAGTAAAATGTCATTAGTTTGGCATTTTCATCGCCAATGACGTGGATATAAAGGAAATTATTCATGATTGAATGGTATAACGTTGAAAATGGATGGCTCTGCTGATTGGAAAATTCTTCTTCTTGTTGATCTGCTGTGATTAAGCGGGCGAAGCGATCATTGAGCTGCGACCCTCTCTCTGGCAGATAACGTAGCGTGACCGAAACAGAAGTTGGGTTTGTTGGGATAGGGCTTATTTCAAAGTCTTGTATAAGGGCAAGATTTTTGCATCTCTCGAAATAGCTATTCAATAAACCCATTGCATCGGTTTTTCTTTCCCATGCGGTAGTGATCGTAAGATAAGTGGGGATATCCATTATTTTAAATGTGACTTGAGGCATACTTTTAGTCCCTCTTAAATAATATTATATTTTCCCTTAGTGTACCCTAAGAGTATTAATGCTTTATTAAGTTGGCTTTTGAAAATTCATCATTTTCACCTTGCCTTCAAGAAGGATAGCGGTATTATTCGCGCTCGTCGATCAAGTTGACTGCAGATTTGGTTTATACAAGATTTATGTTTTGATAAGTGAAAATCACTTTCTGCTCAGAGGATTTTTATGGAACAGTCATTATTCCAAAAACGAATTATTATTATTTTAAATATAGTTACTCCCTTTTTATTGGGGACAGGCATTGATTTATATGTGCCGTCGTTGCCAATTATTACCAATTATTTTCATACGACCAATCATCTTGCGCAGCTGACGGTCAGTCTTTATATGCTCGGGTACAGTGTTGGGCAATTGTTTTTAGGTGTATTGTCCGATGGACTGGGGCGGAAAAAGATTTTATTCTTGAGCGCTATTTTTTGCACAGGCGTTAGTTTTGCGTGTGTGTTTTCTCCCAATATCGAAATGTTGAATGTTTATCGATTTTTACAAGGGATTGGCCTTGCGGGATTATCGGTTGTGTGTCGGGCTGTATTGGTTGATCGTTTTTCTGGGATTCAACTCAATAAAGCGATGACTTATATATCGATTAGCTGGGCGTTAGGGCCCATTTTGGGGCCTTTCATTGGCGGTTATTTGCAACATTTATTTAATTGGCAAGCCGATTTTTATTTTTTTGGATTGTATGGATTGATGATCACCGTTCTTGCAGGGATGATGCCAGAAACGCATTATCATTTGCAGTCTTTACAGCCCGCTCACGTTGTTAAAACGATTCGGGGAATACTCACGCATTCTGTTTTTTTCTGGGGCTCGATTTTTTTAGCATTCGCTTATTCTGCTTTGGTTATGTTTAATGTGATAGGTCCTTTTTTGATTCAAGAGGTATTGAAATATTCTGTCGTGGCGTATGGCCATATCGCTTTATTGTTAGGGATTGCTTATTGTTTGGGGAATTGCACGACTCGATTGGCGATTAATTATGTTAGCCCAATGCGAGTGGTGTTCGTTTCGATGATTGGCGCAGTAATGACGAGTCTGTGTATGCTTTTATTAGCCTTATTTCTGCCAATGAATTTATGGGTTATTTTGATTCCGATTTTCATTTTGTTTTATTTTTTGGGTCTTGCTTTTCCGAATATGGCGACGAAATGTTATAGCTTATTTCCAGAGCTTGGTGGGACAGCGGGCGCCGTATGTGGGTCGCTGATGGCACTAGGCGTTTTTATGGTGACCGCTTTTGGCGCGTTGTTGGAAACGAAAACACAAACCCCTTTGGCGATCGTTTATATGGGATTATCTTTGGTTTGTCTGATACTGTTTTGCGTGTGTCAGCGAATGGATCAAAATGATGTTAACACAAATCCCCATAGAGAAATTGCAATAAAGTAAGGGCGGACAGCGTCGCAGTTTCCGTTCTTAAAATGCGTGGGCCTAATTGAATCGATAAGAAATGATATTTTTTTGCGAGCTCAACTTCGTTATCGCTTAATCCACCTTCAGCGCCGATGAGTAAAGCGATCGAGCTGGGTGGTGGCGTCGAAACTTTTAAATGATGTTCAGCCGTGGGATGTAAAACAAATTTCAACTCAGCGGATTGATGTTGTATCCATTCGTCGAGAGGCATAATCGGGTGCAATATCGGCAATTGATCGCGGCCGCATTGCTCACAGGCGCTCACGATAATTTTTTGCCAATGCGCTAATTTTTTTTCGCCCTGTTCTTTCGAGCATTTGATAGCACAAAAATCGGTTAAAAGAGGGGTGATTTCAGTGATGCCCAATTCCACGGCTTTTTGAATCGCGAAATCCATTTTCTCGCCGCGAGAGAGACTTTGCCCTAAGTGAATTTTTACGGGGGATTCTTTATTGACGGTGCGAAAGCTTTTGATTTGTACAGCAACCGCTTGTTTTTTTATCGAGGTAATTTTTGCTTCATACTCACCCCTTTCGCCATTAAATAAAATCAGGGAATCGCCGACTGAGCAACGTAAAACATGCGCCAGGTGATGAGATGTGGCGGCGGTTAACGAAACACCAGTCCCAATCGAAAGAGGGACTGGCTGATAGATTCTCGGAATATGCGCGCTAATAGCGATAATTCTCCGGTTTAAACGGTCCTTCAATTGCAATACCCAAATAAGCCGCTTGCTTTTCTGAGAGACGCGTCAATCGCACACCTACATGATGTAAGTGTAATGTGGCCACTTTTTCATCGAGCTGTTTAGGTAATGTGTACACTTTCTTTTCGTACTGATTGTGATGTTGCCAGAGTTCGATTTGTGCCAACGTTTGATTAGTGAATGAGGCTGACATCACGAAGCTCGGATGACCTTGTCCGCAACCTAAATTAACCAAACGGCCTTCGGCTAATACGATTAAGCGCTTATCACCCGGCATGGTAATCTGATCGACCTGCGGCTTAATATTAGTCCAAGGGTATTTTCGCAAAGAGGCAATATCGATTTCTGAATCAAAATGGCCGATATTGCAGACAATGGCGAGATCTTTCATGTGAGTCATGTGCGCATGCGTAATGACATCGCAATTACCCGTTGCCGTGACGAAAATATCGCCCGTTTTACACGCGTCGTTCATATCGACGACCGGGTAACCTTCCATCGCGGCTTGCAATGCGCAAATCGGATCGATTTCGGTAATCAGTACTTTGGCGCCTAATCCTCGAAAGGCTTGTGCGCACCCTTTCCCGACATCGCCAAATCCGAGCACCACGCAAGTTTTGCCCGCGATCATTGTATTTAAAGCGCTTTTAATGCCGACCATGAGCGATTCGCGGCAGCCATATAAGTTATCGAATTTTGATTTTGTGACGGAATCATTGACGTTAAAAGCCGGCGCCAATAACGTGCCTTTTTCCATCATCTCGTATAAACGTCGAACGCCGGTGGTTGTTTCTTCGGAAATGCCGCGAACTTGTTTCATCAATTCAGGATATTTTTCATGCATGAGGATCGTTAAATCGCCGCCATCATCCAAAATCATGTTAGGCGTCCAACCGTTGGGACCGTGAATAGTTTGCTCAACACACCACATATATTCTTCTTCTGTTTCGCCTTTCCAGGCAAAAACAGGAATGCCTATCGAGGCAATCGCAGCCGCTGCTTGGTTTTGTGTCGAAAAAATATTGCAGGATGACCAACGAATTTCAGCGCCGAGCAGATGCAAGGTTTCGATCAATACGGCGGTTTGAATCGTCATGTGTAAACAACCGGCAATACGCGCGCCTTTGAGGGGTTGCTTTGTTTTGTATTCCTCGCGTAAAGCCATCAGGCCTGGCATTTCATTACGGGCAATAGCCATTTCTTTCAAGCCGAAATCCGCTAAAGAAATATCGGCAACTTTATAATCGGGTTTTTGTGTCATATTAAATTCCTTATTTGGCGGCCGCTTTTAATGCAGCGGCTTTATCGGTTTTTTCCCAAGAAAAATTGGGTTCTTCGCGACCAAAATGGCCGTATGCTGCTGTTGCTTCATAGATGGGGCGTTGTAAATCTAACATCTCGATGATGCCGCGAGGGCGTAAATTGAAGTGTGTTCGAACCAACTCGGCTAATCGATCGCAAGAAATTTTTTCTGTGCCAAATGTTTCGATATGGATTGAAATAGGATCGGCAACCCCAATAGCATAAGAAATTTGCACTTCACAGCGATCGGCTAAATCAGCTGCGACGATATTTTTCGCCACATAACGAGCAGCATATGTTGCGGATCGATCGACTTTCGAAGGATCTTTCCCCGAGAAGCAGCCACCGCCATGTCTTGCCATGCCGCCATAAGAATCGACGATAATTTTACGACCCGTTAATCCGCAATCACCTAAAGGCCCGCCGACGACGAATCGGCCGGTGGGGTTCACGTAAATGCGCGTATGCTTATCCATGAATTTTGCTGGAATGACGGGACGAATAATTTCTTCAATCACGCCTTCTTCTAAAGCCGCATGATCGATGTCTGGAGAATGTTGTGTCGATAAAACAATGGCATCAATGCGAACTGGCTGGTCATTTTCATAGACAAAGGTGACTTGGCTTTTTCCATCTGGACGTAACCAAGGCAATTTGCCGTTTTTACGGACTTCTGATTGACGTTTGACAAGCTGATGCGCGTATACAATGGGGGCAGGCATCAAAACATCGGTTTCTTTACACGCATAGCCGAACATGAGGCCTTGGTCGCCAGCCCCTTGTTCATGAGAAGCGGTGTGATTGACGCCCATCGCGATATCGGGCGATTGTTTGCCAATAGCCGATAAAACGGCGCAAGAATCTGCATCAAATCCCATGTCAGAGCTCGTGTAGCCGATTCGATGGATGACATCGCGTACGATTTGCTCAATATCAACCCAGGCTGATGTGGTGATTTCTCCACCGACTAAGACCATGCCGGTTTTGACTAAGGTTTCACAGGCGACTCGAGCAGGTTTGTCTTGCGTCAGGATGGCATCCAACACGGCATCGGAAATTTGGTCCGCGATTTTATCGGGATGTCCTTCGGTGACAGATTCAGAAGTGAATAAATAGCGTCTAGTCATTTTTTAAACTCCATCTTATTTTAAGTAAAGTGCAGACAATTATAGGGGAAAGAGAGCATTGGGTAAAAAAGTATTTTTTACGTAGTACCGCGGGATCATCTTTTCGCATAATTCAAATGGTGCATAAACCAATAGATGGCCGCGACGATAACACCGCCAAGTAACGTCGCGATGCTCCAAGTCATGGGTGAAACGAGATGCGTGTCTGCGCCATTTTTGGTGATGCGCCCAGCGTCTTTGGCGACAGCGCCTGCAAAAAGAATATGAATAACAGCGTTAATGACCATGAGCATGAGCGTGATGGCATGTAGCTCATGACTGAAAATTTCCATGAAATTGATTCCCAAGATTAAGACTCCTCTTTACCGAATTTGAAAGCACTGTAAAATGGGGCTCATTTAAACGCAAGAGGAAAAGACTATGCGGATCGAATCAGATATTAAATTAGATTTTAAAGATGTGCTATTGCGACCGAAAAGAAGCACCTTGCGATCTCGTTCACAGGTCGATCTCGAGCGAGAATATACTTTCTATCATACGCGGAAAAAATGGAAGGGTGTTCCGATTGTTGCGGCCAATATGGATCATACAGGGACATTTGAGGTGGCCGAAGTCTTGTCAAAGCATAAATTGATTACCGCGATTCATAAGTTTGCGAGCTTAGATCAATGGGATCGATTCAAGACCCAACATCTCGCAGCGTTGCCTTATATTTTTATTAGCACAGGCATTCGCGCAGAAGATCTCGAACGATTACAAAAGCTCGTTGAGTTAACGCAGTGCGAATATATTTGCTTGGATGTGGCCAATGGTTATACGCAAGCATTTGTGGATGCGGTTAAAAAAGTGAGAATTTTATTTCCTGACAAAATCATCATGGCGGGCAATGTGGTGACGGGTGAGATGACTGAAGAACTCATTTTAGCAGGCGCTGACATTATTAAAGTAGGCATAGGTCCGGGGTCGGTTTGTACGACGCGTAAAAAAGCAGGAGTTGGCTATCCGCAATTGTCGGCGATTATCGAGTGTGCTGATGCCGCACATGGATTGCGTGGACATGTATGTGCAGATGGTGGATGTACAGTAGCAGGGGATGTCGTGAAAGCTTTTGCGGCCGGCGCTGATTTTGTTATGTTAGGTGGATTATTTGCCGGGCATGATGAATGCGCAGGAGAATTGATCGAAAAAGACGGGAATCAATTCAAACGTTTTTACGGCATGAGCTCGGCTGAGGCAATGGTGAAGCATCATGGTTCGATTGCCGAATATCGAGCGAGCGAAGGGAAATCCGTCGATATGCCGTATCGAGGCGCAATCGAAAATACGGTGTTGGATATTTTGGGTGGGTTGCGTTCGGCCTGCACTTACGTCGGTGCAGAACAATTAAAGACCTTATCCAAGCGCACGACGTTTATTCGTGTGACGCAACAATTAAATGAGGTTTACTCGGCGTTTCAAGTGTCGGGGTGAGAGAGATATCGATTGGTTATCCATCGTCCGATGGCTATTAATTCTTCTGCGCATACTTGATGCGCCATCGGGTAAGCATGCCATTCGATTTGATAATGATTTTGTTGCAGGATATTGAGCGACATTTCC